>TARA_R110001583_G_scaffold8965_23_pt1 | contig 15589 bp, 16 predicted proteins | sample TARA_R110001583 | Tara Oceans TARA_R110001583 (sample SAMEA4398432) | marine metagenome | biome: Polar Biome; feature: [MES] marine water layer (ENVO:01000295) within the mesopelagic zone...; material: water (ENVO:00002006), including particulate matter (ENVO:01000060) such as...... | reverse complement strand
TCCGAAACCTTCCGGTGTTAGCTACATCTAGCTGGTAAATGGGGGCAGAGGTGCCGAGCCCTACCGCTCCCGTGAGCGTGTATATTAAATCAGTACCCGTAGTCCACGCAGAACCCTCCTTGGTTATGTCCGTGGTGAGATTATTAAAAGGGTACCGATAGTTGGACGCATTAGGGTTGTCTGCCTCCCCACTGCCGACAACGAAGAACACTTCACTATCCGCAGTTCCGTCAAAAGTTGGAAATTGACTAATTTTTTTATCTGCCATAGTACATACTATATACACCTATTTAAGGCAGACCTCTTTTTTTAATTAATCAACGCTATATATAATGTCTTTTTCGGATAGGGAGAACTTGAAGTGAGTTTTTTCTCTTGAACTGTTCTTGTAATAATAGCTTACTATCTTATCTTCTACTTCTGCCTGCATTAATCGCTTCAGGGGACGAGCCCCCATATTCTCCTCTGCGGCGGCACTACACATGAAGGTGGCGGCCTCATCGCTAATAGAAATAGTAATACCCTTAGGTCTAAGTTTTTTCTTTAGGGACCTACTGTGGGTCTTGAATATTTTCAGCAAATGAACATGCTCAAGAGGATTAAATACAACAACCTCATCGAGCCTATTGACGAGCTCGGGGCTTAATATGTTTTTAGCTTCTTCTTTTATTTTATTATCCGTGGAGTCGCTGGACTGGGAGAAGCCTAGAGAGCTTTTGTTGCCTAGTGAGGCGCCGATGTTGCTAGTCAGGATGATTATAGAATCCTTGAAGTAGGCTTTTGTGCCATTATTATCTTCGATCTCCCCCTCTTCTAGTATTTGAAGCAGTAGCTGCTGAACACTTGAGTGAGCCTTCTCTATTTCATCAAAAAGAATTACGCAATAGGGGTTCTTCTTGAGGCGCTCTATGAGGATGCCACCCTCTTCGTAGCCTACATACCCTGGAGAAGCTCCTACGAGCTTTGAGGAAGATACCTTTTCCGAATACTCAGACATGTCCAAACGAAGGATATCCTTCTCGGAACCAAAGTAATGTTTTGATAATCTTTTAGCAAGCCATGTTTTCCCGACGCCAGTGGAGCCTAGAAATAAAAATGAACCTATAGGTTGATGAGGATCGCCAAGGCCAATCGTGGACCTCAGGATTGATTTATGGATACATGCTACGGCCGCGTTCTGATTTATTACATCTCTATTTAGAAGACGAGATAGGTTTGCCGACTTTTTGTCTTTCTCATCAGAGAGGGAGGACTCCGGTACTTTTGCCTTTACCGCAACAATAGATAATACATCACCCATAGTAGCGTGACTAGATAAAGATCCCTCCCATGAAAGCATGAGGTCATCGTACTCAGATAGCAGCCTGTTTTCCTCGAGGGGGTCAGCGGTATCAGAGTCAATGAGCCCGTAGATTGCCTTCTCAACGTCTACTAGGTCGGAGGGCGGGGTCAAATTACGAATCTTTACCTTAGCCCCTACCTCATCCAGCACGTCTATAGCTTTATCAGGGAAATTTTTATTGGGCAAATAAGTATCGCATAAGGAGACTATTTTTTTTAATATTTTTGAAGAGTATTTTATAGAATGAAAGGCCTCATAGGAGGATTTTATTCCTTTAAGAATCTGGTAGCACTCTTCACTGGTAGGCTCCTTTATGGAAACTGTTTCAAATCTACGAGCTAAAGCATTGTCTTTTTCTATGCTCTTTTTGAATTCTGGAAAGGTGGTAGCTCCAATGAGTTTAATCTCCCCCCTTGCTAGGTAGGGCTTAAGCATATTAGCCGCATCCAGCGTCCCCTCTGCGCTTCCTGCCCCTACCAATGTATGCACTTCATCTATAAATAGTATGATGTTGGGTTTATCTTCACATTCTTTTATTAAAGAAGTAAGACGCTGTTCAAATTGCCCCCTGTATTTAGTGCCCGCTATCATTGACCCTAAGTCTACAGAATATATAACCGCACTAGAAAGAAAGGAGGGAACTTGTCCTGACTCTATGCGTGCGGCTAGCCCCTCGATTACAGCAGTTTTTCCAACACCTGGATCGCCTAAGAGCAAAGGATTGTTTTTTATTTTCCGACCTAAGATTTCGCACAAACGATTGATCTCTGCATCCTTACCTATGACCTTGTCGGCTGAACCCTTTTTAACGCGGTCATTAAGGTCCACGCAGAAAGAATCTAGGGCGCTAGAGATAGAAGGGGGGGAAGGCGATGAAGATGCCGGTGGTTTCTTAAGGGATTTATTTAAATCACTCTTCTTGCTCTCAAGGATAACGGCTTGGGTTTTTAAAACCATAAGGAATGCCTCGATAACGTTGGACGGAGGAACATTATGAGCATGGAAATAGATGGAGGGAGCCCCGTTGACGTCATTAATTAAACAAAAGAAGAGATGCTCTACCCCTATATAGTCGTGGTCAAGTGTATTGGAGAATTCATAAGCCCCCGAAAGGATAGATTTAAAAGAAGTACTGTAGCTAGGCCTATTGAATTCTTCGTCTTCTAGTTTGTCCAGTTCAGAAAATGTTAAGACAAACTCAATAAAATCAGTAATCTTTAATCCAAAACTACGAATAAATTCATTAATGAACCCCGCCTCAGCCTTAAGGAGGGAGACCAGTAAATGGTTTTCTGTTACCTCGGGGTGATTCAGAGACGAGGCCATAATCTTGGCGTCGATTATTAGCTGCTGAGATTTTGGAGTGAAATTAGGAGATACGTGCATGCCCATTAAATTTACACCCTTAAGACTTTAAATCCCTTAGATTCATGTAAATCATTTCATCTAGGACCTGAAGGTTGTTAATAAAAATAGCGTCGCCGTCCCTGTTTTTCTCACCGTAAAGAGTAACTATACTGCCTTCTTTAGGAACGGCATTGTTCTTTAGGTAGTTAGTGCATTTCTTTTCACGTCCAGTATCGCATAAGATCGAGTCTACTCGACCGAATTCGTCTTCTAGTTCTAGCTTGATATATAAATTACCATTACGGGACTTCTCTTTTTTTGAAAAGCAAACGTTAAATATGTACTTAGCCGAAGCGCGAGGTTCTATTGATTTAAAATGCAAAGAATTGTTTGGCTTTTGGCGGTCATGGGTGAATACCTCAGCAAGCTGAGAAGAGTAGCTGAAGCCAAGTAGCTGTTTCTCGAAATACCAATTAGCGAATGATTGGCTCTTGTGGTTTTTGTAATAAATCTTTTTGTATGGGTCGTACTTTGCCTTCAACGTGTTGTATCGAGACTCCTTCATTAGGAGCCTACCATCGTCTCCTACTAACGAGAAGTTGGAATCTGTAATACTTTTGAAGACATCAAACAAATCAACGTCTTCAAGTGAGCATACGGAAATAAAATTACGTTTTTCTCGATCAGTTAATATATTGAATAGCTGAGCTTCGAGGACTAATTTCGAGCGGTCTCCGCTGTTATTATCGCTGAGAGCCCCCGCCTGTATTAGTGCGGAAAGGACGCCTATATTGAGCCCTACTTGTTTAGCCGCTAAAAACAAATCAAACTTAGTTACGTTACCCTCTTGTTGGAATTGACGAAGAGAATCTAGGGACTTCTCGCTAATACCTTTAATACTGCTTAAGCCATAACGGATGTTATCCCCTTCCTTGGAGAAGTTCATTTGAGACTTTAGCAAATTAGGAGGAAGTAGCTTAATGTCGAATTGTGGAAGCTCCTGGCTTATTCGAGATACCTCCGCCTGAGGTGTAGGCTCGAATTGGGTCATCTTAAGCAAAGACAAGAAAAACTCTTGCGGATAAGAAAATTTCAAGTACGTAGTCCAAGCTGCTAAAGTTGCATAAGCGATAGAGTGGGATTTATTGAAGGAGTAATTGGCGCTATCCTCGGCGACCCTCCATAGAACATCTCCGATTGCAGAGTCTAGTCCTCTTTCTTCAATTTTATCTTTAATCTTTTCTTTCCATATAGGCATTAGCTCTATCTTTTTCTTGCCCACTATCCTTCGAAGTTGTTCGGCTTCATCCAATGTGAATCCAATTTCTACAGCCATTTTCATCAACTGCTCTTGATATAAGGGGATGCCTCCCGTATAACCTAGGGTTTCATCAAAGAAGCTGTGTACGCTTTGACACTCGCCTGTACGCGAGTATTCGGCATACGCATCCATAAAATCCAGGGCTCCAGGGCGAGCAATCGCCACCACCGCGCTAAGCTCCTCCAGGTTTTTAGGCTTGACCTTTCTACAAACCTTGAAGTCTGTACTTGCCTCGATCTGAAATAGGCCGTGGCCACATTCTAGATCTTGAAGGGGCAAGTAAGTCTCTAGAGCATCCAAAGGGATATCCTCTGGGGAAATATCTATGCGAGAGCATGCGTCGTAAATAACACTTAGAGTTCGGAGCCCCAAGATATCAAACTTAACCATGAGTTCGGCTACCCAATTCATATCATACGCTGTAACTAGGGCTCCATCGTTGGTCGATTGTAGAGGGCATAAGGATGATATTTCCTCGTGCGATATAGCTATGCCCGACGGATGTACTCCAGAGTTTTTATTTAACCGTTCTATTTTTTTAGATATTTTAATTATATCGGGATTTTCAGACGCCCATAGGCTAAACTTCTCAGTACTATCTATTGATTCTGATATTGAAGCCACTTTCCCAAAAACTTTAGGTATGAGGGCGGTAATGGCGTTGATGTCAGTCTCTGAGTACCCACCCGCAATCTTCCCGCACTCCCTAATGCAGAGCTTGCTACTCAGGCGGTTTAAGGTAAGTATTTTCGAGGTTCGTCCAGGATACTTGGCCTCAATGTACTCTATTACAGCTCGGCGGTACTCATAAGAAATGTCGTTGTCTATATCAGCTAATAAGCTACCATCTAGGTATGTTATACCATCTAATTCAGTTTTTTTAGCCCTGCTTTTACTAACAAATCTTTCAAAAAACAAATCATACTTGATGGGGTCGATTTTAGTAACTCCAATAAGGAAAAGGACCAAAGAGCCAGCCGCGCTACCACGACCCGGACCAGTAGGAATGGAGCTAGAATGGCAAAAATCAAGAATATCCCAGTTGAGTAAAATATAATCAATAAAACCCAAGTCGCGTAGGGTTTTGAGTTCCGATTTCGTGCGAGCATAGTATACATCTTTATTTGATAAATTATTAATACCTTTTTCCTTAACACCTTTTTTGCATAGACTCCGAAGGAAGTCATAGTTGGAGGTGGTATTGGGTAAGCCTAACCCGTCATAATGCTTTTGGTCTATCTTTATCTGAGGTAGGCGCACCCCCGGAGGTATGCACTCCTCGTAATCTTTGAATTGATTTAGAAACTTACTCATTGCAAGAAGGGGTAGCCTCTGTGAAATTATTTAAATGAGAATCCTTGTAGAAGTCAAGCCTTTCTCTTTCGTCTTTTATGTCCTCTATTTTTTGAAGAATGTTTTCGGTCTCACCTGAGTTAAGCGCCCAGTGAGCTGACCCTTTGTCTAAAATGATCTCAGCGAGTGCGGAGGCCTCATCCCGCAACGAAGATATCTTATTAGAGTATATATCCAGAGCTTTATGCAGGCTAGACGTTGTTGTATTTATATTTCTATTTTCCATAATATTTTTTGAAATACTTCGTAGTTTTTTTCTATATCATATAGCGCGTCGTGAAGTTTAGACTTATCTAGTTCTACATCGTACTCTTTACAGCAAGCACCTAAACTAAGACGCAACCCTCTTTCATAAACTGAATTTAGTTTAAACTGCCAAGATAAAAGCTCATCATCATCAGTGATCTTTATATCTTTAGCTATCGCTTTAGCCAAACATAAAGTGTCGAGGCAATCATCTAAATACGAATAGTCAGTCTCTCTACCCAATAACTTTCGGTAAATGTTATGTATATAAATATCAAAGCCCAATATATTGTGCCCCAGTTTAAGGTATTCTGGATCATACAGGAAGCGCTCAAAGTGGTCCAGCACTAGAGAGGAATCCTTAGCGTTCTTTTTGTATTTAGAGTCAGAGAAGCCGGTAACCTTTCGCGCTCCATCAGAAAGGTTGAGGTCGTCCCAATGGATATAATAATCGTGGGATTCAATTAATTTAGACCCTTGATACACCATGAAGGCGAGCTGCCAAGGCTTATTGTCTTCAGATACTAAGTTGAGGCTGCAAGTCTCAAAATCGAAGACTACATATTTCTGATCTTTTTTAAATCTTAAAAGTTCTTCGTTCATTCTTCTCCAAATGTTCTCTTTAAGTCCTCTATTAAATTAACTTTTTTTCCGGGGGGTAAGGCTAAATACTGCTTCTTTAATCTACGTATTAATCTTTTATGCTCTGGGTTAACAGGGTCGTAATTAATTATTTTTTTTAATTTGAGTAGCTGTTTTTTATTCATTTTAAACCTCTATGTATTTAACATCTTTAAAGCATCCAAGGTCTTTACCGCCTCCATAACTTATTGCGCTTTTTAAGTCTTCTTCAATCTCAATGAGTTTAGTCTTTAGGTTCATGCCGCACGAGGGTATGTTTTTTAATTTACCCTCTATATGGGTCCGGGTTCTTTTGTTCTCAAAGCTGGCAGAGCCATAGTAGGCTTTGTGAAGCATGCCGTTTATTTCTGTAGAATGAGAGGGGCTGTCAGAACAGCAAGCAAATAAGCCCCCGGCCATAACTAAGTCGGCACCACCGGCTAACGCCTTAGCTATATCTCCATTACAGGTGACTCCTCCGTCAGCTATGATGGGGATACGTTTAGATAAATTAAAGTCTTCATGGGATTCGTAACAGTCTTTACATTTCCTGATAGTTGTGAACATGGGCAACGTGAAGCCAGTCTTGTCCTTAGTGATGCAGGGACCCCCTTGACCAATACCCACCTTTACATAGTCGGCGCCCCAAGAAGATAAGGCGACAACGGCGTCTGGAGTACACACATTGCCAGCTATAACGCAAACTTTCTTGCCTAAGTTTTCCCTTAAAAATCTTATCATGTCACACATTAGTCTGGAATAACCATGGGCAATATCAATAGTTACGAAGTCTACTCGAGCGCCTGAAGCACGGATCTGTTCAATGAGTAACTTGTCAGAGCCTTTCACTCCTAAACTAATAGAGATAGTTTTCCAGGAATCACGGTTTGCATCCTCTATGAACCTCTGGACGTCAATGTCAAAGCGATGCATAGAGTAGTAGTAGTCGTTCTCACTTAGCCACTTGCACTGCTTTACTCCAATCACGGACTTCATGTTGGAAGGAATCACGGGAAGCTTGTAATTTCGCCCAGCGATCTCTACAGACGCGTCACAATTCGAACGACTAGAGCAGTCGCTATAATTGGGTATTAGTGAAATGTCCGAGTATTTAAGCGCTTTCATATTTTTCTAAATAACTTTCCCAGCAGAATTCATTACTCCCGAGATGGTCAAAATTAGGCATATCTAAGGAGGCGGGGCGACCGCCTTGTAAACTCCTAGAGCAGATTAGTTTATAGGTTAAATAAGAAGAGAAGTTATCTTTCGTCTTGTAGAAAATAGACTGAGCCATTTCCGACGGGTAATCATAGGTTTTGCAGTATTTCTTTACCCCCTTCTCTATGAGCGAGTCAAAGGGGAGACCATTCCTCTCTATGAAGAAAAAGGGGTTAGTGAATGAGAAGTCAGGGACGCAGGCGTCAAAGGATGTTAGGTTTTTAAATATAAAAGAGTCATAAAAAGGAATAGCTAAAGTTAGATGGGTTTCATCCCACAAATCCCTAACGATAGATAGATCAAGCCAGCCGCTATATTTAGTATGGCATTCTGTATATATTTTATTAAGGGACTTGCAACCCGCCGAATCTTTAGGAAATATTATTATCTTATGGGTGCATTTAGAGGTGGATGTATCACTATCGTTCGACGCGCTTTGTCTTATGTTGAAGCGAAGGCCAAACCTGAACTTTACGCCTATGTCGCTAGCTACTTTTCTAGCCTCAAGAAAGCCCATAAAAGTATCCTCCACTAATACGACCTCTTCAAGCCCGTGGTCTACCGCTATCTCGAAAATTGAATCTGGACTGTCGGGGTCTCGGTTTCCGCTAGGTTTGTCTAGAGTAAGTATAGACTTACCTATCGAAAAATGGCTCTTGAACAAAGGAATCGGCATGCATGAAATTTAACATAAATGAGCCGTAAAGTCAAGCTATTTCTTGCATCTTTCAATAAAATGTTCCGCGACTCCGCCCTCTTCTAAGTACTCCTCCATCTCGTCTAGAAGTTTATTACGTATATCTCGAACGTCAGGAGGAAGAGCCTCGTCTTTTATTTGGGCGTAAGACATAGTGGCGGCTAGGAGCAATAGTATAGCCAGAGGATCAAACACAAAAATAAGAGTAACAATTACCAACCGTATAGCTTCGCTTATGTCTACATCTAGCCCGGCCCAATCTTGAAGCGCGTTGGCAATGTATTTTATGGGCCCTATCTCTACCTCCAAAGCCCTAAGGTCAGCGCCGTAGTCGAATTTCTCGAGTTCTAGAGCAGATATTCTGTCATAAGCCCCCTCGATCTCGGTATGGTACCGAGCCGTATCCATTTCTAGGGTTCCGGAAGATTCCTTTTGGGAACTAGTGGAGTCTATTTGGGACCGAGTCTCCTTAACCAGGATAAGCAGGTCGTCTCTCAGGGATTTTATCTTGGCTTCGGACTCCAGTTTTCTCTGTAGGAGACTTGCTCGCTCCTTCTTCTGATTCGATAACAATTGGGTGTATTTTTTGTTAGTAGCGAAAAGACCAGTTTCTTTTGAGTCCGATAACTCTTTGTCTAGCTGACCTTCCCTTTCTTCGTACCTAGTTATTAAATCTTGTTCTATCTTAATATTAGATGATCCCTCTTCTTTTATTTCTTTTATTCTGATATCGAGGCGGGATATTACTTCATCCTTGCTTCCGGACGACGAGGTCTGTTGAGAGTTTAGTTTGTCTATTGACGTGTTTGTGCGGTCAATGAAGTTGTTTTCGCGAGAAATCTTAGAATCCAGTTGAGCTATCATGGCCACTTCCTTTTCCATAGACGCCCCATGCTCTACATGGGAACGTGAAAGGAAACCAAAGATACCCATACTAGTAATTACGCTTAAAATCACAACAGCCAATAGTAGGTAATTGCGAATGAATTTGAAAGCGCTTCGCCAGTTCTTATGCAACCATACTGCAGCCACTAGTTTTCCTACCTCAAGGACGCTCCCCATTACAATGACGGCCTCGGAAGAGCCCGGGAACATGGTGGCTAGACCCACTATGCTGAAATAAGCAGCGGTTATCGAAATGCAAATTGCAGATAGAAAGATAAGGAGGACCCATGCCATTGAGTTATTCCTTTTTTCTTTTCTTCTTTAACGCAGCTTGGTCGTGATAACTTAAATTAATAAGCTCAAATTTAACCAAAGAATAACGCTCCCCTTTATTCTGCCGAGAAGACAATCTATACCCATGGTTTTTTAAGAATCCAGATAGCTCTTGGAGAAACTGGACTTCTATATAGATAATTATAAGGGCAGGCGCGCCATCAAACGTAACCTCTTGTGAAAACAAGACGTCACGAGCGTATTCGTAACATATATTCTCTATGGTCTCTGTCATCCATGATTAAAGTACACAATTAATTAAGGAAGTCATCTAAGTTTTCCCGTTTCTTATTCCAGTGGGGGCAACCTGGATAATTAAAAAGCTCCAAGGTTTCCCCTTTTGATGGATCAGGACACAACGTGTCTTTTTTATCTTTGGGGGCGCTTTTGATTATCCTGTCGGAGCTATCTTTGATAACGTAATACTCTAAAGGCTTTCGGTAGGGACAGATATATGCAGGAACTTTATTTCCCTCTTTATCTAGAAGTGGCTTCTTTTTGAATATTTTATAACCGTCTTTTCCGCAAGCGAGAAGCCCACCGAATGAACCGTCGGGAGGATACCCTCTACTATCAGAGTATTGATTAGCCGCGAAGTTTGATACGGCATCGTATTCGTCAAAACCATCTATGTATTTTTGTATCTGAGTTAACTGCAACTCTAACCCCTCCAGCTCTTCGGGGGATAGCTGTTTCATTTTTATGCAGCCAGTGGAATTTAGGTCAAACTTTAGAAAAAGGAACTCGACCTGACGGGACTTAAAATGAGGAAATAGTTTTTTAACAGCCAGGGTATATATCAAGTCCTGTAAATTGTCCGTAATATCTTTTCCTTTGAACACAGCCTTACTGCTTTTGAAGTCCCTGATGACGGCGAGACCGTCCTTTTCATATAAAAAAAGTTTATCTATGTAGCCTCTAACACGATATAACTTTTCACCTTCAGAAACCGTTATATTGAAGTCTTGTTCGGATATCGCCTGGTCAGGAACTGTCTTGTTTGCGCCAAAGAAATCAAAATGTAGGCCAGCTAAAGTCATCCTGTTTATAAGCTCTAGGTTTTCCTTGTCATTAACTCCTAGCCGACGAGCATGATAGCCGACAAGGCGTCCCATGGGGGGCGATAGAAATATAGAATCCCGTAGAATTATTTCGTCGTAAATCTTCCGGTGCCTAGGGTTCCCTAGTAGCTCAAAAACTAGGTGGCAGATCCACCCACGGTTAGCGCCATCATTGCCCGAGTCGGGGATCTTGAGGTGGTAGTTAGACCAGTAGGACCAAGAGCAACCTTGGGCAGTTTTTATTCGGCTAGCGGAAAGAGGCGTACATTCTTTCATGAGAAGTATTTCTTTTTGTATAAATTAGATGGAATGTCCTTTGCCTTTACTAATCTTTTTATTTTATGGTGCAAGGAGTCGTGGTCTGATTGATTGAATGGTATAGATAGGGAAGTTTTCCACTTATCGAAATCCTCGGAACTCATATCTCCAAAATCATTAGCTAACGGTAACTTAATACTTACGGCACCTTTATTAAAGTAATCCAAAAGTTTTAAATAAGTTTTTAGAGCCCCTATTTCCCCTCGGTTCTTCTCTTTTAAGCTGTCATTATTTAATGATATTACGACGCTGTCTACTTGAAGAGATAAAAGAAAGCAAATAATCGCCGAAGAAATAGAAGTCCCGAAAGTCACTACTACATTTTTTATTCCATGTTGATGCAGGTTAAGAAGGTCACCTATGCTCTCCACTAGTATAATCTCTTTTTTTTGAGAGATTTGGTCTTGAACGCAATTCGTTGAAGTTCCTTCCGGAATGTAGTAAGGGTATACCCATGTAGACTTTTTTCCCACATGTTTCCATTTGGGTCTGTTACTTGATACTGTAGACATATCTCTACCACTAAACCCATGGATAAGGCCTGACTGATTGTATACAGGGAACACAAACCGTTGATACATGGCTCCTTCCGTTGCTAGTCCCCCTTTGAAAAAACCTAGAACGTCATCGCAGATGCCCTTTTTGTTATAGAAACTATAATGAGGCAGTAACTTCATTAAAATAGAATCGGGGTAAGTTTTTTCCATCTCTGTTTTGGGGTAAGGGCGAGCAGTAGTCTCTTTAGTAGGCGTATCAAAATCATAACCTTTCATTAGCTCACTGATTTCTTTTTTATCATTGGTCTGAAGGGTGGCTTCAACCAAGGAGCGAAGGGACATATAGCCGTCCCCTTTTACGTAATCTACCCAAACACCGGAGTCTTTATAAATCTGAACTGAAGAGGGATTGTTGCCACCACGATATAATGCGCTAGTACGCCAATGGGATCCAAAATCAGAAAGACTATAGCCAAGCTTCTGTAGAATGTCCTTAATTTTTTCTGAAGTCATATATCTATCCCTCCTCCTAGTAAGTCACCGTCTCTTAACTCAACTTGGACTTGAGAGTTTACCATGTCCTGCAGGTCGCCAACTTCAGATATATCAAAATTATCAAAGTTTAAATTAATGAAATTTCTCTTTAAGTCTCCATTCGGCATACGTACGGGCTGAATAGCACGATGAATATCCGAGCCCAAGTGTCTGTATTTAAAGCAGGTGAGACGATGGGTTCCAAAACCCTCCTCCACGGCTAACTCGTCAAGAGTTTTTTGGCGAAGAGAGAAGAGGTGGGAGCTGAACTGGGTGATTCGGTCCGAAAGGGACACTATACTTTCGTCCTCTACTATATTGTCTGAGCTGCGATTGGTGGTTATGCCTTGCCTATTGCTTTGAACGCTAGTCATCATGGATATCATGGGCTCACCGTCAAATGTAACGTCACGCTGGATAAGTCTTTTGAATTTATCAACCATCTCGCCCACTATCTGCCACTCGGACTTATTTTTAGTGTTTTCAGAAGTAGTCTTTATGTAATCGAAACTTAGAATTAAAGGATTCCCCCTTTTGACCTTGGAAAAGTAAAAGTGTTTTATCATTTGAATCATGGAGTCCACTGCCATGCCGCCAACGTTATGATAGAAGAATTGATAGTTTTTTACGATACTCCAAACAGCCCTAACCTTCTTTACCGTTTCGGCTCCAGCTTTTCGCCATTGGCCCGTCTCTAAAAGATTTAAAGGTACGCCAGAAAGGGAAGCGCATTGGCGCATTAAAAGCTCTTCTTTACTCATCTCCCCGTTATCCAGATGTAAGACAGGGATATTTTCAGCCACAGAAACCTTAGTACAGAAATCCATAACGAATTGAGTTTTCCCGACACCAGTTCGGGCTACTATAGTAGTGATGTTTCCAGGCCTCAATATAGAACCATAGAGGGTGTTAAGCATTTTGTGAGGGCCGGGAGGGCCGAATCCGACTTGGGGACTGTTGCCTTTTAGCTCTATCATCTCCTCCATTTCGTCAAATATATTCTGGGGAAAATTCTCACCATTTTCGTACAAATTTATATTCGAATTGTATATGGAGTCGGCGGTATCTACAATTTCCGTAAGCTTTTTAGACGCGTCCAGATTGGACATCGCAGAGATAAGTTTCTGAGCATTTGCTGAGATGCCTCGACGAACGGATAATTTTTTAAGCTCCTTGGCTGCCTCTATTAGGGATGAGGGGGAGCCTTTTCTTAACTTTATCGACTTAGTGTAGTCACTTATGTTTATGTTGGCTTCAAAAGAAATACCTGAAAGCTTAATTCTTTCAGATAAAATAACCTCGTCAATGAAGCTGCCTTGGTCATAGTCAGCCTTAAGGAAGCTGAATATAACGCTATTCACATCAGAAACAAAATCCTGTGCCGACAGGAAAGGTGCTACCTCTATGTATTTGTGGGGATTATTTAAGAGACCAGCAAGAACTTGCTGTTCTACTTCGTAAGAGTATACCATATGCAAAGGATAGCACGAAATATTCTATTAGTCAAGCCCTAATTCCGGATCTTCGTCGTCCATGTTAAACATATTCTCTGCCTCTTCGGCGCCTATTAGGTATTTTTCCAAGGATTTCCTTAGTCCCATCTCCACTATCTGGTTTTGGGCCTTGGTATAAACGAGAGGATTACCCTTCTGTGTTACGAATGCCAAGATGAAACCCTTGCTATGGTCACCGCCACCGCTGAATTCGAATAATTGCTCAAGCAAGGACTGGGGTATAGCGAAAGAATCTAAGTTTTCTGGGTCGATGTCGTCACTCATTGTTATATATTACACTCTATTACAATATAGCCCCGAAATTTTTAAACAACTCCTCGGATAATATATCCTTAGGGTATACTTCCACAAGTACTATTCTATTGATCTCACAAAAGGACTGCTTCATGTTGTCGCGTCGAATTTGCCCAAGGAATGTTGACTTGGAAGGCCCATGAAAGTGGGGAGTATACTTTAAATGCTGACCGCCCTGAACCTCTACCGCAACCTTCTTGTTGGCGTTATAAAAGTCCAAGGTAAGCCTTGTTCCAGCCACAGGAAACTCCTCAAAAACAACGTCGCTAGACCAGTAGGGAAGGAGGAATTGCTTTACGCCAAACTGCAATTTACTTCTGCTTTTCTCCTTCCATTTTATGGAATAACGATTAGCTTTGGACACCCTCTTGGTGACCCCAGTGATAGTCTTAAATACCATGTCAGGAAGACTGCGCGCAAATAAGCTCTTTAAAATAATTTATTAAAAACACAGTCAATTCGGGAGAGCTTTCTAGAAGGTCATTTAGTTTTGGCTCGCCATGAACTTTCTCTGGAACCTCGTGCCCTTCTTTTTTTAAGATTTCAATAAAGTCAGGATCAATAGATATCCAAGCTCCTTTCTTATTAATATAGCCCCATAGATAAAGCATGTCTATTATTTCTTTCTCCACCCAAATAGAAGTGCCATTGATTCGTCCATATTTTATCGGATATTGTAGCACGTAGTTGGTTTTTTCATTAGGAGACTTCTTTACTGTTATCTTAGCTATATGGCCTAGTATTTTATTCTTTTGTTGATCTATTGGCTGAGTAGGGTTCTCTAGTATTAAGTCCTTTTTGAAGCGAGGCTCGAACTCCAGTATATAATTAGCAAAGTGCAGTAAGGCGTTTCCGCCGGTGGCGGTTGTTTGCCTTATGGGGGCTTTACTGTAAGGGTCTAGCTTAATGTCAGCCCTCACTTGAGAAATGAAAATAGCCATATGGCCCCGCTTCGCTAAAGCGATACTCATCTTCTGCATGAACTTAGCTCCAAGAAGTGCCCCTCCCGCCACCTTGTGTGAATCTTCGAAGCCTTTTTTTAAATCATCTTTCATTATAAGGCCATCCAGTGAGTCTAAAATGAAGCAATATTTAGTTTGGTCGGGGTTTCGGACTACTAAAACTCTCATTAAATCCAAGACGGTTTCATAGATGTTCGAGTCAAAAACAAAACAAGTTCCATCTTGCCAGTCATCCTCTTTGTTTACGAAGCTGACTCCGGCGCGAGCCCTCATCTCTTTGGACAGACGGCCTTCTGCTTTTATATAAACACCCTTGGTTTGGGGCATTTTGAGGAAGTGCCTCATGACTTCCAGTGCCTCGGAGCTTTTGCCGCCCTCATTCATGCCTATGAATCGGTGGAGGCCCGGACCTAGCCCTCCGTTGAGCTCAAAATCCACCTTTAAACTGCCGCTGGACACCTTGTAGTCGATTTCTTCTTCAAAGTTATAGTGATGATCCTCGTGTTGCTTTAGGAAGCTTTTAAGGGCGCTTTGGGAGCTAACTGCGGATGCTTCAGTCATGATAGGAATTTTTTTAAGGTAAGGGGTTTATTGTTTGGATTATAATCAGTGCCTGACTTTTCTCCAAGTTTTATTTCTTCTTTTAGGGGGATATCGTACTTGAATCTATTGTATTTCTTCTTCAACTCCCGGGAGTAATAACCCGAGCGAAAGACTATCATGGTCTCGACCTTCGTTGGGAACTTAACCCCTAGCCAGAACTTTCTTTCCGGATAGGACTTTAGCAACTCGTTAAGTGACTTAACCTCGCGGCCCCAGAAGTGCCGACGTTGAGTTGCGGGAACATTAACTAATCTTTCAATGGTTAATTTCTTCTCAGTTTGGGTCACCACCAAAGAATACTATAAAAAAGAAAAAAAGTCAAGAACTATTTTGCACAAACGTTACTGCTCGTAATAAGCTATTTGGCCCGTATGTGTAGTTGTACAAGAGGCGCACTTAATGGGAGAAAAGAGAGATGCCGGACCCGTCGTTCCAAAGCTGAC
>TARA_R110001583_G_scaffold46697_1_pt1 | contig 15606 bp, 8 predicted proteins | sample TARA_R110001583 | Tara Oceans TARA_R110001583 (sample SAMEA4398432) | marine metagenome | biome: Polar Biome; feature: [MES] marine water layer (ENVO:01000295) within the mesopelagic zone...; material: water (ENVO:00002006), including particulate matter (ENVO:01000060) such as...... | reverse complement strand
AGTGTAAGAGGTTTGTTACCAGGACATGAAAATAAAGGTAATTATAAGCCTAAAGTTGATTCCGCGATTGAACCTTATATTGAATTAGCAATTGATCGCTTTAAGAGTAAAGAATGCCCGACTGTAAACTCCGCACATTCTTATATGGAAGCATTAATCGAAAATGATAATAGTTTTCTTTCTCAGAAGGAAAAGTTAAAGGTTCCAAGTATTCCAACTTTGAATGCCCGTATTGAATATGTCGCTCCTAAAGAATTACTAGAGAGTCGAAAAGGGAAGAGAGCCGCCAATATTGCGTTTAAGCAATCTAAGCTAGTAAGAGAAATTACATTAATACTTCAGCGTGCTGAAATTGATCATACCCAGTTAGACCTATTTGTGGTTGATGATAAAACCAAAATGGTATTAGGAAGACCATGGGTAACAGTATTATTAGATTATAAATCTAAAAATGTATTAGGCTTTTATATCGGTTTTGAAAACCCTAGTTATTTGAGTGTTGCTAAAGCCTTGCAACATGCAATGTCTTCGAAATCGTATGTTAAAAATTTATATCCAGATATAAAAAATGAATGGCTTTGTGCTGGCCGACCTGCTGTGATCGCGACAGATCGAGGCAAGGAATTTAGAGGGATTGCCTTTGAAGATGCTTGTATGGATCTAAATATTATAATTCAACACAATCCAGCTAAGCACCCGTGGTACAAGGGGGCAGTGGAAAGATATTTTCATACGCTAAATCAAGAGTTATTGTCTGGCATGCCTGGCAAGGTAATGGCAAAGATTTATGATTCTATCGATTACAAGCCAGAAAAAAATGGTGTCATATCTATGAGTGCCTTTATGGAAATATTCCATATATGGGTAATAGATATTTTTCAGTGTGAGCCAAGAACCAGAAAAAATATTATTCCCAAAGATGCATGGAAAGAAGATTTGGATCGAGTCCCAATTGTTTTTGAAGATCCAGAAAAGTTAAAATTAATTTTATCTGAAAACTTTCTAGTATCTCTAGGCAAGACTGGAATTATTAAAGATCATATTAATTATGACTCTGAGGAATTAACAAAGTACCGCTCTCTCTATGGGGGAGGACAAATGTCTATTAAACGCTCAAGAGATAATTTAGGTGAAATCTATGTGCTTAATGATAAATCTAAAAAATATTTCAAAGTTAATGCAGTAAATCAAAAATATGCAAATAATCTTTCATTATTTCAACATAAAATTCATATTAAATTTGCTAAGCTTCAATTAAAAGAAAAAGTAGATATTGAGTCTATATCAAAGGCTAAAGTGCTGATAATGCAGATAGTTGAGAAAGAACTCCTTTCCTCAAAATCAATCCTAAATGGTACTAAACAACGTTTATCTAGGTATACCGGCATTGGTCAGCAAGACGGCGGTAGCACTGAAGGCTCTGTTGGAGAGCAATTAGCAACAAGCTCTAGTATACCTAAACCAGGTAATCAAAAATCGAATAAGAATAATGCCGAGCCTTCATCTCTGTATGATGGAAATAATAATGAATTTGATGATGAATTAGATCTGTGAGAACACTATGAATGATGAAATGAAGGAAAAACTGAAACTTGTTAATCAAATTTATGTTGCAACTACACGATTACAAGCATTATCTGATGATATTAAGTACGCCCGCGAGAACTCATTTGACCTAGATTATGACTGTGAACCCATGTGCATTTTAGTTGTTGGCGAGACGGGTACTGGGAAGTCAGAATTCATTAAAAAGTACCTTAATAAATACCAACCAATTGAAGAGAAAGAGCGGACTCATATTCCTGTTTTAGTTAGTTCGCTACCTAAGGCAAAACACCCCAAGCCAGTTGTAGCTCAACTATTAAGGGACTTAGGAGACCCTCTGGGCGGAACTGGTGGGGATACTGATCAACTAACAGACCGTTTGGTTACTTTATTAATCGCTACTGGGAATGAAATAATCATACTTGATGAATTTCAGCATGCTATAGAAACAAAAAGTAATCAGGTTGTTTATGATATTGCAGATTGGATAAAAACATTGATCAATAAAACAAAGATCCCCGTTGTTCTGTTTGGTTTGCCTTGGAGCTCTTATATATTGGAGGTTAACCACCAATTAAAACGTAGGTTTAGCATGAGGCATGAACTAATTAACTATACGTTAGATGATTTTGAACATTTTCAAATGTTTATACAAAAGGTACAAGAGCAATTGTTAAAAAAAGTTAACATCAAATGCGAAGAAAACCTTTGGTCCCATAATCTCGCTTTTCGTTTGTTCGCAGCTTCATCAGGTAATATATCTGAATTGATGAATAAAATAATTAAGCCCGTTGCTTTGGATCTTGTGCGTTCAAATGAATCTATCATTTCGGTTAGTAAATTGGCTAGTACAGCCAAGCGAAATTTAGGTTTACTAGATGAAGAAAATCCTTTTATTATTGATATGTCAAGCATTGTAGCAACACAACAAAATAAGCATTCGTATTGGAATCCCAATGCTTCTAAGGGAAAAGAACGTGTTGTTGATGCGACAGAAAAGAAAGTAAAGTTTGCAGATTTAAAACTAAAAGATATCTTCTAAATGCTTCAATTATTATGTAAACCTTTGCCTATCAAGTCCGAAGCATTACAACACTATGTGATAAGACTTGCAGGGAAGAATGGTTATTCGCTTTCGTCAATGAATCAATTAATAAAAAAAGTGTGTAATACAGGCTTTCATTCATATAAACAAAGTCACCGTATAGCTTTACGCGATGCAGTTTTTCAATTAACAGGGCATCACGAAGTAAATGATCTTTTTGACCCTCACCTCTTACATACGAAAAAGAAAAAAGCTTTTGACTTTCATCGAGTAAAAGTTTGTTCTGCATGTTTACAGGAAAATAAACCCTATGATGCCGATTGGTATTATCGGCATAAATTAGTTTGTAATACTCATAACATATTTCTAATAGATAACTGTCCATCTTGTTCGGAAAGGTTCACAGAGAAAACACTCTCCACAATAAAATGTGGAAGCTGTGAGTATTCGTTAAATCACATCTTTAAAAAACAATCCTTGCCCTCAGAAGATTATACTCAACAATACTTTTCTGCTGTCAAAAATAAGGAGTTTATGCCAGAAAAAATACTAGGGTTAGAGCCTTTTTTTGAACTAAATGCTCCTGGATCTTTTCAATTATGGTGTAACAAAAGTGATTCTTCGATTGAAGACATGTTTAATTCACTGCAAAGTGCAATTGAGCTTTCATTTGATTATGAAAAACTGCGAAGTTTAATTATTAATCAAGTAAAAAATGCAGAGCAGAAAGATACAATAAGCCAGGGTTTAGCTAGTTTTAAAAAATATTTAAAGCATGATAAATATCCAGATTTTATTGAACATTTTATCAATGTGATTTTAACAATTAAAGGTGAGTTTGATGAACTAGTTGTTCCTATCCAGTGGTTAGAAAGCGTGTTTAAAGTAAAGGTGGTTTACACTCGGGATATTAATCAACGTTACAATCAAGGTTATACTGAAAAAGATATAATTTTTCGCTGGAAAAAGATGCATGCTATTAAATTTTCAAATTTGTCTATATTATTAACAGATCTTGATTGTGAATTTATTAATAAGCATTCCGAACATACAGATTAACGACACCACCATTAATACCTGGACCAGATATTAATTGATATCTGTACTTATCTTTGCATTTAAATTGCTTGTTTAATACATATTTGTTTTTGAAAGATTCAATACTGTGTTTCGGTATTAGTTTAACTGGCCGTGCTGTCCGACCTACCTGTTGTTTTTCTATAATCAAAAAGCCTCTTTTTGCAAAGTCATATATAGCATTAATGTTTACCCCCAAGGTTTCACTTGCTTGCTTTGGGCTTAGGTATTCATCTGGCTGAAAAGTATTATCAAAGCATGGTTGGAACTGTTGTATGCTGAATAAATTACTTTCATTTTCAACATAAATGACAGCCGTTTTATTAGATAAAATATTTTTAATCACGTTTGAAATACAAGCCCCGTTAAATGTTAGTGCTTTGAAGGTGCTAGGTTTGAGTGATTCAGGGAGTGCATTTGAGGTAGTTGTGCAACCTTTAATTTTTGAAATGAATATTTGCAACTCTTTTTTATCAAACAACCAATCCCGTAACTCATCATCTGGGTGAATAACACACTTTAATAAATCAGAATCAACAAGCTGCAATATTTGAAACTTACCAACATCTAGCAATGCTATTGTTTCTTTTAATGTAATAAAGTCCTTTGCTTTAAGAATAAAGTCATCAATATCTGTTTTTAAAAAAGTACCATTTTTTTGTGGTGTTAATAGCCCTGCATTAACGAATAGCTTTAAATGAGAAACTGGGGTATCTAGCAATTTGGCTGATGACTTTTCAAAAAGGATAGTAGCGCTGTTGTATAGTGGAGTTTCTATCCTCGTTAAGCTATTAGTAAAAGCTGATTCTGAAAACTCATTCTCTAGATAATTCTCAAAAACACACATTAGGAATTGGTAAGCAAAAATCCCTTGTTGTGCACCTGAATATATTTCATCGTATAAATCTCGAAAATAGTGCCTGATGCCAGTTTCACCTCTTTGTGCCATTGGATTAACCAGAAAACGATTGAGAAGGCCATAAAAGCCTTTAGGCCAATTATTAAGGTATGTATTAGCGATATTGTATAAACCGACTCTTTGCTTGTTAGGAAGCTGTAATGCTCGTTTAGTTTGATTACTGAAGCTTCTTTGATGGTAATGGGCAAAAAAGTGTAAAAGTACAAGATAGTTCTTGAGGTCAAATTGCTGCTTGTCTATTAATAATCGTTCTGAAGGTGATAAGAGTAATTGATTAATATTGCAGGTAACGGTCGGTATAATCTCTTTTGTTACTGTTGAAGAAGCCTCCTCCATAATTGTTGGTAAACTAGGTGTCGACCAAGTTAAACGTTTCTCATTACGCGCATTAAAATCAATAAGTGCGCATTGGTGCTTTTGACAATGAGTGACAGCTAATAACAAATGATGGATAGGCTGATTAAGCTCATCACAAAAGCATTGTGGACAGAACGTTGGCTTTGAAAAGTTAATCGATGAGATTGGAATGATAAGCTGATTAAATCGATAAAAACTATCGTCAACTTTATGAAGCAAAGTTGCTGATAATTGATTGGTTTCTAGGTTTAACTCTTTTCGTATTAATTCAATAGGAAAGTTTCCTAGAGCCACTTTTTTAGGTGGGATACGATTGTTCGTTAGGGGGAGATTAATACAACGTAACAATTGAATTGTATTTTTAAAACCATTAGCAATAGAGAGGCGTAGCAGATAGCTAAGTAGGTGTTCACTTTTTAAGGGAATTGGTCTGATTAAAAACATCATAAAATACCTTAGTGTTTAATAAGCTAAGCATAGAGCATTATTTTTAATTCATCATTTAATCTACATACTCATAACGTACACATACCTACAGAGTATGTTTATTTTTCTAATTATTTATATTTTGATGTAAATATCAATAAAACCAATAGTTTTAGGTATGATACATAAATACAGATACCTCATTAATAAATCATAAATAGAGAATTCATGGCTACTAAAAGAAAAGTTACAAAAAAGAAAGAAAAATCATTTGAAGAAACACTCTGGGATGCAGCTAACAAACTGCGTGGTAGTGTCGAATCGTCAGAATACAAACATATTGTATTGAGTCTTATCTTCCTAAAATTCATCAGTGACACTTTCGAGAAACAACGTCAAAAACTGATTGATGCAGGGCTTGAAAAGCACATTGATATGGTGCCTGCATACACGAAGGATAATGTATTTTACTTACCACCTGAAAGCCGTTGGAGCTTTATTCAGCAAAATGCTAAACAAGAAGATATTGCCCTGAAAATTGATACTGCACTGAGTGATATAGAAAAAAAGAATAAGGCACTTCAAGGCGCATTACCACAGAATTATTTTTCTCGTTTAGAATTTGATACGAGTAAGCTATCAGCGTTAGTTGATGTAGTTAATGATATTGATACGTTAGCAAACCCGCACGAAGACGTGGTGGGACGAGTCTATGAATATTTCCTTTCTAAATTTGCAATTGCTGAAGGTAAAGGTAAAGGTGAGTTCTATACGCCAAAAAGTATCGTTAACTTACTCGCTGAGTTGATTGAACCTTACAAAGGTAAAGTCTACGACCCTTGTTGTGGTTCTGGTGGTATGTTCATACAATCTTTAAAGTTTGTGGAAAATCATAAAGGTAATACTAAAGATATTGCTGTTTATGGTCAGGAAGCTACTCCAACAACCCATAAACTGGCAAAAATGAATCTTGCAATCCGTGGTATTTCTGCAAACCTTGGCGCAGCCGCAAAAGATACCTTTGCTAATGATCAGCACGAAACGCTGAAAGCTGATTTCATTATGGCAAACCCTCCATTTAACCAAAAAGACTGGCGTGCGTCTGATGAGCTTAAATATGATCATCGTTGGGACGGTTACGAAACGCCACAAACAGGTAATGCCAACTACGGTTGGATTTTACATATGGTCTCTAAGCTGTCTGAAAATGGTGTGGCTGGCTTCATTCTATCAAATGGCGCTTTATCGGGTGATGGGACTGAAAAAGAAATCCGTAAAAAGCTGATAGGAAATAATCTTGTCGAAGCGATTATTATATTGCCTCGTAATATGTTCTATACCACCGATATCAGCGTTACCTTGTGGATTTTAAACAAAAATAAAAAAGCGCATACCGTTCCTCACGAAGATCTCACTCGCCATTATCGTGATCGTGAAGAAGAAGTCTTATTTATGGATTTGCGTCAGCGAGGTGAACCATTTGAGAAGAAGTATTTACAGTTCTCTGAGCAAGATATTAAGGATTTTGCAGATACTCTTCATACTTGGCAACAAGTAGGGGCCGATGAGCATTATCAAGATATTGCGGAATACTGCTATTCAGCAACGAAAGAAGAAATTGCTGCAAAGGATTATTCATTGGTTCCAAGTAAACATATCGAGTTTACGAACAGGGATGAAAACATCAATTTCGAAGATAAAATGAATAGCTTAAAAGATGAGTTTAGCGATCTTCTAGTTCAAGAAGAACAATCAAAAAATGACTTATTAAATGTCTTTAAAGAGTTGGGCTATGAGATCAAATTATAAGAAGCTAGGTCAGTTCATCCAAGATGTTTCTGTCAAAAATAAAGCTCTAGAAGTTGAATTGTTACTTGGCGTTAGTATTACGAAACGCTTTATTCCTTCAATAGCTAATACTGTTGGCACAGATATGTCGAAGTATAAAATTGTAAAACAACATCAATTTGCTTATGGACCTGTGACGTCTCGAAATGGTGAGAAAATATCAGTAGCTCTTCTTGAAGAAGAGAAGTGCATCGTTTCGACTTCTTACACAGTGTTTGAGGTCGTCGATACTGAGCAACTAGACCCTGAGTATTTGATGATGTGGTTTAGACGTTCAGAGTTTGATCGTTATGCCCGTTATATGTCTCACGGAACAGTGCGAGAGCTATTCGGTTGGCAAGAGATGTGTGATGTTGAACTACCAGTCCCATCCATCGAAAAGCAGCGTGAAATTGTGCGTGAATACAATGTTGTGAATGATCGTATTTCACTCAACGAACAACTTACCCAAAAGCTAGAAGATACCGCTCAAGCCATTTACAAACAGTGGTTTGTTGATTTTGAATTCCCGATCTCTACAGAATATGCAGAGTCTATCGGTAAGCCTGAACTTGAAGGAAAAACCTATAAGTCGTTTGGTGGTGAGATGACGTATTGTGAGGAATTAGAATCTGAGATTCCTAATACTTGGTCTGCGAAAAGACTAGGAGAATTGTGTGCTGTTCTGGATTCTAAACGTAAGCCCTTATCTGGAGAGCAACGTCAGAAAATGCAGGGGCGATATCCGTATTATGGCGCAATGTCAATTGTTGATTATGTAAATGATTATCTCTTTGATGGCACATATGTTCTCTTCTCCGAGGACGGTGCAAATGTCGTTGATGAACAAGGTTATCCAGCATTACAGTTTATTTGGGGAAAATTTTGGGTTAATAATCACGCTCATATACTCCAAGGTAAAAATAGTATTACAAATGAATATTTATACCTCGCTTTGAAGAAAACTCAATTCGGTCATTTGGTAACGGGAGCTGCACAGCCCAAAATTAATCAAAAAAATATGATTGGCGTGCATTTGTGCCATCCAAGTTTAGACACATTAGAACTATTCAAGCCTTTATCATCAGTTATATTTGAAAAAATTAAAGTTACTTATGAATTAACTAATTTATTGAAAAAATTAAAAGAAATCCTTTTATGTAAGGTTTGTTAATTATGAAATTCACAGAAGAAAGGCTTGAACAAGCCATTATTGAACTGCTAGGGAAAAAAGGCTATCCGCATACTCGTGGTGAGGTGCTGGAACGAGCACCTGAAGATGTGTTGATTAAGTCCGATCTTCGTGAATTTCTTGCCAAACGTTACCAAGCTGAAGCCATTACATCCAGTGAGATAGAGAAAATTATCCATAAACTGGAATACCTTCCTGCTTCGGATCTTTACGATACCAACAAAGCCATTATGAAGTTTGTCTCTGATGGTTTTTTACTTAAGCGTGAAGATGCAAGCCAAAAAGATTTATACATTCAGCTTATTGATTATGAAACGATTCAAGCTGAATTAAGCAACTTTAATCAATCTTCAGAATCAAAAGTGGCAGAGCCTAGCGTGAGCTATTTGCCTAAAACTGATTCTAATATTTATCGGGTAGTTAACCAGATGGAGGTACAAGGCTATGAGCTACGTATCCCTGATGGCATTCTCTATATAAACGGTTTACCGCTTGTTGTATTTGAGTTTAAGAGTGCCATTCGTGAAGAAGCAACTATCTATGATGCGTATAAACAGCTAACCACTCGTTATGATCGAGATATCCCTGAACTATTCAAATACAACGCTCTGTGCGTGATCAGTGATGGGGTGAATAACAAGATGGGGTCTTACTTTGCCCCATACGAGTTTTATTATTCTTGGCGCAAAGTGACGGGTGAAGAGAAACTGGATAAAGACGGTATTGATTCACTTTTTACTATGATCAGCGGTTTGTTTAATAAGCAGCGTTTAACCGATGTCATTCGTCATTTTATCTACGTGCCTGACACTTCAAGTAAACAAGAAAAGATTGTTTGTCGTTATCCCCAGTATTACGCAGCAACAAAGCTTTTTGCCAATATTAAACAACATATGAAGCTTACTGATCAGCAAGGCAATTTGATTGATGCTGATGGTTTGCGAGATGGTAAAGGGGGGACCTATTTTGGTGCAACAGGTTGTGGTAAAAGCTACACAATGTTGTTCTTATCTCGCCTATTGATGAAAGATGTTGAGCTGGGTAGCCCGACCATTATTCTTATTACCGACAGAACCGATTTAGATGATCAACTTGCAGGACAATTTACCAATGCAAAAGCCTATGTTGGTGATCAGAATATTATCAGTGTAGAGAGTCGAAGTGAGCTACGTGAGCACCTGAAAGGGCGTAAAAGTGGCGGTGTTTTCCTAACTACCATTCATAAATTTACCGAAGATTTAGCACTACTCACTGAACGAACTAATGTTATTTGTATCTCAGATGAAGCGCACCGAAGCCAAACCAATTTAGAGCAAAAAATCACTGTTACTGAAGATGGTGTGAAGAAAACCTACGGCTTTGCTAAATACCTGCACGACTCTTTACCAAACGCCACTTATGTTGGTTTTACAGGCACACCAATAGACGCAACGCTGGATGTATTTGGTGCAGTCGTTGATAGCTACACTATGACAGAATCGGTTTTTGATGAAATTACCGTGCGTATTGTATATGAAGGTCGAGCAGCTAAAGTATTACTTGATGGTAAACAGCTTGATGAAGTAGAAAAATACTATAAAGCGTGTGAAGACGCTGGCACCAACGAGTATCAAATAGATAAAAGTAAAACTGCAATGGCGAGTATGACTACCATACTCGGCGACCCTGACCGTATTAAATCCATTGCTAAAGATTTTGTAGCACATTATGAAAGTCGTGTAGAAGAAGGAACAACTCAAAAAGGCAAAGCGATGTTCGTGTGTAGCAGTCGTGAAATTGCCTATCAGTTCTATCAAGAGTTGATTGAGCTTCGTCCTGAGTGGGATGAGATAAAAGTCTGTGAAGAAGGATCAACCCTATCAGAGAGTGATAAGAAAAAAGTGAAACCGATGGAGCGAGTCAAAATGATTATGACTCGTAACAAAGATGATGATAAAACGCTTTGGAAAAAATTGGGTAATAAAGAGCATCGCAAAGAGTTAGATCGTCAGTTTAAAAATGGTAAATCAAACTTCAAAATCGCTATTGTTGTGGATATGTGGCTAACGGGTTTTGATGTGCCATTCCTCGATACCATCTACATTGATAAACCACTTCAGAAACACAATCTGATCCAAACTATTTCAAGGGTAAACCGTAAATTTAAAGGGAAAGAAAATGGTTTAGTAGTCGATTATATCGGCATTAAAAAGCAGATGAACCTTGCTCTTTCTCAGTATACGGGCGGTCAAGATCAAAACTTGGAAGATATTAAACAGTCTGTGATTGTGGTGAAAGATCACTTGAACTTACTTGACGGGCTATTCCATCAATTCGACTCAAAACCTTACTTTACTGGCACGGCACTTGAGCAATTACATTGCTTAAATGCTTCTGCTGATTATGCGCTGAGAACCAAGAAGTTTGAAAAAACCTTTATGGACTTAACCAAACGACTTAAATCAGCTTACGATATTTGTGTAGGTAGTAGCGAACTAAAACAATCCCATAAAGACAAGATTCATTATTATCTGGCTGTTAGAACCATTGTCTTTAAAATTACGACTGGCGGTGCGCCTGATGTTGATCAAATGAACCGTAAGGTGCGTGATTTGGTGAAAGATGCGCTGATGAGTGACGGTGTAGAAGAGATATTTAAGCTAGGTGGTGATCAAGGCGGTGAGATTGATATTTTTGATGAAGATTATCTTGCTAAGTTAGAGATGGTGAAACAACCCAATACCAAGCTTCAATTGCTTCAGCAAATGCTTTCTAAGGCGATTGGCGAGTTTAAAAAGACCAATAAAGTGAAAGGTGTCGATTTCTCTAAAAAGATGAATCTTTTGGTTGAGAAATACAATGAGCGTGAAGAGAAAGATGTGCTTCGCTCAGAAGTTATCACTGATTTTTCAGATGAGATTATTAACCTCTACAACGAATTGCGTGAAGAGATGGCTTCTTTCGGTGAAATGGGAATAGATTTTGAAGAAAAAGCGTTTTACGACATTCTGATCTCACTCGCTCAAAAGTATGATTTTACTTACCCAGAAGAGAAATTAACTGATTTAGCTAAAGAAGTGAAAAAAGTTATTGATGATAAAGCCAAATACACCGACTGGAACAAACGTGATGATATTAAGGCTGAATTGCACTTTGATTTGATCATCTTACTTGATGAGTGGGGCTACCCACCAATTGATCGAGACGAAGTGTATAAAGAGATTTTTGAGCAAGCCGAGAATTTTAAGTCAAACCGTTAAATCTATAAACAGGGAAAGCTATTGTGATTGATATTAACCAAGTTGAAGCTGTTCTTAAAGCACAAATAAATGCTAAGAACCTATCTCCTAATAGTGTTCTATCGGAGGATGCTACTCGCATTTTAGAAGAGCTTGAGCGACAAATGTTGTATCCAGATTGGGAAAACCGTAATGATACTTTGGCAGCAATTGAGTTTGCAGTTGCTCAAGTCGATGATAATGAAAAATTTGTTCAAGATATGGGTGTTGATTTAGTTTCTTTGGCAAAACGTTCACAAGGCACCGAGCGTTGTGGTTGGTTTGTTGGTGCTATGTACGATTCTAGTGATGATCAGTTACCAAGATTCTTAGCGAAGAATATTTGGCAAAATGGATATGATGATAAATATTCGGACTTGGTTCGTTCGATGGTAGTGGGTGATAAAATTGCAATTAAGTCAGCTTACACTAAAAAGCACCACTTACCTTTTGATGGCAATGGGCACTTTGCATCAGTTATGGCGATAAAAGCCATAGGAACGATCACTAAGAACTTAAATGATGGAAAAACAGTAGAAGTTAATTGGGATGATGCATTCCTAGAACCAAGAGAGTGGTATTTCTATACCAGTAGAACAACAATATGGAAAGTAGAAAGTAATGACTGGATGAGCGAATCTTTATTAGATTTTACGTTCAGAAATGAAATACAAAACTATAAACGCTTTGCTGAAGAACCTTACTGGAAGGAACGTTTTAGTCCGAAATCTAAACAAGACTCTCGCTTTAACTGGAGTCATTTCTATGAAACTTTTGCAAGTGCAATTGTTGATCATAAAGATAATCGTAAGCCATTAACGGATTTTGTATCCAAGCTAGCAGAGAAGCATGATCTTTCTTATCTCAATGGCAAAGAGCTTGATGATATTTGCCCATTTACGGTTATGGGCTTGTTTAATCGTCAAATTACGGATGCAAATCGGATTAAGTTAGCAGAGGAGCTGGGTCAATATCTCAAAGTTGACGTTGAAGTGCCAAAGTCGTTTGAAGGTATCCCAATATTAAACAACATGAAATCATGGTTTTTCGCTTATAAACAAGATCGCCAAGAGATAGATATAGATAACTTATGGGAGCTATTCCACATGTCACTATTACTTGCGGATGAGCCGTCTGAATTGCATCGTAGCCGTTTTGAAGAGCTCTATAACTTGGTGTCTGCCCAAAATGGTATTGGTTGGAATTTATCTATGGGGCTATTTTGGATTAGGCCATGGAATTATCCCACATTAGATACTCAATCAAGAACTTACTTTACCTCTTTAGGTTTTAAGCTCGGGTTAACGGGAGCTAAAGGAAGATGCAGTGCTATTGAGTACTTAAAGGTTCAAGAGGATCTAGAAACTCGATTTAGTGAAGATAAATTTCCAGTCCATTCATTTCCTGATTTTTCATTTAAGGCATGGCAATCTCCAACCAAACCGCAAGTGAAAGGAGAAGGCTGGAAAGCTCTTATTCTTGAGCGGATTAAAAAATTATGTATTGATCAGGAATCTGAGCTGTTTACTAGAAAGGAATTCCATTCTCGATATTTAGAAGAATTAAAAGAATTATTTCCTGATAATAACAGTTCAGATATGACTATTGATCGACAAATGCAGATATTGCGTGATGAGCATATTCTTGGATTTGTTGAAAAAGGCAAGTATGAGTGGTTTGGCTATGAAGATGAAGATCAGGGGAAGTTAGTTAAGGTGCCTACTTTTGAGAAGTACACTGTTTCAGATATTGTAAGCGAAGGTTGTTTTTTATCGAAAGATGAAATTTTTTCAGTCATAAAGCGCTTAAAAGACAAGAAAAACATAATTCTTCAAGGATCGCCTGGAACAGGTAAAACTTGGTTAGCAAAAAAATTGGCAATGGCACTTATTGGCGAAAAGCGTGAATCTAATATCACAGCTGTTCAATTTCATCCGAATCTATCCTATGAGGATTTTATAAGAGGATGGAGACCATCAGGAGACGGGAAGCTTTCACTTTGTGATGGACCGTTTCTAAACGTTGTAGACGAGGCAACCAAAAACCCAACTCAGGTTTATGTAGTTGTTATTGAAGAAGTAAATCGAGGCAATCCTGCGCAGATATTTGGAGAAATGCTCACGTTACTAGAAGCGGACAAGCGTACACCAACGGAACGTCTTTCTCTGAGTTATATGCGAGATAATGAAGTTCCTGTTTATGTGCCTGAGAACTTATTCTTAATTGGAACAATGAATATTGCAGATCGCTCCTTAGCGTTAGTTGACTTAGCGCTACGAAGACGTTTTGCATTTATCAACCTGAGACCTGAAATTGGTGAGACTTGGAGGCGTTGGGTTAATACACAGCATGGTTTAGATGACACTTTTCTCCAAAGAATCCAAACTAGGATGGTGGATTTGAATAAGAAAATATCAGATGATCCTCGATTAGGTAAACAATTTCAAGTTGGGCATAGTTATGTCACTCCATCATTTCACAACAAAATAGATGAACCTGTCGAGTGGTTCAAAGATATAGTAGAAACTGAAATATACCCGTTATTAGAAGAATATTGGTTTGATTCTCCAAATGACGCAATAAAAGCAAAAGATGCTTTGATTGAGGGGTTATGAACGTAGAAGTAGATGAGCGCCGGAATTATGTCGGAAAAATACCAGTGCAAAACCTATGGTTATTGATGCTATACGCATCAGAGTCGCGTTTCTTAGTTTCACAGTTAAGTGATTTAGAAAAGAGTTTAGATAACGTTGCAAATTTAATAGCAGATGTTTTCTGTAGCTTAGTAGAGAGCAGGTTAAAACGAAACTTATCAACTCAGTTCGTGAAAACAGAAAAAGAGCTCAATCGTGTTCGAGGACGGATTAATGTTTTAGCAACTGAACGAACAATGGCTCTGTTGAAAGGTAAAGTTATTTGCTCATTTGACGAATTAACAATGGATTCAGAACGAAATAGGTATATTCGTTCTGCATTCTCTTCTCTGGGGGGCTTAGTCGACAAACCCAAGCTAAGCCTGCGTTGTCATAACTTGTCTTTACGCCTCCAAAATTTAGGCGTTCGCAATACTTCGTCAGCAGGTTATAGACCTAGTCGACAGCGTTTTGCAAGACATGAAACTGATGATAAACAAGTTCTGTTGGTGGCAGAGCTTGCACATGATATGCATTTAATTAATGAGTCATTTGGCACTAAATTACTTCCTTCTCCTGATAAGCAAAAAGAGTGGGTGCGTAAACTTTTTGAAAAAGCAGTTGGAGGGTACTATAAGCTAAAATTATCACCTCAAGTCTGGAGTGTTAAGCGAAGCAATAGAATTTATTGGCCCATAGATATAGGGACTGTTCTAGGAAAGGAGCTAATGCCTTCTATGGAGTTAGACATAGTTATCGATAATAAAAAGCTAAAAAAACGCTTGATTATAGATACAAAGTTCACTGAAATTTTAATGAAAGGAAGATTTGATAACAGTACATTCAAGAGTAACTATATCTATCAACTTTATAGTTATGTCATGTCTCAAAAGAAGCCAGAAGATGAATTGTCATTAACCGCTTCTGGTATGTTACTTCACCCATCTTTAGGTGAAAGCTTTAATGAATCAGTAACAATACAAGGGCATTCATTTCACTTTAGTACCGTCGATTTAAGTCTTGATGCTCACGAAATTGTAAAACGATTACAGGATATTCTCCTTTTTGATAGTGAAAAACTGGGGGATTTATAGTCTTCCTAAGAATAACGTATTAATTTATTGTGCCATCTTATGCTTTATAAATTTTATTTTATGCCATCTTATGCTTTATTTTTGGGTTTTATAAATATTGTATGCCCCATTTTTAAAGGTTTCTCTTAAATAAAATATGACAACTTATGCTTTAAACAACAATTAATATTGTTTATTCAGCAACTAACTGATGCTTTTCCAATTAATGTCATCAACTGACATTCGTTCGTTAGC
>TARA_R110001583_G_scaffold154770_1_pt1 | contig 15611 bp, 17 predicted proteins | sample TARA_R110001583 | Tara Oceans TARA_R110001583 (sample SAMEA4398432) | marine metagenome | biome: Polar Biome; feature: [MES] marine water layer (ENVO:01000295) within the mesopelagic zone...; material: water (ENVO:00002006), including particulate matter (ENVO:01000060) such... | reverse complement strand
ATGGCAGTAGGTTTTACCATTAACCACATTTCGGCAGTTGTTATACCTGTGTGCGGTGGTTTGTTGTGGATGTGGCATTGGCAAATACCTTTTATAGCAGGAGCTATACTGTGTGTGGTTTCACTGGTATTTGTACAGAAAATTAAGATTAAATAGAAGTTAGAATCAAAATATCACTTTACTATGACAACAGAGAATATATATAAAAGCCTTGTAGAATTATACAATAAGGGCATCACAGAGAAAGATCCAAAAATCATTAGAGAATTTTTGAATGACAATACACATATTGCATTAAAGGATGATCCTCGATTTTATTTAGAAATTCTACAGCACCGTGCAGCTGCTTTTGCCTTATTTGGTGAATTAAGCGAAGCTGGTCAAGAGTATGCTAAAGGTTATTCTTTATGCTCAACTTCTGGTAAGTGGGTTTATGGTCTTAATTGGGCTTTGCAGTATATGGCTGAGTTTTCTCTCAATAGAGGTAAAGCTAAATTAAAGGAAGTTCTTTCGGAGGCTTTACCTGTATTAGAGCAAGCTGAGAAAGATCTTGTTTTCGATCAATATCGTGAGTTCTACCAATTGAGCTTATCGAATGTAAAGGCATTTATCTTGATGAGTTTAGGTGAAAAAGAAAAAGCACTTGCTGTTTATAAGGATGCTAAATTCACTCCGGTACCAATTTCTGCCTATAACGATAAGGAATCATTACAATTATTGTTTGCTCATTATACTAAAGGGCTAGCAGTAGCAATCGAATACAAAGATATTACGCTTCTAAAGAATTTACTTAAGGTGATTTCTTTGGATGATGCCTTGCTGCAGAATGAGCAAAGCTTTTTTAAGTTATTCTACGAAACATTGGTAAGTACCTTTGATATGCGAGCTGAGTTTATCACAGAGTTTAATGCCATGTTTAAGATTAAGGATAGCCTAAAGACGGTAGCTCCAAGTTTCTCGAGATTCTTGACTTTGATTGGCGAGCAAGATTTCGATAAGCTAGATGTTTTCTTTAAGGACTTTAAGTAACCTACTCTTATGAAGAATTGTTTTTGTGGAAAGTCATTAGTTTATAAGGACTGTTGTGGTGTTTTACATTCGGGTAAACGAGTGGCACAAACAGCCGAAGATTTGATGCGAAGTCGTTATTCAGCCTTTGTATTGGCTGATGTTGATTATATCATGAGAACCTACGCAGCAGAAACTCGTCCTAGTAGTGAGCGCGATGAAATAAAACAATGGGCAGCCTCTGTCATGTGGCTTGGTTTGCAAGTTATTTCTACTCAAAAAGGTAAGGCAGGCGATAAGGAAGGACGAGTTAAATTCAAAGCTCTTTATAGCGAGGCCGGTAAGATTCACGAAATGGTAGAAGATTCCTTTTTTCGATTTGAAAATGGGAAGTGGTATTATGTAGATGGAAGATGAATAATCTCCTGTGTTGATTAGTATCATTGACTTTTTTTAAGAAAGGTGAGTACATAATATCCCAAACTCATAAAATAAATTATCTTTGCAGCGGCAAACCGTTCTATCGCTGTTTCGCAAGAAAGAGAGGAAAGTCCGGGCAAGGCAGAGTACCATGCTTCTTAACTGGAAGATAGGCGAAAGCTTATAGTCGTGGAACAGAAAATAACCGCCTTAGTTTTTCGGAATTAGGGTAAGGGTGAAAAGGTGAGGTAAGAGCTCACCAGTGCTTATGGTGACATAGGTAGCTGTGTGCATCATGGCTTGCAAGATCAAGTATACCGACAGCTGTAGATCTTACTCGATCGATGTCGGGGGGTAGATTGCTCGAGACATAGGGTGACCTATGTTCTAGATAAATGATAGGAGTTCCTTTCGAGGAAAACAGGACCCGGCTTATAGGTTTGCCACCTTTTTAAAATCCTTGATTCTTAATTTAGAATCAAAAAAGGATACAAGCGAGTAAATGAATAGAAAACGATCTTTATATTTAGGATCGTTTTTTTTTGTACAAAAATACTGATTAAGAACATATGTTCATTATATTTGTATCGCAATAGAATTTAAATTTATGGCACGACCAAGGAATAATTCAAAAATTCAGATTCCACCAAGGGTGAAAGGTTTTAATCCTCAGGGATATTATGCCAAACCTTCAAAGGTGATCAATTTGAATGTCGAAGAGTTTGAGGTAATACGATTGCTTGATTATGAGAATTTGTCTCAGCTTGAAGCATCGAAGATTATGGAAATTTCTCGACCGAGTTTGACTAGGATATACGATCGTGCACGTAAAAAAATAGCTCAGGCTCTTATTGAGGCACACCCAATCCGTATTGAAGGGGGCAAAATTGTTTACGATGAGCACTGGTATCAGTGTGGTAAATGCAAGTCGCACTTTAGTAATACCGATGGGGAAGAAGTAACAAATTGCGCTTTGTGTTTAAGTCCTGATATATTAAAAGTGGAGGAAGAAAAATGATAGCAGCAATTCCAGTAATGAGTGACAAGAAGGAAGCTCAGCTTTCTTTGAAATTTGCAAGGAGTCCATTTTTCGCTCTAGTAGATCGTGAGTTTAATACCTATCGATTTATTGAAAACCCTTTTTCTGAAGATGAGAAAGGCGTAGGACCTAAGATTTTATCCTTGTTGTGTGAGGAAAATACCGTTGGTTCTTTAGTTGCTTTTGAGCTAGGATTAAAATTGCAGCAGCATGCCAAATCAAAAGGCTTGCAGTTTATTATTCTAAACGAAAACAACAACAAGCTCGTTGATATTCTTAAGTTGATGGGGCTTGAATAAAAATTAATGAACAAATGAAGATAGCTATTCCAACTAAGGATAATCAAGTAGATTCGCATTTTGGACATTGCGAGTTTTTCTCGATTGCAGAACTAACAGCAGACAACAAAATTAGTAATATTGAAATAATGGCATCTCCAACGGGCTGCGGTTGTAAATCGAATATTGCCACACAGCTTGCTGAAATGGGAGTTAAAGTAATGCTTGCAGGAAATATGGGGCAGGGTGCTGTCAATAAAATTTCTGAGGCTGGAATTCAAGTTTACCGTGGTTGCTCTGGTGACGTGCGAGAACTTGTTGAAGCATATCTAGAACAACGTATTAAAGATTCAGGAACAACCTGTGCAGGTCATGGAGATTCAGACGGCCATGTCTGCCAACACTAAATAAGTGTGTAGAAGTAAGTGAAGAGGAAGAAATTTGATATGAGTTTCTTCCTTTTTTTATGCCTTTTAGTTTCCAATTAGAAGAACTTCATTTTTTGGACAAGTAATTCGATAAGCAGAAATGCAAATGTGAGAATTAAGAATAACTTCCAAAAAGACTTGCCTTCTTTTTGTTCTGCCACCATAGTTTTTAGATCTGTTGTATTTAAATCAAATACGCTATAGTTTAGCTTATGAGTCTCTAAAAGATCATGAATCTCTCCCGAAGAATAGAAATCTAGATTGGATTCTTGTCGATCGTAATTAAAAGAGATGCCAGATAGGATCTGTTGTGATTGACTGATGAAATAGTTCCCAGCTTCTTTAATTTGTCCATGAGTATTCAATAATAAGCCTTTGTCAAAATGTGTGATTTGCTCAGGAATTAGATCGATACCTAAAGCTTTGTTTTCGATATGGAATACGGCTTTCTCACGATTTTGACTTAAGCCATTTGCAAGCGCATATTCCTCCGAATTAAGATTGTAATAGAGTGGAGAGTGGCTCTTATTATTCAAAGCAATATTGATTAAGCTTGGTACAAAAAGAGGATGTTTAATCGCATTGGTCCATTTAGGATCGAACTTAAATGTTGAAATGTAGAGTTTACCTTCACCTATACTAGTCTGTGAGAATAGGTTTTCTCCCGACTTGCTTTTCCAAAGCGGGATGCTGATTTGATTCTTAGATTCACTCAGTTTAAAATGGCGAAAGATGAGTGGCAAACGAGCATCATCTTTTAATTTATCGAATACTTCCTTGTAAATTTCCGCATTGAGTTCTATGCTCGCGACTCTTTTAGTAAGACTATCGATTTGCATAAATTGATTAGAACCGAGTTCGTTCAATAGCTCATTATTTGAATCATTGTTTTCCTCATTGGGAATGATCAGAACTCGTCCACCTTTGTTGATATAATGCGATATCTTTTGTCTGAAGCCACTTTGCATATCAGCAAGTTGATTCAAGATGATCAGTCTCGTTTTGCTCAGATCTTCTTGGTGGAATTGTGATTTACTTGGATTCTTTAGCTTAAAGGATTGCTCATCGGCGAAGAGGTGATTGATGTATTGGTTTTTTGTTTCTTGATTGACGCATATAAGCTCAACGCTTTTCTGAATCTGAAAGGAAAAGAATAAGTTGTTGTCGTACGTGATAGGGTAGTCGCTGATTTCAATTCGCCCAGAATAGATACCGCACTTATGGTTTTTAAAGCGGAGGCTTACCTCTTTACTTTCTCTTGCCTCGATATCGAAATTTGAAACCGTTTTTAAACTGTCGTTAATGTAAAGTTTGATTGGAATTTTACGAAAGCTTTTGTTTGATGAATTGTGAACCTTGATTTTTAATTCTTCGGTTTGGTTCATCTTATGAGCAGAGCTAGCAAACCAGCATGAATCTACGTATAAGTTATTCCTACTTTGGATAGGTAGGGGCATCATACTAATATTTAGACTGCTGTCGCTTGGCATTTTCTCAAAATCAGCCTGGTATTTCTGGAAATCAGAAAAGAGATAAACCTTGTTGTTTTCTGATGATTCTACTTGTGACGATTCTTGTAAGATTTGAGAAAACGATTTACTTGCCGATGTTGGTTGTATCTCCTGAATTCTCGAAATAGCACTTTCCTTGTTTAAGAAGGGTAGCCTTCCTCTTTTAGTATTATCAAGGATTTTAAGCTCAGTGTTATCCGAAAGGGAATTAACAAGCTCTATAGCCTTTGCTTTGGCTATTTCAATAGCGATCCCTTTTTCAGTTTCAGCATTCATGCTAAAAGAATTATCTACATAAATGTGAGCGATATTCTTCTGCTTGATATTTATAGATGAAGCATTGTTAACGGGAATGTAAGGTTGAGCAAATGCAATGATTAAACAGGCAAGAGCTAACAAACGAGTAAGAAGTAATAGCCAGCTTTTAATCTTAGACCTGTTCTTATTCTCAGCGGTGATATCCTTTAAGTATTTCAGATTAGAGAAATAAATAGGCTTGAATCGCTTAAAATTGAATAGATGAATAATAATAGGAATAATCAAGCTAATGAGTCCCCAAAGTATAGTTGTATTTTGAAATTGTAAAGGCATATTAGCGGGTAAATATTAGATTCGTTTAGAATTTTGCACTCAACTTTAGGTTCAATTTACGAGCCGTTAGGTAGTTGGGTATGGCATATTGATTTCCTTGAATATCGTTGATCCAAAGATAGGAAACCGTATTGTTAAAATCGAATAGATTGAATATTTCCAGACCAATCCACATCGATTTGAATTGCTTAAGTAGACCTTTATTCTTGACTCTTTTGGCGTATAGAAGCTCTTTAGAGAAACCAAGATCGGCTCGTTTGTAATGTGGCATATTAAAGCTTTGCCCTTGTTTGCCTTGCTTTGGAACCCATACCGGTAAACCACCTGCATAGATTAAGGTTAGGTGCATTTTATAGGACGAATTCCCAGGAATGTAATCTTGTAGGTACATCGATATATTAAACCGTTGATCGCTTGGACGAGCAATATAACCCTTACTATCACCTAGAATATCTTCACTTGTCTTCATTAGAGATAAGCTAAGCCACGATTCGTTATCAGGAACATATTCCCAATTTAGACGAAACTCAAGTCCTGCAGCATAAGCTTTAGCCTTCTGATCGCCATAGTATCGCAAACGAACATTTTCAATATCGTAAGGAATTACCGATTTCATATCTTTATAATAAAGCTCGGTTGACAAACGAAAATCGCGTTCGCTAACTTTAAACATGTATTCGTGTGCAAGCGTATAATGCCAAGCTTTTTGAATGTTTGGTTTATCACTAATTTGTCCATCAATATTTAGGCTTTCTCTATACGATGACATTTGTTGGTAGTTGCCAATGGCTAATCGGAATTTCATTTTTCGTTCCCCGTTTGGAATATAGTTCAAGGAGAATCGTGGCGAAAGGAAGTAGTCTTTAGTGTATGACCAATAATGGTAACGAAAACCAGCAGTTAATTGAAAATCTCCTAGCTGATTGTTAAAGGTATAGTTCCCTTGTGAGTATGCAGTAAGATGTGTTCCTTCCATGCGATTAAGCGCCTGACGCGAATAAGCAAGGCCTGATTCAGAGTTTGAAACCGAGTAGCCGGCAGAATCTCGATATTGCCACTCGTTTATTCTATCGTCAAATTTTTCGTGTAAAGCTTTAATGCCCCATTGCATATGTAAATTGCCAAATTCATGATCTGCCTTTAGCTTAATACTATTAACCTTTCGCTCAAGCTCGTTGTTGGCATGATCGAGAGAGGTTCCAATTCCCAAATGTTCTAGTGATTCATTCTTATCACCACCTTGACTCACGAACAAATCCTGAAGATAGTATTGTGCCTGAATATCGAATCGTTCTTTTTCAGTGGTGGCATATCTGTTCGCAATAAGTTGGAATAAAGTCTTGCTATTCGGGCGATATTTCAGTGTAAGCGCTTCCATATTGGAGCTATACTCATCCTTTTCCTGACCATCAAAATACATCTTCAATTGTAGAGCATCACTTACGGTTCCAAAATTGGTCTCTCTATCCTTAGGTTTAAAGGCGTATTTGTTTTTGCTAATGTTGGCCCATAGGTGAAGACTCCATTTCTTATTAAACGAATAGTTCACTAAAGCCTGAAAGTCTTTGTAGTTGGGATCGTAATCGCCTTTCTCGTCAAGAGAAGCTAATAAGTAACGAGTAGTTTTGTAACGAAATCCTGCAAGGTAGGAGAGTTTCCCATTTTTGCTAGCGTTGGCAATATGCGCACTTGTACCTAATAAGCTTACATCGGCCGAAGCTTCAAATTTGTTAGGCGTTTTGTATTTAATATCCAGTACCGATGAAAGCTTGTCGCCATACTTCGCATCGAAACCGCCAGCCGAAAACATAACCGATGAAACTAGATCAGGGTTGATAATACTAAGGCCTTCTTGTTGGCTAGATCGAATAAGACTTGGACGATAAACTTCAATATCATTAATATAAACCAGATTTTCGTCGAAGTTGCCACCTCTGACATTGTATTGAGAGCTGAGTTCATTATTAGAACTCACACCTGGTAGTGTTTTTAATAGATTCTCTATGCTTTCGCCACCAACAGAGGCAATCTTATCGATTTTTTTTGTTTGGAGGTAAATGCCTTTGCTCTGCAATTTATACTGACCGGCTACATCAACTTCATCTATGCGCTGAGTTTTTTCTTTAAGTATGAGATTGCAGACAAGTGTTTGTCCATCTTCAAGAATAAAATTTTTCTCGAGTGTCTGATAAGTAATATGTGTGAATTGGAGTTTTAATTGTTTGCCAACTTTGTAATGAATCAGATATTTACCATCCTCGGCCGATGTGGTGGTTTGTGAGTTTGCTGTATTAATAATATGCACTCCACTTACAATTTGTCCCTGTTCATTTCTAATTGTTCCCTTAAGACTAGCCCTATTTTGGGCATTCACCTTTGGGCATATAATAAGGAGGATAAGTGTAAAATAGAAGAAAACGATTTTCTGCATTCCAATTGAGCTATATGTGTTTATAGGATAGGCCAAGATACAACAGATCCTTAAAATTATGATTGGAGTATCGAAATTTATTGGTCAAGTGCTTTTGTTTATTCATTTACAATTGTTTAAATTGAGTAATTGCTTGATTTTAAATCAGTAATTGAATTTATTTTATTCGAGCGCTTACTAAATACATAACTATGGGACAGTCATTATCGCAGCTCTATGTTCATCTCACATTTAGTACTAAAGATCGTAAGCCCTATATCAAAGAGATATGGGAATTGAAACTGTATGCCTGCTTTACTACAATTCTAAAGAAATACGATTGCCCTATCCATATAATGAATTCAGTTTCCGATCATATTCATATCCTATTCAGATTGCCAAAAGATCACTCTTTGACTACGATTGTAGAAGAACTTAAGACTAAATCTGCAAGATGGATTCGATCCATTAGTAAGGTAAATAAGGACTTTGATTGGCAAGATGGCTATGGGGCATTTTCGGTGAGTCATTTTAATGTTGATGTGGTGACAAGATTCATTAAAAATCAGAAAAAACATCACGATAAGTTGACCTATAAAGAAGAAGTTGACGAAATAATGCAACAATTCGGTGTTGAGGAGTACGATTCCGCCTATTTCTGGAATTAGGACTGAACCGATTGAATGGCTTGTAATTACTGAGGAATAGGGTGTTAGACTCTATTTTTTTTGGTTGTGGAAATTTTACCCAATTGAAAAAAAAATAAAGAAATGCGCTGAAAGAATAATTAACAGTAAATTTTTGCACTAATTTTTTCAAATAAAAAGAAATGATCTGTATCCATTAGATAAAGCATAATATTGGAACATATTTACTGTTAAACTTCTTGAGACTTGTAGTAACCAAAGGCTTTAGGGAGTATTTTAAAAGATGTTAATTGACATGAAAAAATTATGAATAGGTGTTTGTTTTGTAAAAAAAAATAACAAAATTGTGCTCAGCAAAAATTCAAAATAATAAACCCAAAATTACAAATCTTATAAATGTTTATTTTATGACCACTAAAACAAAAATGACAGCGGCAGAATACATGGAGAAAGAGTCACAATACGGAGCTCATAACTACCATCCACTACCAGTAGTATTAGAAAGAGGAGAAGGTGTACATGTTTGGGATACTGATGGGAAAAAATATTTCGATTTTCTTTCAGCATATTCTGCAGTTAATCAAGGACACTGTCATCCAAAGATCATTAAGGCAATGACTGATCAGGCTCAGAAGTTAACTCTTACTTCTAGAGCATTTTATAGTGAAAATTTAGGAAGATATGAGAAATACGTAACTGAGTATTTCGGATACGATAAAGTATTACCAATGAATACAGGTGCTGAGGCTGATGAAACAGCTATTAAGCTTGTTCGTCGTTGGGGTTACGATGTAAAGGGTATTCCTGAGAATGAGGCTAAGATAATTGTATGTGATGGTAACTTCCACGGACGTACGGTTACAATCATTTCTATGTCTAACGATCCAGATTCATATAAAGGATTCGGTCCATTCACACCAGGCTTCGTTTCTATTCCTTACAACGATGTTGATGCATTGGCTAAAGAGTTGAAAGATCCTAACGTATGTGCATTTTTAGTTGAGCCTATCCAAGGTGAGGCTGGTGTATATGTACCAGAGAATGGTTTTTTAAAGAAAGCTTTCGATCTATGTAAGGCAAATAATGTATTGTTCGTTGCTGATGAGGTTCAAACTGGTATCGCTCGTACAGGTAAGTTATTAGCTGTTGATCACGAAGGTGTTCGTCCAGACGTATTGATTCTTGGAAAAGCTATTTCAGGTGGTGTTGTACCAGTATCTGCAGTATTAGCTGATGATGATATTATGCTAGTTATTAAGCCAGGTGAGCACGGTTCTACTTTTGGTGGTAACCCAGTTGCTTGTGCTGTAGCAATGGCTGCTCTTGAAGTAGTTAAAGACGAAAAATTGGCTGAGAACGCTGAGGCAATGGGTCAGATTTTCCGCGACGAATTATCGGCTGTTAAGTCTGATATGATTGAGCTAGTACGTGGTAAAGGTCTTCTTAACGCAATTGTTATTAAGCCTAAAGGCGGTAAAACTGCTTGGGATGTGTGTATGCGTCTTCGCGACAACGGAATGTTAGCTAAGCCAACTCACGGACATATCATTCGTTTTGCTCCTCCATTGACTATCAACGAAACTCAACTTCGCGAAGCGATTGAGATTATTAAGAAAACAATGGTAGAATTCGAATAGACAACGAATTTAGATAATATGAAAGGGACAGCTCGAAAGAACTGTCCCTTTTTCGTTATGTCTTCTGTAGGGCCGACTTTAATTGGTGATAAACTTATTTTTTGAAAAATCGTCTCATCATCGTACCTTTAATTATTACGACAATTTCTTGTATACAAACCACTAATTTGAAGGATATGGATACTGAGGAAAAAACAACGGAAGATTTGATAAATGAAATTGAAGCCTTAAAAAAAGAAAATGATCTTATAAAAGCTTCTTTTAGTAAATATAAAACTTGGAAAGAGAGGGCAGAAAATAAATTCAAAATGCTCTTCGAACTATCTCCTATTGGTATGGCTATGGCTGATCATGAAACTGGAGATTTCCTAGAGGTAAATTCATCTGTTTTAGAAGCGACACAATATACTAAAGAAGAATTTTTGAATCTTAGCTATTGGGATTTAACACCTCTAGAATATAAAGAGCAGGAGATGCAGCAGATTAAAGCTTTGAATGAAACAGGTCATTGTGGTCCTTACGAAAAAGACTACATTCGGAAAGATGGAACACGATATCCAATTTCTATTAGGGGGGCTTCATTTACCGATACAAGTGGAAAAAAAATGACTTGGGGAATTATTGAAGATATTACCGAACAAAGACTGGCTGTAGAAGTCATTAAACAGAAAAATAAAGAGCTTAGGAAGTTGAATTTTGAGAAGGATAAATTCTTTTCAATTATCTCTCACGATTTGCGTGCCCCTTTCAATGGTTTTCTGTGTCTGACAGAGCTGTTGTCTTCAAGCATATCTCAAATGTCTTCAGAAGAAATTCAAGAAATTGCTGTAGGAATGAATACTTCTGCAAAAAGTTTGTATGGTTTGCTTGAGAACCTCCTGCAATGGGCGAGACTAAAAGAGGGACATATGCCTTTTATTCCAAGCACTATTAATGTATATCAACTTACTCAGGAAGTTATCGATACTGAAAAGGAAGCTATTAAGATGAAAGAGCTAAGAGTTGATTGCCATATGGATGAAAATCTACTAGCTATGGCTGATCGTTATATGATTCAATCTGTAATTGGCAACCTGCTATCGAATGCCATAAAATTTACGCCTCGAAATGGAAACGTGAAACTTGACGGGAAATTGATTGACGATCAACTTATTGTTTCGATTAGTGATTCAGGAATAGGTATGAATAAAAGCTTGATAAATAATCTATTCAAGTTGGGTGAAAAAACCAGTCGTACTGGTACAGAGGGGGAGTTAAGTACTGGTTTGGGTTTGTTTTTGTGTCAAGGGTTTATAGAAAGGCACAAGGGTAAATTATGGGCTGAAAGTGAAGAAGGAAAGGGAAGCACCATTCACTTTACCCTTCCTAATAAATATAGCAACTCCACTTTTCCTATAATCAATTTGCTGAAGACATGAAAGTATTGCTTGATACACTACACTTAAAACAAGTTAACCTTGTTGGATGGAGTGATGGGGGAAATACAGGGCTAACTTTAGCAATAAAGTATCCGCAATATGTCAAAAAGCTTGTAACAATGGGAGCTAATTTGAACTCATCTGATACATCAATTAGTGTTAAGCTGAAAAAGGGTATTCAGAAAGATATTTTAAAATTAAAAGCTAAAAATGCAGGTCATGAGAATGTAACAATTATGCTATTAGAAATGCTTTTGAAAGAACCCAATATTAATCCTTCGGATCTGAAAAATGTAACTGCTGAAGCTTTAGTTCTAGCTGGAGAAAAGGATATCATTCTTGAACAACACACAAAATTAATAGCTAATAGTATTCCTAATTCGAAAGTAGAAATATTGAAAAAGCAAACACATTTCCTACCCCAAGAGAATCCAGAACTATTTAATAAGACTGTATTAAATTTTTTGTTGAAATAATATGTACAGTCGAGAGGGTGTTTTATCCTAAATATACCCTTAGACTAAAAGTGAATCTAGACACTTACTACACATTTTTTTGAGAATTCAGCGACAGCATAATCTCCCCATTCTGCAATTGATTTTAAGAGTGGAATAAGTGTTTTTCCAAAATCGGTTAGTGAATATTCAACCTTTAAAGGTGGTTTGGTGGTGTATACTTTCCTCTGAATTATGCCATCCTCTTCCAAGGTTTTTAGTTGTAGGCTGAGTGTTCTTTCGGTTACAGTTGGCATTGCCTTTCTTAGTTCATTGTATCGCAATGGCTTTTCCATCAAATGAAATAAGATCACAGTTTTCCATTTTCCGCCTATCAATCCCATTGTAACACTTGCACAGCAAGGGTATTCTTTCCCGTTTATGGTATGCATATCTTTCTCTTTTCTAAAAAATATTAAACTATCTTTTTTGACCGTTATTGCACAGACCGAAAACTATACTTAGTTTTGTCACTATACTTTTTATAGTCGCAAATGTATAACAATTAGATATGAAAGCAATAGGATTTAGAAAATCGTTACCAATTACAGAGAAGGCTAGTTTTATTGAGTTTGAGATTGAGAAACCTACAGCAACAGGTTTTGATTTATTGGTTAAGGTATCAGCCATTTCGGTAAACCCAGTTGATTTTAAGATTAGGCAAACTGCTGCACAAGATACTGTACTCGATACACCAAAGATTATAGGATGGGATGCTGTGGGAACTGTGGAAGCCATAGGTGATAAAGCGTCAAAGTTTAAGGTAGGCGACCATGTTTACTATGCTGGAGACATTACCCGAAGTGGTAGCAATGCGGAATACCAATTGATTGATGAGCGTATTGTAGGCTTTAAACCTAAAAGCTTGAGCTTGGCTGAAGCAGCAGCCATTCCGTTAACAGGTTTAACTGCATGGGAGTCACTTTTCGATCGTATTAAGGTGAACCCTGAAACCGATAAGGGCAAGAGTGTTCTGATTTTGGCAGGCGCTGGTGGTGTTGGTTCTATTGCGATACAATTAGCAAAACAAGTGGCAGGACTTACTGTAATTGCAAGTGCTTCGCGTCCTGATTCTATAAAATGGTGTGAAGATTTGGGAGCTGATTTTGTGGTGAATCATCACGATTTGAAAGTAGAATTAGATAATATTGGTCATTCCCAAGTTGACTACATTTTGGATTTTGTGGATTTAGAAGGGTATTGGGAAACTGCCGCTGAGATTATTAAACCACAAGGTCATATTGTTTCAATTACGGGTAGCAGTAAACCTTTGGATTTGGATTTACTGAAAATGAAGAGTGTTACTTTTTCATGGGAATTAATGTATACGCGTTCGATGTTCACTACCGAGGATATGGAAAAGCAACACTTAATCCTTAATGAAATTGGAAACTTATTTGATGCTGGAACCTTGAAGTCAACTCTAACAACAACTTTAAAAGGCTTTACTGTAGATAATCTTAAAGAAGCCCATAGAATGCAGGAATCTGGAAAAACTATCGGTAAAACCGTTATCCGATTTTAGAAAATCAAGAAGGGAATTCAATCAAATCATCAAATCGATTTAACAATCAGTATATTAAAATCATAGAAAGCCAGAAAATAACAATCCTTGCAAGAATCCTTGTAAAAGAGGAGAAAGTGGATTTAGTAAAAAACGAATTACTAAAACTTATTGAGCTAACACGTGCAGAAGAAGGATGTATCAATTACGATTTACATCAGGATAATGAAAACTTATTTATTTATTTTACCATGGTCAAGTTGGATATTCTTGTTAAATTAGTATTGATTTGTATAACAAGAGCGTATGATGGGAGACTATCACGTACAGTTCTGTGAGAGGCTTAAGGTGAGATTCCCTTTGCCTACTCGACACTAAACGTTAGCACTCATTGAAATAAAAAGAACGAAATATCGTTAAAAAACATAGATGTTAAATTCAATAACTAAAAAGAAAAAAAATGAGAAAAGTAATTTTAAGTATGGCAATTGCTATAATGATTTTGACAGTTGGCTGTGGTCAAAGCACCAACAAAAAACAAGTAGAATCAAAGGAAGTAAGTAAAAGCATGGACTCACACAATCACGGAGACCACGAACACGGCAATTCTACCCTTACAGAAAAAAGGGATATTGAAACAAGTACTCAAAAAAATGATGCAACAACAGCAATTGTGGATTCTTATTTGCAAATAAAGAATGCATTGGTTTCAGACGACCAAAAGGCTGCTGCAAAAGGTGGAACCGCATTACTAGCGGCATTTTCAAAATTTGACATGACAAAATTGACAGAAAATCAGCATAAAGAATATATGGAAATATTTGAAAACTCAAAAGAAAATGCAGAACACATTGTAAAAAGCCCCATTGATCACCAAAGAGAGCATTTTGAAGTTTTAAGTATAGATATAAATGATTTAATAGCTCTATTAGGAACCAACAAAAAATTATATGAAACTTTTTGCCCAATGGCAAATAATGGAAAAGGAGCAATTTGGTTAAGTGAATTCAAAGACATTAAAAATCCATTTTTTGGCAGTAAAATGATTAACTGTGGAAAAGTACAGAAGGAGATTAACTAAATGAAGTTATTTAAAATGATTAGTGTAATCTTATTTGCCATGTTTGTAGGCATTCAATTTATTCCTACAACGCGCAACGAGAGTAATGAAGTTTTAACAATAGACTTTATTAAGAATTTTAATCCACCAGAAAAGATTTCTAATCTATTGAGAAGCTCTTGTTATGATTGCCATAGTAACAATACAATTTATCCTTGGTATAATAAAGTGCAACCAATAAGTTGGTTTTTGGAAGGACATATAAGAGAGGCAAAAGTAGAACTTAATTTCAGTGAATTTGGAAACTATTCAAATAGAAAAAAGAAGAGTAAACTGAAATCAATTACAAGTCAGGTTAAAGGTGATGAAATGCCTCCTTTATCTTATACACTGATTCATAGAGATGCTAAACTCTCAGAACAAGACAAGTTTGAACTTGAAAAGTGGTTAACTGAATTGAGAGATAGTTTTTAGGAAGAAAACAACGAAATGCTAGTAGAGTAAGCAAGGGAAATTTCACACCTAACTTCTCACAGAACCTTACGTGATAGTCTCGCATCATACGGTTCCTATTATTCAGTCAGTTTTTCCTCACTAGGTTGATTGATACCCCAGTGTTCAACTTTGACAGGCTTTACTGTGGACAGTCTTAAAGAAGAACATAGAATGCAGGAATCTGGAAAAACAATTGATAAACCCGTTATCCAATTTTAGAAAATCAAGAAGGGCATTCAATCTAGGCATCAAATTGATTTAACGATGAGTATAATAAAATAATGGAAAACCAGAAATTAACAATTGTTGCGAGAATTCTTGTAAAAGAAGGGAAAGTGGATTTAGTAAAAAACGAATTACTAAAACTTATTGAGCTAACACGTGCAGAAGAAGGATGTATCAATTACGATTTACATCAGGACAATGAAAACGAAAACTTATTTCTGTTTCATGAAAATTGGACCAATAGAGAGTTATGGCAAAAACACATGCAGAATGATCATTTGGCTGAATATGTGAAAGCAACTGAGGGTGCTGTGGAAGAATTCATTTTAAATGAAATGACTCATATAGCCTAATAAAGTTACTTGTTGATTTCTAGATACAAAAAGAGGCTTGTCATAAACGGAGGCCACTGAAAAACCCTCATAATTTTAGGGTTTAAAAATAAA
>TARA_R110001583_G_scaffold16518_11_pt1 | contig 15612 bp, 15 predicted proteins | sample TARA_R110001583 | Tara Oceans TARA_R110001583 (sample SAMEA4398432) | marine metagenome | biome: Polar Biome; feature: [MES] marine water layer (ENVO:01000295) within the mesopelagic zone...; material: water (ENVO:00002006), including particulate matter (ENVO:01000060) such... | reverse complement strand
CTGGCACTGGCAATACAAGCCCATCTACATAGCTCATTGACGGCACTCCCACGGATAACTGAATGAGCTTATTTTTAGCGCAAGCGCGACCCGCAAATGTAGCCGCAATTTGCCTATAAGGTTACTAAGGAACTCCGTCGGGATCGTCAGCTTCCTTTGAAGAAATTATAGTGAGCACCCACTACCTATAAAATCACGTTATATATGGAAAGGTAGCGCCAGCTCAAGGCAATTTTGACAAGACTCCGCAAGGATGTGTTCATGCGTTACAATAGCCAAAATCACCATGAGAACAGACAAGAAACCATGCTGAACTTTCTTCCTCATTGGCTGCGCGGCAGTCTGACCTTGCTATTAATTGCGTGCTCTACGCTAAGCTTGGTACCCATTCTCTTAGTTGTTGCGATACTCAAATTATTGATCCCGATCCCAGCGTGGCGACGCTGGTGTACCGTTGTGTCGATTGAGATCGCGAATTTGTGGGTGGGCTTCAATAATCTATTGCTCGATGTTATAAACGATATTCACTGGGATATTCAAGGTGTCGAGGACTTAAGCCTTGAGGATTGGTATTTTGTAACCTGCAATCACCAGTCGTGGGCCGACATTTTAGTCGCGCAAAAAGTACTATTTCGAAAAATCCCGATGCTGAAGTTTTTTCTAAAGCAGCAACTCATTTGGGTTCCGGTCATCGGTTTAGCCTGGTGGGCATTGGACTTTCCTTTCATGAAACGTTACTCCGCCGCCGAGATTGCCAAGAACCCGGCCTTAAAAGGCAAAGATCTAGAAACTACCCGCAAGGCTTGCGAGAAGTTTAAATACACACCAGTAACGGTGTTCAATTTTTTAGAAGGCACCCGTTTCACCCAAGCAAAGCACCAATACCAGCAGTCGCCTTACCAGCACCTATTGAAGCCCAAAGCTGGCGGCGCTGGTTTTGTATTAGGCGCAATGGGCGAGCAATTGCACACTATGCTCAATCTCACCATTTACTATCCTGGTGATGATCGTAGCTTTTGGCATTTCTTATCTGGTCGGGTTACCGAGGTGGTAGTCCGTGTTGAGAAGAGAGCGATTTCGCCGCAGTTTTTAAGCCGAGACTACCTAAACGACGAGAAATTTCGCAGTGAATTTCAGCAATGGGTGTCCACTTTATGGGAAGAAAAGGATCGCTTAATTAACGATCTTCATGAAGAGATTGGCGATACGCATAAAAAAGCGGCCTAGTGAGAAGTACACCGAACTTTAAACGGCGAATACATTAGGAACTTAATGCGGGGCGCTTACGCGCCACCGCCCTACAGAATTAAAGCTTGGCGAAAGGATCAGGTCTTGAGCTGACCTTAGATTTCTTTGCTTGACGCTTTTCTTTTTGCGACAAGGCCGGTTTTTTTTTGGTTTCCTTATTACTCTTTTGTTCTTTACTCATAGCGATGCTCCTTTACACGGTGGTGTTACTTCGCCGGTCTCGACGTCATACCTTTTAGGAACTTGAACAAATCGCTGTCGGTAGACAACACCAAGGTGGTCTGCTGATCAACTAGTGACGAGTAGGCCGCCATAGTCCGAGTAAATTCATAAAACTCGACCGACTGCGGGCTTTGATTATAGGCGCTTGCGTAAATTTCGGTAGCTTTTGCGTCAGCTACACCACGAATTTCTTCAACTTCGCGATAAGCTTCAGATTGTATTTTATTGAGCTCACGAAGGCGGTTACCTCGAATCCGCGCGGCCTCACCATTGCCCTCAGATAAAAACCGCTCGGCAATCTGGCGACGTTCACTGATCATGCGATCATATATTTTAGGTCGCACACTGGCATTGTAATTAATGCGTTTAAAGCGAATATCCAGCAATTCGATACCAAAGACACTAACCTTCTCAGCGGCTTCTTTAAATATTTCTTGCTCGACTAATTGCCGACCTTTCTCAATTGGCACCAAGGCACCCATATTCAAACCTTCCGAGGACGATGCCAGCGCTGCATCACGCAGGGGAATGCGGTCCTTAGTGGTGCGAATAATTTCAATCAATTCGTGCTTGGCAACCGCATTGCGCGTTTCGCTGCCGAGAATATCGTCCAGCCGCGACTGGGCGCTGCGCTCATCGCGTAAGCGCAAGAAATACTGCAGCGGATCAACAATGCGCCAGCGCGCAAAGAGGTCAACAGAAATATACAACTTATCTTTGGTCGGCATATCCGACGGTGTACCGTCCCATTCCAAAACACGCTTGTCGATGGGATTCACTTCTTGAACAAAGGGCACTTTAAATTTCAGGCCCGCCTCAGTTACCGGTTCGCCAACGGGTTTGCCGAACTGGGTAATGATGACCTGTTCAACTTCATCAACGGTGTAGGCGGAGCTCATCAAGATAAACAAGCCACCAAATACAAGGACCATAGCTGCAATAGATTTAGTGTTTTTCATTTTTTGCCCCCCTTTTGTTCACCAATGTTTAATAGGGGTAGCAAGCCACTCATATCGTCATCAACCAGAATTTTGTTTTGGATACGGGGCATAACCTCCTGCATGGTTTCTATGTAAATTCGCCGCCGCGTTACTTCTGGCGCTTTACGGTATTCGGTAAACAAGGCGTTAAAACGCGCAACATCACCCTCGGCCTCATTAATACGTTTTAAGCGATAACCATCTGCCTCGCGAATGCGCTGGTCTTTCTCACCTTCGGCGAGGGGAATAACTTTATTGTATTCCCGGCGCGCTTCATTAATAAGCTTCTCTTTTTCCTGCTGCGCCTGATTGACCTCGTTAAAGGACTCTTGCACCGGACGCGGCGGATTGATGTTTTTAAGCTGTACTTGGTCAATATTGATGCCCATCTCGTACTTACTGGACAGCTCCTGCATTTTTAACAGCGCTTCAATTTCGATTTCTTGACGACCAATGGTAATGACTTCATCTACGGTGCGATCACCAACCACTTCACGCATTACCGACTCCGACACATAGCGCAGTGTTTCGGCGGGTTCGCGCACAGCAAACAGAAATTTAACGGGGTCTGAGATACGGTACTGCACAACCCATTCAACCAACGCGGCGTTTAAGTCACCGGTTACCATCTGGGTTTCCAGATTGCCGTCCCGGCTACCTTGGTAAGCGTCCCGCGCGCCTGGCGTAGAAAAGCCAAACTCTTGCTTGAGCTGCCGCTTTACGGGCACAACCGTCGATTTATCAATTCCCAATGGCAACTTGAAATGCAGGCCTGGGGGCACTTCTTTTAGGTACATACCAAAGCGCTGTACAACCGCTACCGAATCACTCGGCACCGTGTAGTAGGCCGACCACAGGCTCAGGCCCACGCCAAACACCAAGAACAATGGTAGCGCACGACTGAGGCCGCCAGCGCCACCGCCCTTGCCGCCACTGCCACCTGTAAATCGGTTTTTCAAATCATTGATCCCTTTATTTATGATCGCGTCTAAATCTGGGGGCGACTTCTGACCAGAGCCCCAAGGGTCTTTGGCACCGTTATTGTTCTGTGCGGACATGGACTTGCCTTTAATTAGAGTTCAGCACGTCTAGTTATGAGGGTAGGGACTGTAGATTGCAAGCTGAGTAGAGCTTATGTCGTAAAGAGCGAGCGCAGGCAAAGCAAACGCACTCATCATAGCACCTAGGATTTTAACGGTGAGCGCATTACAATTTACGCTGTCCCCGTCGCGCTCTTTTCAAAATACCACACAGGATTTTTATGGCTGAACTCGCTCTTTATCAGTATATGCTGATCGGCCTGATTTTTATTTGGAGTGGCTTTGTTCGCTCGGGACTTGGCTTTGGCGGCGCGGTGCTGAGCCTACCCTTCCTTCTGCTCGTGCATAACCAGCCACTGGTCTTTTTACCTTTAATCTCGGTGCAATTATTGGTGTTTTCCTCCGCCACCTTATTGGTAAATAATCGTGGCAGCCAAGCGCGTAAGCGCGAGCACAGCAGTACCGTTGATTGGCCCTACCTCCGCTATATGCTAGGCATTATGATTGTGCCGAAACTTCTGGGGGTTTTCGGCTTAATTACCCTGCCGGCTGACATTCTCAGTATCATTATTTTTTCTATCGTCTCGCTTTATGCGCTTTCCTATATTGCGAACAAACCGTTTAAAAGTAACAGCAAGCTTATCGACGCCGTGTTTTTGATTCTTGGCGCTTATATAAGCGGCACCTCGCTAATCGGCGCGCCATTGATTATTGCGGTTGCGGCCCAGCACATTGCACGCGAACGTTTGCGCGACACGCTATTCGCACTGTGGTTTATTCTAGTCAGTATCAAACTAGTGGCGTTTATATACGCCGGCATCGACTTACAACTAATCCACCATCTTTGGTTACTGCCTTGCGCAGCTATCGGCCACTTTATTGGTTTGCGCTTCCACCAACGTATGCTCATTGCGGAAACTCCGATCTTTTTCCGAATACTGGGGTGCACATTATTACTGATAAGCGCGATCGGCCTCTGGAAGGCGCTCGGCTAAGCCTTATTCATAACGGCGCCCACCGTGCTCTAACCAGCCACCAACGTGACGGCCAGCTGGGTCGTGATGGGTCCAATGCACCACACCACCGCGGTCGGTCCACTCGTATTCGCCATAAAATGCGATGCTATCACCCGTCTGTAAACCGGCGACTCGGGGAGCAAGATCAATATTATGGGCCACTAATATCGTCTGCCCAGACGCCAGTCGGAGAATGAATTTCTGGTGACGACTGCCTTTATTATCGTCTGGCAATATTTTTTCAACCGTTCCAGCACCACGCACCTGAATATCACTGCGTTTATTTTTATAGGCATTGCTGAGGATTTGATCTTGATCAGCCGCAACTGCGGTGTGATTCGGCGCAGAGGGCTGTGCTACACGTTCAGGGTTATTGCCATACCAGGTATATGCCGCAACAAGCACAACAATAAATAATGAAGCCAGTTTTTTCATGGGAAGGCGGAACCTGAATTACTGAAAGCGCTCATAATCAATGAAATCTGCGCGTAGTTCAATTTCCTTGGCCCAGGAAATTAATCGGCCGCTCAACAATATTACTGGAATACCTCACCCCGATATTTCAGCCAACCCTTATTATCTGAATTATCGGAATAAGTGTGACTAATATTTCCACCGGTCTCGCTCCAGTCATAAATACCATGAAACTCAATCACTTCCCCTTCCTTCAAGGTATCTAGGCTCGCGGCGTGATTGGTGTCATGCATGATATTCACAACCTGATTATTGGGAAGCCGAACAACAAAACACTGACAAGTGTCACCATCGAGGATTTCAATCACCGTGCCCGAGCCAGAAGTCATAACGTGCTTTGATTTTTGCTCGAACAATTTGGCGATGTCACCTTGAGCGACAGCCTGTATTGATTTAAATAAAAAAAACAGCGCGAGGCTGCAAATAAGAACTCGTGTATTCATACTCTACCTGAGATAGACCATGCCCCTTGGCAGTCCATTAATACAAGTAAAGCAGAATTTCTAAGAAATTGTGATCCGCGTGGCACAAACTAAGAGTTTAATGACCTTAAGTGCAAAATCGTCTAATAAACCGTCACTTCAGTCAGAAGTGATTAGCTGACCATCAAGATCATCAGAAATATTGGCACAATAGTTTCTAATTTTCACTTAAACAGTGATCGACTATTAGTCTGCCAATGCGAGCATTTTAATATTTCATGTATCTATCGTCACACAGTACTTATAACTCAATCTGATTGCGTCCAGATCCAGCGGGATTTGCAGCATTTCTTGCTTATTCCACGCCTGAATTAAATCAGTAAAGGCGGGCGATCCCGGGCAACCATCTTGACCTCCGAGCATCGCAAACCAGTTTTCATCACTATGACCGAGGTCAAAGAAGTAGCGAGCAGTTGAGCTCATCCCAACATAGTGCTTTCCAGTCGCAAAGCCATGCGCTGATTTCATTAAGGTTTCATTAGCGCCGCCGACCTCGACTTCGCCAAATCGCCACCGTTTACCTAGCAAGGGCAATGCAGCAAGAGGATGATTAAAGCGCAGGCGATGGACCGCGCCCCAATGGCGATATTTCTTAAGCGCTTTTTCACACTTAGGTAGCGCCAAACTCAAAGCATTCTTCAAATCTGCGACCGGAACCATAGCTATATCTGCTAACAGCAAGCTGCGTGGGTCCCAGCTCACAGTCAAGACAGCCATGTCGGTTTTGCCATGCAGCGCGACGGCAAAATGGTAGAGCAAGAATTCAAATACCAATGCGCCTTCGCTATCAGTTCGATATTCACCATCCCAATCAGCTAAGCATTGATAGACGGCTGTCTGTTTATGGTCGATAAGTGCTAATAGTGCGTCTCTCAAAACAATGCCACTGTCACTTTTTACATCAGTCATTAGACTACAGAGAAGCTCTCTGTCGATTTTAGCGGCGGAACCAAGTACGCTTTTTAATCTCGCCACTCGGTCATCCGGTGAAAAAAAGCAGCTAATCAGAACATCAGAATCACGCTCCGGCTTATTGTTAGCAGAAGCAACAAAACCTTCTCTGGGGTTGTAACGCAAAGGTAGCGCAGTGGTATCAACCATCTCATCCCAGCAGTCATGATCCGCACTTTTCAGAACAACATCGTCGGGCCTCGTAGTAGCGCGCTTTGGCAGCCTAGCCGCCATAAGCTGAGCAATATTACCCTCAGTATCGGCGTACACCATATTTTGACCAGCAACGGCAAAATCCTTTAAGGCAAACTGGAATTCGTCGAAATTACGCGCCCTGGCAACATTGAGCATAGCGGTAATTTCATCACTAATTTGATGCCCCACCCAACGAAAGGCCAATCGTGAACCACTAACGGCCATCGTTTTTTTATTGAACATCGGCGCGTCTGTCAGCAGCGGTCCAAAGCGGGAATCGGTAAGTGTTATTTCGCGAGCGCGACCCCAGCGGGTCGCTATAACGGAGCTGCGTTGGGTAAACGTATTCTCAGCGTGCGTAGCAACGTCAAATAAATCGCTGGATGCGGCATGCATAGACGTACCACCCCACGCTATATGGGGACTCCGGCCAACCATAACCGCAGGTAAACCCGGCAGCATATAGCCAACCGTTTTGAGTGTAGGGCAGTGTAAACCGCCCAGAACCCAAAAGCTTGGCAATGCCAACGGCAGGTGTGGATCGCCACTTAACATCGCATTACCACTAACGGTTTTATGAGCCTGAACTGCCACGGCATTTGACCCACCCGGCTTGCCAAACAAACCACTGAGCCAGTCCAGCGCATCATCCGTTGATAACACGTTTTCCGCCGGTACTGGCGGACCGCCTGCGAAATTCATTAAATGTCGCCACACCGCTAGCCAGTCTTTGCGCTTACGAAGCGGCAATAGTTTCGGCCACATACCCCAAGTAAAATCAGCGCAGTTTAATCGTGCCAAGGTTAAAAGGTCTTCAACTGACCACGCGGTGGGCCGCACATTGAGTATTTGAAATTCCTCTGGCCACAGCGCCCTATTGTCTGCGATATTAGCGATTACATAGTTTATGCCGTCGGCGTAGCCTTGCATCCACTGCTTGCTTTGCTCTGGCATCGCGGCATAACATTCTTTACTGACTCGAGCCAGATCAAGAACACGCAAGGTATGGTCAGTAGCATTAGCGATCGGCCCGAGTATTTCCGACAGCCGCCCCTGACTGACGTACTTCAGAAATTCGATCTGTCCCAAGCGCAAATGGGCGTGACTAATTCCCAAGCCCACCGCAAGATCGCGCTCGTTCTCAGCTTGAATAAAAGGAACGAGATGATCATTCCAATGAATTTTTATTGGCGCCAGCAAGGGAGCCCCCGCTAGCGGCAAGGCATCAACCCTTTGTGCAATAGTGAAATGACGCCGCGGCATGGTGATATGGCCAATCACCACCTGAACTAGTAAAGCGGCAATTCCCGGCAAATCTGTAAGGCGCGGCATCCCATATCCCAGTGAGTAATAGCTATCTACGCCACACTGTAAACGCCTTGTCAGTGCCGGTAAAGCAAGCGCAAGTTTAAATGTGAACCACACGTCACAATGTATCAACTGGGTAGGGGTAAACTTGAGTCAGTGCAGGAGGAGTCGGATAGCTCGAAGTCGGTTGCCTGTTGCTAAGTAGACGCCCAGAAAGGAAGGCCCGTAGTTTGATTTTACTAATTACGCCCCCTTGAATGCGGGGCGCTGTAAATCAATTTTCTGCCATGCTATTTTGTTTTTGCATCGCGAGTTCCTTGAATCCACTGCACAATAGGATATACCGCAATACCCGCAACAATACCCGGAAATCCTTCGTACACCATGTTGTGCAGGTCGAAGTAGCGCCAGAGTAAGGCAGTCACAACACCGACAGCACTCATCGCAATGAGTGTCCCCTCGCTGGGACGGCGGCCACTAATTAACACGGCCAACACGGGTACAAACGCACTAGCCAAACCAGACCACGCCATCACCACCATACCAAATACCGTTTGCGCACTCATTAAGGCCCAGCCCAATGCAAACAACGTTACGCCAAAGGTCGCCAGTTTAATCAACAGCGGGCGCTCAATGTTTTTAGGGGCAAGGTCGTGGGTGAGGGCAGCCGACGCGCTGAGTATCAATGAGTCTGCGGTCGACAAGGTAGCAGCAAATATTCCAGCCAGAATAAGGCCAACCATCACCGGCGACAATAGTTCCTGAGCCATCGTTGGCAGGGCTAGTTCAGCGTCGAAGCTGCCAATCTCTGGCAAATATAATCGAGACAATAAGCCAACAGCGGTAGCCATTAAGTAAAAAGCAACGAACCACAGATAATACCAAACCCGGGCACGATTCATGTCGCCGGTATTAGCCAGTGTCATGAAGCGCACCATAACATGCGGTTGCCCGGCAACTGAGAATCCAGCAAACAACCAACCGAGTGCGAACAATACCGCACCAGCAGCACCAGGGAACGCAAGATCTTCAGGGAACCAATTCATGTAATTGGGGATTTGGTAGAGTGCATCGACGGTCTCAACTGGACCACCCAAAGCCGCAACGGCAACCCAAAGCAGAACGCCCATGGCAGTGATCATCACCACCGACTGAGCGGCGTCCGTCCAAATAGAAGCGCGAATCCCGCCTGCCAAACAATATGCGGCCACCAGCACAGAACCGGCAACCGCGCCGGCCCAACGCGGCCAATCGAACAAGGCCTGGAGGGCTTTACCACCTGCCAGTAATTGCGCAGCGGCATAAGCGAGCAATAAAACCAAAGATAAAAGGGCAGCAAGCTTCTGATAGCGGCCCATTGTTGTGCCGGTCCAGCTACTGAGCACGCCTATATAGCTAAGTTCGCCGCTGCTCTCCGTCATACCCCGCAATCGTCGATGCACTAATTGCGACGCAATAAAGTCACCGGCGATCCAGCCCGCCATCACCCAAAACGCCGACAAGCCCACGGTATAGGTGTAACCAATCACGCCAATAAACATATAGCCGCTATTATTAGTCGCTACCGCCGACAAACCCACCAGCCATGGTTGTACGGAGTTACTCGCCAGATAATAATCACTGCTGTGATGCCTATTTAATAAAACAGACGACAAGCCTACTAATACAAAAAAACTTAAAAAGGCCGCAAAGCTCCAAGCAGTTACCATATTCAGATCCAAATATTTCTGGTTTTGACGAATAAAAAACTACGCTTATTAAGACTGCTCCGCAGTGGGTGCAAGAAGCTCAATCAGCAGGGGATGCTCACGCAATTCTGCTAGCGCCGGATCGCGATACAACTCTTCGCGGTAGGATTCAGCTTGGGCTACAGCGTGAGTGAAGTAACGAGCAGCATCGTCAAGATTTCCCTGACAGGTATGCGCGCAAGCCAACTGATAAAACGCATGAGCATTAGTTTCGTCTAACAATAACGCTTGCTGGCAAAGGTTTATTGCCCACTGCGGTTCATTTTGATCGAGCGCCGCATCCGCTTTATAGGTAATCGCTTCGATGTCATCAGCCCGTACCGCAAGAATTTGATCATAAATAGCAATTTTGCCCGCTGGACTCGCTTCCTGACTAGCACGCAACCACAGAGAATGAATTTCTTGGGTAAGCGTAATTTCTTCTCGGTTAGACTCGATATGCGCGGTTTCTTGTTTTAACTGCTTTTCGATAGCACGCAGACGCTTCTCATATTCTTCAACCAATTCGGCAACTTGTTCATTGGCAACGCTGTGTACTTTTTCTTTTATATCGCGAACCGAATTCCAACCCATTAATACCAGCGCCGAACTCACCCCAGCAATAAGATAAAAGAAGTAAGTAACCGTATTGGTTGCATAAGATACCGCCTTATCAGCCGCACCCAATTCACGATCGACTACTTCGGCCGCTAGCTCCCGGTGAGCGCGCTCCATGTCGATACGCAAATTACGCACTTCGTCGAGCATGTAGCGCTCGATAAAAGGCGAGTAGAGTGGCTTATCCAAGTTATCAATACTGGCATCGACCTGGGCCGGACTCGGCTTTGCCGCGCTGGACTCTGACGTAGCGCTTTCAGCCGCAAAAGCAAAAAGGGGCAGAAGCCCCCATGCGACGATAAATCCCCGAATTACGCTGCGCATATTGCTTCACCGTGGTCATGTACCTCGACCAAACAGCGGTGTAAGCTCGCTACTCCTTTTTCATAATCGTCTTCATTAACCACAAACTGCATATCGACCTGACGCATAGACTGGTGCATTGCCAGCACGCTGATATTAGCCGAAGCCAAGGCAACCACGGTTTTAGCCAACATACCCGGCACCTGCATATCACTGCCAATAGCAGAAATAATGGCTACTTTGCGCGTACTCACTTCCGCATCGGGAAACAGCTCTTTTACTGCGCTAACAATACGCTTAACGGTTTTTAGATTGACGCCTAAATAGTTAGTGATCGTGTTGGCGTTAATATCTTTGGTGATCACGGTGCCTTTATAGCGTTCGATCGCACCCAATATTTTTTGCTCGTACTGCCACAGTGCGCCCACCATATCTTGGTCAAATACTTCAAGCGCATACACTTGCTTGCGACCGGCAATGATTTCGACACACGGCTTTTCGCTGCGGTAGTCACAATCAATCAGGGTACCGGAATGATTTGGCTCAAAGGTATTTTTAACCCGCAGAGCAATTTTTTGCTGACGCAAACCTTTAGCCGCGCGGGGATGTATTGCTTCCATTCCCAGGTTAGCAAGTTGGTCTGCAACATCGTAATTTGTGCGGCCAATCGGCACGACTTTCTCAGCGCCAACCATACGTGGGTCTGCACTACTAAGGTGGTATTCCTTGTGAATAACCGCTTCTCGCGCACCACTGATAACAGCCATACGGCTAAACGTCATTTCACTATAACCGCGATCGAAGCTCGCCATTAAACCTTCTTTACAATGAGCATAGCCCGTCACAATTGGCAAAGTAGTGTTTAAGTCGATACCCGCTAACGCTTCACGAATATGTTCATCTAGTGGCAGTGCTTCGTCGGCACGCCAGCCTGATAGATCAATGTAACAGCTATTAATGCCGTCTCGTTTAAGTAAGGTGGCGGTATTCCACGCGCTGTGCGCTTCACCAATACTGGCTAACATTTCCCGTACAGTGAGCAGATGATCTTCCAGGCCGAAATGACCGTGCTGACAAAGGCGATGCAAATTGTCCATGCAGCGCTCAGCCTCGAACAAGCGGCCTTCGATATAAGTATTGGCCGCCTCAAGCTGTGTGGTATCGGGAAATAATCCGGTGTTAATTTCCTTCAAGGCATTGCCGACGTCACTTAATGCGTCACGCCATAATGTTTCTGCACCATCATCGGCAAATAAGGCGTAAACCCCGGGATGACTATTGCGCTTGTTTTCTAATAATAAATCGGTAACGCCGCCGTATGCCGATACTACAAAAATACGCTGGTAAATGTTTCCGTTTTCGCCACCAGCCAAAATAATATTGTCACGCACAGCCTCGTAATTAGTCATCGAGGTGCCGCCAATTTTCTCTACACTGTGTCCCACTGCTATTCTCCCTAGAATTAAAAAAATTATTTTTAATAATTCAATAGCTTAGCTTACAGCCTCTGCCGCCAAGGGGTAGACCCCATTCTCATCGTGTACTTCTTTGCCATTCAGCGGGGGATTAAATACGCAGGCCATTTTCATGTCTTCACTGCCGCCGCGTAGTAAATGATTATCGTGCTTATCAAGGATATACAGAGTACCCGCGTCAATTTTATACACTTTGCCATCGCTCAGTGTTTCAACTTCACCATTACCTGACATGCAGTACACCGACTCCAAATGATTCTGGTAATGAATAGGGGTTTCGGTATTAGCGTAAATAGTGGTGATGTGGAATGAAAAACCCATTTTGTCATCTTTCAATAACATGCGTACGCTGCTCCAGTTTTCACTGTCAACGCGACGTTCAGAGTTTTCACATTCTTCAAGTGTTCTTACAATCATGATCTTGTCCTTGTTCAATACTAATTCGTTAAGCTCAATTGCCGAATATAGCGCGCCTCTTCCGCAAATTTCATTTGCAGAAGAGGCGCGAATTCAACCGCTTACGAGGCTTTTTTAGTTATTGACTTCCCGAGTACTTCGGCGATGCTGTCAGTCAAAATATCCAGGCCACGAATGAGCTCTGCTTTTTCAATGGTCAAAGGGCAGAAGACTTTAACGACCTGATCAAGGCTGCCACAGGTTTCGATTACTAAGCCACGCTCAAAACAGGCACGGCCAATTTCTCCTGCTGTCTCTCCATCGCGGCAGGCCAATCCCTGCATCATTCCACGACCCTTCGGCAACATTTTTGTAACACCATACTTTTCGGAAATCTGCTTGAAGCGCTCGCTAACAATCGCCGATTTTTCAACAATCTCCGCTGCAAATTTATTGTCCTTCCAGTAGTGGCGAATTGCCGCTGCTGCAGTAATAAATGCATGGTTATTACCACGGAATGTACCGTTGTGCTCACCCGGCTCCCAAATATCCAGATCAGGACGGATTAGCACGATAGCAAAGGGCAGACCATAACCGCTCAAGGATTTAGACATGGTAATGATGTCTGGCTTGATCCCGCTGGCTTCAAAGCTAAAGAAGGTACCAGTGCGGCCGCAGCCCGCTTGAATGTCGTCAATAATCAGTAGAATGTCATGCTTGCGGCACAATTTTTCGAGGCCCCGCAGCCAATCGTTATTGGCGACATTAAGGCCACCCTCGCCTTGTACTGGCTCAACAATCATTGCCGCGGGTAGGTCAACACCCGACGACGGATCCGAGAGCAGTTTGTCCATCATCTTCAAGCTGTCTGCATCACGACCGTAGTAGCCGCAATAGGGCATGCGGGTAACATCGCCTAGACCAACGCCAGCACCACCGCGGTGATGACTATTACCTGTCGCAGCCACCGCGCCTAAGGTTACGCCGTGGAAGCCATTAGTAAACGATACAATGCTCGTACGGCCAGTCACTTTACGCGCCAATTTTAGTGCCGCTTCAACGGCATTGGTGCCAGTAGGCCCAGTGAACTGAAACGTGTAAGTCATGTCCCGTGGCGCGAGGATGTGCTCATTAAAGGCCTGCAGAAAGTCTCCCTTGGCTTCGGTGTGCATATCTAGGCCGTGGGTGATGCCATCCCGCATAATATAATCAACCAGCGCTTTTTTTAGCACCGGATTATTGTGGCCGTAGTTTAGCGTACCGGCACCGGCCAAAAAGTCGATGTATTGTTTGCCATCAGTTGAGTACAAATGCTCGCCCTGGGCCTTATCAAAGGTCACCGGAAATGAGCGGGCATAGGATTGTACTTCGGATTCGAGTCTGTCAAAAATAGTCATGTTAAGTCCTCTTAGTGTCCTTTACTGAGCGGATGAATACTGAGTAAAAAATGATGTAGCTCAGATTTCCTGAGCAAAGGGGCCGATACACAGCAACGCTTCGCTGTCATGCTGACCGCCAAAATGCGTTTCTTTTTCAAACCAAATGCTGTGGTTTAATTCGGTATCCAGATCGCGAGCAAAGCTGCGGAACAAAGCCCACGAAGCCTCGTTATCTGGTGTAATTGTCGTTTCCATATATTTCACTTCGGTGCAGGCTGGACGCTTAATCACTTCTTTGAGCATCTTCTTGGCCAAGCCCCGTCCGCGCTGACTCTTATCCACCACCACCTGCCACACAAATACAGTGTTCGGCTTAGCGGGAATAATGTGCGCAGAGATAAAGCCCACCAATTTGCCATCTTCTTCAGCGGCAACCGCCGTGTTGGCAAAGTGGGTGCAATGCAGCAGATTGCAATATACGGAATTGGTGTCTAGTGGTGGGCTGGCCGCCACTAATTGGTTTAGGGCGTAACCATCTTCCGCCGTTGGCTGGCGAAAACGAAGCGTGGCAGCCGTGGCTTGCGTCGCGCTATTTGATTTCAACACAATCTTTTAGTGTTCATAATAATTTAACGATGATGACGCACAATATTAGGGCGCTAGTTTCGCCAATCATGCTATTTATCGCCAAATATATGAACCCGTTCTCCTGTTCATTTACTTAGAATACGAAGCATTATACGCTTCTTTCGCAAACTAATTCAAGCTAGACTATTGACAAACGCAGGCTTTAGCTGATCCAAAAACCGCTACAAGCCGCTACTATTGGGCCGCTAAGCCAATCTTAAGGCATCGAAAATGAATCGTATTGACGAAGTATTAGTGTCACTCCGCCGGGTTACCCGCGCAATTGATTTGCATTCAAAGCATTTAATGAAGACCGCAGGCCTCACTGCACCACAAATGCTCATCTTACAAACCCTTCGGGATCAGGGCGACGCGATAATCAGTGATGTGGCCAGCCAGGTGAGCCTTAGCCAGGCCACCGTCACCAGTATTATGGATAGATTGGAGAAACGCGGCCTCGTCATAAGAGAGCGCTCAAATCAGGATAAGCGCAAAGTGTTTGCTAGCCTGACCGATACCGGCAATGACCTTATTCGCAATGCCCCCATGCCCCTACAAGATTATTTTATTCGCCAATTCAGCGATCTGCAGGAATGGGAACAAACCCAAATCATCAGCTCATTGCAACGTGTCGCCTATATGATGGATGCTCAGCATATCGACGCCGCACCAGTATTAGACGTCGGCGCAATCGATCGGCAGAGCGAGGAGGAAAGCCACGCCTTTGGTTTTGCCCGCGACTAAAACTCCCTACGCCAACCCTGGCGTAGCATAAATGCCACACTTCACCGTTACATTGTTAGGCATGCAATGCTGGGTTTGCTGTCGCGACAGCATGCGGCTTGAGACTTGACGCCTTGGGTATAGACCAAAACCGCAACAACATTGAATTCGCCAGGCGCCAATATCCCCAGACGCAATTTCAATCGATTGCCGCCTATCGCTTTAACGCGATTAATTTCCGCCCCAACTGTAAGTCCACAATAAAAGTATTGGCCCCAAAATAGCTTACAACTCAGACTTAACAGCTACACCGCTCTGACAAAGCTGTAATTTAAGGGGTAAACTGCCACCTACTAATATATGGAGTCACTCTAATGCAGGTATCTTCGGCTTATCGATTCGTCCAATGTTTGCTGCTTGGCCTATCGCTAACCTTGCTAAATGCCTG
>TARA_R110001583_G_scaffold58364_1_pt1 | contig 15619 bp, 15 predicted proteins | sample TARA_R110001583 | Tara Oceans TARA_R110001583 (sample SAMEA4398432) | marine metagenome | biome: Polar Biome; feature: [MES] marine water layer (ENVO:01000295) within the mesopelagic zone...; material: water (ENVO:00002006), including particulate matter (ENVO:01000060) such as...... | reverse complement strand
TCATAGACGGTTAACCAGGTCCCTCAGGTCTTCGAGTTGGCCACCGAGGACTATCCTGTCGCCTTTTCGAATCTTCCAGGTATGGTCTGGATGGGGGTGCGCCTCCTTCATGCGCTTCACCACCAGCGCTTCAACCGGCTCGCCGTTGATGACCTCTCCGATGGTCTTGCCAACGAGGTCTTCTGTGGTGTGAAAATCCACGATGAAATAGTCATCATCCAGCCCCAGGTAATCATGCACCATCGGATAGTTCAGTTCCTGAGAAATCCGGACACCCATCTCGAATTCCGGTGCAATGATGCGGGTTGCTCCAAGCCTTTCTAAAATACGATGGTGCTGATTTGTCAGCGCCTTGGCCCAGACTTTCGTTACGCCAAGTTCCCGGAGCTGTAGGGTCGCCAACATGGTGGCTTCGACGTTTCTGCCGACTGCCACAATGGCCGCATCATAGCTGCCAGCATTCAATTCAATGAGCGTGCTCTCATCGGTGGCATCGGCAATTACTGCGTGAGTAATCTCGTCTGCCAATCGATCAACCCGCTGTTCATCCGAATCAATACCCAGCACTTCGTGGCCGAGGCGAGTTAACTCGCGTGCGATCGTTGCCCCAAACACGCCAAGGCCAATGACAATGAACTGTTGTTTCTCAATCATGGGTGCGGTTCCGATATCGGTTACTGGCTAATTGAAGAAATCTTCTCATACACCTTTGATGGCCGTGTCCTCCGTGCCGTAAAAATACCGTAAAAATTCGCTTTTCACCGTCCTAATTCCACCTCGAATGTGATCTCCTTACGCCGTCTGAGGCAAATTTGCTCAATAGCAGGGCTTGTCGGCGATGGGAGTCTATCGATTGAAATCGGGCTTTTTGGGCCATTTGGTGATTGCGCTGGCTTGGCTCGGTTTTTTGGCCGTGGCGAACAGACAGGCTTCTCAGCCAGTCACTTCCATATTCCCCTATCTAGCACCAGTCGTCTTTTTTGCATGGGTATACAATGCAAAATGGGGATTCTTCTTTGCAGGCATTGCCACTCTCGCGGCACTTCCTGGTGATTATGTTGAGACTCATACGAGGGCGGACCTGCTCTATGCAGGGTTCTCAACTTATGCGCAATTGACGGGAGCCGTCATCGGCTGTGTGTTGGCGAAAATCATACGTGAACGGTCTGGGCGATCCTGATGATGGCTCTGTTTAATATTCGTCCTGTCATACAAATACTTGGCTTTCTGCTGATTCTCCTGAGTTTTTTGATGACTTTGCCGGTGAACCTGCTGATGCTCGGCGATACACCGGATTGGCTAGCTTTTGTGAAATCGGCAAGTATCTGTTTTGGCGTTGGTGTGGTGTGTTTTTACAGCGCCGGGGGCAAGCGTCGGTATGCCCTGAAACAGCGGCAGATGTTCATTCTCACTGTCTCGGCCTGGATTGTCATTCCATTATTCTCAAGCCTGCCGTTGCTGTTGAGCGATCTCACGCTTAGCGTGACGGACGCTTTTTTCGAGAGTATCTCCGGGGTAACGACCACCGGTTCCACGGTTATGAGTGGTTTGGATAAGCTCCCGGGGGACATATTGCTGTGGCGGTCCATCATGCAGTGGATGGGCGGCATTGGAATCATTGGGATGGCCGTGGCGATCCTGCCATTCCTTAGAATTGGTGGTATGCGGCTGTTTGCCACTGAATCGTCCGAGTGGACGGAGAAGGCGGTACCGCGCACCAATCGTCTGGCCCGCGGCCTCGTATTCAGCTACCTGGCACTGACGTTTAGCTGCATCTTTACTTATTGGTTACTAGGGATGGACCTGTTTAATGCGGTAAATCATGCCTTGACCACGGTTTCTACAGGAGGGTACTCCACATCAGACAGCTCAATGGGGCAGTTTGACGAACTCTCCATTCTTTTTGCATCGAGTCTGTTCATGATGCTCGGAGGTGTCCCTTTCTTTCTGTTTGTGAGGATGCTTTATGGCCACTCACAGCCTCTGCTGCGTGACCAGCAGGTTCATTTCTTCCTGAAGTTTCTTCTTCTGATTGCCTGCCTGATTACGCTATACCGCATCGTAAAAGAGGGCACGTTTCCAGTCGATGCATTTGTTCACGCGCTGTTTAACGTGACATCGGTTGTCACAACCACGGGCTATGCGTCGCAGGACTACTCACTTTGGGGCCCCTTTGTGGTGGTGCTTTTCTTCTTTCTAACATTTGTGGGAGGGTGTTCAGGCTCAACCAGTGGCGGCATGAAGATCTTTCGCTTTCAGTTATCCATGTTGCTACTGCGGGAGCAGGTATTGAGGCTGCTCCATCCGAATGCGGTGATCGCAAGACACTACAACGGACGGATCATTAGCGATGAAATCGTGGCCTCCAGCGTCGCCTTCTCTTTCATATTTTTGGCGACGCTGGCAGTCGTTGCATCCATCCTGGCGTTATTGGGGCTCGACCTGACAACAAGTCTCAGTGGTGCAGCCACCGCACTGGCGAACGTTGGGCCAGGACTGGGTGACACTATTGGTCCGGCCGGTAATTTTCAAACCTTGCCGGACCCAGCCAAATGGGTTTTGATGGTGGCCATGTTGCTGGGGAGATTGGAACTGCTCAGTGTCTTTGTGATGTTCTCGCCGCATTTTTGGCGTAGCTAAGAGCCTGATATGTAAGGACTGATTCTTCGAAAAGCCGTGCATCAAGGTAGGGCTGTTAGAGGGGCTGTTACTTTGCGAAGCTGACTAATGCCTTGACCACGTTTTGATTAACGCGCTTGCGATTTATATTGCGCACCAAGGACATGTCCAGCTTAATAATGGGAGGTTTGGGTCGAAAAGTTTCAGACGGCCCACGTGGACGGCCACAGAAAGTACTCAATCACTGTCCGGGATTCCAAGACCTGGGCGATCAATTCTGTTGATACCGCATCTCGTTCCAAATATTAAATTCCCGCTTGCTAACGCGAAGGTCGCGATCCGCATCCATAAGATCAAGGATGAGGGTTGTTCTGGTAGATGACTCTAGTCCTCTTAGTTCAGCATTTTGGACGCATTCGTCGCGCTTTTCGAGTTCATTTTCTGACAGGTAGCCATTGTTATCCAGGTCCATGCAGTCGAAACCTTGTAACGATTTCTCATGGATGGGATTCACATCCGTAGCAAAGTCGGTCTGCTTGGATTCGTCCGGGTGAAACAGGTATTTATCGTTCGGGTTCTCGCCGGCGGACGCAGAATCAGCAAAGGAGACTTGAGTGGTGGTTATCGCACAGCACAATACAAGGTATTTCAGAGTCTGACGCTTTATATTCAAAGTTAACTCCTGTGGTTGGTGCGCCGGGGGAGCAGCGATGGCCGCATCCGCCTCTATTTGGCATGATGCCCCAGCTTGGTCATCTGAAGATTTTTGGTTTCTTATGGCTTATAGACTATCGCACGGGTTCTACCTCATTGTCATGGACAGCTATAAAAAGAAGGTGGCATGTGACTGGTGGTTTCCATCTTGGCCCGCAAGGGCCAGACCCTCAACGTAAACCCGCAGGCCCCGGTTTTCATCAATGACGCAATCAATGACATGTTTGATTGCCGCCCAGTCCCAACGAGGCAATTTGATGTTTTTTTGACATTACTGTGAGGTTTTCTGCACAGCCAATGACCTAAGCTCGGGCTCGAAAAGCACAGCCCGGAAGGGTTTCCTCCTCTCAGGAATGTCGTTGAATGCCCTCTGAAAAGCTCAGTAGTATCAATCCGCAAAGTTCCTTTTTGACAAAAGCCGGGGCCTACGCGCCTCTTATTATCCTATTTTGCTCGGTTGTGCTGATTGGTAGCCTTTCCCGCCTTATGCTTGTGTTGTGGCAGCTTGATCGGGTGTGGGAGACCGGTATCCTGCCGACAGTATTCCTGCAGGGACTGAGAGTGGATCTGATCCTTGCGGGCATGGCGGTAGCCCCATTGCTGCTTGTTCTGCCTGTGTTGGGTCACCGCTTCAGCTGGTCGGCCTGGAAGAAGCTCACCGCGTTCTGGGCGGTTCTGGCGATTACGCTGGTTGTGTTTATGGAACTTGCCACACCGACGTTTATCAGCCAGTACGATGTACGACCCAACCGTCTGTTTATCGAATATCTGAAATTCCCACGGGAAGTTTTTTCGATGCTGTGGACCGGGTTCAAGCCCACGGTGTTTCTTAGTATCGGTTTTACCGCGGGCGCCATTGCGTTGTTCTGGCGAGCACTACGTCCCTGGCTTCGCGCACCTGCACCGTCAAGCCACAAAAAAGCGCTCTTGGTGTGGCCCTTAGTCGTTCTCGCCGTGTTTATGTGCGTGCGCTCAACCACAGGCCATCGTCCGGCGAATCCGGCCATGTTTGCCCTGACCTCCGATCCGCTGGTTAACTCACTGATTATCAATTCAACCTGGTCGGTTTCCTTTGCGATTTATAATCTCAAACATGAAACCGAAAACAATCAGAGTTATGGCTCGATCACCGATGAGGCGATGTTGGACGAGGTCACAACGGCTCCGTGGCTGGCAGGCTACCAGTTTCCCTCCGAACGCTATCCCACCATGCATCATCAAACGCCTGGCACTGAGAGGGCCACTCCCCTGAATCTGGTGATTGTGCTGGAGGAAAGCCTTGGCGCGACCTTTGTTGAATCACTTGGTGGCCGGCCGGTTACGCCCCGGCTGGAGGCGCTGAAAAGCGATGGCTGGTGGTTTGAAAACCTCTACGCCACAGGAACCCGCTCGGTGAGGGGGATCGAAGCGGTGATCTCCGGGTTTCTGCCTTCAGCATCGCGCAGTGTGGTGAAGCTGTCATTATCGCAATCACATTTCTTCACCCTGGCGGGGCTTCTGGAGCGAAACGGCTACAACACCGGGTTTATTTACGGAGGCGAGGCGCATTTTGACAATATGCGTAGCTTCTTTTCTGGGAACGGGTTTCAGCATATTGCGGACCAAAGCGATTATGTTAACCCGAATTTTACCGGCAGTTGGGGTGTCAGTGACGAAGACCTGTTCAACAAGGCAAACGAAGAATTAGAGAAGCTGCATGCGTCCGGCCAGCCGTTTTTTCGTCTGGTATTTTCCTCTTCCAATCACACGCCATTCGAATTTCCCGATGGTAGGATCTCGCTGTATGACAGCGAGAAAAACACCGTTAACAACGCGGTGAAATATGCCGACCATGCGTTGGGCGAGTTTTTAGAGACCGCGCGCCAACAGGACTACTGGAAGAATACCGTATTTCTGATCGTCGCCGACCACGATGCCCGGGTGTGGGGCAACGAGCTGGTTCCGATCAAGAATTTCCACATTCCGGGCTTGATCCTTGGCGGTGAAGTTGAGCCAAAGCGCGTAAGCACCATTGCCAGTCAGATTGATCTGGCGCCCACCCTGTTGTCGCTGATGGGCCTTGAGACGGATCACCCGATGATTGGCCGTGACATCACCAGGGATCCGGATGCGCCCGGTCGCGCGATGATGCAGTTCAATGACTACTACGCGTGGATGGAAAGCGATTATCGGGTTACGGTTCTCAGGCCAGACCGGGCGCCGCTGGACGGCCTTTATGACCCTGTGTCTGGCAAAACTGACTATCTGAATACGCCGCCTCCGGGAGCGTCGTTCCAGCGTGCTCTGGCATTTGCACAGCTTCCGCTATGGCTCTACCGGGAGCAAAAATACGACTTGCCCAGATGAATTGAGCAATAGCGCCGGCGGGCCAGCAGGCTGTTAGCAGACGAGGTCTTTCATTAGAACCAGAAAGACCGTGCCCTCGGCGTCCGATTTTTCCACCTTAAACCCCCAGTTAAGGCGCTCACAAGCGAGTTGAACGATCAGCAGGCCGAAGCTACTTTGATCAAGCTTTCTGGTTCCGGGTCTGCTGGCGGCTGAAATGTTCTCAATGACCGACGTGCTAAGACCTTTGCCGAAGTCCTGAATTCGCAGGGTTTGGTCAGCCACAGCAATGTGCACGTTGGCTTCGGTGTGTCCCAGAGCGTTTTGCAGGAGATTGCGAATAATCATTCTGACGAGGGCCGGGTCAGAGTTGAGGATGACGTGATCCCGGTCATGGTGAAATACCGTTCGGCCGCAAAAAGCCGGGTCCAGATCCTTGATGTCGGAGATGATTTCGCCGATGGCCGATACCACATCGATCCTGTCTGAGTCGCCCCTTTCCGGTTGTCCGCGGGCAATGCTCAATAGCATTTCTGTGTCTTCCCGCATTGTGCGGGTGGCCTTGCGGATTCGTTTCACCGTTTTTTGGTCCGCTTCCGAAAGTGTCTGGCGCTGTTCCAGAACATCCAGTGCACCCAGAATAACGGCCAGAGGCGTCCTGAGTTCATGGCTGGCAAGTTTAACGAACGACTTTTCCCGTTCAAGCACCGCCTCCATGGCCGAAAGGAACCGATTGAACGCGTCTGCAATCTGATTGAACTCCTGATGCCGATAGTTACGTGACAGTCGCTCCATGGACGCGCCTGGCTCGGTGGCCAGCACATCATTGGTCAGGGTCTTCAAGGGTTTTAACAGATGAGCGGACGCAAATTTCGACACGAACAAGCCTACAAGCATGAGCCCGGCCGCCAGGGAAAGAAGAACGATCTGAATCAGGGTTTCCCGGTTTTCCATAATCGTAATGTCTTCAGACACGTAGAGACGGCCTGGTGGTTGGGCGACCTTCTCTACGTTCAGTATTTTGGTTACCCCATCAAACTCGATTTCATTGGAATAGCCGACTGGACGATTCAGCAGATGCTTTGGCAACATCGACTCTGGCGAATCCTCCGGCAGGAAATAAACGTCAAGGCGACCCGTTTTCCAGGTCTGAAAAGTCGGTTCTGAAATCTGCTGAGTGAAATACTCGGCATCAAGTTTCAGCTCCAGGCCCCGAATGGTGTCCTCCACATCGTTGACGAATACTTCCACGGCCACCATGGAGACCGCAACCGTGACGGCAATAACGCCAAAGATTGTGGTCGACAGGCGCCGGGAGAGCGAGTGCTGCTTCATCGTTCCGCCTCGCCGTCACCTTGCAGGTTCAGGCGATAGCCACGACCATGAACGGTTTTTATCAAGCCGTCACCGAATGCTTTCTCAAGAGTTTTTCGCAGTGCATAGACGTGGGTGCGCAGAGTATTTTCGGCGTGGTCCGCAATGTCGTCGCCCCAGATCGATTCTGAAAGTGCATCGTGACCGATAAAACTTGGGTGGGCGCGGATCAGTAACTCAAAGAGCCTGGCGGGCGTGCCGGACAGTTCGGCCGATTTGCCTTGATAGTAAACGCTGAGTGTTCCGGGGTCATATCGCAGTTCACCCGCCTGAAGCCCTTTCAGGCTCGGGTTATAGCGTCGATGAAGCGCATCAATCCTCAGCTGGAGTTCTCTGAGCTCAAACGGTTTAACCAGGTAATCGTCTGCCCCCAGTTCAAAGCCTTTTTCTTTATCCTTGATTGAGCTTAGTGCTGTCATAAGAATGACCGGTTTCTGGCATTGCAGGTCCTGGCGGATACGGCGACAAATTTCGAAGCCGTCGACGCCGGGGAGCATTAAATCCAGCACAATAACGTCGTAGTTCTGGGTTGCCAGTAAATGCAGAGCGGTGAGCCCGTCGGCGGCGTAGTCAAGGCTGTAGTGCTCATCACCAAGAAACTCAAACAGGTTCTCGGCGAGGTCATTCTGGTCCTCGACAATCAGGACACGAAGCCGCGTCTGACTCAACGCATTGGAAGATTTACTGGTCATTTTGTGACAGTTCCTGTCGATGAGTAGTCCCACTGAACGATTGCAGACGATATCGCCGGTTTATTGCTTCGGTCCTGGCATCCTCGATCCATTGTTCCGCCCACACTGGCTCCCAGTTTTTCGGAACGGCGATGAAGTAGGTTCCGTATTTCGAATTGTGTATTGTCGCTGTAAGTTCGTCAGCCGTTAATTCCTGAGCGGTTTCTCTGGAATAGTATCTTGCAGAGAAGGGTAATTCGCCGAGATAGAAAAGCGGGCTGCTTTGATCATTCGCCAGCTCCTGGTATTTGAGAACCAGTTGTTTCTCCGTTTTCGGCGTCGCAACACCTTGGGTTACAAGTACCACAAAAATCGTCAGCAGCACCGGTACTGTTCCAGCAAGCGGCCACCTGAGCCTTTTAAACCATGCCAGATCCATACTGATTAGCCACCGGGCAATCAGTATGGCGGAAAACGGTAACGATGGGAGTGCATAGGTCCAGAGTGTATTGCCAGCCATGGAAAAGAACAGCAACGGGCTGATGGTTGCCAGTAAAACGAAAAGCAGTACGGGGTTGCGCAGTGCACGCACTGACTCTCTGGCGGTGCCCCGCCGGATCCAGGCAATAACCAGCCCGCTGATTGCGATAATACCCCAGGGAAAACTGGCCCAGGTCCAGAAAACCCAGATCATGCCTTTGGGTTGCAGATGCGCTGTGCCATAAAGGTCGCCTGCCCATCCGGGATCAACAAATCGGCGGAAGTGCTCACCAATGATGAAATAGTCGAGAAATCCGGGGGTTTTCCATTCGGCAAGAATGTACCAGGGCAGGACGGCACAGGCGGTCAGGATGCTTCCCCAGAACCAGGGGAAGGATCCGAGTTTTGCCAGTGACGTGCGGGTTAACAAAAACCATAGGCCAATTGGAATGCCCATCAACACTGGGGCCAGTGGACCTTTTGCCAGCAGGCCAATGACGAGACCGACGAAGAACAGAGATCGCCAGTAACGGACATGCCCATTCATGACCAGAGCGAAACTCATTAAAGACAAGGTTGTGCCGAGCACCAGAAAGGCGTCGGTCATCACCGCGCCGGCACTGATGTATGTCAGGGCCATTGAGGAGAATACCAACGCCGACCAGCGAGCGGTTGTTTTCCCCCAGAGCAGGAAGGCAAAATGCCAGGTCAGGTAGACAATGCCGAGGGTGGCGATCCAGGCTGGCAGCCGGATGGCAAACTCTGAAACTCCAAAGAGCTTGATTGAGGCGGCTTGTGCCCAGAACGATAAGGGTGGTTTACCCCAGAACGGAACGCCAGGTTCAAACCAGGGGGTTATCCAGTCACCGGTTTCGGCCATCAGGCGTGCAATCTCAGCGTACCGTGGCTCGGTTGTGTCGGCGAACGGAAAGAGCGCCATGCCGATAAAGCGACTTGCCAGAATGGCTGCCAGGACAAGAAACCAGGGGCTAAGAAGTCTTCGCATGGCGGTAGTGCCCTTTGCTGATGTTGCCTGATTTGCTGTTTGCTTGCCGGCTTTCGATAACCTCTTCTGTCAGATAGATGGGCCGCTGCTTCGTTTCGACGTAGGTCTTGCCGACGTACTCGCCAACGATGCCAACGCTCAGCAGCTGAATGCCGCCAAGGAATGTAATGATGGCGACCAGCGAGGGATAGCCACTGGTGGCATCTCCAAGCAGTGTCGCCTTGAGAACAATCCAGGCGCCAAACAGAGCGCCTACGGTTGCTGCAATCAGGCCCACGCCAGTGGCCCAGCGTAAGGGCGATGTTGAAAATGAGGTAAGCCCCTCCAGAGCCAGCCCTACCAGTCCCGGATAGTCCCATTTGGTGACGCCAGCGGCCCGGGGCGCCCGGTCATACTGAAGCACGACTGTCGGCATGCCGATCCAGGCAAAAAGCCCTTTCATGTAGCGGTTGCGCTCGCCCAGAGACAACAATGCGTCTACTGCCCGTCGGCTCATCAGGCGGAAATCGCCGGTATCGACTGGAATGTTGGTCCGGCTGGTGCAATTCAGCAGTCGGTAAAAAAGGTGAGCGCTCAGGCGTTTCATCACAGACTCGCCCTGCCTGGAACGACGCTGCATCAGCACCACATCAGATCCCGACTGCCACTCCTCGACCATTGCCTGAATGTGCTCTGGTGGGTCTTGCAGGTCGGCATCAATCACCACGACGGCATCGCCTGTGGCATGTTCCAGGCCGGCGGTAACAGCGGCTTCTTTGCCAAAATTACGGCTGAGTTTCACCAACCGCATGTGGCTGTGCTGGGCCAGAGCGCTGGCAAGATAGTGAGCGCTTCCGTCTTCGCTTCCGTCGTCAATAAACACCAATTCGGTAGCTACCGTCAGTGAGTCGAGGATGGGAAGCAGTCGATCCAGAAATACCGGCAGCATCGTGCGCTCATTAAAAACGGGCACTACCACGGACACAACAGGATTACCGGCGAAATTGGCCGGCTGGACATTAGATCTTTTCATGGAATACCAACCTCTGGTAGACGGTAAAGTTCAGTAGGGCCACCACGGCCGTTGTGGCGAACTGGGAAACAGTGACCGACAGCAACAGCCCCTGTTGAAGGAAAGAAAAAACAACAAAATTGGTTACCCACGCGAGCAGACACGACAACACGTAACGCCAGACGGTTTTTTGGTGAGAACCGGCCCCGGGAAAGGCCAGTCGCCGCTGGAAAAAATAGTTGGTTACAGCACCACAAATGCTTCCTATAGCGGTCGCTGTCAGTGCAGGCAGTCCGGCCAGAACAAGAAGCGCCATTGAAGCCCAGTGGATAGCCGTTGCCAGCCCGCCTGCAGCCAGAAAACCGGTGACCTGTCTGCCGACGGTTTGATTAAACGGCGAAATAAAAGCGTTTGATCTCACAATCAATTGAATCCTGAAAGGGTGCACTAAACATCGCATGCGGTTTGACAATAGGGGCATGTTAGCGCCGGCCCTGTCAGGGCGGGGTGATGATAAAGTCAAGGAATTGTCAAAGCCGGGGGAAACCAGTAGAGGGACTATGGCCTGGTTCGAGGCCGACTGGATTGTGGCCTGCAATGAGCCATGCTTTCAGGGATGCGATCCCTCTCGTTGAGTTCGTCGTCCGAACGAATCTGGACTCTATCCCTATGCAAATCTCTATTGCAGAGTCAGCGGCGTGAAGGCCGAGGACCGAGTCGCCCGGACCCGGTTGCCTTCGGGAATCTCGATACTTGGCTTCGTAAGCCTGTTGATAGACGTCTCGTCCGAGATGATTCGCAGCCTGCGTCTGAGTGCAGTAGCCGATGAGCTGACCAACTTACTGGCGGAGGCAGAAGCCAACGAGATGTCCTACCTGAGCTTCGCGGACCGACTTGCCGAACACGAACTGATCTAGCGCCGGGACAAGCGCATCAGCAGAAACCGGAAGATGGCCGCTTTCCCGGCCGAGAAGCGCCTGGAGGGCTTCGACTACCGGCACCAGACCACCATTACCAAACGTCAGGTGAATGCCTTGTTGGACTTCCAGTTGATCAACAGCCTGTACGAATACCGGTCGATCATCCTGACCACTAACAAGGACTTCACCAGCTGGGGCGAGTTCTTCCACGACGACAACGTGGCGGTGCCGAGCATTGACCGGGTCATCCACCACTCACACATCTTTATGCTGGGAGGAGACAGCTATCGGCTGAAGCAGAAAGCGACAAGTTAGACTATGAAAGGAGGTCAATTCTATTGGCCAAAGGTGGGTCAAAATAAATGGCCATTGACACCTACCTGAAGGATGTTCTGCCCCGGCTGCCGACACAGGAAAACAACGCCATCGATGAGCTATTGCCCCACAATGGGAGTTGGCTGTTATCAACAAAGAGCGATGACCTTCCTATCTGTTTTATAAGGCACTATAGGTGGCCTGATAATATCCAGACCCCTACCGCGATTAGCGTAAGCCCGCCAAATATTTCCGCTCGGTGTCCCAAAACAGAGCCCACAACTCGACCAAGCATGACTCCCAATGTCACCATGACAGTCGTGGCCAAACCAATGAGTGCCGCCGCTAACCAGATATTTACATCGATAAATGCCAATCCAACGCCGACTGCCATAGCATCAATACTCGTGCCGATTGCAGTCAGAGCAGTCTTGAAGAATGACTGTCTAAAGGGCTTTTCGGTTTCTTCTTCACTCGGCTTCAGGCCTTCATGGATCATGTGCAAACCGAGAGCCATCAGCAGGGCAAATGCTATCCAGTGGTCCCAGGCCTCTACGTAGGCCGAAGCCGACCGACCAATTAGCCAGCCAATCAGAGGGGTTATTGCTTCGATCGACCCGAAAATCAGTCCGATTCTTAGAGCTTCTGGAAGGCGGGGCCGGTTGAGGCTTGCCCCTTTGCCGATCGCAGCGGCAAAGGCGTCTGTGGACATGGCAAGAGCAAGCAAAAGAAGGGCAATTGGGTTCATGAATGCTGGTTCCGGTCGGGCATATTGAGTCCACGATATAGCCACACGCCCGACCTCAGGCATGGATATATCGATGGTCTCGCCAACCGAGAGGTGTTCGTACCATGGCATGTGGCCAATTGTGTTGACACGAACTCTTCCGTCTATCGAAAGCAGGCTACTCCCCAACGATGCGCAACTTTAGCAATCATTCTTAGCGATCACAAATAGGGGTTCGACTTTACCCGTAGCACCCTCACCCTGGGGTACACCCTGACCGTGCATCGCAGATTCCACGTGCGCTACCCGAAGAACGAGTTCCCTGTCGGCTAAGCTCGACAGGGAAAAAGTCGGATCGTAATCCCAAAGACCTCACATCCATCCTTTGCGTTTGAAATACCAATACGGAGCAATACCGGCAGCGATCATCAAACCAATCGCCCATGGGTAACCGAGTAGCCATTTCAGTTCAGGCATATGCTCAAAGTTCATACCGTAGATGCTCGCAATCAGGGTCGGGGGAAGGAACACAACAGCGGCAATGGAAAAAATCTTGATGATCTTGTTCTGTTCGATGTTGATGAACCCCTGGGTCGAGTCCATCAGGAAATTGATTTTGTCGAACAGAAAGGTGGTATGTGACATGAGCGTCTCAATGTCGCGCATCATTTCCCTCAGCGTTTCGATCTGCTCCGATCTGGTCCGCAAATGTCGCAACAGGAATGATATGTCACGTTGCGTGTCCATAAGGCACAGGCGGACTTTTCCGTTGCTGTCTTCCAGCCGTGCCAGTTGACTGATCGCGTCTTCCAGTTCCGCCTCTTCATCCTCCAGTACGAGATAACTGACCTTCTCCAATTGCCGGTGGAGATCCTCCAGGGTGTCTGCGTGATTTTCAATCTTCTGTTCCAGAAGAGTTACCAGAAGATCCTCTGGAGACTGCGCCTCTACTTGACCTCGTCGGGCACGCATTCGCAATAGTCGAAAATCGGCCGGATCACCCTCCCGAATCGTAATCAGTCGCTCCTTTTGAAGGATGCAGGCAACATTAACCGTTGTATGCCGACCTCCGGTTGGTGCCAAAAACAGAAAGTGGATGTGCATTCCTGCCTGGTCGACAAAGCAGCGTGCAGAGGCTTCTATTTCCTCTAATTCATCAGATTCCGGCAGATCGGTATGCAGCATCCCCTGGAGCAGCGCTCTTTCCTCTTCATTGGGCTCCTGCGCATCGATCCAGTCTGCCTCCTTCAGACAATCCCCAAGTTCGCCCTCAGGGCATTTGGTTTCCTGAATCCGGCCGGCCTGTATTTTGAAGAATCGGAGCATCACTGAACCTCTATGTTTTTCATCGAGCGCCAAGCACTCGTGGTCTTTTCAACGAATTGTTCACCGCTTTCCCTGAGAAACAAGGCGGCAATACCGGCTTGATTCGCAATAGTGAGACCCTCTTCATCGCCCAGACACAGCAAGGCCGTTGACCAGGCATCGGCCAAGGTGGGGTCTTGGTCAAGCACAGTGACCGATACCGTCTTGTGCGTAATGGGCTTGCCTGTTCGGGCGTCCAGCACGTGACTGTAACGGGTGCCCTGGTCATCAAAGTAATGTCGGTAGGTACCGGATGTCATGACAGATACGGGTTCGTCCTGACCGATCGTCAAGACCTTTTGAATAGCGCGACCACCGGGCAACGGCCTCTCTATTGCGATACGCCAGAATGAGCCGTCCGGCTTGTGACCACGGGTTTTCAATTCACCGCCAATTTCCACCAGATAGTTTTTGATGCCTGCGGCTTCAATGACGCTGGCGACCCGGTCAACGCTGTAGCCTTGCGCAATCGAGGAAAGGTCGATCTCAGCTTCTGGGGCGTTTTTTTGCAGCTCGGTTAAAGTAGGCACTGACACCAGGCCGAACCCAGTGAGTTTCCGGACCTGCTCTAACTCTGCCGAGCCGGGCAGTGACACAGACTCCCCGCTGAACCCCCACAAATCAAACAGTGGCTTGATGGTCAGGTCATAGCACCCTTGGCTAGCCCTGCTGACTTCCTTAGCAATCTGCACCAGATCGGCGATCTCGTTTCCGACATCCACGGGCGCGATACTTGCCGACTGGTTGAAACGCTCGATAACACTATCCTGACGGTAATTGGACAGTACCTGGTCAAGCCGGTTAAATTCCGCGTCAATCTTGCTCTGGAGAGCCGTTATATCCAGCCCCTCAGGGTGCCAGACCGTCACATGCCAGGTTGTGCCCTGAGCGGCACCACTCAATTGTTTAACCGGCGTGGGTTCACTGCAACCGTTCAGCAGACCAATGAAGATTGCGAGAACGATAACCCTCACCAGCCCATGCAGGGTTCCGGTGAATGCCGCTTGGCGAAAACACAGGTTGATCATTTCAATGCCCTAATTCAGAAACAGAAAATATATGACGCCAGCCAGGGCCAGCCGATAGGCAACATAAGGCCACATACCGAACCGATTAAGCCACTTCAGGAAAAAATGGATGGCGATTAGAGCCACGACAAAGGAACTGAGCCCCCCGACCAGAAAGGCCCGCCAATAAAACACGCCGTCACTCGTCGCAACTTCCAGTATCTTGGCAGAAGCAGCTAGGCCGGTAATTGGGATAGCCAACAGAAATGAAAAGCGGGAGGCCGCCTGACGGTTCAGGCCCAGCAACAAACCCGCAGTGATCGTTGCACCTGAGCGTGACGTACCGGGAATCAGTGAAACCGCCTGAGCCATCCCGATCAGTAGGGCATCGGTCCACCTGAGTGACTGGAGCTGCCGATTCTTGTTTGGCCGCCAGTCTGCCCAGCCAAGCAGAACACCGAATACCAGCGTGGTAAAAAATATAATCCCGATTGAGCGCAACTGATTATCGATCAGATCCAACAGCAACAACCCAGTCAGAGCGGCAGGGATGGTACCAAGAATCAGATAGGTCGCCAGCAGACCTTGCCCGATAAAGCGCCGCGCGGCCAATGATGCAATGCCATCTCTCACCAGATCTCTGACATCCCGATGGAAATAAAGCATAACGGCAAGCAAGGTGCCCAAATGGACCGCAAGATCAAACGCTACGCCCTGATCCGTCCAGCCGGTAAACGCTGGCACCAGAATCAGATGGGCGGAGCTGGAAATGGGGAGGAACTCGGTGATGCCCTGGATAATGCCCAGCCACAGGGCCTGAAGAAAGTCCATCTGTCATCCTGTAGTGAAGAAGTAATGCGACTGCGCATGTCGGGAAATGGCGGAACATTGTGCTATTTATCAGAACAACCTTCTACCTCTTGCTCTCAAGACGTTGACTCCATTCGATGAAATTAGATACCCCACCGTTCATCTGTGAAAAGTCCGAGCATGGATCAGTCATTTACGATAAGCATTTTATGGTGTCACTACCAAAGTCTTCGGACTCGGATCTGAACGTCCGCTTTGCGACCAGGTTGGCCAGCAGAGAGCAATCTTCTGAGCC
>TARA_R110001583_G_scaffold33943_1_pt1 | contig 15657 bp, 14 predicted proteins | sample TARA_R110001583 | Tara Oceans TARA_R110001583 (sample SAMEA4398432) | marine metagenome | biome: Polar Biome; feature: [MES] marine water layer (ENVO:01000295) within the mesopelagic zone...; material: water (ENVO:00002006), including particulate matter (ENVO:01000060) such as...... | reverse complement strand
ATAGCTGATAGCTGATAGCTGATAGCTGATAGCTGATAGCTGATACAAATTTTGTCTTTATATAGATAAACGCACAACTATTTTATAGATATACGCAACACTATTTAAACAACCTTTTTAGGAGCAACAAATGGAACTTTCAGGATTAACCGCCGTATCACCCGTTGACGGCCGTTACGGTAGCAAAACTGCAATATTACGCGACATTTTCAGTGAATTTGGTTTAATCAAATTCCGCGTACAAGTTGAAGTACGTTGGTTACAAAAACTTGCACAAACAGATGGTATCGCTGAAGTTCCCGCTTTTTCTGATGTGGCTAATGCTCACCTTGATGCTATCATTTCTGACTTTTCAGAAGCGGATGCACAACGCGTTAAAGATATTGAAGCAACGACTAACCATGATGTTAAAGCCGTTGAATATTTCCTGAAAGAAAAAGTAGCAGACGTTGCCGAGTTACATGCAGTTTCTGAATTTATTCATTTTGCTTGTACTTCTGAAGATATTAACAATCTGTCTCATGCTTTAATGCTAGGCACAGCAAAAACTGAAGTGATTCTTCCTTACTGTCATCGTATTGTTTCTGCAATCAAAGACAAAGCGATTGAATATAAAGCAATGCCAATGATGTCTCGTACACATGGTCAACCAGCTTCACCAACAACACTTGGTAAAGAAATGGCTAATGTTGTTGCGCGTCTACAACGTCAAGTTAAACAGATTGAAGCGACTGAAGTATTAGGAAAAACTAACGGTGCCGTTGGTAACTACAATGCTCACCTTAGCGCATACCCAGAACTAGATTGGCAAGCCTTTGCGGAAGAATTTGTGACTAGCCTTGGTGTTACATTCAACCCGTACACAACACAAATTGAACCACACGATTACATTGCAGAGCTATTTGATGCGATTGCACGTTTCAATACAATCTTACTAGACTTCGACCGTGATGTTTGGGGTTATATCTGTCTGGGCCATTTCAAGCAAAAAACAATCGCAGGAGAAATTGGTTCTTCAACCATGCCACATAAAGTGAACCCGATCGACTTTGAAAACTCTGAAGGTAATTTAGGTCTTGCTAATGCCATCTTTGACCACCTTGCAGCTAAACTGCCAGTTTCTCGCTGGCAACGTGATTTAACGGATTCCACAGTATTACGTAACCTAGGTGTTGCTATTGGTTACTCAGTAATCGCATACGAAGCAAGCCTTAAGGGAATTAGTAAACTTGAAGCAAATGAAGCAAACATGCTTAAAGATTTAGATTCAAACTGGGAAGTGTTAGCGGAGCCAATCCAAACTGTGATGCGTCGTTATGCGATTGAAAAACCATATGAAAAGCTGAAAGAACTGACTCGTGGTAAACGTGTAGATGGCCCTGGTATGAGTGAGTTCATCGATACACTTGAGCTTCCAGATGCTGTTAAAGCAGAACTTAAAGCAATGACCCCTGCTTCTTACATTGGTCAAGCAATTGAGCTAGTGGACAAAATGGCTTAAAAATAATAGTTTTAAACGAAGACAGCCTCAGTGCTGTCTTTTTTTTTGATTTTTCTTGCTACTAATTTAGACCAATCTGCCTTTAAAATATACCTGCATATTTTATTTTACTATTATTAGTAAACTTCCTTATTTCTTGCACATTGTTAAAAATTCACTTGCTATACTGACATTGTTTTTACAAAAACAGTGGAAGGTTGGTAACAATGAAATTCGATTTTTATTCTTGTAAGCGACCTTATAATACCAAATCCGTTAATAATGATATTAACCGTTTTTAGCATATAATATTTAAAAGCAGGAGTTTACATGATTAGTTCAATTAATTCAGGCATGCAAATGCCACCACCTCCACCAAGTAAAGAACAAACTTTAACGACCGAACAACAGACATTAATTTCTGATACGTTAGCTGAATTTGATGCCGAAAATTTAACTGAAGAAGATGCTTTAAGTATTACTGAAACATTTTCTGAAGCCGGTATTCAACCAAGTGGTGCACTTGAAACAGCGATGTCTGAACTAGGGTTTGATACCAAATCAATCGGTGACTTAGCTAACTCAGAAGCAACGAATGCGCAAGGCGGTATGCCTCCCCCTCCTCCACCGCCCCAGAGTTCTGATGAAATCAGCTCTATGGTCAGTTACCTAGGAGAGCTTTTGGAAGAGCAAATCGCAGCCAGTGAAACAAATGAATTAACAGAGCAAGCAAGACAAGATATCTACGCGCAAGTAATGGAAAAATTTGGCCTAGATGAAGGTGATTCGATTATTAATACGACAGCATAAATACGATCACATAAGCAGTAAAAGTTTAAAGGTTTGGTTGTGGTGAAATGGATTTTTCCACAACTTTTTTTTGAAAAAAGAAAATTAACTTTGACGGTAATAAGTAAATGTTGAAGGAATTTTAATATCAAATAATTACTGTGGCAACATTATTACTAATACCAATTGAATAAAGTGATCAGGGATTGCGCAGGAAAAATGATGACTAGCAAGCCGTGAATTGGAACCTTTCGAGGTTAGCAGCGTTAACACTCTATCGGTAGAATTAAATTATAGACTTTAATTCTTTGATAGATTTTCTCTCTTCAAAATTCACAACGCAGTTAGTTATTATTTTAACCAGCAAGGATGATCACCTTTTTAGTTCGTTTGGTATAAATGCCTATAAAAAAGTATAGAGTGAAATATTATCACTCTATACAGTCTTAAAATTTAATCTAAATAGAAAGTGCAATTTCAGCTGTCACGTAGGGCATATTATGAGCAATAGCAACACTTTCACAGGTTAACTGTCCATGAATAACATTAAGTCCTGCTAACAAACCTTTATCTGCTTTAAGCGCATCTTTATATCCTAGATTTGCTAGCTTAATGATATAAGGCAATGTTGCATTGTTAAGCGCAAATGTTGAAGTTAATGGCACCGCACCAGGCATATTTGCTACACAATAATGTACAACGTCATCGACGATGAAAGTAGGATCTTGATGAGTGGTCGCATGTGATGTTTCAATACAACCACCTTGGTCGATAGCCACATCAACAATCGCAGAACCCGGTTTCATGTTTTTAATATGTTCTTTTGTAATTAACTTAGGCGCAGCCGCACCAGGGATAAGCACACCACCAATCACCAAGTCAGCAGCTAACACTTCTTGCTCTAATACATCAGCGGTTGAGTAAATTACCTTAGCTGTGTTAGCAAATTGAATATTTAAATGACGTAATGTATCAATATTTCTGTCTAAAATAGTGACATCAGCGCCTAAACCAACCGCCATTTGAGCAGCATTATTACCAACCATACCGCCACCAACGACAACCACTTTTGCAGGGGCAACACCAGGTACACCACCTAATAACATACCTCGACCTTTATTTGATTTTTCTAATGCTTGTGCGCCCGCTTGAATCGCCATTCGGCCAGCAACTTCCGACATTGGTGCTAATAAAGGTAATCCACCTTTCTTATCTGTCACTGTTTCATAGGCAATACAGACAGCTTTAGAATCAATTAACTCTTGAGTTTGTGGTAAATCAGGCGCTAAATGTAAATAAGTAAATAAAATCTGATCTTCACGTAGCATTGCACGTTCACAGGCTTGTGGCTCTTTAACTTTAACAATCATCTCAGCAATATTAAAAATGCTTTCTGGGTTATTTTGGATTGTTGCACCGGCAGCAATATAATCAGCATCTTCAAAACCAATTCCCAATCCCGCATTCATTTCTACAATAACGTGATGCCCATTTTGCACAAGTTCTCGAACACTCGCAGGGGTCATGCCGACACGAAACTCATTGTTTTTAATTTCTTTAGGTACACCGATTAGCATAATTATTTCCCTTTAATTGACTTTTATTAGTTGATTGTAAATAGTGATTCAATAAATTTTGAACAAATGTAGTATAAATGCTTTAGAACAGTTTTTTTGTCTTTATATTTCTGCTTTAATTAAAAACAAAAGTGTATTACTCTTAAATTATTATAAATAACAGAATATTAAACTAATGAACAAAGGAAAGTAAGTTGATAAATCTAGATAGAATCGATCGTAATATTTTGCGAGAGTTACAAAAAAATGGCCGAATTTCTAATGTTGAATTAGCAAAAAAAATCGGATTAAGCCCAACACCTTGTATGGAAAGAGTAAAAAGGCTTGAAAAAAACGCTGTCATTAAATCCTACACGGCCTTACTTGACCCTCAATATTTAAATGCAACATTATTGATATATATTGAAATTCGTCTTAAACGTACTACTTCAGATGTATTTGAGCGATTCAACCAAGAAGTAAAACTACTCGATGAAATTTTAGAATGTCACTTAGTGTCTGGGGATTTTGATTACTTATTAAAAACCCGTGTTGCTGATATGTCAGCCTATCGCAAAGTATTGAATCAAACCTTATTAGCTTTACCTGATATTAAAGATTCACGCACTTATGTAGTCATGGAAGAAGTGAAATATTTAACATCAATCAATATTAATAATTAATGTAGAACAAAAAATCAAATAATTACTAATATCAAGGCAAACTGGCTGCCGAATAGCCAGTAAGATCTGTTACAATAGCGAAAAAAATACCATCATCTAGCCATGAACTATTCAGCCTGATGGTTATTATGCGCAATATTTTTACCAATATTGTATTTTCGTTTTGTTTCAGGTGGATCTATGTCCGTTCTTTCTTCAAATAGTGTTTTCACTTCTCTTTTACAAAATGGCCCTTTCGCAGTAACTAAAGAAGTCAAAAACAATGAATTTTTTTCTACCCAAACTCGTGAATGGGTAAAATTTTTACAACAAGATCCTAATAATCGCACTAAATATCGCGCACTACGTAGCCAGTTATTTGAATTCTTAGCCGTTAATAATTTTGAACAAATTAATCAGTTGATGAGCAATCCTGAACTTCGCCAACAGCGGACTGAACGTGCATTTCATTTATTAGGTAATATGTTCGGTATAGACGGCAACCTCAATGAAATTAAAAACCGCGTTGACGAATACGCGCGCACGGCCGATGAAGTGATTCATTCAATTAAAGGAAAAATTCTTGCTCCTTTTGCATCCTATATTGAATCAACCAATGAAATAGAAGTGATTAATAACCCTGTTGAACTTTTAATCATCATGTTTAATGGTGAATACCATCAAAAAGCACGCTTTGAAGCGCGTCGTAAAATTATTCTAATGACTCTAGCAGGTAGCATCGATCAGCGTGAACGTGAAACACAAGTAGAAAATAAATTTTCTGGATTTCTTAATTTTTTAAACAGTTATGTATGGAGCCCCAATTTAACCATTGGCGAATATGATCCGATTTTTCTTCACTCCAAGCACAGCACCGATGATTATTGTTGCACAGAAGTCAAAGTTATTTCACCGCTTAACGCTAAATCAATCAAACCTGCTCCAAATGAAAAATTAACCTTAATCAAACGCCGAAGCTTTACCGTTGGTAAGAAAAAAATTCCTATTTATGTTTCTATCAGAAAAAAACCACAGGCAGCGAAAGTCCTCAAGCTACTGAGAAAGAATGAGAAAAATCCAGGTATTGCCGTTGATGATGAATTAGGCTTGATGGGAGTGCTTGACTCATTTTCTGACATTAAAACATTTCAACAACATTTAACGCGCAGTGCTTCCGAAGCAAATTCATTAATGGTACTTGAAGATATTTCAGATACTTTGATAGATAATAGCCAATACGGTGGTCGCGCAACCGGCTCTAGTGATAAAACGTCTATGATGAAATTTTTTGCTCGTTTAGGTGGGATGCGTGTTGAGTTTATTATTCATACCAATAAAACCTGGTTAAATTATATGTATCAACACGATGTTGCACATAACGAATATGAAGTAAAACGTATGTTTGATACGGGCGTGATTGAACTACTTTTTCCAAAGGATATTTTTCATCTTGACAGTAAAAAAACACGTGATGAAATGATCCAATTTTTTCGTAAGTAAATTCACTCTTAATTGTTTATACATTGCCTCTTCTTATAACTCAAAGAGGCAATTTATAAGTTAGCGATTATACCATTCTGCATAATATTGTGATCAGGGCTTGTTGAAGGAAAATGATGGAGAGCAAGGCGCATGATTAACTAGCTATTACGATTGAATGCAACGACGCTATCTATTATTTTAACCAACAAGATAGATCAGATACTTATGCAGGTTGGTATTAACTAACATCAATGACTATTTTACCACGTGTCCGCCCTGATTGACTTTGCACATGTGCATCAGCAATTTCTTCTAAAGAAAATCGATGTTCAATCAAAGGCATCAATTGGTCACTTTCCACTAAAGTATTTAACGCTTCTAAAATACGACGACTCGGCTCAATAAATACAAAAGCGGATTTAACCTCATGTTGTTTTGCAATCTCTTCACTTGGTGGGGTTGCCACCGAAACAAGCATACCGCCTTTCTTCAATAATGCCCAAGACGCTTGTTGAACCTCATCACCCATAGTATCAAGCACTAAATCAACGGCTTCAATCTGCTCTGATAAAGCACCTTTAGTATAATCAACCGCTTGATCAGCGCCTAATTGGGTTAATAGTGCTTGGTTTTTTTCAGACGCAGTCGCAATAACAATTGCCCCTTTTGCTTTGGCGATTTGTATCGCCAAGTGGCCAACACCACCTGCGCCAGCATGAATCAATACACGTTGCCCTGCTTGTAACTGCCCCACATCAACCAAACATTGCCAAGCAGTTATGCCAGCTAGAGGTAAAGCAGACGCTTGTGCAAAATCTAATTTTGATGATTTCAATGCAACTTCATCAGCTTTAACGGCAATATAGTCAGCATAAGTACCATTTCTAGCAATATCCGGACGACTGAACACTTCATCGCCAATTTTAAAATCAGTAACAGAAGCACCAACTGCGGTCACTACACCGGCAACATCCCAGCCTAATGTCAGTGGTAATTGATAAGGAATAAACGCTTGCAAATAACCTTCTCTGATTTTCCAATCAACAGGGTTAATCGAAGATGATTTAACCTTAATTAAGATATCATCTGCGTTGATAACAGGTGTTTCAACTTGCTCTAATTGTAATGTATCAATACCACCGTATTGGTGAATTCTAACTGCGCGCATAATTTGTTTCCTAATTGTGATTAATCATTTTAAATGCACTGTTCCTGTTCAAGGTAAAACAGTGCTTGTGTAAGCGTAAATAGCTACATTTTCGTTTATAAAGAAACACCATTAACGCTTAACTTCACATCGATGTTACCACGTACTGCATTTGAGTAAGGACATACTTGATGGGCTGTAGTAACTAATTCAACAGCTTGCGCTTGCTCTAAGTCGAGTTCAATTGAAAGCGATACGGTTAATGCAAAGCCATTGCTTTCATTTGGACCAATACCAACAGTTGCTGTTGTTGGTGCTGATTTAATCGCAACCTTAGTCTCACGGGCAACGTGCAATAAAGCATTAGAAAAACAAGCAGCATAACCTGCAGCAAATAATTGCTCAGGATTAGTCGCTTCACCGGTTCCACCCATTTCTTTTGGGTAGGTTAAAGCAACATCTAATTTTTTATCATCTGTGCTTACTTGTCCATTTCGTCCTGCATGTGCTGTCGCTGATGTTGAGTATAATGTAGTCATAATTTTTCCTTTGATAAATAGTTAAATGTTAGAAGTTAAATAATAGAATTTAAATTACGCAAAACTAAATTGCGCACAATTTATTTTTATTAACTTTAATTGAAATTAAAATATTATGCAAGTATATTGTGCACAATATATTTATTTAGGACTTCTTTTATGACAAAAAACCAACAAGCATCTCATCTTATCTTGGATAAGCAACTGTGCTTTTCATTATATAGTGCAACCAATGCAATGAGTCGTGCTTATCGACCGCTATTAAAACAGTTGGATCTGACTTATTTGCAATACATTGTAATGATGGTTTTATGGCAGGAATTAACATTAAATGTTAAAGAATTAGGCAGTAAGATTCACCTTGATTCTGGCACCTTAACCCCCTTATTAAAACGTTTAGAAACAAAAGGTTTAATCAAAAGATCACGCAGTAAACAGGATGAACGTATTCGAATTATCTCTTTAACCGATGAAGGTATTGCATTACGTCAACAAGCCGAAACCGTTCCCAATGCCATGTTATGTAAATCAAAAATGACAATAGACGAGCTCAATAGGCTAAAACAGGGTTGTGATCTTTTACTCTCGAATTTAAATAACTAACTTTTATAACATCGGAGTAAATAGGTATTAGGGACAGATTCAACGTTGGAAAATACCTTTAATAAATTTGAATAAGACTGATAGCTTATACTTGAACAACATAAGCTATCATAAAATACGAATTTTTATCAAAAACATCCCCTAATAATAACGACTATAAAAGCCAGACTAAACTATATTAAGTTGTTTTATTTTCTGATTTTACCCTAACAATACCCACAGGTTCTTGAGTAGGAAGAGACTTCTCTTTTGTAAACCACCAACAAAGTAAAGAACCAACAGAAACCATCACCACGCCTTGCCAAAACGTAGCAGTTAACTCAATATCTAAAATCAATGCAGAGAAAAAAGTAGAGAATATAGGCGTAAAATAAGACAAAGTTGCTAACAGCATCATATTGCCACGCAGAATACCGATGTTCCACAATGCATATCCACTTCCCATCGCAATGGCAGTGATCAGCAAATCAATCGTCGCATCTGTTGTAAATACCATGGTAGCCTCATCACTAATAAGGTATTTAATCCACAAAGTGATGGCGGTTGCAATAAAAAACCAAGTAATGGCATTCTCTCCGTTTGCTAACTTTTGAGTAATATTACAGTAAATTGCCCATATAAAAGCGCCTGTTAGTGCCATTGAATAACTTGCGGGATTACTCGCTATACTATTTGCTATGTGAGTAAAACTAATTCCTTGATCGCCACCGACTGTCCAAACTACGCCGGAAAAGGATAAAGCGATGGCAGGGTAAAGTGCTTTATTAATCGGTTTTTTATTGATAAAGACGGCAACTAAGACAGTTAAAGATGGCCATAAATAGTTAATAACGCCCATTTCAACAGCCTGAATCCGATTATTCGCCATTCCTAATGCAAGTGATAAGCAAATTTCGTAACTGACAAATAGAGTTCCGCCTATTAACAGATACTTCAAGGAAAAGAGTTTAAACCTTGGCGCTCCAACAAAAATTAAAAGAAAAATTGAGCTCACCGTATAAATCATTGCAGCACCACCGATGGCACCTAATTGTTCCGCTACATTCCTAACAAAGCCAACAGTGGTGCTCCACAGTAGAATGGCTAGACAACCTGCAAGAGTATATTTGTTCATTCCTACCATGATATTTCCCTTTGTAGTATCTATAGTCGTTGAGCGAATATGCAGGCTAACAAATAATGATTGTTGAATGAACTAAAATATAAAACCTGCCAGAAATAATAGAAAAACATTAATAGGAAAACGACCTTTGTTATAAACCGTAGGGATGATTACGCTTTATATTTTTACTGATAGTCTATTCATTTCTAGCTTTATTGAACTTTGCATCTTAAATAACAAAAGAGTTACAATAAACAAGATATCTACTTCTCAGAGGCTTCAAATGTACGAACTTAATCTAGAAATAAACGACTTTCTTGATACTTATTGGCAAAAAAAACCAACCGTCATTAAACAAGGCTTCAGTAACTTTATCGATCCCATATTACCCGATGAAATCGCCGGTTTAGCAATGGAAGAAGAAATTGAAAGTCGTCTTGTTTATCGTGATGAAAAAGATCAATGGCAAGCAGAATGTGGCCCCTTTGAAAGCTTTGAAAAATTGGACTCTGATGGTGCGACGTTATTAATTCAAGCGGTAGATAACTGGCATGAAGATGCACAACAACTGGTTCGTCCTTTTCGATTCCTACCTAACTGGCGTATCGATGACTTGATGATCAGTTATTCCACACCTAAAGGTGGCGTTGGCCCACACATAGATAATTATGATGTATTTATTATTCAAGGATTAGGAAAACGTCATTGGCGAGTCGGAGCCCAACAAGCTCTTTCTGAATTTGCGGCACATGGCGCATTAAAGCATTGTGAACACTTTGAAGCCATTATTGATGTTGAGCTTGAACCTGGAGATATCTTATATATTCCCGTTGGTTTTCCCCACGAAGGTTATGCGATCGAACCCTCAATGAATTACAGTGTTGGCTTTCGTGCTCCTGATCAAAACGATTTACTCAGTGGTTTCGCTGATCACTCTATCGATACTAATGAAAATGCCGAACGCTATGGCGATAGAGTGATGCAACAGAGGGAAAAAACAGGTCAGATAGAAACTCAAGAGTTACAAGAATTACATCGCGTCATGCTAGCAAACTGTGCGACACCTGAGCAATTAATTCCTTGGCTTGGAAAAATGCTTAGTGAAGCAAAACACGATTTAGATCTTGCTCCACCCGATATCGCTCATACAAATGAACAGGTCATAGACGCATTAAACGAAGGAGTACAGTTTATTCGCCTAGGGGGTTTACGCGCTATGTATTTTGAACAAAATCCTTCGTTAATTTTTATTAATGGTGAACAATTTGATTTTGAAGGTTGTAGCGAGCTAGGACAATTATTATGTGATCAAGATGAAGTGGCTGGTGAATTACTTGCTCATTTTAGTGATAACCAACAGGCAATCGATTTATTTACAGCATTAATTAATAAGGGTTATTGGTACGCACTATAAATCATAGATTGTGTTAAGGGTTTGTTTCTTAAAAATTCCTTAACGCAGTCAAACCTTAATCCAAAATACGTCTCGCTTGCCAATACTTTGAAGTCCAGTAGCTGTTATCAAGTGATGATGTCATCACACCTTGACTGGTTGAGGCATGAATAAATTCGCTATTACCCATATAAATTCCAACATGTCGCACATTCCAGCCCGTTTTAAAAAAAACTAAGTCGCCGATTTTTAATTGGTCTCTATAAACAAGGTAGCCTTCATTCACTTGCTCTGTCGTAGTGCGAGATAGTTTTATATTAAAACTCTCGGCATAAACATTTTTGATAAACGCTGAGCAATCAATGCCTCTTTTACTGTTTCCTCCTAACCGGTAAGGTGTTCCCTGCCAATTTGAAAAGGAATTTCGTAACAAATAAAATAATAATTCATCCTGTTGCATATTATTATCATGCGTAGTTGTCTCAGTTAGGCTTTCCTCAACTGGCTTTAATACTAAAGGTTGCTTAGAAGACGTTGAACAAGCCCCTAATAACAAACAAGTAAAGGTTAACAATATCAACTTCATTATTGATTAAGGCTAAGCTGCGCCATCAGTCTGACTTGGCTATCGTCATCATTCAAACAGGGAATGTAATTAAATTCTTTTCCGCCAGCTTCTAAAAATAATTCTTTATTTTCTAAGGCCATCTCTTCAAGCGTCTCTAAGCAATCTGTGGCAAAGGCAGGACAAAGTACATCAATTGATTTACAACCTGATTTAGCTAATGCATCAAGCTCCAAATCAACATAAGGTGTTAACCATTCTTCCTTACCAAAGCGCGATTGATACGCTAATAAATATTCAGACTCTTTTAAACCAAGTTGTTTAACAACTAACTCAGTTGTTCGTTCGCAATGGGACTGATAAGGATCGCCATTTCTCACATAACGCTTGGGAATTCCGTGGAAAGAAAATACCAGTTTTTCTGCTTGCCCCGTTTTTTGCCATTGATTTTTGATAGATTCACATAGTGCATCAATGTACAAGGGATGATCATAATAATTACTTTTAAAGTTAATAGCAGGAAAGTTACTTTGAGTTTTAACAAAATCAGCGATCTGATCAAAAACAGGTGCCGTTGTTGATACCGAGAATTGAGGATAAAGTGGGATAATAGTTAAATCTGTTACGCCTTGTTTTTCTAATTTTGTGATTGTTTCTGCAATGCTCGGTTTGCCATAGGTCATTGCAAATTCACTAATCACATCATGCTTTTCTAATGCAACACCAAGTTTTTTAACCAAACGTTCAGTAAATATTCTTAATGGAGATCCTTGTGGATCCCAAATCTTTTTATAGGCTTTAGTTGCTTTTTTTGATCGAAATGGAAGGATTACGCCATTTAACAATGGAAGCCAAAGTATTCTAGGTAAATCAACCACACGCTTATCTGACAAAAACTGCTTTAGAAAAGCCTTGACGCTTTTCACATTATCTTTCTCCGGTGTGCCTAAGTTAACAAGTATAACCGCGTGTTTTTTGTTCATAATAAATACATCATCCGTCAAAAAAAAAAATTTAAAGCCAATTCATTATTTTAAAATAATGAATTGCTAAACGCTACATTAGTTACGTAAACAAATATAAAACGGTTCACTTGTATCTAGTTTTAGCTTAACTTTTAATGATTAGGCACAGTGAATAGTAATTTATAGTATTAAAAAAGGGGCCGTAAGCCCCTAGTAATAATATTTTAAATGTTCTTTAGCCAAGAATTTTAGCTAATTCTGCACTAATTACATCAACGGCCTTGGTACCATCAAACTTATGATGCGCACCGTTACCTTGATCAGCTTCATTTTTATAATAAGCAATTAATGGTGCTGTTTGCGCATGATAAATTTCAAGACGTTTACGTACTGTTGATTCTTCATCATCAGGACGGATAGCTAGTTCATCACCAGTTACATCATCTTTACCTTCCACTTTAGGTGGATTGTAAACGATGTGATAAGTACGGCCAGATCCTGAGTGAACACGACGCCCCGCCATGCGTTTAACAATTTCTTCATCAGGCACATCAAATTCAAGTACGAAATCAACAATCACACCTGCTTCTTTCATTGCATCAGCTTGTGGAATAGTACGAGGGAAGCCATCTAATAAGAAACCTTTAGCACAATCATCTTGAGCAATACGTTCTTTAACTAAACCAATAATTAATTCATCAGAAACAAGTTGTCCAGCGTCCATTAACTCTTTTGCTTTTAAACCTAGTTCAGTACCCGCTTTTGCTGCCGCACGCAACATGTCACCCGTTGAAATTTGTGGGATAGCATATTTGTCCATCATGAATTGAGCTTGTGTACCTTTACCAGCGCCTGGAGCACCTAATAAGATAATGCGCATACTTACATCCTTCTGTATTTTTAAAGTGAAAAAGAAATTTACACGGTTAATGCATTTTTCTCAATATTTATACCCGTTATCAATCAAAATTCTTGATTCAGTCGCCAGCTCGGACACTAAGTCAAGACGCAGTATGATGACAATGGCTAGCCCTTATCAAGTACTGCAACGCAGAATTAGTTTTCGAGCTGGCGACCCAAAGGGCAAGTTGTGAGATAAACATCTTCGTTGTTTGGAGGTCTTGATTGAACCAGTTAGACCTTCAACCTCCGGCCTAGAATCTGCTTACCTCACAGCTTGCTGAATTTTGAACTTTGAATGGTAACGGGTATGTAACGTAAAAGGCCAGCATTGAGCTGGCCTTTGTTTCAATTTTGAGCGATTAAGCTAAAAGTAATTTATTAATGCGGCTAACAAATTCAGATGGATCATCTAAACTGCCTTTTTCTGATAATACCGCTTGTTCAAGTAAAAGCTCAGACCATTGCGCAAATAACTCTTCATCTGCCATATCCGCTAATTTAACGATCATAACGTGCTCAGGATTTAGTTCAAAAATAGGCTTACTTTCTGGAACTGCTTGTCCCATTTGTGCCATCAATTTTGACATTTGAGTACTCATATCATCGTTATCTGCAACAATACAAGACGGTGTAGAGGTTAAACGGTGAGTAAGACGTACGTCTTTCACTTTATCGCCTAATACATCTTTGACGCGCTTAATAAAGCTAGCAAATTCAGTTTCTTGTTTTTCTTGCTCTTTCTTGTCTTCTTCACTATCCAATTTACCAAGATCTAAATCGCCTTGAGTAACTGATGTGAATTTTTTACCGTCATATTCAGGTAAATGACTTAATAACCATTCATCAACTCGATCGCTTAATAATAAAACTTCTACGCCTTTCTCACGCAGAATTTCAAGATGAGGGCTATTTTTAGCTGCATTAAAACTATCAGCAGTTATGTAATAGATTTTGTCTTGTTCTTCTTTCATGCGACCAATATACGCATCTAAAGAAACAGTTTGAGCTGCCACATCAGTTTCAGTTGAAGAGAAACGGAAAAGCTTAGCAATTTTTTCTTTATTACTTGCATCTTCAGCAGGCCCTTCTTTTAACACCTGACCGAATTCTTTCCAAAATGCGTTGTATTCTTCGTCATTGTTCTTAGCAAACTTAGTCAACATAGAAAGAACACGTTTAGTACATGCGCTACGCAATTTACCCGTTGTACGTGTATCTTGTAAAATTTCACGCGAAACATTAAGTGGTAAATCATTTGAATCTAAAATACCTTTTACGAAACGAAGGTAAGTCGGCATAAATTGTTCAGCATCATCCATAATGAATACACGTTGAACATATAATTTTAAGCCATGTGCTTTTTCACGGTTCCACATATCAAATGGAGCACGTTTAGGGATATAAAGAAGGCTTGTATATTCTTGTTCGCCTTCAACTCTGTTATGACTCCAAGTTAATGGATTTTCAAAGTCGTTAGCAATATGTTTGTAGAACTCTTGGTATTGCTCATCTTTAAGTTCTGATTTTGAACAGCTCCATAATGCAGTTGCTTTATTGATCGCTTCCCAACGTGCTGGAACAGCTGGTGTATTTTCACCTTCTTCATTTTCAACTTCAGCCACTTCTTCAACAAACATTTCAACAGGAATGCTGATGTGGTCAGAGTATTTTGAAACAATAGTGCGTAATTTGTAATCGTTTAAGAACTCAGTTTCATCATCACGAAGATGCAGAATGATTTCAGTACCACGATCTGCTTTTTCAATATCAGCAACACTGTAATCTGCTTCACCAGCAGACTGCCAACATGTACCAGTAGAAGCTTCTTCACCTGCTTTACGTGTATTAACTGTTACTTTGTCCGCAACAATAAATGCAGAATAGAAACCAACACCAAATTGACCAATTAACTGTGAATCTTTAGCTTGATCGCCAGAAAGTTGTTCAAAGAAATCACTAGTACCAGATTTAGCGATTGTACCTAAGTGTTCAATCACCTCATCACGTGTCATACCAATACCATTATCACTAATGGTGACAGTTTTAGCTACTTCATCGAAGCTTAAACGAACACGAAGATCGGCATCATTTTCAAAAAGGCTACCATCAGAAAGTGCTTTGAAACGTAACTTATCAGCAGCATCGGCAGCATTAGAAACAAGCTCACGAAGGAAAATCTCTTTATTAGAATATAAAGAGTGGATCATTAATTTAAGAAGTTTACCGGTGTCGGCACTAAAAGTATGATTTTGTTGATGTTCCATAATATTTCTTTCTCTTTTATTGATTGGTAATAATTAAACAATATAAAAGAGATGGGGCTTGGAATGATCATTTCAAGGTAAGAAGATTAAATATTTTAAAATTTTAATCGCCCCCCACATTAACAGACTAAAACAAAAAAACACCTGACGTCAGTCAACAGGGATTGTTCGGGGACTTTAGGATTTGCAAGCTTGGCGATGGGTGGA
>TARA_R110001583_G_scaffold124264_1_pt1 | contig 15659 bp, 16 predicted proteins | sample TARA_R110001583 | Tara Oceans TARA_R110001583 (sample SAMEA4398432) | marine metagenome | biome: Polar Biome; feature: [MES] marine water layer (ENVO:01000295) within the mesopelagic zone...; material: water (ENVO:00002006), including particulate matter (ENVO:01000060) such... | reverse complement strand
TAGGATTACCTGTTTTCCAAGCGATAATGTAATCAGGTTGTAGGGCGATTACTTTTTCAATTTGTAAGCGTAAATAATTACCAACAATAGGAATTTTTTTAGCTTGCTCAGGATAATCGGCAAATGAAGTTGTGCCAATGATTTGTTCACCCGCACCTATGTCATATAACATTTCGACTATATGAGGCGAAAGTGCAATTATGGTAGGCTTTACCTTTATTTCACTGGTTGAAATTGCGTGTGCTGTGTTGCTTAAGTTTAGAAAAACAAGACATAAGAACAATAAAGTCAGGGCCATTCTTTTCATATTATCGTTCCTCGCTATTTTGGTTTTTGTCACTATTTATGTTTACCTACACCCGTTCACCCTGAGCTTGTCGAAGGGTCGAAGGGCACATCACTTACCAATCAATGCCTTTTTGTGCTTTGATACCATTATCAAAAGCATGCTTCACTGATTGAACTTCACTTACCGTATCGGCTAAATCGATGATACTTCTGTGGCAAGCACGCCCTGTAATAATAACGTGTTGCTTAATAGGTCTATTTTTTAGCGCATGCATCACTTCATCTAAATCTATATATTTATAGCTGAGCATATAGGTTAATTCATCAAACAAAACGACATCAATATTCTTATCTTTTAATAATTTTTTACTGCGTTGCCAAACTTTTTGGGCAGCGGCAATATCTTTTTCTTTATCTTGTGTATTCCAAGTAAAACCAGTTGCCATTACATCAAAACTAACTCCTGCGTTTTCAAGTAAAGACCGTTCTCCACAGGCCCATGTACCTTTAATATATTGCACAACAGCGGCATTTAAACCATGGCCAACAGCACGCGCAATTGTACCAAAGCCTGAAGTCGATTTGCCTTTGCCGTTACCTGTGATAACAATGAGTAAGCCACGCTCTTCTTGCGCTTTATCAATCCGTTGGTCTACTTTTTCTTTCAGACTTTGCATACGTTTTTTATGTTGTGCATTTTTTTTATCTGAATTGCTATCTGAGCTTATATCTGAATTTTTATCTGTCATGTTATATCCTTTGTTGTTCGTAACTATTAACTCGCACCTTGTGAATATCAGTTAGTGTTTCTTGTGCGAATCATAATAAAAAGAAAAAATATACTGCCTAACGCTGAGGTAATAATACCAATAGGAATTTCTGCATTTGCTAAAGCTGACCGAGCAATAATATCAACCCATATTAAAAAGCTACCACCAATTAAGGCACTGCCTATCACCAGTTTAAGTGTGGTTACGCCAATGATTTGTCGAACAATATGAGGGATCATTAAACCAACAAAACCAATGCCGCCGCAATACGCCACTATAGTTGCAGTAAGTGCAGCACATAGCCCAAGCATTAATAGTCTTAATCTATCTACATTAACACCTAAACTTGCTGCGCTTTCATCGCCGAGCAATAAGGCATCGATATGTCTATGCATGGCAATAATGGTAATAATGGTAACAAGCAATACGCAGCCAATCACGTAAAAATTACTCATTTCAACGCGAGATAAACTACCCATTAGCCAAAAGATTACTCGGTTCGTGGCAAAAGGCTCACCGAAATATAGAATGAATTGTGTGAGTGAACCCAACATAAAAGACACAGCAACACCCGCGAGTAATAGCTGCTCCATACGCTGTAGTATTTTTGCGATAAATAACACGATAGCAATCGCAAACAAAGCACCTAAAAAGGCGGCAAGGGGAAGGGCGATCCCTAGATGTTCTCCTAGTGAAAGGTTAGCGACGGTAGCACCTAAACCCGCACCCGATACGATGCCAAATAGATAAGGATCGGCTAATGGGTTACGAGTGGTGTTTTGTAAAATAGCGCCAGCAATCGCGAGACCCATACCTGCAACAAGTGCCACTAATACCCTTGGAACTCGTACTTGCCAGATCACCATTTGGCTAATTGGATTCTCACAATTATTGAGTAAACATTGAAAAACTTGGCCACTTGTTATGCTTGCAGGACCAAAATGTAATCCGGCGATGGCAGAGGTAAAAGTTAGCAATAATAATGCAATGAGAATAAAGAGTAATTTATTCATCTTGAGCACCTGCGTTTATTTTTACACTCTGATCGTGTGGTAATGAGAAAAATATTCTAGGTTTTTTCGAAGAGGGATCTTGCCCGGTTGCTCTTTGCTCGACTTGGCAAGGTAACTTAAATACCGAACTTAACTGTGACTCTGTTAGTACGTCAATAGGATTGCCGTCAGCAATTAATTTACCTTGATCGAGCAGTAATATACGTTGGCAGTATTGACTGGCTAAATTGAGATCATGCACTGTCATGATCACAGTAACGTTTAGTCGCTTAACTAAGTCTAATATTTGGTGCTGATAATAGACATCTAGGTGATTTGTTGGCTCATCTAAAATTAAAATTTGTGCTTGTTGTACCAAAGCACGGGCAATTAATACCCTTTGTTGCTCGCCGCCAGAGAGTTGATTAAACGTCATTTTTTCAGCGTGATCTAAACCGACTTTTACAAGCGCATGTTTTATTTGCGCCTTATCATGATCATCTTCTAAAGCGAATAAACCTTTATGTGGTAACAAGCCCATTTTGACTATGTCGATCACGGTTAATGAAAATATGGCTTCAGCTTTTTGGGCAACAAGGGCAAAATGTTGGGCAAGTTGTTTGCTACTATAATGTTCGATTTTTTTGTTATTGAGATAAATCGAGCCGTTAAGTTCCGCGCCGCGAATATTTTGTTGCTGATTGGTGATACAACGTAGCAGGCTAGTTTTACCGGCACCGTTAGGGCCAATAATACCAATAACTTCTCCTTTATTTACCTTAAAAGAGATGTTTTTTAAAATGCTTGTATTGTTAATTGTCCAGCTGAGCTGATTAACCTGTAATTGTATTGGCATAGTGTTCTGGTGTTTTCCCGCACGCAAAATATTCGTTGATTGTGAGTGTACTTAATAGGCTAGATATCTGACTTATCGTTTTGTATTATTTTACCTTAAAATAACGATTTACAGTTGCGGGTACAGTTGAGGAATACTTCATTGCGACTATTGAGCCGGGTAAAGGCACCTCATTTCCTAGTTATGAATTAGAGTTTACGCGGAGAAAATTTAATTAGCAAGCTTTAGATGTTTAGATGGCTATTCGTTTTTATCAAGCCAAAATTCATTGATCGTCTTGTGAATTAATATGAGTAATGAAGGAGTTCTGTTAATGAGCATGCGACTCTAGGGATTACTTTATCAACGGCAGAACCTCGATAACGCTGCCGTTAGCATCAGTGATGATTTTAATGACTAACGCTTTCTTGCAATAGCTACCCTATCGCGCTTTGCCCTCATAACGAGTTAAAGGTAAATCGTTATGAGCTCAATTGATGGCACGAAATAGCCCAACTTACTACTGTATTAATACAATTTACTATAGTCTTTTTAGTTCTTACGGTTGGTCAGGAACATACCCAAAGCAATAATACTTGCGCCTAACAACGTAGTTTCTTCAATGGTTTCACCAAATAAAAGATAAGCACTAACGGCGGCAGAAACTGGGACTAAATAAAATACGCTAGCGACTCTGCTTACCTCTCCCTGCTGAATCATTATATAAAGTAAACTCAGCGCGCCTAGTGATACGCCAATGATCATATAAACTAGCGATATAATAAACTCAGTTTCCCAAGCGACCTTAAAGCTTTCAAAAAACGGTAGCAGCGCTAAGCATATTAAGCCAGAAACCAGAGATTGAATAGCACCTCCATAAAATAGTTCCATTTCTGCGCAATAACGCTTCTGATAAATACTTCCAAAGGTAACACCGAGTAAGGCAAGTACAGACATACTGATAGCAACCCAACTGAAAGAAGTCGCTTCAATTGAATTACTTACTACGACAGCTACTCCTAAAAAGCCAAAGAAAAGTCCAAACCATTGGGTCAAGTTAAGTCGTTCATTAACCAGTTTTTGTGCAAATAAACCTACCAGAATGGGTTGCATTGCAACAATTAATGCTGAAATGGCCGGGGCAAGGCCCATATTAATTGAAACGAATACACCAATAGAGAACAGACAGACAGTCAGGCTTCCCGCTACCGAAATATGCATTATTTCACGCCAACTAGGGAGTTGGTTACCAAACCATTTAGCAATGATTAGTAGTATCAAACCTGCCGTAATAAACCGTAAGCTAAGAAAACTCAATGGAGTAGAGTGTGGCAATCCAAGTTTTGCACCTACAAATCCGCTGCCGTAAAGCAATACAAAAAAGAAAGGTAATGTAAATATATTAACGTAGTTTTTTGTAGTCTTGATCCATGTATTTTTACTCATTTCTTTATTCCCTACACATAAAACTATGTACCATGTAGTACAATTATTTGTGTACCTTATGGTACAATGATAAAAAATGCAAATAATTAGGAATGGAACGATGTCTGAATCCCCCCAAAAAAAGCGGTTACCACGTGGTCAAGGGCGAGAACGTATTCTATCTTCGGCTACCGATCTCTTTTTAAAAAATGGCTTTGAAGCAACTAGCCCCCAAGCAATATATGCTTTAAGTGGTGTCGGGCAGGGAAGTTTTTACCATCATTTTTCCAATAAAGATGATTTGGCAAATGCAGTCTTAGAAAGAATGGTAGAAGAAAAGACCGCTGAATTGAATTACATTACAACGACTATATCTAACCCAAAAGAACGTTTAGAGGCCTATCTAAAATTACCACGCAAAGGGACCGAAGGCTGTAAGTTTGGGCGTTTTATGTATGAGACTTCAGGACAAAAACAGGAATTGAATAAACCTATTCAAGAGTTCTTTGATGGACTGCTGCGCTTTCTCAGTAAAAACTTTCAAGCAGCACAAGAACAAGAATTGATATCATCTGATTTTTCTGCTGAAGAGTTGAGCTTCATGCTGGTGGAACAAATCCAAGGAGGATACATAATGTCGAGGATCTATCGGAATGATGATTTCCAAGTTAATACGCTCAAGCGTTTAGCGAAGCAATTAGGATTAATACTTACTTAGTTGATGTTACTCTTTTTCTTCAGAGCTTTGCTCTAATCTTAGATAAGTTAGTTAACTTGCGACTAAACTATCAACGCCTTCTATTCGACAATGAAACGTATAACTTTTTGACATCGTGTTCTGGTGTCTTCCCGTAGTCAAAATATTTGTTGACGATTGAGCCAGGTAACGGTGCCTCATTTACTCGCTAATAAAATTAAAAAAGCAGCTGAAGCTGCTTTTTTAATAGACTAGAATAAATTATATTCTGAGTAACGTGATTACCAAATTTTAACGCGCTTCTCAGGTGCTATATACATAGCATCACCTTCTTTAACATCAAAGGTTTCATAAAATTTATCAAAGTTAGATAAAATTCCTAAAACACGGAATTCACCAGGTGAATGGGGATCTGTTGCTACGCGGTTGCGTAATGATTCTTCAACAATTTTACCTCGCCAAATTTGAGCATAACCCATGAAGAAGCGTTGATCACCCGTTAAACCGTCAATAATAGGTGATTTTTTGCCATTTAATGACGCTTTATAGGCTTTATAAGCGATAGTTACTCCTGATAAATCACCAATGTTTTCTCCTAGAGTTAATTCTCCATTAACGTTTAAGTCATCAAATACTTGGTAATTCGCATACTGTTTAACTAGCGCTTTAGTACGAGCTGAAAACTCTTTAAGGTCTTGCTCTGTCCACCAATTGCGTAAGTTACCTGTCGCGTCATATTTACTGCCTTGATCATCAAATCCATGGCCCATTTCATGGCCAATTACCGCGCCAATACCGCCATAGTTTACTGCATCATCGGCTTTCATATTAAAGAAAGGAGCCTGTAAAATTGCCGCAGGAAAAACAATTTCGTTTGCTGGTGGATTGTAATAAGCATTAACTGTTTGTGGTGTCATATGCCATTCCCAATCATGAATCGGGCCGCCAAGCTTTGAAATTTCTTTTTCGCTAGAGACCCTACGTGCATGGATGAGATTACCCACTAAGTCAGCAGCGTTGATTGAAAGCTTTGAGTAGTCTTCCCACTGATCAGGGTAACCAATTTTAGGTGTAAAAGCGGCAAGTTTTAATTGTGCGGCTTTTTTAGTATCGTCCGACATCCAACTTAAGTCATTAATACTTGAACCGTAAGCATCTCGTAAATTTTCAACAAGTTCACTCATGCGTGATTTAGCCGTAGGTGTGAAATGACGGGTAACATAAACTTTACCAATAACTTCGCCTAAATTGTTATTAACAACACTAACACCACGTTTCCATTGTGGACGTTGTTTTTCTTGGCCATTTAACTGTTTGGAAAAAAAATTAAAGCTTTCATTATCTAATGCTGTTGTCAGGTAGCTTGAAAAGGCACTTAAGGTATTAAATGTCAGATATTGCTGCCAAGTTACTAAGGATGTTTCATCAAATACGTTACCAAAACCTTTGATAAAACTAGGTTGACTGATAATAATATTTTTTTGTTCAGCAATACCTTCGGCAGTTAAAAAGGATTGCCAGTTAAATTTATCTGTTAGGCTGTTTAAATTATTAGTCGCAAATTTGTTATAACTTTTTTCACTGTCACGCCTTTCAACTCGCGTCCAATGATGGCTTGCTAGCTTGGTTTCTAACGCCAGAATATTTTTAGCTGATTCTTTCGCGTTTGGTAAATTTGCCAAATTAAGCATTTTTTCAATGTGGGTAAGGTAGCCTGCACGTATTTTTACAAAGCGCTCTGCGTCATTAAAATAGTAATCTCTGTCAGGTAAATTTAAACCACTTTGTGTAAGATACCCCACGTAACTTGTTGAATCTTTTTTATCAATATTAACGTAGATACCGAGAGGATTAGTAATACCTACTGTTGAATAAGTACCAAAAAATTGTGCTAAATCATCTTTGCTTTTAAGTGCATTAATTGCATTAAACATACTTTGAATAGGGGCAGTGCCAAGGGTGTTTCTGGCTTCTGTATCCATATAAGATCGAAATAAGTCAGCTACTTTTTGCTCGTCAGAACCTCTAGCTAAACCTTCGGTTGCAGCAAGCTCTTCAATAATAGCCTTTACATCGTCATCGGCTTTATCACGTAAATCGTAGAAAGACCCTATAGCGGTTTTATCACTGGGGATCTCATTTCTGTTCATCCAACCACCATTAATGTAACGATAAAAATTATCTTGGGGACGAATATTCGTATCCATATTTGTTTTATCAATACCTGATACTAAAGCTATTTTCTGTACGCTTACTTTAGACGAGTCTGTGGCTGCGTTATCGCTGTTGCTACAACCGGTAAGCAATAGCAAAGATGAGCATACTGCGCTTGTTATAATCCCTTTCATTTATACTCTCATTCTAATTTTAAATTTTTAATAACCAGATACTACGAGGTATCTACGGTAAATTCTAGTTAAAGAAACATCTATCTACACTTTATCTTAACGTTAAATTTACTTTTTTTTTACAAATTAGTGGGTGATCAGTGAACTTATCCGTATAACAAATTAGCGTTGTTTTTTGTTTGAGACTAAAAACAAGTCAACAGCACATTGGCACATTTCATCAATTTGGCTAGCGTCACCATAGATGCCATCAATAACTAACTGAGCTATACCGTGAAGTGTTGCCCACGTTACTTGGGCAAGACGTAAGGTATTTGACGAATTAGGCAATACACCTTTTTTCTGTAAAGCCTTAGTCATTTCAACTTGAAATTGAAAACTAGGGTAAGCGACTTCTTTGAGTTTTGAAGGGCTTTTTTTATCTTTCCACAAGGTACCCCCAAACATTAGTTGATAAATAGCGGCATTTTCTGTGGCAAACTTTACGTAATAATGAACAAACGCTTTATATCTTTCTCGCTCGGTTAAATTATTATGACTAAATATATCTTCAGCCTGTTTTTTCCATGAAATAAATCCTTGGGCGGCAATAGCTATAAGTAAGTCATTTTTATCTTTAAAGTGATGATATGCCGCAGTACGAGAAACGCCAATGCGTAAGGCTAGCTTTCGAAGTGATAACGCATCTACGCCACCTTCTAAGATCATCGCTGTTGCGGTAGTAAGTAAACTGCTATACAAATCACCATGATGGTAATTTGTTGATAATTTTGTTGCGGAGATGTCTGTTGATAGCGCTTTCTGGGTTTTTGTCATTATTACTCTTGATTAGTTCATCATGGTTGATAATTAGTTAACAGCCAAATTTATAAAGTTTTTCTATGGGGTAAAGCCACATTAGAAAAAATTAGCCCGGCAACAAGTGACATAAAAATTAAAAATGTTTGTGAACCCAAGTCATTTACCGCTAACATTTGTTTTCCGGTAACTAAACTGTTTAAACCGATATAAACCTTACTGCCGGGGACCAAGACGACTAAGCCAAGTAGACGAACGATGGAAGAGGGCAAGTTCATTATACGGGAGAATAAATTACTGTATATCCCTAGGGCAAAAGCGCCAACAAATGCCCCTAAAGCGACACCTAAATAACTACTGGCCCAAATACTTGCGCCAAATGAAATATAGCCGGCTATCATTCCCCAAGGTGCGTCTTTTAATCGTACTTTAAATAGAATAACTAAAGAAATTGATAGGGTAGTTACTGCCAACCATGAGGTCCAAATAGGCATTGTCTCTGGTGGCATAAAACTGACTTCACCCCAAATAAGTTTACCAAAAGCCATGCCTAATACGGCGCCAAAATAAAGCTTAAATAGCACCATAACACTATCCATTATACGTGCGGTACCTGACATTAAATGCCGCGCAGCAAGTTCAGATAAACCTACCGTAAGTGATAGGCCAGGAATAAAGGCAATAATGCTTGATAAAATAACCATGGGAATATTAATGCTAGGATCGAATAATGAAATAAGCGAGGCTAACATCGAAGTAGTTAAGGCGGCCATCGGCTCTAACATTTCAGTGACGCGGCGTGAACGTTCAGCCCAAATAACAAACAGAAAGACGACAAAACCTAGTAGGGTAGACCAAAAAACGTCATGCCAACTGGTGTGCATTAACATGGCAAATGCACCGCTAGAGGCACCAAAAGCTAGAAAAGTTAATATTACGCCATAAGGTGGTGGCTTACGATCGACTTCTTTTAAACGCTCTATCGCTTCGTCTAATGTGCGTTCGCCATTGATGAGTTCATCAACTAATTCATCAATACGTGCTAAAGATCCAAGATCAATTTCCCCCGGTGTTACCCGCACTAAGTGATTATATTGCTGATCATCTTCATCATCAGAAAGTATAAACGTTAACGCGGTTGGGGTAATAATAAATGATGCGCGAATATCTAAAAATCGGGCAATAGAAAGTAGATTATCTTCTAAACGATGTGCTGTAGAGCCGAGTTTGTGTAAGGCCTTGCCAAGTCGGATAATAAATCGACGTTTTTGAAAAAAATCATCTGTTTGTGATGCTGAAACTTGCGACATGTAAACCTTGTCTCTAGCTAAAATTATTAATAAGAGGTATCTTTTGCAATAGTAAATGATTTTGTTAAATCTAGGTAGAAAAACTTAGTTAACTGAAGAGGTATTGATGACATTATTAATTATATTAGCCTGTGTTTTTGGTGCAGTAGCACTTATGGTTATTTTGGGAGAGCGTTTTGGTAAACCGATGAGTGATGAACAGCAAGCAAAATTTAGTAAGACATCATGGATCTTAGTCTTTATTATTTTACTTGCCGCACTGGTAAAAGAAATGAGTTAAATTTTCTTACTTTGGTGGTGAATCAGGCCAGTCTGCAAAAGGAAAGGGGTACGTTTCAGAATTTATCGTTAAGAATTGATTTATTTGATACAAATAGGTATTCAAATCTTGGCCAAATTTTACTAAAGGTTGGTTTGGCTTTTCGGCAAATAATAAGGAGAAAAACTGAAAAAGGGCAATTAAGGTTATGCCTAAACGGACAAATCCTGCTACAAAACCATACCCAAGCATAGCAATACCGCGTTTTAACACATTTTTATTATGCCAAGTTTTTTCTATATTTTGCTCATCAATATTTTCGTTTTGTTTTTTTACTGACTCTTCGGCCTCTGCTTTGCGATCAGCTGAATGGTCTTCATGGCTTGTTTCATTATGAGCAGTGTCTTTTTTGGGGGTTGCTTGTGACGTTGTTGATTTATCTTCATCGTTATTCATACTGTTTTCCTTTTATAGACCTAATACTACGTTGATTAATATTAGGTATAGCAAGGACAATGCCATTGATTATTCACCTTAATTTCAGTGAGTTAGCTTTGTTGTTTATGAGGTGTAATAAAGGAAAAACTAAAACTTAGTCAATTTTAATAAGATCTAGTGTATTTGACTTATATTGAAAAATTTTGTTTGTTTACGCACTCGCCTTGCTCATTATAACTTTGATCATAAATAGAGATATTGCCGGTATTATCTAGGGTAATGATGTTGGTCGTTCGAGTGCCGTACTCTGGCGAAATGATAAAAATAGAACTGAGTAGTTGCTCCCAGTTTAATGGCACGCCTGTTTTTGGTAAGTGTTCAGTTTGTGCTTGTTGGCCGCTTTTCATTAATTTGAATAGCTGTGCTATATCTAAAGAATGATCTTTTATTTCATCTGCAAGTTTAGCCTGCCCAAGTGCCATTTTAGGCCAAATGTCGTCTAATGCGCCGTTACATAGACTGTGAAACCCTGAATTTAATAGTTGTTTTTTTTCTGACACACTGTCAAAGCACATTAGGTTATCCAGTTGGCCGAAGACTAAGTTAAAGGCGTTATAGTAACTGGATGACTCGGTTAACTGTGTTGTTACTTCATGATCTTGATGGGCTAATGCGTGTAATACTAAATCACCACGAGATTTTTTATTTTTATCAAAAAGTTGTGGTTGGCGAAAATTAGTGAGTGCGCTAAATCGTCCCTGTTTATTTAAACCAAGCCAAGTGCCTCCGGCTTGTAAGTCTTTACCCGCTAATATATTGCTTGTTGATAGATTACTTGCTAATACGCCGCCTGCAAGTAAATCGTTATTAGGCCACCAATGCATTGACTGTGTTGGTCTGTGATGAAATTCATCACGGTTTGCACAAATGATTACTGGATATTTAGGGTGCTGTTTGATGGCAAAAAATAAAATACACATATAATGAGAGCGTTTATTTGATTTGAAATTATATCTTATGGTAACTCTTTCTTTATACAAGCGGCTAGCTCAGGTAGACTTTATTTATAGCCATAAATTTTTAGCGACAAAATAGACAAGGCATAACGATGTTTGAACTCCCCAAGGTAAATGTAAAAGATAAAGTGTCAGCACAAGAATGGCAAATTCGCGTTGATTTAGCCGCCTGTTACCGTTTAATGGTCATGCATGGTTGGGATGATCTTATTCATACCCATATTTCTGCTCGTATTCCCGGCACTGAGCATCTATTGATCAATGCTTTTGGTTTAGCATTTGAGGAAGTTACCGCATCAAACTTAGTTAAAATTGATATTGACGGTAATATTATTGATAAAGATTGCCCGTTTGAAATTAATCCAGCAGGCTTTACTATTCACAGCGCCGTACATGAGGCACGTCATGATGATATTTGCGTTATGCACATTCATACCAACGAAACTATTGCAGTAGCTAGTCTCGAAGAAGGCTTACTGCCATTAAGCCAATACGCTATGTTTGCGCTGGCTTCAATGAGTTATCATGGTTATGAAGGTTTAGCGGTAAATGCAGATGAAAAGCTGAGATTGCAGGAAGATTTAGGCGACGCCAATTTTATGCTACTGAGAAATCATGGTGCCCTTACGATGGGTAAAACTATTGGTGACGCATTTATGCATATGTATGATTTAACTCGGGCGTGTCAGGTGCAATTACAAGTTATGTCCACGGGCATGAAACCCATTTATGCACCGCAGAGTATTATTGATGGCATTAAAGCCCAAGCGAATATTGTGCATACCGGAAGAACGGGTGGAGAAACTGCGTGGCCAGCAATGATGCGAAGAGTGGCAAGAGAATATCCTGATTTTTCTTCGTAACTCTCATCTTGTTGTACAGCCTAATTTATTTGAAATAAAAACAAAGAACCTAATTTAAAGAGACAAAAATGAAAGTTACCCATGTTGAAGTATTTGATATTCACTGTCCGAAACGTATCGGTTGGAATCCAGTTTTTATTCGTGTTCATACTGATGAAGGTATTAGTGGTGTTGGCGAAGCGGGCTTAGCTTATGATTGGGGACACAGTGCTGCTGCGGCTATGATCAAAGAAATTAGTGAAGCGGTATTAATCGGCTTCAATCCTTTTAATACAGAACTGTTGTGGTCACGTATGCTCAGAGAAAGTTTTTGGGGTTTAGGTGGCGGACCTGTTTTATATTCGGCTATGAGCGCCATTGATACAGCGCTTTGGGATATTAAAGCAAAGGCGTTAGGTGTACCGGTTTATCAATTACTCGGCGGTAAAGTAAATGACAAGTTACGCACTTACGCCAGCCAATTACAGTTTGATTGGGATAGCGAAATTAATAAGCTAATCGAGCCAGAAGAATATGCTCAAGCGGCATTAAAAGCGGTAAGTGAAGGGTATGATGCGGTAAAAGTTGATCCCATTGTGTATAACAAAGATGGCAGCTCATCATTTGATCGAACCAAGTTATTTACTAAGCCACAAATGCGTTTATTTGGTAACCGATTGCACGCTATTCGTGATGCTGTGGGTGAAGATGTTGATATTATTTTTGAATCGCATTCATTAATGGGCGCGGCATCGGCCATTCAAATGGGGAGAATAGTCGAAGAAGTGGGTTGCATGATGTATGAAGAGCCTGTTAATTACTTAAACTCAGCGGTACATAAAAAAGTATCAGATAACGTTAATGTGCCTATTGCCGGTGGCGAGCGCTTATATCACCGTTGGGATGTTCGTCCTTATTTTGAAGATCAAAGTATTGACGTATTACAACCTGATGTTGGCTTATGCGGCGGCTTTACTGAAGCAAAAAAAGTATGTGATTATGCTGATGTTTACGATATTCGTATTCAAGCGCATGTTTGTGGCGGCCCTGTGGCAACTGCAGCCTCGTTGCATTTAGAAACGGCTATTCCAAACTTTTTAATTCATGAGCACCATACTTATGCGATTAAAGACTGGAATCGCGAATTATGTTTACAAGATCCTCAACCTGTTAATGGCTTTTTTCAAGTATCTGAAGAGCCGGGACTGGGTATTGAATTAAATGATGCCGTGGTGATGAAGTCGCCGCATGTGGTGATTAAGTAAATCATTATTCTGTCCTAAACGATTCGGCTGCGATCATCATCCTCAGGGAGACTAATCTAAGCTCCGATCCATAGAATACCAGTTAAGCGCATTGTCATAACACAATGCGCTTTTTTCTTGCTCGGTTAATGCTTGAAAAAAATTGCTCGATATTATTGACTGCCAATAGGCCTGATAACTGCTATGACTAAACAGACATAACGGAAAGTTACTGGCTAACATAACCTTTTTAGCACCAAAAAGAGTAAAAATAAGCGACAAGTTTTTGTTTAACCAAGCTGCTTTATAATTTCGGTTTGTCATTTCCCAACCAGAACACTTAATAGCGACATGAGGATAAAGTGACAATTTAGTTAAATTACTTTGCCAACGTTGCCATTCAATAGTGTGTATATCAGTAGGTGGAAAGCCAGCATGATTTATAATGAACTGAATATTTAGGTTATTTTCAATTACAGCACATAACGCTGCAACGGGAATTTGGTCAATTAGTGATAGTTGAACTTCGAACACCAATCCTGTGTCATTGAGTATACTAATATTATTATTTACTTGTTTGTTGCTTAATAATGCTAATACTTGGTCATCTAATAGATGCCGAACGCCAACGAATGAGGGGTGTTCGGCTAACTTTTCTAATACAGTATCAACGTGCTGGCTTGATGAGGTTAAATCAATATTAGCGATGGCTCTAAAAGGTTTATTGCACGTTTTCTCCAAGGCAGCTAATTCACGCCATGGCTGTTCGTTATCAAAACCCGCTTCAATATGAATAAAGCCAGATAAAAATAACGGCTCAGTTAGTACTAAATCAGTCTCACTGAAACTTTTATTGATACGTTGTTTATCGGGCCAAAAAGGTGGGTTTTCAGCCTGCAACCAGTGATAATAACCTAACTCAAGATCAAATAAATGTAGATGAGGATCAATTATTTTCATTTTTGTTACTCATTATTTTATTGTGCTGAGTTATTGTATTTTATTTTCACCAAGTATCCCACAGTATATTATTGCGCGGTATAACCCCCATCAATTACTTGCAAGCTGCCGGTAATAAACTTCGCTTTATCAGAAGCTAAAAATAACACTAACTCAGCAACCTCTTCCGGCTGGCCTAAACGGTTTAGCGGTTGTAAGCTTTCTTCTTCCTTATGTATTTCTGCTTTGTCGGCACCCGATTTTTCGCAGTAATTGTCGACGGCATGATGATAAAGTGGCGTTTCTATCGTGCCAGGACAAACAGCGTTGGCGCGAATATTAAATGCGGCGTAATCGAGTGCGGTAGTTTTTGCCATTGAAGCAAGTGCGGCTTTACTTAAGTTGTAAGCAAATGAGTTATGTTTAGCGATTAACGCTTGATCAGAAGACATAATAATAATCGCACCATTATTATTCGCTTTCATACTAGGTAATACCGCTTTAACGGCAGCATAAGCACCTTTTACGTTGATGTTAAATACTTTATCAAAATCATCTTCAGATGTGTTTTCTATGTTGGCAGAAAAATGAATGCCTGCATTGGAAACTAGTACGTCAATAGACTGCTGATTAGTAATATTATTAATAATATCAGTAATCTGTTTCACATTAGTCACATCACAATGACAATATTCGCCAAAAGAAGAAGGGGATAAATCTAGGTTGAATACGTAGTAATTATTTTGTTCAAATAATTTCACTATACTTAAGCCTATACCTGAACTACCGCCTGTAACCACACATATTTTTTTCATCTAATTGGACCGCTAATTTTATCAAACAAATATTTTATCAATGATAACGCTAAGTTCAGTTCAGTGCCATTTTCTTATTTTAGTAAATTCGCTATAATACCTGTAATTCTAAAACTTGAGATTTTTCCATGAAAGCATGTGGCGTTGAAATAAAAGGTAATGATGCAATTATTTGTATCATGTCTAAAGAAAATAGTTTGTATGATATTCCTCATACGCGAGTACAAAAAATTAGCCTTGATGACGCTGGAGATGCAGAGCAAGTGCAAAAATTCCAGTTTACTTTTGAGAAACTAATGGAAGATTACCACGTAAGCCATGTACTGATTAAAGGGCGTGCGTTAAAAGGAAAATTTGCTGGTGGTCCTATTGGCTTTAAAATTGAAGCGGCAATCCAATTAATAAAAGAATTACAGGTTGAAGTTTTAGCAGGTAGCTTTATTAAAAAAGAAATAGCAAAAAGCCAAGTCGAAATTGATTTTAGAGACACTGGTTTAAAACAGTATCAAGAACAAGCTTTTACTACTGTATTTGCTTATTTAGAAACGATGTAATCACTGTATAAATAGAATATCACTAAAAGAAAAGCGCATTTATTGCGCTTTTTTTATGTTTGCCCAGCGAAGCTGGCAAACCCGTCCAC
>TARA_R110001583_G_scaffold743_9_pt1 | contig 15670 bp, 12 predicted proteins | sample TARA_R110001583 | Tara Oceans TARA_R110001583 (sample SAMEA4398432) | marine metagenome | biome: Polar Biome; feature: [MES] marine water layer (ENVO:01000295) within the mesopelagic zone...; material: water (ENVO:00002006), including particulate matter (ENVO:01000060) such as...... | reverse complement strand
AAAAAAACATATAATTTATACTTCATAGTGGGTAACTCATGATTTGTTTTTTTTAATAAATGGGTGTTTAAACCTGTTCATAAAAATAATGGTTTATATTATTTATCGATTAACAGGCTATCCATATTTAAGCAGGAATAGTTTTAGTGATTAACAAACAGTTTTTGAACAGATCTTAATCGATGGTAAGAGTACATTTGCATTGCTAAAAGGCCATGATTAAAATGCACTAGCTGTAGGTCTTACCTAGATATTCAGTCATTATTTAAATTAACGTAACATCTGACTGAAAGCGGTCGACAAAATGCTTTAACAACGATAAATTGTAGGTTTTTTGCGTGCTGTTTTTTTATTTGATAAGAATAACTCGCTATTTATCTGCATTTTTATACATTTTTAGTTAACAAGGAATTTCCATGGCACAACAGGCCTATCAATTATTACGTATTATTATTATCGATAGCTTTTGGAAAGGACAAGTTAACGAGTTAGATTTATCAGGTCATACACAACTTGAAGGAACTAATGGCGCAGGCAAAACGTCGTTAATGCGTTTATTACCTTTATTCTATGGAATGCGACCAAGTGATATTGTTAGTAAGGTTGATCAAGCTAAGAATTTTGCTGATTATTACCTGCCAAGAGACTCAAGTATGTTGGTTTATGAATACCAACGTCCTGGCGGTCAAATATGTATGGTTTTAGCGAGCTCCGATGGCCGTGGAGTACAATTTAAATTTATCGATAGTGGTTTTGATAGCCACTTATTTATCGATGATAATCATATGCCATTGACTGTCTCTGAAATAGAAAGAGTTTATCGTAGCCTAGGGGTTGAGTGTTCTAATTATTTAGGCGTTGATAAATACCGCCAAGTTATTCAAAATTTACGCAGTGGCCGTAAAGTCAAAGAAGTACGCCAATTACAAAATAGATTCTCATTCAGTGATATGGCAACCCCCCATCTTGATAAAGTAGTAAATGGTACGATAGAGAAAAATCTTGATTTTGATGCGGTAAAACAAATGCTGGTGGCGATTGCAAGCGACCATATTGCACGTAGTGTAGGCGAAGAAAAAGAGCAAATAACACTTAACAAGCAAGATATCAGCTTATGGCTAGCGGATATTCAAGCAAGTCGTTCTATCCAAAAAGTGAGTGATAAAATAGCACTTTGGCAAACAGATTTTACGCACTTGGATAACTTATTAATTAAACTTCAGCACTTGCATGCTGAAATGTTAAACCATCAGCAAACCATCACTGCACAACAACAACAACGCAGTGTACAAAAATCCCAATTCAGAGATGAAATTACTGCATTAGATAAACAGTTGAAAGAGCAAAGTCTGTTATTACAAACAGAGATTAGCCAATTTGCTGCAAAAATCGAAGCTGACCAAAGTCGAATCGATTTGTTAGATGAAGATAAATTAAAATATGATGATAATGATGCCGCTAGTTTCCAACTACAAGCGGACAATGCGCCACGTTATCAACAAGCACTTAATGATGTGAATGAAATAATTGAAGCTTTTGAAGGTAATTTAAATAAGGTTCAAGCTAAGTTTGAGTCTTTATTACAGGCGTTAACCTTACAAAAAGTAAAAGATGAAGCGCGTAATAATGAACAAGTTTCTAAAATTAAAGACCAAGCAAGTGTTCAATTGTCTGTTATCTCTGAAACCTACCAAGGTCAACTAAATAAGTTGAATGAGCAGTTAAATGAAAGTTTCTTGAAGCTGAATATGGACTTGCAGACGTTACAAAATCAATTAAAAATGGTTGAGCTTGAGCAGCAAAGCATTAAAGTCGAGTCTTCATTACAAACTGAAATTGAATTAAACCAAGCTAATATGTCTGAAGTGAAAGATAGCTTAAGTGATTTATTACATGTTTTAAGCAGTGATAATGAACAGTTTAATATTTTAGATAAACAACGTCTTTTATTATTAGAGCAGCATAAAAACAATAACCGTCAACTTGATGAAACTAAAAAGTCCCGTCAACAGTTACAACTACAGTTATTGCCTGAGGTTGACTCATTACAGCATTTTTTAACACATGAACAAAATGCCGTCGGCTGGAAAGATAATATTGGACGAGTATTATCCGCAGAGCAGTTAGCGCGCAAAGACTTAAATCCTCAATGGACCATTGAAGATAAAAGCACTAGCTTGTTTGGGTTGCAGATCGATTTGGATCAATTACAAGATAACGATTTACAGCTAAATGAAAATGAGTTGAGAGAAAAATTAAATGATGTAGAGGTGAAAATTACATTATTAAGCAAAAATGGTGAGCAGCTTACTGCTCAGCTGAATGATTTAAACAAACAAATTAACAATCAAAAACTGCTCATTAGCGAACGTAAACAAAGCTTACAAAAAGTCGAGTTAAAACGAGAGCAATTTAAAACGCAGCAAGAAAATCTTGAAATTAAAAAACAACGTTATCTTAAACAAGCAGCTGTTGCCTTTGAAGATAATATTAAAAAACTCAACACAAAAATAAAACAGCAGCAAACTAAATTAGAAGAGTTTAAAGAGTTACAACAAGAGCAACGCTTTGAATTGAGTAACCAAATGTTAGATCAACGTATGGTCATTGAATCAGACCGCGATAGCCAGTTGCAACAATTGTCTGAGCAGTTAGCCTCTATTCAGGAGAGTGCTAAAACACGTCAAAAGGATTATAAACAGCAACGTGATCAAGCATTAGATAAGTTAGATCCTGATGGTGAAGTTGATAAACGTATAAAACAGCGTGTTGAGTTAACTGAGCAACTCGAAGCATGTGCGGTTTGGGCGAGCAAAGCGCGCGATTATCAAGCGTTTATGAATGAGCGCTATATCAATCGTGACCAATTAGTTGAAAAAAACCAAAATCGTGAAGTACAAAAACGTGGGCTTGAAAATAGCCTGTCTGATTTGAACATTGAAAAGACCAGCTTGATCAATGATAAACAGAAGTTACTTAAAAAGGTATCACAGCAATTAAACGATGATGCTGAACTATTAGTACAACTCGGTTTAGCACAACGTGAGTGTGAGCAATATGGTATTGAGTCTATCTTGTCTGAATCTGAGCCAGAAAATAACGCAGACTTAACGGTGACCTTCTGCGGTGATTGGGTAAAACAATTCAAAACTATCGACAAACGATTACAAAACCAAATTACGCACTTTAATACTTCATTTGCTAAAAACAATGGCAATAGTGAACTCTATGAAAACTGGGTGAAGTTAGTTTCTGATAATGATATTTATCAAGGTGCGCGTAGTTTATTTAAATACCAACATCCGATTGCAGACCTATTAAGCAGTGCCGCTCAAAAGCAAAAAAATACTTATCAATTAGTAACCGTCAACGCCAATATGATCAATGAGTTTTATCAACACATTGAACATTTTGCTCGCCGCATTAACAGTATTGGCAAGCAGTTATCAAGTAATGTTACTAAGCTTGCCCATTTTGAAGCATTAGCCGATATCAACGTTAACACAGTAATGAAACAAGAAGAGCTAGATTACTGGGGGCCATTACAACAATTTGCAAAATTATTTGATAAATACCGTGATGATTTACGTGAAGGTTTAGGTGATATCCCCGATGATTTAATTGTAGCGATGCAAAAGTTATCGGCTTATTTACCAAGTGATGGTTTTGCGTTAGCACATCATCAGTTGTTTGACATTGAATTTACCATCTCGGAAAAAGGGCAGCTCAAACATGCTCGTAATGCCAGACAGTTGAAAAAAATAAGTTCCACTGGTTTATCTTATTTAGCGATGTTGTCTTTGTATGCCGGTATTTTAGGAATGTTACGGGGTGAGAGTGAAGCGAAAACACAAATCATATTACCTGTTGATGAGTTAGGTGAATTAGCCGCTGAAAACATCGATTTGTTATTAACCATGTTTAACGACAATGCGATCACCATGTTATCTGCGTCTCCGTCAACGGATCGTCATATTTTATCGTTATATCAGCGTCATTATAAAATTAAAGATAATAAAATCTTCCATGCACATATACCAACATCTCGCTTAGATGAGTTGTTATTACAACGTCAACAAATCGCTGATAAAATGGGAAGTAAGCATGAAAAAGAAGCGCTGAGTAGCGCCGATTTAGAAGGTGTTAATTTAGAAGACGTTAATATAGAGAGCAGTGATATAAAACCTGCTGACTCAACAAGCACTGAGTCTACACAGAAGGTGAGCCAAGATGTTTAAACAAACAGTACAACAATTGCTGACCGGCGCCGTTATCTGTGAAACAGGTTTTGCTGATGAGTATCTATTTTTACAAGCTCAATCTAATCAAGATCGTGTCACTGATTTTTTATCCAACTTAGATCGCCAGTTAACTTATTTAGACAGTGCAGATGCTTATTATTGTACTTTTAGTGAAGTAGATAATAATAACAGCGCAGAACTGAGTGCTTTGTTTACTGATATTCGCGCTATGTTTCGTCCATTAGTTGAGTTTTTAGAATTGATCTTAACCGCAAGCCAAACGGATTTACCGGTACATGCTAAATCAATTATTAATATTAATGAATTGTTCGACCCTTTTGAACATGATCAAACATTACGTGAGCAACTACGACATTTAACGGCGATACGACCGTTTAAAACCAATAAGATTGAAAGTCGAGAGCAATTGGTATTTGTATTCCATAAATTAGAAGAGCTCGGATATTTTGTGCGTAAAAATGCAGGCAGTAGTCGTTATTTTGCTACCGCGCGTTTTGATTTAGTGTATCTATTAATAGAATTTTTAAATGATTCAGAACGTATTGAATTACCTGAAACAATAGAACAGCAGCAAGAAGAGTTATTGTTCTAATGGCAGGTTATGATACTAAAGATGTTGCCGAATTATTACGCCAGCTGGGTGCTAATGATCAGTTATTAGCAGAAGCTTATGTATTTGGTTCTGTACAGGGTGATGGTGATGACGCAAGAAAAATAGCCGCTTTACATAAAAAGTCACTGCTTAGACCCGATGATGAGCCCGGTGATTATCGGGTTAGTGCAGAGCTTAAACGCATGCTTAACCGCTTGATGCGCAAACAAAGTAGTTACCGCCAGCTTACTGATATGGGTAAGGTGATTGATGTGTTGGCTGATACGGTTAATGATTATCGATTATCGATTATTAGTGACCAACAGGATGATGCTGAATATTATTTAGATCAGTTAGACGACCTTTTATATGAAGCAAAAGATAACCTCAATGTCAGCTTAGATAATATGCATTATGCTATCTCTAGCCAGTTTGGTTTTGTGACGACCATTAGCGCTAAGGTACGTGAAAATGAACGTGCTTTAACTTATGCGCAGAAGCTTTTAACTGAGTTACAACAAATAGATCCTGAAACCTGTTATGAGTGGATGGACTGGGCTTGTCCGGTAGAACTTGCACGTAAAATAAGTGGCTTTATCTATTGGTTTAATCAAACCTTACCAAGATTACGTTATATTATTGATAATATGCGTCTCAGTTTATTCAAATTAAGACGTGATGAAAAGCAAGCAAGCTTGCTACGTAATATGGCGCGCTATCTTCATAAACATCCTGAGTTTGAAATTAACGAAGGTATTTTTGAAGATAAAACATTGCCTAAGTCGCTGCGTTTTGCAGCAGCTATGCCGATTAAATCTTATATTAATGTTAAAGAGACTGCCCATGAGCAAGCATTAATAGAGATAGTACAGTCGTTACGTAAGCTTAATAACATTAATAAACCCGCTGCGCGTGAAACATCATCCGTTGAAGTATTAGCAAATGTAGCAATGAGCTTTAATTATGATTATTTTGAAGAGCAAACTGAACGTTTATTTGAATTAGCCATTACCACTAGTGAAGCTGTGTCTGCGGTTAGTTTCTGGCAAGATGCATTACCTGAGTGGCATACAAATAAACAGCATATAGAACCAGTTGCTTGGGTTGAATTAGTATTTAGTAGTTATTGTAAGTTAACTAATGCGCAACAAGCATTAATTGATATTAGGCCCAAAGGAAAACAGTTAGCGGGCATCTCCCATAACTGGTCTTACAGTGATATTGTGGTTAAGGTGAACTAAAGATGAACGGTCATCTATTTAATAGAACTCAATTTAACTTTTTTGCAAAACATTTGCGAGCAGATCTTGGCTATGTAAATTGTACCAAAACTAAAAGCTGCCAATGGATAGTAGATGTACACCGACTTGGTAAAATTGTGAATGGTAAATGGCTTTATACAGAAAAAGATAGAGTTGCAATTATCGATTTAATCAAGTCACAATTGAATGTTGATTTATTATTTTCTGCTTATCCTGACAAAACCTCACGTGAAGCGTTAGCCGTTAGCAATAACAATGAAAAATTAAATGCGCTTGCTGTTAGCGACGATTTTGTACTAGTGAACTGCTTAAGCAGCTTACAGATTAATGAACACAGTATTGATATCACTGCTTTGGCGTCATTAGGTATTTATATCAATGCCAAAAAAGTCGAAACTGTAGAGCATCAGCAGATTGTCTTAGTAGAAAACTTAGCAGTGATGGCTAACTTAGCAAAGTTAGTGTTACTGGATAATGCAAAGCACTTACAGAATGCTTTATGGGTTTATCGTGGCGATCTTAAACGCGAGCAAAGCAGTGGGCGGGCTTATGACTTTTTTAGACGTTTCAAAGCAACGCATCAACTTGTTTGTTTTGCAGACTTTGACCCCGAAGGTTTGAAGATTGCAATCACTAGTGGCGCTACAACGATATTATCACCCGTTGCAGATACCATTGTGAATTTTAATGCTGCTGGGCCAGATATAGATTATTTTAAGCAGGCAACAGCAAAGCAATATATTAATAATCAAACGGATTTATCTTTGCAAATTGAAAATCTGTTTGCTGTTATGGCTGAACAGAGGCAAACGATTAAACAAGAACATATTTTATCTCATCAAATACCCTTATCGGTATTTGAAATAAACTGAACATATAACTAAATAAAACTAGACAAAATTTTATAACATTTATTTATAAAAACAATTAAAACACTTATTTTAAAAATCCTTATTTCGAAATGTTATTTGAAATAATACTCAATATTATCAAGGAAATAAAATGCAAATAGCTAAAAATAGCGTGGTTGAATTCCACTATCGTGTTAACGAAGGTTCTGAATTATTAGAAGATAGTGCAGGTAATGCTCCACTTCTTTATCTTCATGGCGCGGGTGGTTTATTTGAAACCATGGAATTAGCATTTGTTGATAAAGCAGTGGGTGACAAGTTTGAAGTCACGTTAACCCCTGAACAATCATACGGTGAACGTCGTGAAGGACCAGATGCATTACAACGTATTCCACTTAAACACCTGCAAGGTGCTAAAAAATGGACTGCCGGTATGACAGCTGTTGTTGAGTCTAACCAAGGCAAACAAGAAGTAACCATTGTTAAAGTAGGACGTTTTAATGCGGATTGTGATTTAAACCATCCTTTTGCTGGCAAAACCTTAACCTTTAATATCGAAGTTGTCAGTGTACGCGCGGCAACTGATGATGAATTATCACATGGCCATGCACATGCAAAAGGTGGCTGTGGCCATTCATAAGCTATTTAGGAACATCTTTGATGAAGCGTATTACATTATTTTCTATGCCTAATTGCCCACATTGTAAAACAGCAAAACAATATCTTGAACAACAAAAGATAACGTTTAGGGTAGTTGATGTAAAGAGTCCTTCGGGACAAAAAGAATTTGCTAAAACAGGTTATCGTGGTGTGCCAGTATTAAAAATAGGTGATCAACTTTTAAATGGTTTTAGTATTAAAGGTTTTAATAATATATACAAAGACTAAATGCATTTACTGCTTTCACTTCATATAAGCCACTGAATCGCGTTACTAAGTGATGTTATTTAGTGGTTATTATGCATTGGTACAGCTAACTATAGGGCAGTTAATATAAATTACTGTGTTATAATGGCTAAATTAGGGTTGTTACATGGCAATTACTTCGTTAAGGTGACTTATACAAAATATTTATAGATTATAAGCAATCATAAAACTTCAACATAATTCATATCAAACTCATTCATCGTAAGCTAATTCCTATCAAACGTATTATCCAAAACCTAGCTAACAAATGAGTTACTTATTCTCACAAGCTCGATTATAAAAAGCCATAATAATATTGTGCTATTAGCTAAGAAAAATCAAAGTAGAGAGGTTTTATTGGTTAATAAAACAGCCATTAAGTTTACATTACAAGGGCGACTACCATGATATTGAATTTATGCTGTTTTTAAGTAATATTTTTGTTGCCAGATTTTTATTAAATCATTACAGTCGGAAAATAATATTTTGAATCTATATGCCTTTGCTATTTTTGATGACTTCTATTGAAAATTTTAATATTCAGATTAGTAATTTACTAACTTCAGTTTTATATTAAATAGCATATTAACAATGAAAGAACGGAGTTAGTTATGAAACCACCAGACCCGGTCCTGATCCGTCCTGCCGAGCTCATCGCTTTACCTAATGAAGTTCAACACCATGACCATGATCACCATCAACTGATTATTGCTTTAAAAGGATATTCAGAATTTAGCATTGAAGGCTCACAAAGCCTTATTCTGCCTGGGCAAGGTTGTGTTGTGACGGCATCATCGGAGCACGCATTTAACGGGGTTGGTGAGTCTGAAATATTAACGTTAAATTTAACCAATGAAGCAAGCTTAGATAAACACACTAGTGAACGTATCCAACCTATGTTGTTCAGTGGTAATCAGTATTTTAAAATAGATAATCAGTTCCAATGCCTACTGGATTTATTAGTCAAAGAGATGCGCGGAGCACCCGATGATTTATTAGTAGCAGATGCGTGTAAAAATACGATTGTTGCTTTAATTCAACGGCATATTTATACCGACTTACCTTCAAAATTTATGCTCAGAAATAGAATCAATATGACCATTATTGATAACTATATACTGCAACATATTGCTTCAAAAATAACCGTTGCTCAATTGGCTGGCTGTGTTTTTTTAGGCGAAAGTCATTTCCATGTTTTATTTAAACAACAAGTGGGTATCACCCCACACCAACATATTTTAAAAATGCGCTTTAATCTTGCTAAAAAGCTATTAGAGGATAGTTCGTTAACACTTGCTACAATCGCCAGTACTAGCGGCTTTGCTAACCAAAGTAGTTTCACTCACAGTTTTACAAAGCTTCAAGGCACATCCCCTTCAAAATACCGAAAATAACAATTATGTGACATGTGTCGCATAATAATTCTGACCGTACTTTTTGACATATAAATCGTAGTTTTTGATAAGAATTTTAAATCATTTAGAAATACTATCGCCACCTAGTCACATTTACTTAACATAGCTTTAACGAAAGTTATGATTTTTTAGGAGAATTACTTATGTCGTCATTTATCGCTGTAGATGTACTACGTGAAGATTTTATCAACTCTGATTTAACCCAGCTTTGGTCTTTTATATCGCCTCTGTATATGGTTGATGAAGCGAGTTGGTTAAAACAGTTATTGCCTATTGCAACACCATCAAGTGATCAAGCAACAACCATTAACAATTACGCTACAGACTTAATACAGCGCGTGCGTAAAGATAAAAATGCAATTCATATGATTGATGCTTTATTGGTTGAATACAGTTTAGATACTAAAGAAGGTATTTTACTGATGTGTTTAGCCGAAGCGTTAATGCGTATTCCTGACAAAGAAACTGCTGATGCTTTAATTAAAGATAAACTCAGTGTTGCAGATTGGAAGTCACACCTTAGTAAATCAGATTCTTTATTTGTTAATGCTTCTACATGGGGATTATTATTAACAGGTAAAATAGTTAATCTAGACAAACCAACAAAAAATAATGTGACAGGTGTGGTTAACAAACTGGTTAACAAAATGTCTGAGCCTGTGATCCGTAAAGCAATGAATCAGGCTATGAAGATAATGGGCCACCAGTTTGTATTAGGGCGTAATATAAACGAAGCACAAAAAAACGGTAAAGACTTCACCAATAAAGGCTGTAGCTACTCTTTTGATATGTTGGGTGAATCTGCACTCACTGCAACGGATGCTAAAAAATATTTTGATGCTTATATGACAGCTATTGAGTCAGTGGGTGATAAATCATTAAACCAATCTGACAAAGTTAATGCAGCAACCGTCTCTATTAAACTTTCCGCATTACACCCTCGTTATGAAGTTGCAAATAGAGACCGTGTCATGACCGAAATGTTTGACTCTGTTTTGTTATTGATTAAAAAAGCACGTAGTTTAAAAGTGGGCTTAACGATTGATGCTGAAGAGGCTGACCGATTAGAGCTTTCTTTACACTTATTTGAGAAACTATACCGTGATACAGCGACTCAAGGTTGGGGTAAATTAGGTATTGTTGTACAAGCATACAGTAAACGCGCTTTACCCGTATTAGTCTGGTTAGCTGGTCTAGCAAAAGAGCAAGGCGATGTTATTCCATTACGCTTAGTAAAAGGGGCTTACTGGGATACTGAAATTAAATTATCACAACAGAATGGTTTTGCTGGCTACCCTGTTTACACACGTAAAGAATCCACAGATGTCTCTTATCTAGCTTGTTCACGCTTTTTATTGAGCGCGCATATCGAAGGGCTTATTTATCCTCAATTTGCGACTCATAATGCCCATACAGTGGCGGCAATTAAAACTATTGCTGAGCATGAATCCTACGAATTCCAACGATTACATGGTATGGGAGATGCTTTATACCAGCATGTAATGGATATGTTTGATAGTAATGTACGTATCTATGCACCAGTAGGTAACCATAAAGATCTTCTACCGTATTTAGTAAGACGTTTATTAGAGAATGGTGCTAATAGTTCATTCGTGCATAGATTAGTGGATGCAAGTTGTCCTATCGATGAATTAATTGAACATCCAGTTGACGCGTTATTAAAGCGTCCTAGTTTGCATAATAGTTTGATCGTTTTACCAACGTCTATATTTACCGATCGAAAAAATTCTTACAGCATTAATATTGATATTGAAAGTGAACTTGCTCCATTAGAAAAACAAGTGCATGTATTTGATGGGCATTTCTGGAAAGCGGGACCAATCGTTGCAGGTATTCACCATACCGCTTCAGAAAATGATGCACCACTACAACGCTGCACCGCACCCTATGACCGTAGCATTGATGTTGGCTCAGTTGTATTCTCAAGCCCTGAAATGATTGAAACAGCCTTAACAAGTGCACATGCGTATTATCAACAGTGGAGTAATACTGAAGTAGAACAACGCGCTCAATGTTTATATAACCTAGCTGATTTACTTGAAGCAAATATGCCTGAATTAATTGCTTTATGTCATCATGAAGCAGGTAAAACTATTCATGATTGTATTGATGAAGTTCGTGAAGCAGTTGATTTTTGTCGTTATTACGGACAGCAAGCTATTTATGGTTTGTCATTCAGTGAAGCAAATGTCAGTTTTGATAACGTCATTCAGGAAGTCCGCCGTAAAGGTAAGGGTGTTTTTGTTTGTATTAGCCCATGGAACTTTCCATTAGCTATCTTCCTTGGTCAAATCAGCGCAGCATTAGTCACAGGTAATACCGTTATTGCTAAACCTGCGGAACAAACTTCTTTAATTGCCGCGCGTGCTGTTTTATTAATGTTAGAAGCAGGTTTCCCAGAGCAAGCTATCCATTTATTAACTGGTAATGGAGCTGAAATTGGTTCGGCTTTAACATCTGACCCGCGCATTGCTGGGGTTGTTTTCACTGGTTCAACTAATACTGCACAGGCAATTAACCGTAATTTAGCAAAAAGAGAAGCGCTTCCAGCTACTTTTGTTGCTGAAACAGGTGGTCAAAATGCCATGATTGTTGACAGTACTGCTTTGCCTGAACAAGTGGTGCGAGATGTGATTCGTTCTGCGTTTGCATCGGCAGGGCAGCGTTGTTCTGCATTGCGTGTGTTATTTATTCAAGAAGATATTGCGGAGCGTGTGATTGAGTTGATTAAAGGTGCAATGAAGGAGCTAACTGTTGGTTTACCTTATTTACATAGTACAGATGTTGGCCCTGTTATTGATAAAACGGCTAAGGACAAATTAACCAAACATATACAAACAATGACCAGCAAACATACGTTATTAGCACAGGTCAAGCTTAATGATAATTGCAGCAAAGGTGACTTTATTGCACCAACTGCGATTGAAATTGACCATCTAGGCCAGTTAAGTGAAGAACAATTTGGCCCTATCTTGCATGTTATTCGCTTTAAATCATCGCAACTAGAGCAAGTGGTTGAACAAATTAATAATACTGGTTTTGGTTTAACGATGGGCATACATAGTCGCAATGAAACTGCTTATACCCATATTGCAAAATCTAGCCGTGTTGGTAACTGTTATATCAACCGTGACCAAGTTGGTGCTGTCGTAGGTGTTCAGCCATTTGGAGGACAAGGACTTTCAGGCACCGGGCCTAAAGCGGGCGGGCCTCGTTATATACATCGTTTTACCAAGCAAGTGTTAAATTCGGTTGCTATGGATACAGATAAAGTAAATGAAATCAATTTTGAAACAGTATAAGGGAGTAAATCATGTCAAATTCAGTTCAACAGTCTAATGAGCAAATGTCAGCATTAGCCACTAAGCAAGCTACATCAGCATGGTTAACTTGGAATGCTATCGATATTGATCAACGTGTTACTTTGATTGGTCAATGGAGTGAGTTGTTAAAGCTACAGCATAGTTTGGGTTTATTACCAGCACAAATGGTTGACTTTCATACTCAACATGCTGTGCCTTTTATCTCTTCAGGCGAAGAAATGCCAGGGCCTACTGGGGAAAGTAATGTATTAAGCACCTCTGGTCGAGGTCCTTTTGTGATCATGGCTGAACAAGAGACTCCGGTTACTGCGTTTATTGCACTGCTTAGTTGTGCATTAGTTGCTGGTAACAGTGTAGTGATGGCTTCATTACCAGAATATGAGGACATATTAAGTACTTTAGAACAAGTTTGTGCTTTTTCTGATATTGAAATGCCCGTAGTAGCAGTTAAAGATGCGGCAGCACTTGAAAATATTATTATTGATCCCGCTATTGCTGGTGTGGGTTTTGTTGGCAGTGAAGCTGAAGCAATTCGTTTAAACAGAGTGTTAGCTAATCGACAGGGTCAAATTGCCTTATTAATTGTTGAAACTGATTTAGAAGGGTTACAAATGGTGCGTGATCAGAGTCTTGTATTGCGTTTTATCACTGAAAAAACCTTAACCACTAATGTTACCGCAGTAGGTGGTAACGCAACGTTATTAGCATTAGGTTGCGGTGACCAATAAAACTCAGATTTACATAATGGAAGGGTTGAGCACTAAAGATATTATTGCTCAATATTCATTGTTTAATTTTTGAACAACATGTTTATTTATTCTTATTTTTAAATTAATCATAAACAATGGAAGGTACTATAATTGCAACATTTATGGTGTATTTAGTCGCCATGCTTGCAATTGGACTTTATGCCTATAAACAAACTTTAGATGCAAAGGATTATTTTTTAGGAGGGCGCAGATTAGGCCCATGGCCAGCAGCTTCTGATATGAGCGGTTGTAGGTTTACCTGGTTATGCTTATGCTGCAGGCCTTGAGTCTGTGTGGTTAGCTGGTGGTTTATTAGCAGGTACTTGGTTTAACTGGTTAGTATGTGCAAAACGTTTACGTACTTTTAGTATTACTGCAAATGATTCATTAACACTACCTTCTTATTTAGCTAATCGTTTTGCTGATACAACACGTATTGTGCAAAGTTTAGCTGCTTTTTTCATCCTACTATTTTTCCTTTTCTATACTAGTTCAGGTTTAGTCGCTGGTGGTAAGTTGTTTGAAACTGTTTTCTCTATGGATTATACGGTTGCTGTTATTATTGGTACGGTCTGTGTTGTTTCTTACACACTCTTTGGTGGTTTCCTAGCCGTAGCATGGACGGATTTAGTACAAGGTTTATTGATGTCCGCCGCGTTATTAATTGTACCGATTGCTGCAATGAATGGTGGTATCGATCAACTTTCTATGGATTTAAATGATATCAATCCTGAATTACTCACTATTTGGAATGGTATCGATGGTAAACCGCTGTCATGGATTGCAATTGTATCGTTAGTTGCTTGGGGGCTTGGATATTTTGGTCAGCCACACATTTTAGCTCGTTTCAAAGCAACACGTAGTAACAAAGACCTAACCACAGCACGTCGTATTGCTGTAATTTGGACAGCATTATCAATGGCAGGTGCACTTTTAGTGGGGTTAGTTGGTTTGGTGTATATGAATAGTTCATTAACAGGTGGCTTAGTCGATGGTGAAAAGATTTTCATGATTTTAGTTAATGCTATTTTCCATCCTGTTATTGCTGGTATTTTATTGGCGGCTATCTTAGCGGCAATCATGAGTACTGCCGATTCACAATTGTTAGTGTCTTCATCAGCACTAGCGGAAGATTTCTACAAACTACTTATTAAACCCAATGCAAGCTCTGAAGAAGTTGTACTGGTTGGACGTTTAGGTGGTGGCTATTTCATTACTGGCATTATCTCTAGCAATGTCACCAGATAGCTCGGTATTAGGTTTAGTATCTTATGCATGGGCAGGGTTTGGTGCTGCATTTGGTCCTGTAATCATCCTTAGCTTGTATTGGAAAGGTATGAACCGAAATGGCGCGATTGCTGGAATGTTAGTGGGTGGTATTACTATCGTAGTTTGGAAGCAATTAACAGGTGGAGTGTTTGATCTGTATGAACTACTTCCTGGATTCATCCTTGCAATAATTGCAGTGATAGTAGTGAGTTTATTCACTGGAAAACCAAGCAGAAAGGTAACCGAACAGTTTGATGAATATGAGAAAAACTTAATAACATTAGATTAGTTCGATAATAATCGTTAACTCCCCTTAAATTATTTAATGCCACTTTTAAGTGGCATTTTTTTTGCGTGTGGATTAGTTAAGTTCACTGCATAATATATTCATTAGTTACGCAGGGGAGTTGCCAAGAGCAAACATCTGATTGCTTGAAGTTATTGTTTGTTAATGACGACAATAAAACAGTAAGCATGGGAGTAGATTTAAGAAAAATGATCTATTCGCTATAAAAAAGCCACGTTATTTTAACGTGACTTTTTTATGAAGTAAAAATATTAGTTTATTTATTATAGGGTCTTAGAGCCTAGTGTAACTTACTCTGGTAAGACCGCATTATGATATATGTTCTGTACATCATCACAGTCTTCTAACATCTCTAAGAACTTTTCAAATTTCTCTACATGCTCTTCAGTCACTTCTGTATCGGATTGTGGTACATAAGTAATTTCTTCAACTTCAAGCTCTACATCTGGGTAACTTGCGTGTAGTGCAACTTTTGCGTTATTAAACTCAGTATGCGGGCAGAATACAGATATCTTGCCATCTTCTGCAACAACATCGACTACATCTACGTCTGCCATCATCAGTTCTTCTAATACGGCTTCATCATCTTCACCAGCGAATACAAATACAGCTTGATGTTCGAACATGTGAGCAACGGTACCCGGAGAGCCAATTTTTGCACCTGTTTTATTAAAACAATTACGAACATCAGTCCAAGTACGATTACCATTGTC
>TARA_R110001583_G_scaffold50785_2_pt1 | contig 15692 bp, 14 predicted proteins | sample TARA_R110001583 | Tara Oceans TARA_R110001583 (sample SAMEA4398432) | marine metagenome | biome: Polar Biome; feature: [MES] marine water layer (ENVO:01000295) within the mesopelagic zone...; material: water (ENVO:00002006), including particulate matter (ENVO:01000060) such as...... | reverse complement strand
CGCAGAGTAAGAGAAGTCGATGGCATATTGAACAGCGAAACCAGTCTGCTCCTTTCTAGCATGTAGTGTTCGCTTTTTCGTCCGGCACGCTGAGCCCCCAAGCCGATCTAAGTGTCATAATATCCTCCACATGCTTGGTGGCTAATGGCTTTTCTCCCCCCATACTTTCCACCAAACAACAAATTTCAGCCGCTTGTTCCATCACTTCTAGTTTTGCGTAGGCATCCCACATATCTCGTCCAGCAACAATCACACCGTGATAAGGCAAAACAACACAATCGTGTTTTTTTATAACAACGGCTACGTTTTCTCCAAGCTGCTCTGACGTCGGCATGGCGTATTCCGCTACCCCTATTTCGCCTAAAAACAACATCGCTTCGGTTAACACTTGCGACCTTACTTTCTTGCCTGCTGCCGTCAACGCAACGCAGTGACTTGGATGTGCATGAACGATCCCCATGACATCTGGTCGCAGTCGATAAGATTGTAGATGCATGACGGTTTCAGACGTCGGTTTTAAGTCATGGTTTACGGGTGTTTCCGGCCCTACTTTTTCCCCCATCTCGTTGATAATAATCAGTTGATCTGGAGTTAATTTTTGCTTAAAAAATATCGAAGGAGTGATTAGGAATAAACCATTGTCTAATCTTGCAGAGATATTTCCTGCGGGGCCACAGATGAGTTTTTTGTCATACATCATCCGAGCTATCTCACACATATCCTCACGCAGTTTCTTCTCATTCATATCATTTTCCCAATTATTGATAGTCTGATTATTCATGAGTTTTAGGATGGTCACGCCTTTAACATTTGATACATAAAAGACGACATTTTATAGTGTTGATCTGCTATTCCTTGTTGGTCCGTGTCTAATAAAAACACATAACCAGAGTCTGGAAACTCTGACAACGAGGTCTCGTCACATTGATAAGACCCAGTCGTCACGACTAATTGCGAAAGGGACGGCCCATAAAAAGTACAGCGAGTAACATGTGTGGCAGGTAATATTATTCTATCAATACATGCTCCAGATGGATCATACACAGATACTCGATTACCGTTCCAATGGCAGACATAAAGGTTGCCCTGTCTATCCATGGATAATCCATCAGGCCGTCCTTCATCGATATCTAATGTTAAAAACACTCTTTTTGACGAAAAATGCACGTCATCATCGGCCAAGATATATTCAACAATTTCACCGCGAAACATATTAGTAATATAGGCTTTGAGTCCATCAGGGCTGAAAGTAATGCCATTTGCGACACTAAAGCCACTATCGAATTTTATAACATCCCCTGCTTTTCCTTTTAAAATATAAATACACCCATCAGGTTTATCCAATACCACATCATTCATCGTGCCAAACCATAAGTCTCCATTTGGCGACACAACCGCATCATTTATGCGTATATCTGGCTCTTCTTTACAAGGATCACAAATAAACACCAATGCCTGAAAAGTCGCGTCTGTCAGATAAATGCCTTGTTTGGATGCCAGTATAAAACTGCCTACATCAGTAAATGCGATTGCGGTAACGGGGATTTCAACGTTATATCGGACAGTTTCTTGAGTGAATATGTTTAAACGAAATATTTGGCAGCATTCCGCATCAACCCAATATATATACGTTGAATCTGCTATTGGGGATTCGCCGATTACATTACGGTACTGCCGATGTGTTGACATGAATTCCATAACTATTACCTTGATACAAGATTGGAGGGTTCAACCATATTTAATAGAGATTTTTAAACGCTGTTACATACTGAGAATAAGATGGAAGAGATGCCATAAATAACCGGCGCCTCTTCCATCTGTTCAGCTGTAATATTTAGGATGGGAAGGCAAACTGAGCACCTTCACGCACGCCTGACGAAGGCCAACGTTGCGTGATTGTCTTGCGTTTAGTATAAAACCGCACGGAATCTGGGCCATACGCGTGTAAATCACCAAACAGTGAACGCTTCCAACCACCAAAACTATGATAAGAAACTGGCACAGGCAAAGGGACATTAATCCCCACCATTCCTACTTTTATATTGTCGCTAAAGTAGCGTGCGGCTTCACCGTCACGCGTAAAAATACAGGTACCGTTGCCGTACTCATGATCATTAATAAGCGCCATTGCTTTTTGCATACTGTCAACACGGACAACCACGAGAACAGGCCCAAAAATTTCTTCCTTATAACTCACCATTTCTGGCTTAACGTTATCGATCAAGGTACCGCCGACATAATAGCCATTTTCATAGCCCGTCACCTCGGGATTACGCCCATCAACCACAATCGTTGCACCATCGTTTTCGGCGCTCGTAATATAGCCATTTACCTTATCTTGGTGAGCCTTGGTAATCACTGGGCCAAAATCATTGCTACTGTCGCTAAAACAACCCACTTTAAGACTGGCCATACCCGCTTTTAACTTCTCAATCAACAGGTCTGCCGCCTGATCACCGACAGCCACGACACAAGAAAGCGCCATGCAGCGTTCTCCAGAGGAACCAAAAGCGGCTCCAATTAGAGCCTGTGCAGCGTTGTCCATATCGGCATCAGGCATAATGATCGCGTGATTCTTAGCGCCACCCAGTGCTTGGCAACGTTTGCCATGCGCGCTGGCTGTTTTGTAAATGTACTCGGCAATGGGCGTTGACCCTACAAAGCTCACCGCTTCGATACGGTCATCGGTTAATAACGTATCTACGGCTACCTTGTCACCATTCACCACATTCATAACACCTTTAGGCAAGCCCGCTTCTTCTAATAGCTTCGCAATAAACAGCGTTGATGAAGGATCACGCTCTGAAGGCTTAAGAATAAAACAGTTACCGCACACAATCGCCATAGGATACATCCACAGCGGCACCATAGCGGGGAAGTTAAAAGGTGTAATACCGGCAACCACGCCTAGTGGTTGAAACTCGCTCCATGAGTCAACATTTGGCCCGACATTTTTACTATGCTCACCCTTTAATAATTGTGGTGCATAACAGGCAAACTCTACATTTTCTATTCCACGCTGTAGTTCGCCCATAGCGTCATGGCTTATTTTTCCATGCTCTTCACCGATCAGGCGAATGATGTGGTCGGCATTGTCTTCAAGTAACTGTTTGAACTTAAACATCACTCGGGCGCGCTTTGCCACAGGCGTATTACGCCATTCAGGGAACGCTGCGTGTGCAGCCGAAATCGCTTCTTTCACTGTCGCTTGGCTAGCCAGCCCGACTTTCTTACTGACTTCACCCGTAGATGGGTTGTAAACATCTTGTGTACGTTCTTTTTCTGCGCGATCTTCACCGTTGATATAATGTCCGATAATCTTCATCTGAAATTCTCATTATTAAGGCTATAAAATTAGTAACTTCGCATTGCGGTGATTCGTACTCACCTTCCTGATAACACCGCTATCTGGAATAAATATTGACGTTTATTGCCAAATTTTTTTATACAATTGAATGATTTCTTCTTTCGAAGCCACTCTTGGGTTATTTCCAGGTGAACCCGATGCGATAGCTTGATCCGCCATTTTGTCTAAACAAGAAAAGTAATCTTCTTTGTTAACCCCAAACTCAGACAAACTCGGTACTTTCAAGTCAATATTAAGCTGCATTAACTCATTAATCAGAGCTGTGACAGCAACGCCATTACTGTCATGCTTTTCGGCGATATTCATTGCTCTAGCACAATCCGCGTATTTACTCTGAGCAGCTGAAACAGAGTACTTAGTGATTTCTGGTAATAGCATGGCGTTACTCAAGCCATGAGGGACATGAAAGTTAGCGCCAATAGGTCGGCTCATACCATGCACTAGCGCAACAGACGCATTAGAAAAGGCCATACCAGCCATGTTTGCTCCAAGCATTATCTTTTCTTTGGCATCACGGTTACTTGGATTGTTCACCGCCTCACGCAAATTGGGGGCAATTAACCCCATGGCACTTAACGACAATTGCTCAGTAAACAACCCTGCCTTCTGACTCACATAGGCTTCTATTGCATGAGTCAGAGCATCGATACCCGTATCCGCAGCAATACGAGCGGGGGCAGTTGTCGATAATTCATAATCGATAATGGATGCAATCGGCAATAACCCTGGCCCCATACACAACATTTTTTCGTCCGTTTCGTTGTCAGTAATAATCGTCACTTTAGTGACTTCAGAGCCAGTGCCGGCAGTGGTTGGGATAGCAATAATGGGCACGATACTTTGATTAACGATATACGGTACTTTGTAGTCCCGCATGCGGCCACCGCATTTAGCGAGCAGGCCAATTGCTTTCGCACTATCAATCACGCTCCCTCCGCCCAGCGCAACGATACAATCAAATTTTCCTGCCAAAAAAAGCCGAACAGCCGGTAATAACGACGCCTCATCAGGCTCTGTCATTGTGTCTAAAAACTGATCACTGCTAATATTATGTTTGGTCAATAACTCACGCACCCGACGGACATTGCCTATCGTATCCATTACCTTATCGGATAAAACAAGAGGCCTTTCACAACCTATGTCTTTTAACAAAGACGGTAAGTTTTCGATTGCGTTAGCACCAATATCTAGAAACTTTGGTAAATATATTCGCTGACTCATAGCCGTTAAACCTCACTAATTGATACCTTTGTATCCTTGTTATTTTTATTAGATAAGCACTCACCACTCACTTAAAAAAAGCGCTATTTTTTGGTATTTCTTTTGTCGATTACGCAATACAAGTTGAACGTCTTTATTCGGATAAAAACTTTGATAGTCACCCCGCATAGAAGAAACCGCGTCATCAAAGCTTGCAAACAAACCCACACCCGTTGCCGCGGCCATTGCCACACCACGAGCACCTGTTTCCGCACAAGGCGTCACATTGACGGTAATATTTAATATGTCGGCAAACAGTTGGCACCAAACGTTTGAACGAGAACCACCACCACCGAGCACAACGTGATCAAACGTAATGCCAAAACGCGCCAGTTTATCGACATGCTCCTGATGCCCGAACACAATACCTTCGTACACTGCGTACAATAAATCGGCTCGGGTATGCCACCCAGATACACCAAAAAAATTAGCGCCGAGGTGTGCATTGTCTTTTGATCCATAAAGATAAGGGTGGTAAATCGGTAGGTTTTCATTCAACTGCACTTGCTGAACGAGCTCATTACAATAATCGAATACTTTCCTATCCAGAACGGGCGCTGCGTATTTTTCAGCTTGAAAAAACTCGCTCACAAACCATTCTAAATTGGATGCCGATGTCGCACTGGACTCTATCGCCAAATACCGATCACCGGGAAACACACTCGACATAAAAATATCAGGTGTCGGCAAGTCATCACTGATGACTTGATTAATGCTCCATGTACCCGCAATCATCGACGCTTTTCCATTTTCAAATACGCCAGTACCAACCGCACTTGCTACGACATCGAACATACCAGCCACGACTGGCGTCCCTTCTAATAAGCCCGTCTCACCCGCAGCGTCTGACTGTACTGTTCCAATGATTTGCTCCGAACGAAATACAGGAGGGATCATGTCCGCCGCCTCGCTGATATCTAAAAATTTTAATAACTGCTGACTTACATTATGGGACTTGAAATCAAAAAGACCCGATGCACTTAAATCACCAAAATCAGTCGCTAACGTGTCGCTGAGCTTAAAATTAATGTAATCCTTACAAAATAAAAGCGTGGTGCTTCGATAATAAACATCTGGCACATTTATTTTTACCCACTTTAATAACGTCGCGGTCTGTGAAGGCCAAACGCCTTGATGGTTTAACGCGTGTATTTGGTCATAATTCACCCAATGCTTAATATCACCGCTTAAGTCATCCGCTCGGCTGTCTAACGATTTGATCGCGATGGTAGAAGCATTATTTTCGTCAAATAAATACAAACCATTACCATGACCACTACAACCAATACCTTTAATGTCACTGCCCTTTAGATTCGCCTTAAACAGAGCATCACGAATAACTTGGGTGCAAGATTGCCAGAGTTCATTTAGGTTTGATTCTGAATAACCTGGTTTCGAAAACAGCGTTTCAACACGCGTGCTGGCCATGCCAATTTCATGACCATGTAAATCAAAAATAGCGGCTTTTATCGCAGTATTCCCACAATCAATACCTAGTATGTACTCTGGCATAGCGACATCCTCATCTGTGATAAATGGCTAACGCATCATCGACAGAAGCATTATTATGAATCATCGCCATCAGCGCTTTCACGACTAAACCAGGCTCTGCATGTTGATATATGTTTCGTCCGTAAACCATGCCAACCGCACCTTGATCCAGTAACAAACGCGCTTTGGTGAAAACATCTGCAATATCTTCTTTCCCACCGCCGCGTACTAACACAGGACACCTAGCGGCTTCGATCACTTTATGAAAATCTTCTGCTTGTGAGGTCGGATCGGCTTTAATAATGTCGGCACCCAGCTCACGCGCCACTCGAGTTAGCGTCACTATTTTTTCACAATCACCGTCGACCATATAACCACCACGTCCATCATTAGGCTGCATAACCAAAGGCTCAATCATCAGCGGCATACCGTATTTTTCACAATCTAATTTCACTTTGCTGATATTCTTCACACATTGGCGAAACAAATCTGGTTCATTAGGCAACATGAACAAGTTCACAACGACACAAGCTGCATCCATCGCAACCGCTTGCAAAACAGGGTCACTTTCATTTTGTAAAACGGACCACATTACTCTGTGCTTCTCAATGTTATAGGGATTACCCATATCGATACGCATGACCAGCGCGGGCTTATTTTTCCCATTTATGGATTGCAAAATATCCGACTGACCATAAGTCATTTGGATCGCATCAGGATTCGCATCCACAAGCTTACTCACGACCGCATCCATATCCTCCAAACCATCAAGAAAAGACGGCTCGTTACACACGCCATGATCAATCGCCACATCCAAACAACGACCACTTTTAAACAAGCGATGCATACGTGCTTTATTACTTACGAACATAGAACTTCTCCATTGTTGATAACGTTTTTATATTGTGTCGCTATAGATTCAGCGTTCAAATCACATCCATTCTGATCACAGAGGCGTTTAGAACAATGTTCAAGTTGCGCTATTAATATCGAGTCATCCCATCCCAATTGATTCTTCATTAACAATGCAACTTCGATCAGGACGTTATTATTCAGTCGCCCTTCTATGGCTAAATTCGTCCGACGCACAACGAGATCTTCCAAGTGGAAGGTGGATTCCAATTCAATCAAGTACTGTATTTCTTCAACAAAATACTCATCAAGCGTTGATAATTTGGTCAATTCTTTATTACCTGAATACTCCAAGATATTTTTAATATCCGTTCCATATCGATCAAATAAAATGCTTATATGTGCCACTTTTGTAGAATAAAGCACGTGTAATTTCGTAATGAACTTTTCGATTTCTTCTGGACTTGTGGGGTACCCTCTACCACCACCAATGTGTTTTTCACGAGTAGAACACCGGCGCTCTTTGTCTAAAATGGACAACACCTCTGTCGTGACTTGTTCAGAAAAGGCACGAAAAGTCGTCCATTTACCACCGACTAAAGATAATATTATCTGCCCATTTACATTTGATACTTGCAATTGATGTGACCGTGGAATTTGTCCTGCGGTTTCTTTAGAGGCGGAACCTAAAGGTCGAACACCGCTAAATTTATAGACAATTTGTTCTTTATCGACCGTAATTCCAGGCAAAATGGTATGAAGTGAGGCTAAGATGTAATCCACTTCATCATCTGTACAACGCACATCAGTTAAATCCGTGACAGGAAGATCGGTCGAGCCAATCAACACCTTGCCCATGTATGGGAAAAGAATGCAGACACGGTTTTCGGTGTTTTCGTAGTAAATCATCGACCCTGCAAGCTCATCGTGTAATTCTTGGTTATCTACAACGATGTGCGAGCCTTTTGTGCCGGTAATAAACTCAGAACGAAAGCCCATACTTTCATTCACTTCGTCTATCCAAGCACCGGTTGCATTCACGATAACTTGAGCCGAGATACGTCGAGTTTCATTTTCTAATTTGCTTGTCAGTGTGATCGTTTTGTCATCAGAGAATGACGCTTCGCAGTGGTTGATCGCATATTTCGCCCCTTGTATTTCATTCCCTTCATTCACTAATTCCATGGCCAAACGTTCTGGAGATGTGATCCAAGCATCATAATATTCCGCAACACATTTCACGGATTCACGCATCCGAGGAAACCTTAAATGCGTCTGCTGCTTGCCATAAAACTGGTGTCTCGGAAAAACTCGGTCTTTACGCGTAAATACGTCATAAAGCGTGAGTCCAATTTTAACAATGAGCGAGCCGCGCTCTGACGTCGGTTGAGTCCGTCCAAAGAAACGTAAAACGGCCGCTTTAATACCCGCTAAATGACTGTCTAATGGCACAATAGTACGAAGTGGTTTTACTAAATGTGGTGCATTTTTTAGCAGTAGATTTCGCTCATCCAAAGATTCACGCACTAAATCAAACTCGGCGTTTTCCATGTAGCGTAAGCCACCATGTATCATCCTAGACGGCGATGAACTGGCGCCATTGCAAAAGTCGTATTTTTCGATCAGTAATACTTTAAGCCCCTGCAAAGCTAATTCTCGATAGGTTCCAATACCATTAATACCACCACCAATAATAACGACATCGTATTGCTCACCCTCTTGAATATTCGTCAAATGTTCAATGTTCACGGCTCGACTCCTTTAAGTTATAACGATAAGTGACTTAAATGAGCATCGACAAAACGGGATATTTCCGTCACCACACCGTCGTCTAGTTGAATATTCCCCGCTATTGCATTTTCTTCTGCCTGCTGTGGATTACGCGCGCCACACAATGAAAATGTCACTCCTGGTTGCGCAATCGTCCAAGCAATAACCAACTGCGCAATGGAAATACCTAAATCGTTGGCAATAGGTGTTAGCTGCTTACAAAATGATTGAACAATCTTACGATTCTCTAAAGAAAACAAAGGATCGTTTGCCCGTTGATCATCGCCACTAAACTTTGTATCTGCCGTCATTTTTCCGGACAACATACCTAACGCCAAAGATGAATAGCTCAGACAAGCTGTATTCGTTAGTTGCGTGTGCGGCAATATGTCGGATTCTAATGAACGATATATAGCGTTGTAGCGCTCTTGTACTGCATCGACTACACCGAATTTTTGGTACTCTTTTAACTCCTCTAATGAGGCGTTACTAATTCCAATGGCTTTTATCTTGCCTTCTTTTTTTAACGCCAACAGTGTTTTCATTGTTTCTTCAATTGGCGTGGTCGGGTCTTGCCAATGGGTGATATACAAATCGATGTAATCGGTTTGAAGACGACTCAAGCTCGCTTCCAGTTCATGGCGAATAGACGCTTCACCTAGAAAGCGATGAACGGGTTTACCATCCTCATCAAAAAAATGATTTCCTTGCTCTGTATGCCATACCAAACCGCATTTGGTGACCAATACAACCTTTTCTCTCTGCCCTTTAATGGCTTTTCCGACGATGTCTTCTGAGCGACCGAGACCGTAAGCCGGTGCGGTATCGATCAAATTTACGCCTTGATCGATTGATGCCTTTATTGCCTGAATCGACTTTTCTTCATCTGTACCGCCCCACATCCAGCCACCCATAGCCCATGTTCCAAGCCCAATGACCGATGCCTCAATTCCACTGTCGCCTAATGTTCTAAATTTCATTTGTCTTCTCCAATTTTTTAAGCACGGATTTTGCCGTCTTCTCATCACTGACCAAGGTTTTGATAATGCCGCCCTTGCAGACAGAAGTGATCAACGCCACTTTTTCATCACCAGATGCCAAACCAATAGAAACTGGAATGCGCTGTAACTCCGGCAACGTCAAACCCACTAATTTTTCGTTTAATTCCGCATAACAAGGCATCCCTTCCGCATCCAACAAATGCGCAAACACTTCGCCAACACAACCATGCAAAGCCATTTGAGATTTTTCTTCTGAGCTTAGGCTTCGTAAATCAAAATAGCTTTCATCACCAACCGATACCGAGCCTAAACCAAGCAGAGCAATATCAGCATTTCGAGCACAGTCGATCACTTCCTTACAGGAACGTATATTGAGCAAAAGGTCCCTATCTTCTTTAGAATCAGCAAACAAGGGTGCATGCAATTGCATTGACTTACCGCCCAATTTCTCCGCCAATCTAAACGCCAAATGGTTTACATCGGTATAATGCTTACCTTGCACCCCCCAGTTGCAGGAACCACAGTGATATCGTATCCACGGGTGGGCCGAATACTCTCAACGAGCGCAAGGATCGCTTTACCCCCAGAGATACAAATGGTGTCGCCGTCACGTAGCTTATCGAGTAACAAATTGGCCGCCGTTTCAGCCACGAATTTAACAACTACTTGCGGGTCCTCAGACACCGTTGGGCACAATATAGATTCTTTAAGCCGCGACGTTTGAGCTAGCTCAAGCTCCATGGCATAAAGGTCAATATTGCTTATGTTTAACTTCACCTCAACAAGCCCATCTTCACGCGCCTGGCGAATAATACGGTTCACTTTGGTAGTAGAAAGACCCAGTAGTTTTGCAACCTCTGCTTGGTTTTTGTTTTCCATATAATGGAGTGACAACACCTGACCGATTAATCGATCTAATACAACCTGCTTATCTGAATTAAATATCATATTGTTTTTCTACAACTACTTTTTCTTGTGTAATAAATGATCTGCAGCGACAGCGATTAATAGAATCAACCCTTTTATAAAATCTTGCCAATATACAGAAACGTCTAATAAAATAAGTGAGCTTGATACTATACTAAGCAATGCAATGCCTAATATGGCACCAAAAATAGAACCTTGCCCTCCATTAAAACTTGCGCCACCAATGACAGCCGCCGCAATAATATTAAGTTCTAAACCAATACCGAAACTGGGTGTTGCTGCGCCAAATTTTGACATGTAAATAATACCTGCCAATCCACACAGTGCAGAACATAAAATCGTAACGCCGAGTTTTACTCTATCCGTTCTAACGCCAGAATATTCAGCGGCTTTTTCATTACTTCCAGTATAAAAAATCTTTCTAAAAGCTGTTGCATTCCGCAATAAATAATCACTAATAATGACTACAAAAAAGAAAATGAAAATAGAAAATGGAATTCCAAATAAATTACCCTGACCGATGAACTTAAACTCTGACGGTAACGTGAATAATGAAATAGGAGTACCTTGAGTAATAATCATACTTAAGCCTCGCGCTAATCCCATAAATGCGAGTGTAACGATAAAGTGATGCAATCCAATCTTAGTAACGCACAGACCCATAAGGCCACCGATAAAAGCACAACCTAAAATGGACAATACACTCGCCGACCAAGGATCTACTCCTAACATAAATAATTTGCCCGCCATCACCATGGCTAAACACATAACTGCGCCTACCGATAAATCAATACCACCAACGATAATCAGCAAAGTCATACCGACAACAACAATACCTTCCGTAGAAAACGACAACATAATCGCACGCATATTCCCCCAAGTGAGGAAATATTCTGACGCAAAGCTCATCGTAATAAAAAGTACAGTAATAATAATAAGCAATGTAAACTCACGCATACTCGCCATTTTTTTCAAAAAAACTAAAATAGAATTAGTATTTTTTTCAAGTTGGTTTGATTCGCTCATAATAGGACCATCGTTGACTGTTTTTTTAATTAAATTATTTTTCATTTTTATTCTTCATAACTAATTAGATGGATTTTTATGCACAATGGGATGACGACTTCCTGAAGCCAAATGCATGATGTTTTCTTCACTAATTTGATCCTCTTCAAGGATCCCTGCATTACTGCCCTCGCACATCACCATAATACGATCGCTTAAACCAATGACCTCCGGCAATTCCGATGAAATAACAATAACGCCCACCCCTGACTGTGCTAGCTCACGGATCATTTTATGGATTTCAGACTTTGCCCCCACATCGATACCCCGTGTTGGTTCATCCATAATGATGAGTTTTGGCTTTATTGACAGCATCTTAGCAAAGGCCACTTTCTGTTGATTACCACCACTTAATGATGACACTGGCGCATTCATTCCCGAGGATTTGAGTTTGAGCTCACTCGTCAGACGCTGAGCTTGTTTAAGCTCTTCTTTTGTATCAATAAACCCATACATCGATACTTGCTCAGGTCTAAGAGCAGAAACATTTTCTGCAATGGATAATTCAGTAAATACACCATTTCCTTTCCGGTCTTCAGATAAATAAACAATTCCATTTTCTATACCCATTTGATAGGTATCAGTTTTTATGAGCTTTCCACGAAATTTAATAGTGCCACTGGTTTTTTTATGCAGTCCACAAATTGATTTGACCATTTCAGATCTTCCTGCACCAATAAGGCCAGAAATGCCAAAAATTTCTTTTTCATAAACTTCAAAATTAATATCATTAAAACGAGAACCGTCGCTTAAACCACTAACAACCAGTGACACTGGGTTCTGTTTTGTGTCCCCTTGGAATTTGGGAGGGTATAAATTAGACACCTCTCTACCAACCAGTAATTTAACGATTTCATCTGGGGTTGTTTCTGATATTTTTTTTGTAGCAACGTACTTACCGTCTCGAAAAACAGTCACCCTATCGCACTGAGTAAATATTTCAGCCATACGGTGGCTGATGTAAATAATGCTAATACCTTCTTTTTTCAAATCTTGCATAATACTAAAAAGTATTTTCGATTCATTCTCCGTGAGCGCAGCCGTGGGCTCGTCGAGAATCAATATTTTACAATTCGTGGTCGTTGCTTTTGCAATTTCTATTAATTGTTGATTAGATATACTCAAATCAGACACTAATGTTTTAGGGTCAATATTGGCCAAAGGTTTAATGGCTTTAGCCGCCTCTTTATAAAGCTGCTTATAATTCATAAAAAGTGAATTAGACGCATTGGTTTTGGCCATTAAAATATTTTCTGCAACAGACACATCTGGGCATAATGCTATTTCTTGATGTACAAAACCGACCCCCACTTTTTGTGCATCTAGTGGAGACCTAATAACTTCAACTTTGCCATTGAAAATCAAACTTCCGGAATCGGGCTGATGTATTCCGTCGATTATTTTCATCAATGTCGACTTACCCGCACCATTCTCTCCCGCTAATGCATGTATTTCACCAGTTAGCAGTTCAAGATTCACACCGTCTAACGCCACTGTGCTGCCAAAGGTCTTTTTTATATTTTTTATTTCAAGTGCAACGGTTTGAGTGTGCATATTCACATCAACCCCTCTTAAATTAGCGCTTATTTTGAAACACTGAGCCCACTATATATAACGTGAGCTCAGTGAATTCAAAGGACAATAATACGGCTTATTTTTTATTCATTAATACCTTTAGTGCCACGCTTATTGAGGTACTTATCCCAGTAGAAATCATCTGCGTTGTCCTTCGTAACAATAGCAAAGCCATTGTCGACAAATGGCACACCCATTGGGTTGAACCCAGAACGCTTGAAGTCATTCATAGGATCAATGAGTTCTGGATGCGCCGCCATATAAAGCAACATAAAGCCCATATAACCTTGCATACCTTGGTTCGGGTTCACCGAACCAAACACTTCTCCAGCCTTGATCATATCCAGGATTTTTGCATTAACATCCGCGGTCATCACACGAATCGAGCCACCTAACTCTTTTGCCGCTTGAGCCGCGCCTAATGCTGACGTTGCCTCCGGCATAAACACAGCCCCTAACTTAGGGTGTGCTTGAGCTATCGTATTCAAAGCATTGTAAGCTTTGGTCGCATCGGTATTACTAGCAGCGCGTGAGACCAATTTCATGTTTGGCCACTTTTCTTCCATACGAGCAATAAAAGAGGAAATTCGATTGTCATGATTAGCCTGACCGGGGTTTTCCAATACGGCGTATTCGCCTTTTCCTCCCATGTCTTTAGCAACCGTATCCGCGGCAAACTTGCCTTCTTGGAAATTATCAGACGTGATGAAAGAAACGCGATTACTGTTTGGAGAGTCTGCGGCAAATGTGACAGACGGTATGCCCATTTTGGCGGCACGGTTAATCGGCTCAATGAAGGGATCAGGGTTCATAGGGTGAACAAAAATACCCGCTGGATTTTTAGCGAGTACCTGTTCAAAAGAAGACAGCTGTTTATTGACATCGTACTCTGGCGTACCGGTATAAACCGTTTTACAACCCATTGATTGAGCCGCCGCCTTAAACATTTCATAGACAGGAAACCAATACTCCACACCTGAAACCATTACATTCATATAATAAGTTTCACCCGGTGCACAGCGAAAGGGTTCATGATTATGAGCTTTACCTGCCGCTAAAGCGCTTGTTCCACTCAGCACAGCAACCGATGTTATTGCAACGACTGTCGCTCTTTTTAAGTTTATTTTCATTTTATTCAACAACATTTTTCACTCTCCTTATTATTATTATTTAACGGGTCGTACATGCTTTGATCAGGCTCAAACGACTCTTTAGCAGCTTGAGTTTTTTATAAAATATATGCAGAAGACATATAAATATCACAATAATAAAATATATACCACTACTCGGTATATATTTCTAAAATTGATTATTCCTCTATTTCCAAAATAAAATGACAGCTCTTTTGACACAGTTGAAGCCGCTAAACAAGTCACTGAGCGCGGCTATAAGATTGCAGAAGTGGCTGAGCGACTTTGAGTTAGTTACAAAATGGATTGCCCGATACAGCAAGCCTAGAGCGAGCAGAAAAGTGGTAGATTCAGCTCTGTCAGAGATCCAACGGCTTAAAGCTGAGCTTCAGAGAGTGACCGAAGAGAGGTGAATTTTAGAAGGGGTCGCTGTACTTTGCTGGGGAATCATAGAAAAGTACACATTCATAAAATGACGGTTCAACGACTAATCTATTGTTGTCTTGTGTCGAATACTGCAAGTCTATAGTAGCGGTTGTTGCAGTTGGCTGGGTTGTCCAAAGAGTCTACAAAAACAAGAAAATGATCAACTTGCCGTCAACATTAAAGCGCAAGTACCTTACTTTCGTATTGCCCTTAGTGTGCGCACCAAAAAAACAACTCTCATGCCATGCCAATTACAACATAGTATTTTTGCTTATATACCTACGTGGGTATCCGTTTTAATGCGTATTCGTAACAAAATAGTCAAACTATTTGGGGTTACCCTTGGTGTGGATTACTTAAGACCCACGAGCGACAAGCTCAATATTGGATATAAAGCGGGATTTTTAGCGATTACTGAAAAATGCGAAGATGAAATTGTTTCCTATTCGAGAACAGGCATATGAGCTTTGCCCTCACTACGCATCCATTTGAGTTGCGGAATCGTACAGGCCTAGAATAGGGTTTAAAAAGCGTTAATGACTATAAAAACCAACAATCCAACAATTATATTTTTTAGATGCTTAAGCATTTTTTAATCATGTATTGTAAGGATGCTCTGGATACTTTACTGGTTTTTTTACCTAAAAAAGCAGACCTTAATCCCAACCCTTCCACTAAATCGATAATAAGTTCAGCAACCTCTTTAGTGTTCATTTTAGGGTCGAACTGTTTGAGCTCAATTCCCTTAGATAAAACGCTTGATATAGATTCTGACATTTTTTTTCTGTTCGCAATAAAGCCTTCCGCAATAATAGGATTTCGTATCGC
>TARA_R110001583_G_scaffold12547_2_pt1 | contig 15693 bp, 19 predicted proteins | sample TARA_R110001583 | Tara Oceans TARA_R110001583 (sample SAMEA4398432) | marine metagenome | biome: Polar Biome; feature: [MES] marine water layer (ENVO:01000295) within the mesopelagic zone...; material: water (ENVO:00002006), including particulate matter (ENVO:01000060) such as...... | reverse complement strand
TATCGTCACCACTTAGAGGTCTGGAATAATTGCAACGAAATAACAAATCCCGACAAATCCACCTTTAAAGATTTCGTTGAAGAGTTTGATGAAATTTTAAGATCGATTAAAGAGGAGGGTTTTAATTCGTATATATCCCATATCCCCACTTATAAAGGTTGCGCCCTAAATGGCGCACATCGTATTGCCGCTTCTATACTTAATCACAATTCAGTATGCTGTATAGAAAGCGCCCTTGAAGAAGGCCAATTAGACTGTAGCCACGCATATTTTGCCAAACGGGATCAATATGTAGAGGGTGGCCTTTCTTCGTTTTATTCGGATGAGATGGCTTTAGAATACGCCCACATAAAACGTAACACTTTCATTGTTACACTTTTTCCCACCGCACACGATCAGATCGATAGAGCAAGAGATCTCATTGAATCTGCTACAGGTATCGTTTATGAAAAAACCCTTTCTCTTACCGATACAGGAAGATTTAATTTTGTTAGGACTCTTTATGATGGGGAAGATTGGCTTGGCGGTCCAGAAAACCGTTTCCATGGAGTAATGCCCAAGGTTAGAGATTGCTATGGGTCTTCAGGCCCCACAACAGTTTTTTTGGTGGAAACCAAATCCCCATCTGTATTGCCCATCTTAAAAGAAGAGGTTCGGGCGCTTTTTAATGTGGGAAAACACTCTATCCACATTAACGATACATACGAAGAAACCCTTAGAATTTCACAGGCCGCATTCAACGACAATAGTCTTCATTTTTTAAATCATTCAAAAAATATATACTTCCCTCATTTTGAACATCTTCTTGCAACCTTAAAACACACGATCAATAATCATTCCCTAAATTTTGATGATTTTTGTATTGGGGGAAGCTCAACTCTCACCGCATATGGTTTACGACAAGGGGAAGATCTCGACTATTTACATAAGTTTCCCGAGCATAAGTTTGTCGGCCACTCCAGCATTAGCAGCCACAATACTGAGCTTCACAATTATGGCCACTCAAAGGACGATATACTTTACAATCCCGCCAATCATTTTTATTATCAGGGCGTAAAATTCGCATCTTTGAAAGTTATTAAAGATCTAAAAGAAAAAAGGAGAGAACCAAAAGATCTTGTTGACAGTGACTTAATTTCACCTATCATATAAGATGAAATGCACGGTTCCTCAATATGATCGCATCACATCAGATCGCCTAAAAGCTTTATGTTGTAATCTTGAATTTGTCCCTAGCGGTTTCTCTGCGAAATGCCGCGCAACTGGCTCTTCTCTGGAGACTCCCGCCCCGCATCGGCGCCCTATAGTTTTTTGCAAAACGGATCATGTGGCTGATTTTTTTGAGCACTGTAATCAAAATCCTCTTGTCGAGTATGTGCTAGTAACTGCTGATAGCGACCGACCTGTGTCTTCAGAGATGTACAATTCAGCCCCCTCTAATATTCGGGTGTGGTTCGGGACAAATATTGACCATCACGCTCCCAACCTTTATTCTATCCCCCTTGGCTCCACTCTGGCAACATGGATTGGGGATTCCACCCACGCACTTCAACAAGAACTGTCTGCTTTTGAACTGATTGAGGAAACAGGAGAGGATAAAAGCTTTGTCAATTTAGTCTATATGAATTTTGGAGGATACACAAATCCCAATCATCGCCTCCCAATTTATAACGCCTTAAAAGATAAAAGCTGGGTTACTGCTAGAAGATGTGATATTCCTCCCAGTAGTTACGAAGCCTCCACTGATTTCATTTCCGATGCCCAATACATTAAAGAGCTTTACAACCATAAGTTTACAATTTCCCCATTGGGTAATGGGGTAGATTGCGGTCGGGTATGGCAAGCTTTATATTTAGGTGTTATCCCCATTATTCCCCGCCACATTAATGTGGAGTTCTATAAAGATCTACCTATTTTAATTTATGACGACATCAATGAACTTACGCCGTCTTATCTAGAGGAATGCTACATTAACTTAAATTCTTCTCCTCAGTATGATAAAGCTAAAGCCAGCTATTGGGCTTGCGCCATTAAAGAAGCTGCTCGCACCGAATAAAAGTTACTTATTGGAGAAAAAGGGTAGAAAATGAAAAAGCATAATGTAAAACAAATTCCCATTTATCTAACAACATCAAATGGGAGGGAGCACATAATAAAAGTTTTTTGTTATCTGTTCAACAAATATTGGGATAGCAATAAAGAGGTAAATGTAATTGGTTATGATAAACCGAGTTTTGAAATGCCTTCAAATTTCAAGTTCGTATCCATGGGTAAACAGATAGGTGGCCCTTCAATGTGGGCTACAGATTTAAAAAAATTCTTTGAATGTAAAAATGACCCCTATTTCATTCATGTTCTTGATGATCAGTTCATATCTGCGCCAAGCAGATTTGATATAATGCAAGATCTATTTAGTTATATGATAACTAATAATGCTGTTAATGCAAACTTGGGAAACATAAGGGAGCATAATGGTCTTATAAGATTTGGCAATTTTGAGGTTAACGAACGAAATGACGAATATGATATTTGCACACTTTCACAAAATGCAGAATATAGAATATCTACCGCCCTTTCTATATGGGAAAGGGAATATCATTTGAAATACATGATTCCAGGCAGAAACCCTTGGGAATATGAAGTTGTCGGCTCTGTTGAGGCAAAGAATGATGGAACAGCGCATATATGTACAGATAGAGAATATCCAGTCTATCGAATAGAAGGGGTTGTGGCAGACAGCATAAATACCTTTAACTGGAAAGGAAATGAAACTTCAGAGCAAGCAGCATATACTCCAGTAAGCGAAAGCGACGTTTTAGAAATGGTTGATTTGGGAATTCTGAATTCTGAATAATGAAAATAATGTTCCACTGTGACTGGAATTCTTCCAGTGAAGATTTATTGAATACTTATAAAATTCAAACGCCAAATGAAAGTGGTGTCTGGAATAACATACAAGCGACAACCAACATAAATCAAGCAGACTATCATGTTGTAATGGATGGTGGAAAACCACAAGGTGTTCCGTGGAACAGGGTAATATATCTTCAAAGAGAAGAGCCTGAAATTAAAGCGACGAGATTAGATTTCCCAGATGATTTGTTCTTTCGTGGCACTTATACAGATAAAAATCATTATTTAGTATCTGTATGGCGTGTTATCAAAGCTTACGATTATCTTAAAAGTTTACAGTATGATGCGGGGAAAAAATTATACGCATTAAGTACAATTACTAGCGGAAAATCGTTTGCCAGCGGTCACAAGAAAAGGATAGGGTTTTTAGAACAGTTGGTTAATGTCGATAAGCAGATTCATATTTTTGGAAATGCGGGTATAGAACAACATGGCAATATTAAAGACTGCTTTAAAGGCGAATTAAATTATAATCGGTATTGTAAATTTAACGGATTGTGGCCTTACCATTATAGCCTTGCTTTTGAAAATTCTAGTATTGATAATTGTGTTAGCGAAAAAGCGTACGATGCATTATTGGCATGGAGTATGCCAATATACTGGGGCTGCACAAATGTTTCAGAGTATTTACCAGCAGGGAGTTATCACCATGTTGACATAGATGATCCATCTAGCATACAACGGGTTATTAATATAATAAAAGAACCCCCAACTCAAGATAATATCAATGCAATGTCTCAGGCTAGAAAATTAATATTAGACAGCTATAATATATGGCCTGAAATAGAAACAATAATAAATGAGAAATCAAATGACTGAAGAAATATACTACGGACAAGAGGGGCAAGATTCTATAATTAAGCAATTTTTTGAGGCCAAGGGTATCAAAAAAGGGACGTTTTTAGATGTGGGATCTTTAGATGGGATTAGATTTAGTAATACCTATCTTTTAGAGAAAACAGGATGGACTGGTATTTGCGTTGAGATGCATCCGTCATACTTTGACATGCTTGTAGAAAATAGACCAAATTCAATTTGTTATAGTTGTGCAGCAGCAGATAAAGATAAAGTTAAATCTGAGGTATCTTTAAATTGGAGGGCAAGTTTAAGTAGTTCAGATTTAACATTAGAACAATATTATGGTGAAAATTCTGGTTGGAAGCCTTGGTATGGGGATCGAGACAAAAAGGAGATTAATGGATTTTTAAATGGAAGACACAATGTTGAATTTAGAACCCTTGACAGTATCATCGAAGAAAATAAGAAACAATTTCCAAAGATTAATTTTGTCTCTATTGATATTGACGGCTCGGAAACTCAAGCGTTACCACATTTAGATCTGAAGAAATGCAATCCAGAACTTCTAAGCTTAGAGCACAATATCGTGGGTGGAGACTATATAACTAAATATGCTGCAAATCATGGGTATCATCCCGCTCTTCTGGTTGGTGAAGATATTTTGTTTGTAACCAATAAAGAAGACGCGGAGTTGTTACATAACTTTTCTATACACGGGGAACAATATCATAACGATCATCCCTGCGATGAAAAAGAGGCATAATATATGCCCGAGATAGAAACACTAATAAACGGGAAATCATAATGAACGTTGATGGTTATTTTAATTTAAAAAAATTAGATTGGTGGTTTGATAATAGAGACCGTCCAGTAATTTTAGATATTGGCGCATATAATGGTGAAGATAGTAAAATATATTTTGACTTATTAAAAAATGTAAAATTATATGCATTTGAAGCAGATCCTACTGTGTGTGAGATTTTTAAAAAAGATTGCCATTCATACATGGAGAATGATAATTTTCAGTTAATAGAAAAAGCAGTTTCCAATAGTGACAAATATATTAACTGGCATTCCTGTGTGATAGATAGAGAGTTGGATGAATACCCCAAAGAAGTTCCAGATTATTATGGGAATTCTGGCCCCTCTGGAACATCTAAAAAACCTACTGGACATTTACAGCAATACAAACATATAACCTTTTCTGAACCCGCCGTCATTCCATCAATAAAATTAGATACATGGCTTGACAAAATGAATATTGATATAATTGATTTTATTCATTGTGATGTTAATGGCGGGGAAAGAGAATTTTTTGAGGGCGCCAAGGAAACCTTAAACAATAATACAAAATTCTTATGGATCGAGGAGTTGTATGATTCTGGTTTTTGGGAAGATACTAAGATGGAGGCTAAAGATCTATCAGAATATCTTTATAATTTTGATAGGGTTGAAAAAATCGGCAGCAATGTTCTTTGGGTAAATCGCGAAAGGAATAACAAATGATGAATAAAATTTTTTCAAAAAACGGAGAACTACTGCATATACATTTTGACTCCAAAGCATTTAAAGATGACAGAATAGATATATCACCAGATGAAGAATATATGCAAGTTTCCTGTTTAAATCTTCAGGATGGCAAAACATTCAACGCTCATAAGCATTTAGAAAATATAAGAGAGATTACCATAACTCAAGAATCTTGGGTGGTGATTAGGGGAAAGGTAAAAGCGTATTACTATGATACAGATAACGAATTGATAACAACAGCAGAGTTAAGTGCGGGTGATTGCACTATAACATTTAGAGGTGGTCACAATTACGAATCAATGGAAGACGACACTCTTGTTTATGAGTTTAAGAATGGACCATATTTCGGGAGGGCCAAGGATAAGGAGTTGTTATGAAATTACATTTAGGCTGTGGTTGCAGGAATTTTGGTGCAGACTGGATACATATAGATGGAGGTGATTATGATCACCTCGATTACAAAGATATAACTAATTTGGAATTTTCCAATAACTCAGTCGATCTTGTGTATGCGTCACATGTGCTAGAATATTTTGATAGAGATGAGGCGCCATCTCTCCTACAAGAGTGGTATCGCGTTTTAAAACCACAAGGTATACTAAGGATTGCAGTTCCAGATTTTCATGCTTTATCCTTTTTATATCAGCAAAATAAAGTAAAGTTAAAAGACATTTTAGGCCCTTTATATGGTAAAATGAAAATGGGTGATCATCACATCTATCATAAAACAGTATATGATAGAGATACGTTAGGTAAGGCATTATTGGATGCTGGATTCAAGCAGCATGAATTATATTCATGGAAAGAAACAGAACATGCCAATTTTGATGACCACTCACAAGCGCATATTCCTCACATGCATAAAGAGCATGGTTGTCTTGTAAGTTTAAACATGGAAGGATTAAAATGAGCTTTCGCGTAGTAGAGCAATTCGAAGATAAAGTATCAACTTTCTTTGGTGCTCCATATGGTATTGCTGTTGATAGTTGCACACACGGTATAGAGCTATGCTTGAGACATCAAAACGTTAAATGTATCACGGTTCCAAAGCGGACTTACTTGTCAATCCCATTTTTAGCAGATAAGCTTGCAATAGAATTAAAATGGAAGGATGAGAATTGGAAAGATTATTATTATATAGGTGATACTAATATCATAGACGCTGCGGTTTTATGGGGAGAGAAAGCTTACATACCCAACACTTTCATGTGTTTGAGTTTTCAATTTCAAAAACACCTCAGTCTAGGGCGCGGGGGCATGATCTTAACAGACAATCAAGCTGCCGCTGAAGAGCTTAAAAAAATGTCCTACGATGGAAGATCCCCCCATACTCCGTGGAGAGATCAAGACATAGAGGTGGTGGGATACCATTACTACATGACCCCAGAAACTGCTCAATTGGGATTAGAAAAACTGCCAGAGGCGATTAATATAGAATCGAGAAAGTGGCAAGTAACCGATTGGCCCGATTTAACTCAAATGAAAATATTTAAATGAAAAAAAAGAAAGCTTTTATAACAGGCATTAATGGTCAAGATGGCAGCTATCTGGCTGAGCATCTCTTAGAGGAAGGGTATGAAGTTTTTGGTATAGTCAGAAGGAATTCTGTGTGTGAAAATCAAGAAGAAAGGGTCGCTCACCTTGATGATGAAATTAAAACTTTTTACGGAGACCTATCGGATGTGTCTTCCCTGCAAAAACTTCTGAAGGATATCCAACCCGATGAAATTTATAATTTAGGCGCCCAGAGCCATGTTCGAATCAGTTTTGATGTTCCACAGTTTACCGCTCAAGTAAATGCTGTGGGGGTTCTCAATATACTAGAAGCGTATAGAAATATTTGCCCCCGAGCAAAATTTTACCAAGCGAGCAGTTCGGAAATGTTTGGCTTATCAGTGGAAAAAGATAATTTCCAAAGAGAAACTACTACAATGAACCCAGTATCACCTTATGGGTGTTCTAAAGTATTTGGTTACAATATTGTTAGGAATTATAGACGCGCTTATGGGCTTCATGCAACAAATGGTATATTATTTAATCATGAGTCCCCAAGAAGAGGTAGTAATTTTGTTACAAATAAAGTAGCAAAAGCTGCTGCTAGAATTAAATTGGGTCTACAGGATAAATTAGAGTTAGGTAATATGGATTCATATAGAGATTGGGGCCATTCTTATGATTATGTTAGGGCCATGCATTTAATGATGCAACATGATCAGCCTGGTGATTGGGTAGTTTCTACCATGGAAACTCACTCAGTAAGAGAAATGTGTGAGGTTGTATTTGAACACCTTGGCCTAAACCACCAAGACTATGTTACTCAAAACCCTAAATTTATTAGACCTGAAGAGTTACCATATCTTAAAGGAGATTCTACGAAAATTAGAACAGAATTAGGATGGAAGCCAACATACACCTTTGAAGTGATGATGAAAGAAATGGTTGATTACTGGTTATTGAAATATAGTGGGGATAGCATTACCTAATATAGTCTATTGAATTAACTGCCACCAACAGATTATAAAAGGGGTCACTGGTATGAAAAATTTAAAATCTACTGTTAACGAACAAGGTGAAACTGTTACACAAATAATTCATTTTGTAAATGGCATTAAAAGAACATACCATGGCATATTATCTGAATCAATTAAACAGGGCCAGTTTACAAAAATGAAATGTAAAGATGGAACTATGATAATGATTAATGATAATAATGTTTTATGTATAGAGATATTTAGGGAAGGATAACATGAAGCCTAAAATAACTATAATTACATGCACTTATTACAGGCCAGACTTGCTGAGAAGAGCCATATTGTCTGTAAAAAAATCAACCCTGCAAGATTATGAACACTTAATAATATCGGATCACTGCCCCTTTGCCAGCTTAGTTTATAATGACTTTTCCGATGATGAGAGAATTAAATTTCTAGAAGTGCCTGATCCCTATGCTTATAATTTGGGGGCCATTCCGTTTAATTTGGGAATAAAAGTAGCCCAAGCTGATATTGTTTGCTATCTTCTTGATGATGATCTTATATATGAAAACCACCTAGAAGAACACTATAGCTTCTATCAAAACAATCCCGATGCTAAATGTCACCAATCTAGATATAATCAAGCAAATTTACATGAACCAAATAATAATGTTAAATTTATTTGTAGTAATAGTCTAGAAGATCTTAAAAAGTATAACATAGATAATGCGCCATGGAACGATGTCGGTTCTATGTCTCACATTAAAAATATAGGTAAAGAATGGACACCACAGACAGAGTGCGGTTCAAATTGGGAAGATAATATTTTTACAGCTTCGATAGGTTTGCCAAAGCCAACTGGCCCTCTCACCTCTATGAAAGTTCAATGGGACAGTCATAGTAGAAAAGATACCAAGGGGCTAGATGAAGACTATTACAATAGCTTAATGTCTAAGTTAATTGAAGACGAAGACACCATGAGCGGTTATAGAGTAACATCAGATAGCCCTTATGTTTATGATGATTTGACCAATTCTCTATATGGATAATACAATTCTTTTTGGGGGCAGCGGACATTTGGGTTCTAACATTTTAAAAAATTTAAAATGTGTTTCACCCAGACACAATGAAATAGATCTTAGCAAATATTCTGATTTGGAGAATAATCCGATATTTTCTAATACCAGTACAATAATACACTCAGCAGGGTATGTAAATACTCAAGGATGTGAAGATGACCCAAATAAGTGTTTAGAAAATAATGTTATGAGTACTTATAATTTGGTGAAAATATGTAGATCTAAAAATATAAAGTTAGTATATATTTCTTCTGAATATGTATTTGATGGGAAATCTTCAGAATACAGACCTTCATCACCAGTTTGCCCCAAAAATATCTATGGACTATGTAAAGCTTCTAGTGAATTTTTAGTTAAAACAGTTAAAAATCACCTAATAATTAGAGCGCCATTTATAAGAACTGATAAGTTTATATATCCTAATGCTTTTAAAGATCAATATACTGTTAGACAATATGTTGATAAAGTTGCGAAAGATATTGTTAAGTGTATCACTAATGGTGAAGTAGGTATTAAACATATAGTTGGAAAATATCAAAGTGTTTATGATTTAGCTAAAAAAACTAACCCTAATGTAGTTGGAATAGAAACTCCTGAACATCTTGAAAAAATTCTACCTATGAAATTAAATTTGGTGGAATAAAATGAAAATATTAGTAACAGGTGGTCATGGTTTTTTAGGCAAGCACTTAGTCGCCGTCTTAGGTAAAGATAATCCTTTATTGGTTCCGTCTAGCAAGGAACTGGATGTTGAAAAATATGAGGTGCTCTTTGAGTATTTGACCGCCACAAGGCCAGATGCAATCATCCATTTGGCGGCAGTATGTGGTGGAATTGGCGCTAATCAAAATAGTCCCGCTGATTTTTTCATTCGCAATAACATCATGGGGGCAAATATTCTCAAAGCCTCTCATGACTGTGGCGTATCCAAATTGGTAACCCTTGGGAGCGTTTGCTCTTACCCCAAGCTTACTCCCACTCCCTTTAAGGAAGAAGATATCTGGAATGGCTATCCCGAAGCAACTAATGCTCCTTATGGAATAGCTAAGAAAAACCTGCTAGTTGGCTGCGAGGCATTTAGCGAACAGTATGGAAGTAACTTTATTCATCTGATTCCCGTCAACATGTATGGGGAATATGATCATTTTGACTTACAGTCTTCCCACGTTATCCCCGCTCTCATCAGGAAGTTTCATGAGGCAAAAACGAATAAAACAGATAAAGTGGTTGTGTGGGGAGATGGTCAGGCATCGAGGGAGTTTCTTTACGCGGGGGATTGTGCCGAAGCCATTCACATGGCCCTGCATAATTACAATGATCCCGCTCCTGTCAACATTGGAACAGGTGTGGAAATCACCATTAAAGACTTAGTAATCAAAATAAAGCAAATTGTGGGGTTTAAGGGTGAAATAGTATATGATACAAGCAAGCCAAACGGTCAGCCGCGCCGCTGTTTGGACACGACTCGCGCCCGAGAAAGTTTTGGCTTTGAAGCCCACACCCCCTTGGCTGACGGCCTTCTAAAAACCTACGATTGGTATCTTCATAATGTCGCAAATTAAAAAGGTAATTATAACAGGGGTAACAGGTCAAGATGGTAGCCACATGGCCGACTACCTTCTCGAAAATACATCCCACACAATCATCGGTGGCGTAAGGAGGTTAAGTGTGAAAAATCACCAGAATATTAACCATCTTCTGGCTAATCCTCGGTTCTTCCTGATCGATTTAGATGTTACGGACATTCAAAATATAGATCGCGTAATCGAGGAGGAGAAGCCCGACTATTTTATTAATTTTGCCGCCAATTCCTTTGTGGGGTGTAGTTGGGACATGGCGCACAATCACATGCAAACCAACTGTATGGCGGTTTTACATCAACTGGAGGCTATTCGGCGCCACCACCCTAAGTGTCGTTACTACAACGCGGGAAGCTCTGAGGAGTTCGGGGATGTAATAACGACCCCACAGAGCGAAGAACACCCACTGCGTCCCAGAAGCCCATATGGAGCCTCTAAATGTTCTGCTAGACACCTAGTAAAGGTTTATAGGGATTCCTATGGATTATATGCGGTTCAGGGTTGGCTTTTTAATCATGAAGGGTCGCGGAGGGGAGAAGAATTTGTTACTCGTAAAATCACAAAACATGTAGCTCGTATTTTTATGGACCTTCAGAGGAGTGGGGAAGTGACCCCGCTTCAATTAGGCAACTTGGACTCCAAAAGGGACTGGAGTGATGCGGAAGATTTTGTGGACGGCGTATGGAAAATGCTCAATCAGGACACACCTCAAGACTATGTGCTTTCTTCTGACGAGACTCACACCATCAGGGAGTTTGTGGAAGAGGCTTTTAACTTCGCGGGATTCCACCGAGGTCAATGCAGTTGGCAAGGTGAAGGTTTGGGTGAAAAATACTTTCATGGTGATGATTGCCTTGTTGAAATTAATAAAGATTTTTATCGCCCCGCAGAGGTTGATTTGCTACTAGGGGATTCGACTAAAGCCCGCGAGAAATTGGGGTGGAAGCCTAAATCCAATTTCTTACAACTGGTTAAGAAAATGGTTGACACCGACCTACAGACTGCTATATATCCATAGTGGCAAAGTCTAAAGGTCCGAATAAAAGAGATATTATTTTCCGTTTATTGGAAGTTCCCAATAAAGGAAGGCGACCTTTTTTTGCGAGGGAGATGAAAATGCTCAACGATCTTTGCGAGCGGTATTCGTTAGAGTTTATGAATATAGTAGACTTTGGGAAAAAGCTTGATTCCCTCGCTTACTTGGTGAGCGAAAAATTAAAAGGACGCTTGGATGAAAAGTTTCGAGCCTTCAACTTTAAGGTTGATTTATCCAAATATCAAGCCTATGATATTGGGGAGAAGGTGGGGGAAGATATTCCCATAAACAAAAAAAACAAAACAGTTAGGAATTTTTTAAATGAGTAAAGAGTTGCAGCCGCAAGACATTCTTGGTAATTTTTTAAAGGCAAATAAGGAAGACCATTACAACTTCGAGGAAACCGTGGACTATAAAATTTCCAGCGGCTCCCTTCAGCTTGACCTTTATTTAGCGGGCGGATTTGGACCTGGGCTACATCGCTTTACGGGAGTAAACGAGGGGGGCAAAACTTCAGAGTCCCTAGAGGTGATGAAGAACTTTCTCCAAACCCTTCCGAAATCAAGAGGGCTATACATTAAAGCGGAGGGAAGGTTAGGCCCCGAAGTTCAAGAGCGGTCGGGGGTCAAATTCGTCTTTTCTCCTGAGGAGTGGAAGGATGGAACCTGTTTTGTTTTTGAAAGCAATATTTATGAAACCGCTATGGGTTTAATACGCCAACTCATTACTAACAATGAAGAAAAAATCAAATATTGTTTTGTTTTGGATTCGGTAGATGGATTAATTCGCAAGGACGACTTGGGGAAAAATTTTGAGGAAAGCAGCAAGGTGGCGGGAGGAGCGGTCATTGCATCTGATTTCTGCAAGAAAACAAGCACCGCCCTTGGAAAGCGGGGTCACATGGCCATTTTCATTAGTCAGGTTCGTGCTGATATTAAGCTTGATCCTTATTCAAAAGCGCCCGTGAGACAAACGACGGCTACAGGAGGGAATGCCCTCCTCCACTTTGCAAATAATATTATAGAATTTGAGCCACGTTTCAAAGGGGATCTTATTTTGCAAAACCCCTCCATAAAAACGATGGACGCCAAAAAGAATCCGTCTATTGGACATTTGGCAAAGGTCACTATTAAAAAGTCGGCACACGAAAACACCAATACAAGGATTTCCTACCCCATTCGCTATGGGCGCAAAGGAGGCACTTCCATTTGGATCGAAAAGGAAATTATAGACCTATTGTATGCGTGGGAATTTGTGCAAAAGGCGGGGGCATGGATCAAACCAACCGACGACTTTACGGAACTTCTAGGCGAAAATAAATTCACATTTCCCGATAAGGTGCAAGGTGATAATAAATTATTTAAATTAATTGAAGAGGATGGGGAACTATGTGATTTTTTAATAGCTTACTTTAAGCAGCAAATAGCGGCCACATAATGAAGTTTTTGGATGCATCTGGCAAACATAGGAATTTAAAAAATGCCAAAAAATATCTCATCGATTGGGATAAACCAAGTCGCAGCAAATTCCAAACTAATGTAAAAGAGTTCTTGCGTCCTTATTGGAAGAGTGATATTGTCTTTGAGGAATTTAGAGTTGTGGGAAGCCGTTTAACTTTAGACTTTTATAATGCGAATAAAAAAATTGCCGTCGAAGTGCAAGGCGCTCAACACATCAGGTATGTTAAATTCTTTCACAAGAGCCGCCTAAAATACTCTGACCAATTAAAAAGAGATGAGAAAAAATTGGATTTTTGTAAAGCTAATAACATCAAGTTGGCAGAGATTTATCCCCAAGACGAAATAACCGCTTCGCTATTTGGTGATCAGGAAATTTACTTATGAACTTAAACGAAGAAGAGGAAAATGAGTTTTGTATTCCTTCCGAAATGGTGGATAAGCTTTATGAATTATCGGGTGGTCCCGATAAATATAAGGGAGTTATTATGGCCGTTTCTTCAGAAAATGGAAAGCCGCTAGTTTATTCAAAATTTGATTGCGGAATGACGGAACTTGCATTAATAAAAACTTTAGAGGATTATTTAGAGAGCATGAAACAAATTTCCCCCACAGAAGAATGATTTATAATTTCGAACTCGAAAAACAATTACTTGCGGGACTAATTAAGGAACCCGATGCCTTGGCGGAAATTTCCAATTTTATTGGAACTTCAGACTTTTACTCAAAGCAAAGCTCTCTTCATTCTACCATTTTTAGGATAGTCCAACAAGCCATCGATTCAGGGGACGAAGTAGATGAGGTTATTATCGCTCAGAGAGTTAATGATGTGGGGTTGTCTTTTGAAGATAATTTAAATCCATCTGATTATATTAAGTCTTTAGCTTTGCGGAAGGTTCCTAAGGGCAATACCCTTAAGACGGCCAAAGAATTAAAGAAATACTCCATAAGGCGAGAGATTTTAGAATCCTCTCAGGATATTGGCAAGCAGATGAAAAATATGCCTCCCGAGGCATCTTACCGCTCCATCGTTGAAACTGCGGATCGCGTTTATAATTCGCGTATTAATCTTTATGAAATTGGGAATGATACACCCGAAAACATTTATGAAGAAATGGAGACGCTTATTGAAGAGCGCGGGAATAGTCCCCTTACCGAATTTGGTATGATGGGACCACACCCCAAGGTAAATGAGATTTATGGGTCACTGCTGCGTCCAGGTAATATTACCGTGATTGTCGCTCGTTCTGGGGTCGGTAAAACAAATTTTTGTATGGATTACGCTACCAAAGTAAGCCTTAAGTATGACGTTCCCGTTTTACATTTTGATAATGGAGAAATGAGTAAAGAGGAGCTTATCATGCGTCAGTGTGCGGCTTTGTCTGGGGTATCAATGCACCTCTTGGAAAGTGGCAAATGGCGACAGGCGGGCAAAGAGGTGGTGGAAAAGGTTCGCGCTGTTTGGCCTACAGTCAAAAATTTGAAATTCTATTACTATAATGTAGGGGGAATGGATGTGGATTCGATGGTCAATACGCTTAAGCGGTTTTATTACGCCAAAGTTGGGCGAGGGAACCGCATGGTTTTCTCCTTTGACTATATTAAAACAACTTCTGAAAACATCGCCAACAAATCTGAGTGGCAGGTAGTGGGGGAAATGGTAGATAAGTTCAAGAAGTGCGTTCAAAAGGAAATCCTACATGATGGCAATCCCGTGATCCCAATGATTACTTCGGTGCAGTCCAACAGATACGGCATCACAAATAATAGAACCTCCCAAAATATCGTGGACGATGAATCGATTGTGTCCCTCTCAGACCGCATTACCCAATTTTGTTCCCACATGTTTATTTTGCGAAATAAGACCACTGATGAAATAGAAATTGAAGGTGGTAGATTCGGGACACATAAACTAATTAATGTCAAATCACGGCATCTAGGAAGCGATGTTGCGGGGGCTATCGAACCCGTAAGAATTGGAGACGCTCTCCGCAAAAACGCTATTAATCTAGATTTTAATAATTTTAATATTACCGAAAGGGGAGATTTAAGAGATGTAGCGCGAATGCTCGATGGCGATGAAGAATTAGATGGCGATGGAATTCAACAAACAATCCCAGACTTCGATCAATTCTGAGGACTTTCATGGAATCTTGGAGTCGATAGGATATAACCTTATTGACTGTGGGGATCACTGGAGAACTCAGGCTCTATACCGCGATGGAGACAATCAAACTGCCGTTAAGATTTATAAGAATACAGGCGTCTGGATGGACTTTGTTGAGAATACGGGATCTAAGCCCTTTGAAGCCTTAGTTAAGCTAACCGTTAAAGATTCCAAGGGCCTATCCGATATCTTGGGTAATGTAAAAAGCGAAAATATAATCACTTATTGCAAAAAGGAAAAAATTCACATGGAGAAAATTTACCCCAAGGACTCGTTAGATAAACTCTTTCCAAATTACAATTTTTATTTAAAGCGGAAGATTTCTGAATCTACTCAAAAAGCTTTTAATGTGGGCCTTGCAGGGGTGGGCAAAATGTATAGGAGAATGGTTTTCCCGATTTATGACGAGCATCATCAGATCATCGGCTTTTCAGGCAGAAAGGTGGACGAGAATAATAACTACCCTAAATGGAAACACATTGGCCGTAGGAACAATTGGGTTTATCCCGCGTTCAATAAAGACGCAGGGGCAAACGAAGAAATTGAATTAAAAAAAGAAGTAATTTTAGTTGAAAGCATCGGGGATGCAATGGCGCTTTATGAACAAGGTATTAAAAATGTGTTGGTTATGTTTGGCTTATCCGTTAATAGTCATATTA
>TARA_R110001583_G_scaffold16631_3_pt1 | contig 15700 bp, 16 predicted proteins | sample TARA_R110001583 | Tara Oceans TARA_R110001583 (sample SAMEA4398432) | marine metagenome | biome: Polar Biome; feature: [MES] marine water layer (ENVO:01000295) within the mesopelagic zone...; material: water (ENVO:00002006), including particulate matter (ENVO:01000060) such as...... | reverse complement strand
ATTCGTTTTGCAAAAGGTTTTGCTAAAATTGATTTAATATTCATGTTTATTCAAAGTCAATGTAATTTACTGGATTTACTGGATAGCCTTCATTCCACAATTCAAAATGCAAATGTGGTCCCGTACTAAATTCCCCAGTATTTCCAGCCGAGGCGATAACCTCTCCAGATTTTACTAAATCTCCTTGTTCTTTATGTAATGCTGTATTGTGTTTGTAAACCGAAATAAACCCGCCAGAATGTTCCACAATAATTACGTGGCCTGTTTCGGAGGTCCAAGCCGCAAAAATTACGGTTCCATCTGCCACCGATTTTACTGGCGTTCCCATTTCTACGGCAATATCTACAGCAAAATGTTTTGTTTTTGAATTATACCCATCTGTTAATGTGCCAACAACCGGGGCAAAAAACACAATATCTAAATCTTTTGTAGCTTCATTAAAAATACTATATCTATTTTCACTTTCAATATCCAGCCTAAATTCCAAATCTGCATCTGAAGGCCCTAAATTAATAGAGTCTTTATCATACTTCAAGACTTCAAGAACAGAATCTTTATCAAATAACACTTCTGAAATTTCACCCGTTAATAGCTCCCTAACCTTTTGTAGGTATAAATTATTTACTTCAAGTACTTGTTGTAAAGAATCTGCTTTATAAATTAATTGTGTAGCTTGTTTTTTTAATTTTGTTGAAGAATAACCTGGAATATATTCTTTTAAAGGAGTAAATGCAATTAAATAAATAGTTGCAACAATTAATAAAATAGAAAATAAACTTCCAAAAATAAATACGTTTAATCTTGTTAATTTAAATGATAGCTTTTCTTCAAAGGTATCTTCATTCAAGACCACCAACCGGTATTTATTAATTAATTTCTGTCTGAATTTACCTTTATTTTTTGTTTTTTTTGTCATATTTTTCTAAATCAAATATACAACGATTTTTTATGAATTTAGTTTCTATCTATCTGTAATAAACTGTTAAAACTTAGCTAAAATTACGTTTTATAAAAGTTCATTTCATCTATATATTTCCAAACATTTGCAGGCAACATAGTGCTTATTTCTTTTTTATCCTTTATAGCTTTTCTAATAAACGTTGACGAAATTTGAACAATTGGAGCATTTATTTTATGAATTTTTGAGTGTTCTAAAAATTGATTTTCAGTTTTACCTTCCGAAATTCTTGGGTAAACGTATAATTCATAATTTTCTAAAATAGCTTCATAGTTTTTCCATTTATGAAACCCTTTTAAATTATCCTCTCCCATAATTAAACAAAACTGATGTTCCGTATATTTTTCTTCTAAATGAATTAAAGTATTAATCGTATAATTCGGTTGCGAAAGTTTAAATTCAATATCTGAAGCTTTTAAATTTGGGTAATTTTCAACAGCAACATTAACTATTGCCAATCTATGAATATTACTTAACATAGATTTTTTTTGTTTAAACGGACTCATTGGTGTTATAACAAACCAAACTTCATCTAAATCGGAGAATTCAGCCATATAATTTGCAATAATCATATGACCAATATGAATTGGATTAAAAGTTCCAAAAAACAATCCTATTTTCATGAGTCTATATTTTTTTTTAATGGTCACATGCTGTTCGCCAATAATAATTTCCTGTAAGAAATTAACTTTTTAGCTTGCTCGTTTCATTTATTTTATAAATTTTTCAACTAATTTATAAGCTGCTGCTTTCGCTGTTTCTAAATTATCATTTACTAAAATAACATCAAAATCTTTAGCAAATTTCAATTCCTTTTCAGCTTTTGCAACACGTTCTTTAATCTTTTCTTCGCAGTCTGTTTTTCTATTTCTTAATCTACGCTCCATTTCTTCAATAGATGGAGGTTGCACAAAAATAGCCAATGTTTTATCTGGAAATTTATTTTTAATGGATAAACCCCCAATAACATCAATATCAAAAATTACGTGTTTTCCAAGTTTCCAAATACGTTTAATTTCCTTTTTTAAAGTTCCATAATAATTATCGGAATACACTTCTTCCCATTCAATAAAGTCGTCCTTTTCAATATGCTTTTGAAATTTTTTAGCAGATATAAAATAATAGTCTTTTCCATCTATTTCTTCTCCTCTACTTTTTCGTGAAGTAGCCGAAATAGAAAAATCTAAATTTAATTCAGCTTGTTTTAATAAGTAATGTACAATCGTAGTTTTACCAGAACCTGAAGGGGCGGAAAAAACGATAAGTTTTCCTTCTTTTTTCACTGTTATAATACGTTTAAATTTTGTTCTTTAATTTTTTCAAGTTCATCTTTCATTTGAACTACTAACTTTTGCATAGGCGAAAAATTAGATTTTGAACCAATAGTGTTAATTTCCCTACCAATTTCTTGCGTAATAAAACCAAGCTTTTTCCCATTAGAATCATCCGATATTAACGCTTTTTTAAAGTATTCCAAATGGTTTTTTAAACGAACTTTCTCTTCAGTAATATCTAATTTTTCGATATAATAGATAAGTTCTTGCTCAAATCTATTCTGATCTATTTTAACTTCTAATTCGGCAATTCCTTTGTTCAATTTTTCTCTAACTGCTTCTATTCTTTCCGGATCAATTTCTATAACTTTTAATAAAAGTGCCTCAATATTTGAAATTCTTATTACAAAATCTCCAAGTAAAACTTCACCTTCATCGGATCTATATTTATTAATCTCTATAATTGTTAAATCTATTGCTTTATCAATTTCAGCCCATTCTTGTTCATCTAACTCTTCTCTTTCCGTTTTTAAAGAATCTGGCAACCGAACTGCCATTTTCAACAATTCAATTTCATTAGTATCAACTATATTTCTTAATTGATTCATATACTCTTTTACAACATTTTCATTTATTTTTGATGAAAGCTCTACTCCATTATTTTCAATAAAAATAGAAAAATCAACCTTTCCTCTTTCTAATGTTGAAGCCATTTTTTTACGAACATCTAATTCCTTTTCTCTATAATAAGAAGGCATTCGAACGCTTAAATCTAAACTTTTACTGTTTAACGATTTTAATTCAATCGTTATTTTTTTAGTTGAAAATTGGATTACGGTTTTCCCATAACCAGTCATTGATTGTATCATCTATTCTAAAAATTTAGGCAAATTTAACGCATTTTCTAATACTTGACCTATTTTATACTATTAGTATCTCTTTTTGAACAAAAAACATTATGTATTTTTGTTTTCTATTATAATTAAACATTGTAACCATTTTGAGTAATTTCAAGCATTTATTAGTTATTAGATTGTCGGCAATGGGAGATGTAGCAATGACAGTTCCTGTATTAAGAGCCTTTGTAAAACAACATCCAACTGTAAAAATTACGGTACTTTCAAAACCTTTTTTAAAACCCTTATTTGTAGATATTAAAAACGTAACCTTTTACGCTGCAGATGTAACGAACCAACACAAAGGTCTTTTTGGAATTTACAAGCTCTATAAAGAACTTAAATTGCTAAATATTGATGCTGTAGCTGATTTGCACAATGTTTTACGCTCAAAAGTAGTACGCACATTTTTTAAACTAGCTAATAAAAAAGTTAGATTTATTGATAAAGGTCGCAATGAAAAAAAAGCATTAACCGCTACAAAAAACAAAGTTTTAAAACCGTTAAAAACAACTCATGAGCGCTATGCAGATGTTTTTAAAAACCTAGGTTTCACCTTAGATTTAACAAAACCTGAATTTCCTCCAAAACAACAATTAACTCAAGATATTATTAAAATTACAGGTGCAAAAACTAAAAAATGGATTGGAATTGCCCCTTTTGCTCAATACAATTCTAAAATGTATCCGCTTGATTTAATGGAAGAAGTTATTTCTGAATTATCAAGAAAAGAAAATTTAAAAATTCTATTGTTTGGTGGTGGAAAAAAGGAAGTTGAAATTTTAGATAAAATTGCAAATCAGAATAGTAACACTCTAAATATAGCCGGAAAAATTAAATTAGACCAAGAATTAAGTTTAATATCTAATTTAGACTGTATGCTAAGTATGGATTCTGGAAATGCGCATTTTGCTGCAATGTTTGGAATAAACACCATAACAATTTGGGGAATTACACATCCATTTACTGGTTTTGCTCCTTTTAACCAACCAATAGGAAATGCCATTTTACCCGATTTAGAAAAATATCCAAATATTCCATGTTCTATTTATGGTAATAAAGTTTGTGAAGGTTATGAGGATGTAATGAGATCACTATCTCCAAAAACAATTGTTGATAAAGTAATAAAATCGATTTAAAAAGAGACTGTCTAAAAAGTGAAATTTTCATCAACCTTAATTTATTTACTCATCCATTTCTTATTTTAAAATTAGGAATTTGTGAATCTTCGATTTCAGGTTCTCATAGTGATTGATTATCAGCATGATGAGATTCTGAAATAAATTCAGGATGACGGGTTTCAGTACTTTTTAGACAGCCTTTTTTTGTTTTAGTCTATCGCTGGTATTCTTAATACCTGTCCTGGATAAATTTTATCTGGATCTGTTAACATTGGTTTGTTTGCTTCAAAAATAATTGGGTATTTCATAGCATCACCATAATATTTTTTTGCAATTTTACTTAAATAATCCCCACTAACCACTGTATGAAATTGCGCTTCTGGCTCAGGAATTTCAACCGTAATTCTATCATCAACAGTGGCAATTCCAGCTGTATTACCAATTACTAATACCACTTTTTCACGTGTTGCTTGTGAATCTGCTTGCCCCCATACGGTTGCACTATCGCCTACTACTTCAATATTTAAATCTAATACCTTAAAACCTAAAGTTTCAACTGCTTTTGTAAGTTTTGAAGCTTTTTCTTTTGCTACTGCAGCAAGCACTTCGGCTTTATCTGTTGCTTCTTCAGTAGTCGTTTTTCCAATTCCAAATACTTTAGCCCCTGCATTTTTAATAAATGAAAATAATCCCATGTTTTTTTCTTTTTTAATTAATTAATTGTTTTTATTATCAACTTCTAATTTACAAAAATTAAACCAAACCTTTATTTCAAATTACCATTTTAATGTTTTATTTTTGCTGAAATTACTTTTATTATGATTGTCAATATTTTAGATACTAAAAAATCTATATTAAATAAATTTATTTCTGAAATAAGAGATGCGAATATTCAAAAGGATTCTATGCGATTTAGACGAAATATTGGTAGAATTGGTGAAATATTAAGCTATGAAATAAGCCAATCTCTTTCTTTTGAAAAAAAAACTGTTACCACACCTTTAGGAACCAAGATAGTTGATGTCCCAAAAAAAGACATTGTTCTATGTTCAATTCTAAGAGCTGGCTTGCCTTTGCATGATGGACTTCTAAATTATTTTGATGATGCAGAAAATGCTTTTATTTCAGCATATAGAAAACATAGAAATGATACTGAATTTGAAATAAAGGTTGAGTATTTTGCTTCTCCAAATTTAGACAATAAAACATTGATTCTTGCTGACCCAATGTTAGCTACGGGTCAATCTATAGTTGCTGTTTATGAAGGTCTAAAAAAACATGGAACTCCAAAAGAAATTCATTTGGCTTGTGTTATAGGTTCAATTGAAGGAATTGAATATATTAAAAAATACTTTCCTAAAAACACAAAATTATGGATTGCTACTGTTGATGATAATTTAAACAGTAAAGGATACATTGTTCCAGGATTAGGAGATGCAGGAGATTTATCGTTTGGGATAAAATTATAAAAAATAAACACTAATACTTATTGCTAAAAGCAAGTATAAAATCAAATTTTTAAACGTTGAAGATTCCGTTTTTTGCAAAAAATTAGCAATTATTATTGAAGAAGGCAAAATAACAAAGAATAATTCTGAACCATTTTTAGTAGGAGATAAAACCACAATAACTACGGAAATTAGTAGGTGAACCATTAAGATTTTCCATGATAATTTAAAATTATTACTAATTAATATCACCTTAGGAATCAATGTGACAATACACCAAATTATTAGTGTTAATAGTAATGAAATTGGTAATAATAATTTTAATTTGTTATATGAAACAAAGTTTAAATTATAAACCAAATTAAGAGTTTCATAAAAAACAGCTCCCTTATCAAAATAAAAATTATAGGTGAAATATATTAATATTGGGGTTGCAAAACCAATAAAAGGTATCAATAAATTTTTAAAACTAGTTTTTCTATAAACAACGATTCCAACAAGAATTAATAGTAAAAATAAAATACTCCAAGCATAAATTAAAGTTGCAATTCCAATCCAAAAACCAGCATCAAATAATTTACTTTTAGTATTTAATCCTGTTCCAATACTATATATTTTTCTATAGGTCAATAGCAAAAATAAATTTGAAAAAAATAAATTTAAATTAAACATTGTTTCATAAAAACTGCCTAATAACAAAATGGTTATTAGAAGTGCATATGAATTATCTTCAGTTAAATTATTCTTTCTTAAAATAAAATTAACAACTAATAACAGAAATAAAAAACATAAAAACACTCCCAAAATATACCCTATTGTATTCAGGCTCAATACTATTGGATGAAATAAAAATGTTGAAATAAAATAAAATAAAGCAAAAAGCAAAATTAGGTTTACAACAACTACTGGTTTAGTTTTATTAAAAAAATTTGCTATCATTACTATATTTCATACTTTTGCCTGTAAATATAATTAAGAAATGATTGCAAACAACATTTTTAAAGCGATAGGTGATTTTTGTACCAATGTTTTATTCTCTCCTTACGACTCAATTAGATCTATGGATAATTGGTGGGCACAAAATACAATAAGTTGGATATTTATTGTAATTACTTTTTTTGCATTCTTATACTGGATTGGCGAAATAAGAAAACACAAAAAAGCTAGTAACGAATAATTTGTTATTACTATAATTTAATACTCCTTTTTTAAACACACCATTTGTGGGTAGTAAAAATAAACTTAAAAGATTTCGTGAAAACGATACTTTTTCTAATGTAATTCAACCAACTCGAGAAGAAGTTCTTGAAGGTTTTTCAAAAAAAGGAACATGGAATGCTTTTTTTGAAAACGACAACCCTATTGTTCTTGAATTAGGTTGTGGAAAAGGTGAATACACTATTTCTTTAGCTAGAAAAAATCCAAAAATAAATTATATTGGAATAGATTTAAAGGGCGCTCGTTTTTGGCGAGGCGCTAAAACAGCTTTAGACGAAAATTTAACCAATGTAGCTTTTATTAGAACTCAAATAGAGCTCATTGATTTACTTTTTAATGAAAACGAAATTTCTGAAATTTGGATAACATTTCCAGACCCTCAAATAAAATATACGCGTACAAAACATCGATTAACAAACGCTGAGTTTTTAAAAAAATACCATCATGTTTTAAAACCTGAAGGTATTGTAAATTTAAAAACCGATAGCGAATTTATGCACGGGTACACGTTAGGTTTGTTACATGGTGCAGGTCATGAAGTTTTATATGCACATCATGATATCTACAAAAATGCACACTCCCCTGAGGAAGTAATTTCTACCCAAACTTTTTATGAAAGCCAATATTTAGAAGTTGGAAAACCTATTACTTATATCAAATTTAAGCTAAAATACTAGATGCAGTTCGTTGGCGGTTGGCCCTAATTATTATACCAAAAAACGTTTCAATTTTGAACCTTTAAACCTTTATTTCACTTCTCACTTTCAAACTTTTTTAAACTACCTTTATCATATGCCAAAATCTGAAAATTTTTTTGAAAAGGTTTATGAGGTCGCCAAACTAATACCTTACGGTAGAGTTACTAGCTACGGTGCAATTGCAAAATATTTAGGCGCTGCACGATCAGCACGAATGGTTGGATGGGCAATGAATGCTTCACATAATAATGATGAAATTCCTGCACATAGGGTTGTTAATAGAAAAGGCTTATTAACTGGCAAACAACATTTTGATGGAACCAATTTAATGCAACAATTGTTGGAAAGTGAAGGTGTTTCTGTTAAAGATTATCAAATTCAAAATTTTGAAACAGTCTTTTGGGATCCATTTAAAGAATTAGCTATAGAATAATTCAATAGTTATACTATAAGCTCAGTATTTCTTTTTTAAGCATACCTTTTAATATTCACCATAACTCTGTATATTTGTTGTTTAGAATGATTTTATATAAACAATATGGCATATAGTAAAAAAGACATAACAAAAGCGCTTGAAAGCATTACTGCGCCTGGCGAAGGTAAAAGCTTAGTAGAAAGCGGTTCAATAAAAAATATTGTAACTTTTGAAAAAGAAATTATAGTTGATGTAACTATAGCAAACCCAACATTACAAGCAAAAAAGAAAGTTGAAGTTGAAATTATGAAGATTCTTCATCAAGAAATTGATGTAAAGGCTGATGTAAAAGTAAATGTAACTTCAGATACTAAAAATGAACCTTTTAAACCAGAAAAACCAAAAGTACCCGGAATTCAAAATATAATTGCAATTGCTTCTGGTAAAGGTGGTGTTGGAAAATCTACCATTACCGCTAATATGGCTGTTTCACTTCAAAAAATGGGATTCAAGGTTGGGATTTTAGATGCTGATGTTTACGGACCTTCAATTCATTTAATGTTTGATGTTGCAAATGCAAAACCTTTATCCATTGAAATAGATGGGCGTTCAAAAATGGCTCCTGTTGAAAGTTATGGCGTAAAAATATTGTCCTTAGGTTTTTTTACCGATGCAAACCAAGCCGTAATTTGGCGTGGAGCAATGGCTTCAAAAGCATTAAACCAAATGATTTTTGATGCACATTGGGGAGAATTAGATTTCCTTTTAATTGATTTACCTCCAGGAACTGGAGATATTCATTTATCAATTGTACAAGCTGTTCCCGTAACTGGAGCCGTAATTGTAAGCACTCCTCAAAATATTGCATTGGCAGATGCTAAAAAAGGGGTTGTAATGTTTCAACAAGAAAATATTAATGTTCCCGTTTTAGGAATTGTTGAAAACATGAGTTATTTTACACCCGCTGAACTTCCTGATAATAAATATTATATCTTTGGAAAAGATGGTGCTAAAAATTTAGCTGAAGATATAGGAGCTGCCTTTTTAGGTGAAGTTCCATTGGTGCAAAGTATTAGAGAATCAGGAGATGTTGGGCATCCAGTAGCTTTACAAGATAACACACCATTAGAAAATGCTTTTTCTGAAATTACTAAAAACGCCTTATCTCAATTGGTAAAAAGAAATAATGATTTGCCACCAACTGAAATTGTGCGAATTACAACAATGAGCGGTTGTAGTACCAAATAACTATAATTATGAACCCAGAAGAACTTAAAGTTTGCATAGAAAATGCCTTACAAGAAATAAGACCCTATTTAGAAGCTGATGGCGGTAATATTTCTATAGTTGAAATAACTGACGATACTGTTAGTGTTCAGTTGGAAGGTGCTTGTTTAGGTTGTTCTGTAAATCAAATGACATTAAAAAATGGGGTTGAAGCTACAATACAAAGACATGCGCCACAAATAAAACGTGTTATTGAAATTAGTGGAATCACTTTTTAAAAATTGTTAAAAAATTGATTTTAATAAAAGCTTAACTTTTAACTGTTGGGCTTTTATTATTTTTGGAACAATAATTGCAATTTTATAAAATATCATTAACAACTAATAAATGAAAAAACAACTTTTTATATTATTTCTATTTATTACTGCAACTTCATTTAGCCAATCTGTTAAAACTGAATTTACTTCACATAATGTTAAAGAAAAGTCTGAAAAAAAACTTGCCTTTAAAGATGGTGAATGGTTGAAATTTAGAATGAGTTATAGTAATTTTTTAAATGCAGGTTACTCTACAATTGAAGTTAATGAGATACAAGATAAGGGCTTGAAGGCTTTTCACATTAAAGGAAATGGTAAATCTACAGGGCTGGTTAGTTTGTTTTTTAAAGTGAAAGATGATTACCAAACCTATATGTATAAAGAGTCATTAAAACCATATCGATTTATTAGAAAAATAGATGAAGGCGGTTATACAAAAGATCAAGAAATCTTCTTTGATTATGCTACAAATGAAGCTACTGTAAAAAATTACAAACATAAAACAGAATCGAAGCACCCAATTAGCAGCGACATTCAAGACATATTGTCATCATTATATTTTTTAAGAAATCAAAATTTAACCAATTTAAAAATTGGACAAGAAATAGAAATACAAATGTTTTTTGATGACGAAATAAATAGTTTTAAATTGCATTTTTTAGGGAAAGAAGTAATAAAAACTAAATTTGGAAAAATAAGTACATTGGCTTTTAGACCAATGGTTCAAGCTGGTCGCGTATTTAAAGAACAAGAAAGTCTTACTATTTGGGTTAGTGATGATTTAAACAAAATTCCGTTAAAAATTAAAGCCGATTTAGCTATTGGATCTCTAAGAGCAGATTTAGATGCTTTTAAAGGTTTAGCACATCCTTTTAACATTATTTTTGACAATTAATTTGTACTTTCGCGTCTTAATTTTTACACTATTAATTCGTAATAAAACTACTTTTGAAAAAACTTTTATTTCTACTAACCTTTGCCCTTGTTATTTCTTGCAATAAAGATTCTAAAAAACCTATTACAAAAGAAGTAATCGCTACAATCCCAAAAGATATTTACGAGTATGGTTTCAACCTAAGCAACTATAAAGTTGTTAACGACACAATTAAATCAGGTGAAAATTTTAGCGAAATTTTAGATAGGCATCATATTAGTTATCCCAAAGTTTTAGAAATAGTAAATAAAGTTAGAGATACTTTTAACGTTAGAAGAATAAAAAGTGGAATTCCATATACAATTCTAGCAAAAAAAGACTCTACCGAAAAGGCAGAAGTTTTTATTTACAAAGAATCTCTTATTAACTATACCGTTGTTAAATTTAATGATTCAATAATTGAAGCATATACCGGTAAAAAACCAGTAAGAATTGAAGTTAAAACGGCATCGGGTGTTATTCACTCGAATCTTTCTGAAGCAATTGATGAGCAAGGACTAAACCCTTATTTAACTTATAAAATGGCAGATGATATTTATGCTTGGACCATTGATTTTTCTCGACTTCAAAAAGACGATAAATTTAAACTAATTTACGAGCAAGTATATATTAATGATACTATTCCTGTTGGAATTGGAGAAGTAAAAGCGGCCTATTTTGAACATGGAGGAAAACCATTTTATGCTTTTAAATTTTTGGCAGACTCAGTTCTTAAAATTCCAGATTATTATGATGAAGAAGGTTCAAATTTACGTAGACAATTTTTAAAAATGCCTGTTAAATTTAGCCGAATTTCTTCTCGATATAATTTAAGAAGAAGAATTGCTTATTATGGTAATAAAATAAGAGCTCATAAAGGTACTGACTTTGCAGCACCAATTGGAACTGAAATTATGAGTACTGCCAATGGTGTTGTGGTTGAATCTAGAAGAAAAGGCGGAAATGGTAATTACGTAAAAGTAAGGCATAACGGAACCTACAGCACCCAATATTTACATATGAGTAAACGCGCTGTTAAAGTTGGAGATGTTGTAAAACAAGGGCAAGTTATTGGTTATATTGGAATGACAGGAAATACAGGAGGACCACACGTTTGTTATCGTTTTTGGAAAAATGGAGCTCAAGTAGATCCTTTAAAACAAAAATTACCTTCTGCGGAACCAATGAAAGAGAAGATAAAACCTTCTTATCTAAATTTTATAAAATCTTTAAAATATGAGCTCGACTCTGTAGAATATATATCAAATACTAACGAAACAATTGAACCCAATTTGGAACAATAACAATTAATTTATTTTATATGAAAAATATAAATCCAACACAAACAAACGCTTGGCTTAAATTAACCAAAAATTATAGTGAAATAAAGAACGCTCATTTAAAATCTTTATTTGCAAACGATGCCAACAGGAAAAAAAAATATACTATTAATTTTAATGAATTTGAGTTTGACTATTCAAAAAATAGAATTAATGACGAAACTTTAAAAAACCTGATTGAATTAGCAAATGAAGTTGATTTAAAAGGTGCAATGGATTCTTATTTTTCTGGTGAAATAATAAATAAAACTGAAAAAAGAGCTGTTTTACATACCGCTTTAAGAAATCAATCTAGTAGCGAAACTTTTGTTGATGGTAAAAATATTATGCCAGATGTAAAAGAAGCCTTAAATAAAATGGAATCTTTTACAAACAAAGTTGTTTCAGGAAATTGGAAAGGATATTCAAACAAATCAATAACAGATATTGTAAATATTGGAATTGGCGGATCCGATTTAGGACCTGATATGGTTGTAGAATCATTAAAATATTACAAAAACCACTTAAATGTACACTTTGTATCAAATATTGATGGTGACCATGTTCAAGAAGTTATAAAAGATTTAAATCCAGAAACCACGCTATTTGTTATTGTTTCAAAAACGTTTACCACACAAGAAACATTAACAAACGCAACAACTATTAAAAAATGGTTTTTACAATCAGCATCTGAAAAAGATGTTGCAAAACATTTTGTAGCTGTTTCAACAAACTTAAAAACCGTTAGTGAATTTGGTATAGACCCTAACAATATATTTACAATGTGGGATTGGGTTGGAGGTCGTTTCTCATTATGGAGTACTGTTGGCTTAACAATTAGTTTGGCCGTTGGTTTTAATAATTTTAAAGAGTTATTAATTGGGGCATATGAAATGGACGAGCATTTTAAAAATACGCCATTCGAAAAAAACGCACCCGTAATTTTAAGTTTAATTGGGGTTTGGTATACCAATTTTTTTAACTGCGAAACTGAAGTAATTTTACCCTATTCACAATATTTAAGCAAATTAGCTCCATACTTACAACAAGCAATTATGGAAAGCAATGGTAAAAGTGTTGATAGAAATGGGGATAAAATTAATTATCAAACTGGGAATATTGTTTGGGGAGCACCTGGATCAAATTCTCAACATGCCTTTATGCAATTATTGCACCAAGGAACAAAAATAATACCAGCAGATTTTATTGGTTTTAAAGAATCACTTTATGGCAATACAGATCATCATAGTAAACTAATGGCAAACTTTTTTGCTCAAACCCAAGCTTTAGCCGAAGGTAAAACTAAAGAGGAAGTTCATTTAGATTTAAAAACTCAAGGAAAATTTAATGAAATTGAAACTTTATTACCTTTTAAAGTTTTTGATGGGAATAAACCTAGTACAACAATTTTAATTAAAAAATTAACTCCAAAATCTTTAGGAGGCTTAATTGCTTTTTATGAATGTAAAATATTTATTCAAGGAATAATTTGGAATATTTTTAGTTTTGATCAGTTTGGTGTTGAGTTAGGAAAAGAATTAGCAAATAAATTTTTGAATCAACATAAATAAATTTCATTCTTCAAAGAAAAACCGTTTTTTTAACATTTTTATTCCTTTTATTTAATGTTAAAAAAATAAAATAATTGATTTTGTAATTATCTATACAATATTATTATATAGATAATTACAAAATTAAAAACGTGATCTTCAATGTTTTCAACATTTTTTTAAACTTTTCTGATTTTTTGTTAATATCTATTTCTCTTTTTTTGAATCCAATTAGTCTGATTTTGTAAATTTATCTATTCTTAATTTTTTGTTAAATTTTAACATTTAATTAAAATGTTAATAAACAAAATATTGCATTTTTGCACGACATTTAATTCAAATCAAATTAAAAAAATGAGAAAATTTAAAAATTTGTTAATGGTGGTAGTTTTACTAACCTCTACTGCTATTTTCGCTCAAACCAAACTTAGTGGTACTGTTGTTGACGAAACTAATCAACCTTTACCAGGAGCATCTGTAGTTATTAAGGGAACACAAACAGGAGCTTCATCAGATTTTGATGGAAAATTCACTTTTGAAACTTCAGCCACTAAAGGTGCTGCAATTGTTTCGTTTGTTGGATATGTAACTAAAACAGTGAATTTTGATGGTAGTACTAATTTAGGTACAATTTCATTAAAACCTTCAGCTGAATCTTTAGATGAAATTATTATTACTGCAACTTCTTTTGCAATTGACAGGAAAACACCTATTGCTGTTTCAACAATTAAAGCAGCTGAAATTGAGAACAAATTAGGAAGTCAAGAATTTCCTGAAATTTTAAAATCTACACCAGGAGTGTATGCTACAAAATCAGGTGGTGGTTTTGGTGATGGTAGATTAACTTTAAGAGGTTTTAACTCTGAAAACGTTGCTGTATTAATTAATGGTGTACCAGTTAATGATATGGAAAACGGTAGAGTTTACTGGAGTAACTGGGCTGGTTTAGCCGATGTTACAAGTGCAATGCAAGTACAAAGAGGTTTAGGTGCTTCTAAAGTAGCCGTGCCTTCTATTGGTGGTACTGTAAATATTTTATCTAAAACTACAGACGTAGAAGAAGGTGGAAATGTATATACTGCTGTTGGTAATGACAACTATCAAAAATATGGTATAACTTTATCTACAGGATTACTTGATAATGGTTTTGCCGCTTCAATAGCTGCTTCTAAAACTAAAGGTGATGGTTATGTAGATGGTACAGAGTTTGAAGGGTATAACTATTTCATAAATATTTCAAAACAACTGGGAGATAAACATAAATTATCATTTACTTCTTTTGGTGCACCACAACAACACGGTCAAAGACAAGATAGAAACTTAATTTCAACATATAGAAATGCGCAAAGTGGAATTAAATTTAACCCTAACTGGGGTATAAAAAATGGTAGTGTTTATCAAGTAGAAGATAACTTTTATAACAAATCACAAACTTCATTAAATCACTATTGGACAATTAATGATAAATCTAATTTATCTACAGCATTGTACGCCTCTTGGGGTACAGGTGGAGGAAGTGGAACTGCTGGTACTAATAGAGACTTATTCAAAGTTAGATTAGGTGGTGATGATCAACCAATTGATATCGATAATATTGTTGATATAAATAGAGCAAATGGAGCACAAGGATTAGGATCTGAAGCATTTTTAAGAGCTTCAAGAAATGACCATAGCTGGTATGGATTATTATCAACTTACAAATTAGACCTTAGCGAAAATCTTGTTTTTACAGGAGGTTTAGATTTACGGACTTATACAGGTAGACATTTCAGAGAAGTAACTGATTTATTAGGTGGTGATTATGCTTTAGATAATTCCGACGTAAACAATCCAAACAAAGCCCTAAAAGTTGGTGATAAATTTTCATATAATAACGATGGTGAAGTTGGATGGCAAGGAATTTTTACCCAATTAGAATATAATACAGATAATTTAACAACTTTTGCTGCTGCTGCTGTATCTAACACATCGTACAGAAGGGTTGATTATTTTCAATATGTTCCAGGAAATCAAGAAACAGATAAATACAACTTTACTGGATATAGTATTAAAGGTGGTGCAAATTATAACTTTACTGATAATAGTTTCTTATTCGCTAACATTGGCTACTTTGAAAAAGCACCTTTATTTGATGCTGTTTTCGTAAATTTTGACAATGTAACTATAAACGCTAATGCTGAAAATGAAAAAATATTCAGTACTGAATTAGGGTATGGTTTTAGAGGAACTACTTTTACAGCAAATGTAAACTTGTATAGAACATTATGGAATGATAGAACAGAAAGTCTTTTTTACCAAAATCCTGACGGAACCAATAGTGTTGCGAATGTTTTAGGTGTAAATGCT
>TARA_R110001583_G_scaffold61687_3_pt1 | contig 15721 bp, 12 predicted proteins | sample TARA_R110001583 | Tara Oceans TARA_R110001583 (sample SAMEA4398432) | marine metagenome | biome: Polar Biome; feature: [MES] marine water layer (ENVO:01000295) within the mesopelagic zone...; material: water (ENVO:00002006), including particulate matter (ENVO:01000060) such as...... | reverse complement strand
AAGGTATTATTTATCAGAATACACATTTCATTCAGAAACCCTTTGGGAGTAATGCATTAGCCTCTAAAGTTCTTGAAATATAAGGAGAAGTACAAACTTAACTTTGTGAAGAATATCGATGTCAATCGGCAGAGTTCATAAGTTTAGGTTCATCTAAACTTTGACGAATTGATGATAAAAGTACTTGTGCATTATAAGGTTTATTGATTAAAGGGTGAGGTGATTTAAATGTTGATTTAACCTGTTCATCTTGGAATCCACTGGCAAATAATATCTTAATATTAGGATGAAATTTAGCGACTTGTTCAGCTAGTTGATAACCAGACATTTTTGGCATAATAATGTCTGACAACAGTAAATCGACGTGATGACTTTTAAGCAATAATAACGCTTGTTCCCCACTAGAAGCGGTAAGCACCTTGTAACCATAGTGATCAAGTATCTTTTTTGCTAGCACACAAAGTTGATTTTCATCATCAACCACAAGTATCGACTCACCGTCTGAAAGCTTAATATGCGTTTGCTCTTTCTTCATTATAGTATCAGTCTTTTTTTCGCTATTTCTTGGCAATTTTTCGCTACTTTTTGGCAAAAAAATGAAAAAACGAGTGCCTTTACCCAACTCTGAATAAACACTAATAGCGCCACCTGACGATTGAATAAAACCGTAAACTTGTGATAAACCTAATCCCGCTCCTAGCTCACCTTTGGTAGAAAAGAAGGGTTCAAATATTTTTGAGCGAATGTCAGCACTCATACCACAACCGTTGTCTTCAATATTAATTAAGACATATTCTCCAGCCGAAATATTATAATTGATAGCTTGAGTTTCAGATAAGGATTCATTGTTAGTGGTTATGGATAACTCACCACCATTGTGCATCGCATGCATTGCATTGAGTGCAAAATGCGATAGCATCTCTTCAAATAGATGTGCTTCAAGGTTAGTCAACCATAGGTTATTAAATAGCTCAATATTTAATACTATTGTTGGTAGCGTTTTTTGTAATAATTTTTTATTTTTGACAATTAAGTCATTAATGTTTATAGGCTTAGATAATGTAGGTTTTTGCCGTGAAAAAGAAAGTAATTTACGAGTAATATCAGCGCCTTTATTCGCTACTAATGATATTTTATTGACATATTTTAGTAGGTTAGGCTGATCTTTTAAGTGGGTTACTAATAAATCACTATAACCCATGACCACTGCTAACATATTATTATTATCATGTGCTAATCCGCCAGCCAACAAACTCAAAGCGTCCATCTTCTGAGTACGATTAAACAATTCTTCTTGAAGTTTTATTTTGGTTAAATCTTGAAAAATAGTAATATATCGGGGTTTACTCGCATCACTTTTTGGTAATTCTGCCACCGATAATCGCATTGGAAAGACACTGTTATTTTTATGCTTACCGACAACTTCTCTGCCAGACTCATTAGTGATGGCGTTATCTATGGTAAAATACTCGTCAATAATACTAGCATCTGTTTTTGACCTAGTTTGAGACAATAAGATGTTAATATTTTTACCCAGTAATTCCGCTGAGGTAAAGCCAAATAATCGACTCGTTGATTTATTTATATTTAAAACCGTACCCTGTTCATCAACGCTAATGATGGCATCAAAAACTGCATCAAGAATTTGTAATTGTTCATGGTGTTGATCTGTCATCTTATTTAAATCATTACTTGGCATTAGCTGCTCTATATATTTATTAACTGTTTTTGTTGCCAAAACATAAATGCTTCGACTAGCACTTGTTTTGTAATATCTATGAGTTGTATCTCTAAATTATATCACATGAGTGGATATTTTTTTGCTAAAAGCTTTGCCTGAGCTAAGCGATTTAACTTGAGGTAAAGTCGAAATACTATTGTTTTAACAATATTCATGTAAGTGGGTTATTATCCTAAATAGACAGTGAAATATAAAGTCTTGATATTATTTCAATCTACCATCATACCTACTATCTAACGCGATACTTTTCTTAAAATAAGACTCATCATAGCCATCAAGAAAACAGCATAAAATTTCCCCTCCCTCTTACCATTTGAGTAATTTTCATTCTTGGTCTAACATTTATTTAGTTAACTGAGTGATCTAGATCAATCGCCTTAGATATTTTTGTTATTTTAGTTGTTTTTACTTTTCTGCGGCGTAAAATTTGTTGCTAATTATTTAGCAAATAATGCAAATAGTCTTTATGGGTATAGATCTTAAAAAATAATATTTATTTTATTACTATTTATTACTCTTTAGCTTTTTAGGCATAACCGCAGAAGGCAATTTATAGGCATGTAAACGCGGCTAACATAACTTATAGAGCGACGATACTTTAGCCCATTCCACTTGAAAATGACTTTATTTCAGGCTATTTAGAATTAACTGTAGACAAGAAATTTACGATAGGAAATGTATTAAAAATGCCGCACACAAGCCTAATTAGCCAACCTGATGTTATTCTCGTTTACCAAGAACATGATAGCGCAGAGCCTGTTATTGAACAGATTAAGGACTTAAAACTAAAGTTTACTACCTACCCGTTAACTCAAAAATCCTTACATAAAATTTCGAAACAGAAACCTAAAGTATTACTGTTATCATCAAATGACGTAAAAAAAACCATTAAGTATTATATAAATTACTTAGAAGAGTACAAAAATAAAATAGCCCCTCATTCTGCTATTTTACTTATTAATAACCGCGAATCTTATAGTGCCTATTTAGCGTGTGAAAATGGTCTATTTGATAATTACGTTATCATTAATCCATTTAATGAGCCAAACCGGCTAAAATTGGTTTTACTTAAAGAATTGAAAATTATAGAAAATTATCAAGATGATAGCTTAAAAAACCTTATCTCTGAAAGTGAGGATGAATTTACCACCTTTATAAAGCAAGGTGTGGCACTTAAAAATATGTTTATGCATGAAGTTAATAAATGTGAATCTAATCTGCTATCAACCGTAAATAAAGTAATAGATGATGACGAAGTTAAAACCGTGCTAGAAAATCTTATTGCTATCAACCTTGAACAAATGCATGGCAATATATCCAAAACGACCCAAAGTATTCTAGATCAGCTAGTAACACTGAAAAAAAACAATCAATTAATAAAACAAAGTATTGAAGTTGCCTGTACCCCAAAACATAAAACAGCTGAAGGGATTAATATAAAATCACTTATTTCTAACGATGACGCTGGGAAAAACCTATCATTAAGCTATAAAATATTAATTGCAGAGCCATCAAATTTATTTGCTAGTGTCATTGATGAAATGTTTGCCAACACAGTATTCAAGTACTTATTAGTAAATGATGGACAAACCGCGCTAGCACAAATAACAGCCTTTGATCCTGATGTTATTTTAATGTCGTATGATTTACCTAAGCTTAACGGTATCGAGGTTACCAAAGCACTTCGCAAAGAGGGTAATAAAACCCCCGTCATCGCTTACATTCATCTTTGTGATAAAAACAGAATCAAACACTGGCTCCCTTTAGGGCTTAGCCACTACATAATTAAGCCATCTAAAAAAAGTATTATTTTAAGAAACATTACCCAAGCAGTAAAAAACCCCATTGAAGTTCTTTATCATAAAGGTTTAGATAAAGAAGACATTCAATGGATCCCTGAATATTCGGTGGGTAACAAAGAAATGGATGAACAGCATAAAACATTGTTCATCCTGATAAATGAGTTTTTTCATCAAGAAAGTAAAGAAGAAGTGATTAAAATATTTCAACGTTTAACTAATTATATTGATTTACACTTCGAAGCTGAAGAATATTTATTAAGGCAAATTAACTATCCGAATACAGCCAATCACATAAAAAAGCATGATGAATTAAGAGCTAAATTTCATTTATTGCAACAAAACCTTGAAAATTACAATATAGATTTACATCGCAAAATATCAACTTTTCTTTATAGCTGGTTGACTTCACATATATTAAAAGCTGATATGGATTATAAAATTTATGCGTTATCGATAGAAGAAACAAGTTTTACTCAAGTGGATAGTTGAACTCGATGTATTCACACATCAACAATTTATAACAACTAATGTGAAAAATATTGAAGCACTACTTCTAAAAATTAATGTAAATCAACTTTTGATTTATAGTAAAAAATTTACCTTTAACCTAGAGCAAAGATAAGATGAAATCGTTTATTTGGAATAGTAATTTTGAAACCGGTGTTGTAGAAATTGACGAACAACACCAAGAACTCGTCAAGATTATTAACACCTATAGCCATCTATTGGCAAATAACTCAGCAACGATAGAAACTATTGATCAAACATTAGAAGAATTAATTACCTACACTAAATTTCATTTTTGTGAGGAAGAAGCGTTAATGTCAAAAGTAGGCTTAGACCCTAGGCATATAAAGCGTCATAAAAATTTGCATCTGGGGCTAGTTGAAGAAATAAACGCGATGATACCCAAGAATTATTCAGACAAATTGTTAGCTAGAACGCATATATTAGATCTTATTATTCATTGGCTTGCTTACCATATTTTGGGCACTGACATGAATATGACAAAACAAATGGCGGCAATTGAATCAGGTATTTCTGCTGAAGCTGCTTTTGAACTTGAAGAGAAAAACAAAGATAAATCGACAAAGCCTTTACTGGAAGCGTTAAATGGCCTTTTTGCTCAAGTTTCAGTTAGAAATAAAGAATTGCAAGCATTAAACCTTTCTCTCGAGGAAAAAGTAGTGCAACGAACAGAAGAATTAAACAAACTTAACAAAGAACTAGAAAGTTTATCACTAACAGACTCGTTAACAGAAATGCCAAATAGAAGATGTGCAATACAGCAGCTATCTTTATTATGGAAGGAGTCCAACGTTAATTTTAAGCCAATAGTCTGTTTAATGATTGATGCCGATTACTTTAAAAACATTAACGATACCTACGGGCATTCTGTTGGTGATTTAGTATTAATTAAACTGGGATTAGCCCTTAAACACTCCATTAGAAATGATGATTTAGCCTGTCGCTTAGGTGGAGATGAGTTTCTTGTTCTTTGTCCCGAAACGGACCTTCAAGGAGGGCTATATTTAGCTGATATGATCGCTAAAAAATTTAGCCGGTTAAATATAGAAGCCAATGGTAAGCCCATTGATATAAGTCTTAGCCTAAGTATTGGTGTTGCTGAGAAAACATCCGAAATGTTAAATTATGAAGCATTACTTAAAGTGGCAGATGAAGGCACTTATAAAGCCAAAGCTGATGGACGAAATTGCATAAAAACAGTTCAAGCTTTTAGCAATGATACCGCTATTAAACAACTCTAAAGTGTATTAAGAACATAACGATAATTTCGTCGGTATATACCCGCTCCACCTCAAGATGCAGGTTTCAGCAAGTCGAGAAAGGGTTAGGTACAAGGCATGGATTGAAGAGAATAGTTGTTCTATTATCGAAATCCATAACGCAGGAGATGACCCTTTATCGGCTTGCACGTAGGGAGCTAGACAGTAGTAATAACACTCAAATTAAAACCTGAATAAATACCTATAACGGTATTTCTGAGACTGATTATGTTGAAGGTGAAATTCAGCTCGATTCATCGGTAAAATGTGGTGCGGTTTATCGCTTTGGTTTACATGCAGACTTTGATGTTAACCGCATGGAGCCAGTTGTTGTTGGTGGTGCTTATAATTCAAATAGCGATACTGATGCAACAAATATGATGTAGAAGCTATCTCAAACCCTGATAACTTGGCTGTAATGGATAATGACCGAGTGTTTATTGGTGAAGATACCAGTAAGCATGTGAACAACGCACTTTGGATGTATAATCCTCAAGGTGAATAAGCACCAAGGTAAATAACGTTCAAGATAATATTAATAAACTTAAAAAGCCCCGCATCACTGTGGGGCTTTTGTTTATCCTAGAGGTTACCATCACACTGATATTATGATTGCTAAACCGTTTATCTATTAATCTAGTGTGTTAACCCTAATATGTAAGTAAGGTTTAATCCGGTAAACCAAAAGTATCCACAACATAATCGAGATCTTTATCCCCACGACCACTTAAATTAACAAGCACTGACTTTTCTGGATGTTTTTGCGCCAGTTTTATCGCATAAGCCACCGCATGAGCACTTTCTAACGCGGGAATAATCCCTTCCAGTCGACTTAACTCATAAAATGCATCAATACACTCTTTATCCGTAATACTGTCGTAAGTCACTTTATTTAAGTCTTTTAGCATACTGTGTTCCGGGCCAACACCGGGGTAATCAAGACCACTGGCAATAGAATGCACTGGCGCAGGCTCACCATTTTCATCTTGTAGAATATAGCATTTAAAACCGTGAATAAGACCCGGCTTACCTAACGTCATGGTAGCCGCATGCTCTCCCATTTTAAAAGACTTTCCAGCAGGTTCAATACCAAACAATTGAGTCTCATCATCCTCCAAAAAGGATGAAAAAATTCCCATTGCGTTACTACCACCACCAATGCAAGCCACAACACTGTCTGGCAATTCGCCAGTCATATCTAAAAACTGCTCTCTTGCTTCAATACCAATAACACGCTGAAAATCACGTACAATCATTGGAAATGGATGTGGGCCAACCACTGATCCTATACAATAAATGGTTGAAATAGGATCTTTAAGATATGCTTCAAAAGCACTATCTACCGCTTCCTTTAAGGTTTTTAGGCCATGAGTGACTGGGATAACAGTTGCCCCCAACACTTTCATACGTAGTACATTAGGATATTCTTTTTTAATATCCACTTCACCCATGTGAATTTCACACTCTAAGCCAAAATAAGCCGCGGCAGTAGCCAGTGCAACGCCGTGTTGTCCCGCGCCCGTTTCAGCGATTAGCTTCTTTTTGCCTAAGTGTTTAGCAAGTAATGCTTCACCCATACAGTGATTTAATTTGTGAGCACCCGTATGATTTAAATCTTCTCTTTTTAGATAAATTTGTCCACCATACTTTTCTGATAAGCGGTGACAATGGTAAACAGGCGTAGGACGGCCTTGATAGTATTTTCGAATATCACGTAGCTCTGAAATAAATTTATGGGACTTACTGATAGAAAAGTAAGCATCATTAATTTTCTTCATTTCGTCTTCTAAATTGGGTGGAATAAACGCACCACCAAATTCATTAAAAAATCCATCTTTGTCTGGGTACTTTTTAAAATAATTTTCTTTCATTTTATTCCTTTACTATAAGTTCCTTAGACTAAAAATAATAAACAGAGATAAAAAATACTGCAAGGATAAATTCATTAATTTTCCTATTTTAAATCAAATAAATAGGAAAATATTTATTATCTGTTGGCCTGCCCTATTCATCTTTGATGGCAAGTGAGAAAACAAATCAGCTACACCTATAACGCAACTATTTTATAACCGTAATATTAATCAGCTTTTAATTCTTCCAATAAGTCATGTATCTCAGCTTTTAATTCTTCCAATAAGTCATGTATCTCAGCTTTTAATTCTTTATCAACAATTTTATTACAACTAATTTTAGCTTTTTCTAAATGATCAATAGCACCGGTTTCATCCCCTAACTCAACTTTAAGCGTAGCGATTGAATAACCAATAGACGAGCGAAAATCTTTAGAGTTAATCGCTTCTGCCTTTACTAACGCTTGTTCATAAATAGTCACCGCTAATGCGAGATCATCGGTAAAATCAGCCAGTGTTTCCCACTGTACTGGATGGTCTTTATCAGTCTCTTCATTCGCTTCACAAAGTTCTTTTAATTCTAGATAGTAACCATCGAATTTCGTTTGATTTTTTTCTTGTGCCGCTGCCATTAAATGATCAGCCAGGAAAAGCACTCTCTTGTATATTTTGGTATTCATTGGTTCTAGCCTTATCAATTGGGTTATCGAAAAATCAAGCCGTGATTATATAGCTTTTACGACAATGAAACAGAAACTTAGTCAGTTAGATCACAGTTATTATCGTTAAATACTTAAATGCAACACTGTACATACGAAAAAACATATATATAATAAGATGCATATTAATTACCTGACTTTGATAAATGCATAAACTTGATAAGCAAAACATCCTCTTTCTCTGTTCAGAAAATTCTGCTAGGTCACAAATGGCTGAAGCATTATTAAGGCATAAGGCTGATGACCAATTTAATGTTTTTAGTGCAGGTACGCATCCAGATGAGATTGATTCACGCACAATCAACGTCTTAAATCAATTTGGAATAAATGCCAATAATTTAGTCTCTAAAAATATAAACGTATTTAAAGATAAAATCTTTGATTACGTCATTACCCTTTGTGATAAAGCAAATAATGAATGTAGAAGCTATACAGATACCGGTAAGCAATTAGCATGGGATATACCCGATCCAAAGGAACGCTCTGATAACGAGGCTTTCTTCGTCACCTTAACTGAATTAAATAACCGTTTATCTATGTTTCTTCTGATAGAAAAAAACGTGACTAATCCAGCAACTAATGCACAAAAAAATGTCATTGTTGAAGTAAATAATGACCCCACTGACGTTAACCCAATTACTTTTTATAAATGCCTGACCGATACTATTCGCTTAAAAAGCTTAATGTTAACCCATTATCACGGCGAACTCTGTGTTTGTGAATTAATGGAAGCGATGGAAGAAGACAGCCAACCAAAGGTATCACGAAACCTTGCTGTTTTAAAAAAAGCGAACGTTATTACCGACAGAAAACATGGACAGTGGGTGTTTTATCGTATTAATCCTGCACTGCCATTATGGGCTAAATCAGTGATTGCACAAACTACAGAGAATAACATTCCACTGATTAACAACGAGCTTCAGCGTCTAGATAAAATGCAACACAGACCTGATAAAGCAAATTTCTGTAAATAACTATTTAAAAGGAGTTAATGGATGAACCTACCGCTTAAAATACTAACAAACTGTTGGTTTGGAAAAAGCCATGTTTGAGATATTTACCGATTTTTCCACCTGGTTAGTGGTTGATACCTTTGGGCTATCAAAAGAAACAAAGCTAGGCGATGCACTCCATTTTTTTATTGAAGACACCACAAAGATTTTTTTTCTATTACTCGTCATGATCTACGTTATTGCGTTAATAAGAGCTTCAATGAATGTAGAGCGTGTTCGTGATTATTTAGCCGGTAAACATAAAGGGGTTGGTTATCTCCTCGGCTCCAGTTTTGGGGCAATAACACCCTTTTGTTCCTGTTCAAGTATTCCAGTATTTTTAGGCTTTACCTCCGCAGGTATTCCTGTTGGCATAACAATGTCATTTCTCATCACGTCACCGTTAATTAATGAAGTGGCTGTTTTACTGTTACTGAGCTTATTAGGGTGGAAATTCACGCTACTTTACGTGATTGTTGGTATGTCTGTGGGTATGTTAGGTGGCGTATTCCTTGATATGATTAAAGCCGAACGTTGGTTGCAATCTTTTGCCGCGAAAGCGTTAGAGCGTGGTCAAAACTCTGCAGCTACCATTGAATCAAAACCGACTGAAACCTTATCTTTCAAAGCACGCCACACCTTTGCAAAAGCGGAAATGTTAGATATTTTTGGCCGAGTATGGAAATGGGTAATAATTGGCGTTGGAATAGGCTCTGCCTTACATGGCTTTGTTCCTGACGGTTGGATTGAAGAGCATTTAGGGGATGGACAATGGTGGTCGGTTCCTTCAGCGGTATTACTCGGCATACCTTTATATTCTAATGCTACCGGGGTAATTCCTGTGATGGAAAGTTTAATTAAACAAGGACTTCCTATTGGTACAACACTCGCTTTTTGTATGAGTACGGTAGCCGCAAGTTTCCCCGAGTTTATTTTGTTAAAGCAAGTAATGCAGTGGAAATTATTAGCCGTGCTTTTTGCACTCCTACTCGTTGCATTTACGTTAATTGGTTGGATTTTTAACTATCTAACCCCGTTTATTTAAAAGCTGAGTTTAAAGCCGAGGTTTAAAACCTGAATTTAATACCTGAATTTAATACCTGAATTTAAGAGGAAAATATAATGAAAGAAATAAAAGTACTTGGTACTGGTTGTGCTAAATGCACAAAAACTGTTGACGTTATTTCAACAATAGCCAATGAATTAAATATAGACGTACACGTAGTTAAAGAAACCGATCTTGAAGTCATTATGAGCTACGGCGTAATGAGTACACCCGCTGTCATTATTGATGAAGTTAATGTACATAGTGGCTCTATTCCGTCTCGTCAAGAAATTGAACTATGGTTAAAAAAATAACAATAACGCCATTAATTACACCAATAACTGACAATATAAAATCAGGTTAACGTGATTATTTTACTACTTACTAATAATTTTCTAACACTATTTAGGGCACACTTATGACAATTAAAATTGGTATTAACGGCTTTGGTCGTATGGGCCGTTTATCAATGCGTGCGGCATTTGATTGGGATGATATTGAAATTGTTCAAATTAATGATCCCGCCGGCAATGCCGAAACACTTGCCCATTTAATGACGTTTGATTCAATTCATGGGCGTTGGCATCATGAAGCAACTCATGATGGCGATTCTATGATCATTAATGGTAACGCTATTCCTTGTACGCAAATAAAAGCGACTAAAGACATTGATTGGTCTCAATGTGATGTCGTTATTGAAGCTTCAGGTAAAATAAAAACCAAAGCGTTGTTACAATCCTATTTGGATCAAGGCGTAAAACGTGTTGTGGTTACCGCACCAGTAAAAGAAGACGGTGTATTAAATGTAGTATTGGGTGTGAATGAAGAATTATACGACAAAGCAATTCATCCTATTGTAACAGCAGCATCATGTACCACTAACTGTTTAGCGCCTGTAGTGAAAGTGCTTCATGAAAAAATTGGCATCAAGCATGGTTCAATGACAACGATTCATGACATCACCAATACCCAAACCATATTAGACGCCCCACATGCAGATTTACGTAGAGCACGCGCCTGTGGTATGAGTTTAATTCCGACAACAACAGGCTCTGCAACGGCTATCACCCATATTTTTCCAGAGCTTAAAGGCAAGTTAAATGGTCATGCCATTCGTGTTCCATTGGCCAATGCCTCCATTACAGATTGTGTGTTTGAATTAGTACGCGGCACAACGGTTGAAGAAGTGAATGGATTGCTTAAACAAGCGGCTGAAAATGAACTAAAAAACATCATGGGATTTGAAGAACGTCCGCTAGTGTCAATTGATTATAGAACCGATCCTCGCTCTAGTGTTATTGATGCGTTATCTACAATGGTAGTTAATGGCACGCAAGTCAAACTCTATGTTTGGTATGACAATGAGTGGGGTTATGCCAATAGAACGGCTGAATTGGCACGTATGGTTGGCTTAGCAGACAAGGATTAATACCCCATGGGGCTTTTATCGCTAAAAGGGTTATCATCACCGTTATCTCAACAAGTGAAACAATACTTAGTAATAACCGGTAATTATTGGGCATTTACTTTAACCGATGGCGCGCTACGAATGCTAGTAGTGCTGTATTTTCATCAATTAGGTTACAGCCCATTAAATATAGCCATGTTATTTTTGTTTTATGAGATATTTGGTGTTATCACTAACCTTATTGGCGGTTGGTTAGGCGCACGACTTGGTTTAAATAAAACCATGAATATTGGCTTAGCCCTGCAAATAATTGCCCTTAGCATGTTAGCTGTGCCTGCTGACATGCTTACCATTTTGTATGTCATGGCAGCGCAAGCATTATCAGGTATCGCCAAAGACTTAAATAAAATGAGTGCTAAAAGCTCAATTAAACTACTCGTCCCTAAAGGAGATGAAAGTAAGCTGTATCAGTGGGTTGCTGTACTCACGGGTTCAAAAAACACATTAAAAGGGATTGGCTTTTTTCTCGGGGGGTTATTACTGACTTTACTGGGATTTAAAGGCGCAATAATACTTATGGCGTCGCTATTAGCCATCGTGTGGGTATTTAGTTTATTTGCATTAAAAGAAGATTTAGGTAAAGCAAAAAGCAAACCTAAATTTACTGACATTCTATCTAAAAGTGCGTCAATAAATATCTTATCTGCCGCTCGGCTATTCTTGTTTGGCGCCAGAGATGTATGGTTTGTTGTGGCACTACCGGTATTTTTAGCCGTTCAATTTAACTGGGATCATTGGTGGGTTGGTAGCTTTATGGCAAGCTGGGTAATTGGCTACGGAATTGTACAATCTTTAGCCCCTCGAATTACTGGAAACAGTATAGGAATAGGCACCAATAAAAACCAAGATAAAGTACCTACGGGTAGAACTGCCTTTATATGGGCGAGTTACTTAACCTTGATACCTGTGGCTATCGCATTGGCTTTACATTTTGATTTTTATATCCAAGCTTCCCTCATTATTGGCTTACTAATATTTGGCGGTGTTTTTGCTATTAACTCTTCTTTGCATAGCTACCTTATTGTGAGCTATGCAAGCAGTGATGCGGTATCGCTTGATGTCGGTTTTTACTATATGGCCAATGCGATGGGCAGGCTAATAGGTACCTTGCTTTCAGGTTGGGTATATCAAGAATACGGATTAGAAAGTTGTTTATGGATATCTGCCCTATTTTTAGCTTTAACAGCCGCTATTTCAACAAAGTTACCTTTGGTGAATTTCAGTAAGTAGGTACTGCATAGTATAAAAAGGCTAGCCACCTCCTACCAAAAACAGTTTGAATTAAAGAAAAAAAACATTGAACAACAGGAGATTACAAAGTTAAAACAGGCTAAAATCTCATTTTTACGTTAGTGAGATTAAGAATAGACCGATATTTACTCTTTGCACAAAGCAAACATCGGCTATTATATATACTCGTTACTTTGGTTCATCTTTTGGCAGATACTTATAGCCGGTTATCATGGCAGAAACCAACGCAGTTTTTTCTCTTCGCTCAGCGACAATCACGCCGATAATGTGCAATGGAATTAAGAAGAGAAAACAGTAAAAAGCATAAACATGCGCAGTAATAAAGGGGGTTCGTACGTCCCTCATTGCTTGATAGGCAGTTTCATCTACATTCACCTTTGAATAAGGCTTAATTGCGTCAATGTTTTGTTTATCTAGTGCAATACTTTCAGCAAAGTATCCGCCAAAAGGGGGGTAATAAATATCGGTTCCAGCAATAACCAAACCTGAAATCATTTGAATAGACATTAACGATAATAAGGCAAAAACCATCAATTTACCTGCGGGGTTATGGCCTTTATAAACGGCTTTTTTATGTTCCTTAAATTCAGTTAATTCTTTTGAAAAACCTTTAGTAAAAGGTAACACTTGGCCCCATCGTTCGTGTGCTTTGCCTATAAAACCAATAATTATTCTAAACAGTAAGTTAATGGCAAAAACATACCCTACGCTTACATGTAAAGTTTTTAATAGAATTTTTCCATCCGTACTTACACCAAATAATTTTCCATTGAAAATGATTAACCCAATACAAATGAGTAAAGTAATGGCGATTACATTTATCCAATGGAATAATCTTATATTACGACTCCATACAAAAATCTGTTCTCGTTTGGTATTCATATCGACCTCTCTTTTTTGTCGTAAATTACACATTAATTAAAAATAGAATAAACCATTTTTAATTAACTTTTATTATTCTAAGTTCGCTTATGCGACACTGATTTAGAAATAAATCAAATAGTATTGGTATCCTATTAAAAATGACCACTTTCTATAACAGGCGTTAACCAATACCTTAATTTAGCGGGCTGGCAAACAGGCTTCAAGCACTCTTTAAGCATAGCCACCTCACTTGATGCGATAAGTACTTCAAATTGATAAAAGGCTCTATAACCTTCCACTTGTTCAGATATATCAAACAAGCTGTGCTCTTTACTATAACCGCTCATCTTATTTAGATTAAACCCCGTGAGACTTGGCAAACTCATTAACCGGTCAATTATCTCATCTTTTAAGCTTGTAGGTACATTTAAGGTAAACAGTAATTCTTCAGTCATTTTTTTTCTCCAACCAACAGTAAAATATAGGCAATAGATAGAGCGTAGTAATCGTGGATGTTATCAATCCGCCGATAACAACTATCGCTAATGGTTTTTGAATCTCAGCCCCTGGACCTGTAGCAAAAACTAAAGGCAACAATCCAAACATGGCTGTTGTCGCGGTCATTAATACTGGCCTTAATCGACGATTTGCACCGTCAATAACGCGTTTAACTAAATTTTGTGACGACAGTTTCGTTTGTTCAAAATAACTGATCATGACGATGCCGTTTAACACAGCTACGCCAAGCAAAGCGATAAATCCTACTGAAGCGGGTACCGATAAATATTCTTTACTCAGGTACAACGCAATAATACCGCCCATCAAGGCAAACGGAATATTAGCAATGATAAGAGCTGATTTAGCCGTTGAATTAAACGTGGTAAATAAAATAATAAAGATTAATAACAATGCAAGCGGAATCAATAGCAATAAGTTTTTAGTTGCCCTTTGCTGACTTTCAAATTCACCACCAAACGATAAGGTATAACCTGAAGGAAGCTTAATAGTATTGTTTATTTTAGTATTTAATTCATTTACAAAACTAACCACATCGCGGCCTACAACATTGGCACTTACCGAGGCAAATCGATTGCCTTTTTCTCTTTCAATTATCAGAGGGCCTGTTTTAAATGTGATTTCAGCCACCTGTTCAAGCGGCAACAACGCATTATTAGGCATCAAAATAAGTTTTTGTTTTAATGCTTTTATAGAGGAAATCTCATGATAACTTTCAGACTTGTTTTTTGCCCCATTAAAAACAATCGGTATAGAACGATTACCTTCTAGCAAAGCAGAAATTTGCAACCCTTCAAGTTGGGATGTTAAGTAACGACTTAATTGCTCTGTAGATAATTCAAATTGGCTAGCCACCGCTGGAATGAGTTTTATATTTACATATTTTCCGCCTTCAATGATTGCCATTTGTACATCAGAAGCGCCCGCAATTTTATTAGCCAAAGCGGATATTTGTTCAACTAACGTGGCAAGTGTCGAAATATCATTACCGAAAACCTTGATATAAATATCGCCAGTGCCACCTGTTAACATTTCTGACACTCTCATTTGAATGGGTTGTGTGAAACCAACATTCATACCCGGAAACTGACTAAGAATTTTACGGATATCTTCAATCAATTCTTTTTTCGTCTCAAAGCGCCATTCACTTTTTGGCGCAAGCTCCATAAAGACATCAGTTTCATTTAACCCCATAGGGTCAAGACCCAGTTCATCTGAACCTGTACGGGCCACTATTTGTACTATTTCAGGAATATTTTTCAGTAACGCTTTTTCAACTTGTTCATCAATATCAATAGATGATTTTAAGGAGATACTAGGCGACTTTTCAAGTTGTACAATAATATCACCCTCATCAAGCACGGGCATAAAACTTTTACCTAAACCATTAAACAGCACCAAACTAACAATTAATACACTTAATGATAGTAGTACTAAAGCAGCGGGTTTGTTGGTCGCTTTAGTTAAGGTTTTTACATAATACTTTTGCAAAAACACAACAAGTTTAGGGGGGGGAACTGCCTCGTTTTTTAATAAAAAAGAAGCGAGTATAGGAATAATGGTCAGTGACAAAATCAATGCACTTAACATAGCAAAAACAATAGTGAGTGCGACTGGCGTAAAGAGTTTACCTTCTAACCCCGAAAGCATTAATAAAGGTGAAAACACAATAATAATGATGATGGT
>TARA_R110001583_G_scaffold38874_18_pt1 | contig 15721 bp, 24 predicted proteins | sample TARA_R110001583 | Tara Oceans TARA_R110001583 (sample SAMEA4398432) | marine metagenome | biome: Polar Biome; feature: [MES] marine water layer (ENVO:01000295) within the mesopelagic zone...; material: water (ENVO:00002006), including particulate matter (ENVO:01000060) such... | reverse complement strand
TATTATTAATTGGTGTAGGAAATGAACGCAGAAACATATATCAGAAAACATATTAGAAAAATTCTCTCAGAACAAGAAGAGAAAAAGAAATCAAGCATTAGATCAGTCGGTGTTGGAAGTGGTAAGTTTTCTTTTAAAATAAAAGAAGCTGGTACTTTAGCAGAAGAAGATCCAGCATTGCTAATGGCAAATCTTAATGTTAGTCAGCCCAAGGGAAAAAATGACCTTGACAAATTAAAAAGCCTTTTATCCTCTGCAGCTACAGGAACTGAAGAGATGAAAGAAGTTTTTGCAGTGCCATCTTCTCAACCAAAAGCGAAAAACAAGGGAGAAGATCTAGAATCAGTCACGGTAAAAGTTTCTGTTATACCAATGCGAAATGCGATGAAATATATTGAGTACACTCTTATCGGTGCTACAAATGCTTATGGACTTAAGTGGGATGAAAATATAGAAGTAACCCAAGCTGGTGATTCTGTTGTAGTGTGGTTAAGATGAAACTAGAAGAACTATTACGCAATTTTATACTTCAAATCTTAGCAGAAGAAAAAGACAAAGAAGAGAACCTTCTTGGCGAGCCAGATCTTTCTAAAGAAGATGAACGTGAAGATGATGACGAAGGCTACCACGATGAACAAAACGCTATTAGTACAGGCGGCGGTGCCCTTCAAAGTACAGGACAAATGGCAGGCGTCATGACCCCGCTTGGAACTGGACCTTCGTATCCTAATAAGTCAAAAAAGAAAAAGAAAAAGAAGTCTAAAAAGGATGATGTAGATAAAGATTGGTATAAATGAGCTATCTGCTGTTATTGATAACTTTATTTTCATGTAAAAGCTATTTTGAAGAAACTCAAGAAGAACTTGAGATACGTTGTATGCCAGTGCTAGAAAACATAGTAAGAATTCAAAATCATCGAGATATTGCTAGAAAAGATTTTGATTTAACACTTTTAGATTATACATCTGGTAGAATAAGTGAAGAAACTTGGCAAAATGAAAGAAGCGTTTGGTTAGAAAGAGAAAGTCAGTTAGCTGGTGATGTGAATCAGCTCTATATTTACTCTTATGAAACCAAATGCTTAGAATGAATGAAAATATTTTTGAACCTGGAGATTTGATCGCTGTTTTTGGTGGTGAGATTGGTAAAGAAGGCAATTACGCTGATAGAGTTTCTATTTGCCGAGTAATAGTTTGTGGACAAAAAGATTTAATAGTCGAAGATGATTCTGGAAAATCTTATTCAAGAAATTCACATCATTTAGTTTCTAAAAATATTTGTTATAAACTTTCTATGAAACCTGAAAACTTATCAAAAGTTATGCCTCTTAAACCAGAAATTGGCGATCTTGTTTTATCTTATACTAAAGATGCTTTTAGAGATGATCCTCCAGTTGAAATAACTGGTATATTATATAAAATAGTTTATAAATTAGGGCGACCAGATAAATCTACTCTAATATGTGGAACAGAATTGAAAGAAGTTTCTCATAGCTCATTAATAGTTTTGCAAAAAAATCAAAAAGAATAAATTTAGTTTGAACATTTGCTTGCCCGTGGATACTATCATTATATAGCCAATTTGGTTATATTACTAAGAAATTAGATATTGCACATTAAACATTTGGAGGTTAAAAATGGCACTTGATCTAAATGCAATCCGAGCTAAGCTTAACAAGCTTTCTGGAAACAGCAGCCGCAGAGACACACTTTGGCGGCCTCAAGAAGGGGAAGAGCATGTAGTACGAATTATTGCTTTTCCTGACAACGATGGACAGCCCTTTAAGGAGCGCTGGTTCTATTATAATATTGGAAACAACCCGGGGCTTCTTGCTCCTCACCAATTTGGTAGTCCGGACCCAATTCAGGAGCTTATTAATGAGCTTCGTTCTGATGGGAATAAGGAGAGTTATGAACTGGCTAAGAAGCTTTATCCTAAGATGCGAGCTTATGCTGCAGTAATTGTTCGTGGTGAAGAAGATAAGGGCGTACGTCTTTGGTCTTTTGGAAAGATGGTTTACCAGTCTCTTCTCAACATTATGCTTGATGAAGATTATGGAGATATTACTGATTCAACGTCAGGTCGAGATATTAAGGTGGTTTGTACAAAGCCACCTGGTCGTATGTATGCTGTAACTGATGTTCGTCCTCGAGGAAAGGCTACAGCTCTAGCAGAAAGTCAAAAGACTGCAAAGACTTGGATTGACAATATCCCCAATTTAGATGACATGTACTCTTGCAAGTCTTATGATGAACTAGGGAAGATTGTGAATGCTTGGATTGGTGGTGAAGACGATGAAGATGCTACTAACAATACTGGCACTACTCGTACCGCAAGTACTACTCGTACCGCAAGTACTACTCGTACTACGGCAGCTGAAAGCTCTGGTTCAACACCAACAAGCACTACAGATGATACTCCTGCAAAGAAGTATCAAAATTTAGATGATGCCTTTGCTGACCTAGAAGATGACTTCTAGTCTATAGCGATCTTCATTTGGGGGCGCCACAAATGTGGCGCCCTTTTTGTGCTTTTATCGATGAACATGTTTCAAAAAAGGTTTATATTTCAGCATGGAGGTCTTATATGGCGAAAAAAACTACAAATGGTGATGAATTTACATCAGATCTAATAAAGTCTCTCAACAAAGAGCAAGGATCTAGAGTTGCGTATAATCTAGCTTATGATGAATCACCAACTCATGTTAAAAGATGGATTGGTACTGGATCTAAGCAGTTAGATTATATTGTTTCTAATCGGAGAGACGGTGGTCTTCCAGAAGGAAGAATTGTTGAGATATTTGGTCCTCCATCTATTGGAAAATCTCACATTGCAATTCAAATTGCTAGAACCACTCAACAAATGGGGGGCATTGTAGTTTATATTGATACTGAAAATGCTACAAGCGTAGAAAATTTACGGCTTTTAGGTGTTGATATTTCTAGGCGGTTTGTTTATGTAGATACTCACTGCACAGAAGAAGTACTTTCGATTGCAGAGTCTACAATTATGAAAGCTAGAGCTATGCAAAAAGATGTCCCTATTACAATTATTTGGGATTCTGTTGCTGCGTCTTCTCCAAAAGCAGAGCTTGATGGAACTTATGAACAAAACTCGATTGGATTGCAAGCAAGAGCAATTTCAAAGGGCATGCGCAAGATCACTGGGGTGATTGGACAAACAAATACACTTTTTGTAATTCTTAACCAAATTAGAACAAAAATTGGAGTAATGTTTGGAGATCCAACAACCACTCCAGGCGGCAAAGCGATTCCTTTTCATTCTTCTGTTAGAATTAAACTTGGAGCTGGTCAGCAGATCAAAAATAAAGACAAAGAAGTGATAGGCATCAATGTATCTGCCAAGACAATCAAAAATAAAGTAGCAGCTCCGTTTAGGTCTTGCAATTTTGAGATTCATTTTGGCAAGGGTGTCTATGAGCACGAGCAAGTTTTTGACTTACTTAGAAAGCATGGTCCTGCAACAATTAATACGCAAGAAATAGAAATTTCTGGAACAGGAGCGTGGAAGAAACTCATCGTAGTTAATACTTCTACTGGCGAACAACTATTAGAAAAGAAATTTTATAAAGCAGACTTTAATGATGTTTGGCGCGATCCAGAGTTTAAACCTTATATCGACGACTTGCTTGAAGCTGCAATGATAAAGAAATTAGAAAACTCAGATCTAGATGTAGATGTTGAGTCTTATGAAGAGGTAAGATCTATTGCTTTAGAAATGGATTTAGACGTAGACGTGGAGGGTTAATTGTCTTCCGATGTTATCTTAGTAGATGCACTTAATTTATTTATGCGTCATTTTGCAGCCAATCCTTCTACCAGCGATAATGGAGAGCATATTGGGGGAGCAATTGGTTTCTTAAAGGGAATCCAGCTGCTTATTGATAACCTTAGTCCAGAAAAAGTTTATGTAGTTTGGGAAGGTGGCGGCAGTCTTAGAAGAAGAAGCATTTTTAAGAACTATAAATCTGGACGACGTCCAGTTAAGCTTAATAGATTTTATGAATCTGATATACCTGATACCGTCAACAATAGGAACTATCAGATTAATCTAACAACTAAACTTCTCGCCCTTTCTGGGGTACCGCAGCTATATGTTTCAGACTGTGAAGCTGATGATGTTATAGGTTATTTAGTCAAGAATAAACTTAGAAGTGAAAATATTGTAATTATTTCATCTGATAAAGATTATTACCAGCTTTTAGAAGAAAATCGAGTAAAAATTTGGTCTCCTGGTCAAAAGAAAATATTGACGTCAGCATCTGTTAGGGAAAGATTTGGAATTAATTCAGAGAATTTTTGCGTTGCCAGATGTTTTGTTGGTGATGGCTCTGATGGTCTTCCCGGGATAAAAGGTGCTGGTTTCCGCACCCTTTGTAAACGTTTTCCAGAGATAACAAAAGAAGAATTTGTTAGCGTAGAAGAAATAATTAAGATTAGCCAAAAAAGGTCAGAAGACTCTAAGGTGAAACTATACCACCAGATTGTGGCTGATAGTGAAATATCGAAAATGAATTGGAAGCTTATGTACCTAGACGCAATTAATTTATCAGCTAACCAAATTCAAAAAATTAATTTTAAAATCGATACGCTGGATAGGAAATTAGATAAAATTAATTTCATGCGTGTTTTAATTCGAGAAGGCATCAAAAACTTTGATGCAGATAAATTTTTTATGACTGCAAGGTCTATTTTTTAAATAAATAAAGGAGAATATAGATGGGAGAAGCAGCTTACGAGCTTGCACCTAAGTCGGGTCAAGCGTGGTTCGGACAATATGGAAAGCATTTTCAAGAAAAAATCTTTCAAGCTTTAATTTCAGATGTTAAATTTGCAGCTCAAATGATTGAGGTTATGCATCCTGATTTTTTTGAACTTAAATACTTGCAGTATTTAACTGAAAAGTATTTTTCATATAGAAGCAAATATCGATCTTTTCCAAGCCTTAAACTTCTCGTATCTATTGTAAGAGATGATTTAACAGAAGACTCCACTATTCTTTTAAGAGAGCAAGTAGTAGAATTTCTTCACCGTCTTAAGTCTAATCCAGATCTCGGTGATCAAAACTATGTTAAAGAAAAGTCTTTAGATTTTTGCAAAACTCAGGCATTCAAAGAAGCTCTAGAGCAATCAGTAGATCTCATTGCTACTGAGAAATTTGAGTCTGTTGTTGGCTTAATGAAAAAAGCAGTGTCCATGGGGATGGCCAATACTACTGGGCATGATTTCTTTGAAGATATGGACGTTAGATTTAAAAAATCAAATAGAGTTGTGGTTCCTACAGGTATTCCTCGCTTAGATGCTCACGATATTTTTCGCGGTGGACTTGGAAAGGGCGAAATTGGAGTAGTAACTGCTAATACTGGAGTTGGCAAATCTCACTGGCTAGTTCAGATGGGCGTTAATGCCATGCTAGCGGGTAGAAACGTTGTTCATTACACTTTCGAACTTTCTGAAGAGTCAGTCGGAATTAGATACGATTCTTGCTTAACAGATATTGATAGCAATGAAATTGTGAAAAGAAAAGATGAAGTAAAAGAGTTTTATAAAAATGTAGATACGGGAAGGTTATTTATCAAAGAGTATCCAACTGGGTCAGCTAGCGTTATGACTTTAAAGAATCATCTAGATAAATTACTTTTAAAAGACTTTAAGCCGCATGTAATCATTGTGGATTATGCGGATATTATGAGAAGTACTAGGTCTTTTGATTCGCTTCGACATGAGTTGAAGCTTGTATACGAAGAATTAAGAAATCTGGCAATGGAGTTGAATATTCCTGTTTGGACAGCCAGTCAAGCAAATAGAGATTCTGCAAATTCTGACATTGTGGGACTTGAAAACATGGCTGAAGCTTATGGCAAAGCAATGGTTGCTGACGTCGTGGTTTCTATATCTAGAAAATCAACTGAAAAGGCTGGGGGAACTGGAAGACTTTATATCGCTAAAAATAGAGCTGGTAGAGATGGATTGTTATTTCCTCTTTCTATAGATACTGCTCGGTCTAAATTTCAAATCTTAGATGAAAATTCATTAACTTTGAATGAAGCTCTTCAAGAAGATAAAAACGATATGAAGTCACGCCTAAGAGAGAAATGGAAAGATGTAAGGGGAATGTGATGGCGATGACGTGGTCTTATGACGAGGTTTTAAAAGAAACTCAAAATTATTTTAGTGGAGATGAACTTGCTTCTTCAGCAGTTGTAGGAAAGTACCTGCTCAAAGATAGAGAAAATAATTTTATAGAAAAAACTCCAGATGATATGCACAAAAGGCTAGCGTCAGAATTTGCAAGGATTGAAAGTAAATTTCAAAAAAATGCAATGTCAAAAGAAGAAATATATTCTCTTCTTAAGAATTTTGACTACATAATCCCCCAAGGCTCACCGATGTATGGAATTGGAAATGATCATGCAGTTGTAAGTCTTTCTAATTGCGTAGTCGTCGATTCTCCTACAGATGATGTTAGCTCTATAATGAACAGGGGAAAAGATTTAGCAAATCTCTTTAAGAGGCGTTGCGGAGTTGGAATAGACATATCCACTTTAAGGCCAGAGCACTCTCCTGTTTCTAATAGTGCGGGCAGCACTACCGGGGCCTGGTCTTTTGCTGATTTCTATTCTTATGTATGCCGTATGATAGGTCAAAATGGACGCCGCGGCGCCTTGATGATTACTCTAGATATTCGACATCCTGATATTGAAAAATTTATTACTATGAAGCATGATCTTACTAAAGTAACTGGGGCAAACGTGTCAGTGAAAATAAATGATGATTTCATGAAATCAGTTGAAAATAAACAACCATTTACTTTGCAGTTTCCAGTAGATTCAGATTCTCCAACATACTCAAAAGAAATAGATGCAGAATATTTGTGGAATCTTATTGTTGATAGTGCAACCAAGACTGCTGAACCAGGACTTATGATGTGGGATACAATTATTAATAATCTTCCCGCGCATGAGTATGCTGATGTGGGATTCAATACAGTTACAACTAATCCATGCGGAGAAATACCGCTTAGCCCATATGATTCTTGCAGATTAATTGCAGTCAATTTAGTAAATTTTGTGGAAAATGCTTATACGAATAAAGCAAAGTTTAATCTTGCTAAATTTGAAGAAGTGGTTTCTAAAGCAATGCGATTAAGCGACGATTTAGTCGAACTTGAAATTGAAAAACTTTATAAAATTTTAGAAAAAGTAGATACTGAAGATGAAAAAATTCTTTGGACTAATCTTTTAGATGCTTGCCAAAACGGTAGAAGAACTGGTCTAGGAACACTTGGGCTAGGTGATACGCTTTGCCGACTTGGAGTTACTTATGGATCAAAAGAATCTTTAAGCATTATTGAAATGATTTATAAAGCTCTTAGAAATAAGTCTTATCAAGAAAGTATAAACTTGGCTAAAGAAAGAGGTCCATTTTTAGTATTTGATTGGGAAAAAGAAAAAAATAATGCCTTTATTAAAAGATTACCTTCAGATTTAAAACAAGAAATGTCTTTAGCTGGTCGAAGAAATATTTCTATACTTACAAATGCACCAACTGGAACATGTTCAATTGCTGCACAGACGTCAAGTGGAATAGAGCCGATTTTTAGACTAAGCTATACGCGTAGAAAAAAGATAAACCCAAGCGATAAAAACGCAAGAATTGATTTTACTGATGACCTTGGTGATTGCTGGCAAGAGTTCGAAGTCTATCACCATGAGATTAAAAACTACTGGAATCAAATTGGTGAATGCGATATAAAAGAGCTTCCTTCTTACTTTATAACTTCTGATCAAATTGATTGGAATGGAAGGATTCAAACTCAAGCAGCCATACAAAAATATGTAGACCATTCGATAAGTTCAACGATTAATTTGCCCAAGGGCACAGAACCAGAAATAGTTGGTAGACTTTATAAAGACGCTTGGAAAGCAGGATTAAAAGGAGTCACTATTTATGTCGACGGATCTAGAACAGGCGTTTTAGTAACTAAGGGCAAAAATAAAACCAAAGAAGATGGTGATGCTGTTGAGCATGCTCAAAAAAGACACGAAATACTAGAGTGCGAAATCCACAGGGCACAAATCAAGGGAGAAGACTGGACAATACTTGTTGGCGTAGTTGATGGATACCCCTATGAAATATTTGGAGGGCTTTCAGAGTATGTAGAAATACCCAGAAAATACACTAAGGGAAGTATTAGAAAGCGGCCAAGAAAGACGATGGCTAACAAATATGATCTTACAATTGGAAAAAATGGAGATGAATTTGTAATCAAAGATATCGTCAAAGTTTTTGATAATCCAAACCATACTTCTTTTACTAGAACAATTTCTCTTGCGCTTAGGCATAAAATTCCGCTTCAATTTCTTGTTGAACAACTCATGAAAGATAAAGAAGCAGATATGTTTTCGTTTTCTAGAGTAGTAGCTAGATGTCTTAAAAAGTATATCAAGGATGGAACTAAAGTAAGCAATGGAATAATACAAGATTGCTGCGATTTACCAAAAATAGCGTATCAAGAAGGATGTGCAACTTGTATATCATGTGGGTATGCTAAATGCGGGTAATATTTAATCATGTAGTAAGGAGAATATAGTGGCTTATTCAGAAAAAGTAATTGATCATTTTGAAAACCCGAGAAATATGGGTAGTTTAGACCAAGATGATCTAATGGTCGGAACAGGAATTGTTGGCGCGCCAGCTTGTGGCGATGTAATGAAGCTACAACTTAAAATTAATTCTGACGGCATAATTGAAGATGCCAAATGGAAAACTTTTGGTTGCGGATCTGCAATAGCTTCTAGTTCATTAGTAACTACACTCGTTAAAGGAAAAACTTTAGAAGAAGCTATTGTTATTAAAAATTCTGATATAGCTAAAGAGCTTTCTCTTCCTCCCGTTAAGATTCATTGCTCTGTATTGGCTGAAGATGCCATAAAAGCAGCTATTAAAGATTATAGAGATAAACATGACAAGGGATGAAATACAAAAATTTGTTGATGAAGATATTAATCCAGCTCTAGAGAGCCATGGCGGTTTTCTTCTAATTCATGATTTTGATGAAGAAAAAAAGCTTTTAAAAGTTCAAATGGGTGGCGGCTGTCAAGGGTGTGCGTCTGCAAGAATAACACTAAAGCTTCAAATAGAAGGTTTTCTTAAAGAAGAATTTCCAAAATTATTAGAGATAGAAGATGTAACAGATCATCTTGCAGGCACTAACCCGTATTACTAGGAATATAGCATGGCAATTACAATGACAGATTTTGCAGTTGAAAAAATTTCTGAAATGATGATAAAAAATAGAGAGTCTTATCTTAGGGTAGGGCTTCGAAGCGGTGGTTGTTCTGGTTATTCTTATTTATTTGAATTTACAGACAGCAAAGAAGAAAATGATAAAATATTTGAATTTGGTAAAGTAAAAATTTGTATTGATAAGAAGTCTTATTTGTTTTTAAATGGGATAGAAATAGATTACGAAGAATCACTTTTTAAATCTGGCATTAAGTTAAATAATCCTGCGGCTACTAGAACTTGTGGCTGCGGCGAATCAGTGGCCTTCTAGGAGAAAAAAATGAAATGGACTACTAAAATCTCACCTTTGATTAAAGAGGTAGAGTTAAGAAAAACACCAGTTATTATTACGGTAAATAAATTTGATGAAAAATCAGCTAAAGATTTTCAGCAACAGATTGCTCTTGCGCATAATACTGGGCAAAAAATTATTCCAGTAGTTATAGATTCATATGGCGGACAAGTTTACAGTTTGATGTCAATGATCAGTGCAGTAAAGCATGCTGAAATTCCAGTTGCGACCATTATTGAAGGTAAAGCAATGTCTTGCGGCGCAATACTTTTTAGTTTTGGAGAACAAGGTCTTAGGTTTATGGATCCAGATGCAACGCTAATGATTCATGATGTCTCTTCTATGGAATATGGTAAAGTGGAAGAAATAAAAGCTTCTGCTGATGAAACAGAGCGATTAAATCAAAAAGTTTATACAATGATGGCTAGAAATTGTGGAAAAAAGGATGATTATTTTCTTAATATAGTCCACAAAAAAGGCCACGCTGACTGGTTTTTAGATGCAGCTCAAGCAAAAAAGCATGGCCTAGCAAACCAACTAAGAATTCCAAAAATTAATATTGCGGTTTCAGTTGGCATAGAATTTGAATAGAATTGCTTGACACATCATAGGCGGTGCAAGTTGGATAAAGATTTTTATAACAGCTCTAGTGCAGCCAAACTTGGATGGACTCCTTCTTGGTTTGGGTGCGAAGAATTTGATTTTAATTTAGTGAAAGCAGTTCAAAAGTGGCAAAAAGCTAACGGATTAACTGGAGATGGTCTTGTTGGCCCCATGACTTATAGAAGAGTGTGGACAGAAAGAGAAGCTAATATTTCTGATTATGAACCATCTCGCCCAAGAAATAGCTATAGAAAAGGTGATAAGCATATTGTTCACAATGGAAATTTTATCCCTATTGAGTGGGATAAAGTAATTCTTTGGGATGAAGATGATGGGCTAAAATCGAATAAAGGCTGCTATACAGATTATTCAGGCAAGCCAGATCGTAAGCCAACTATGTTCGTCAACCACTGGGATGTATGCCTTAGCGCAGAATCATGTTCAAAAGTACTAAACAAGCGTGGGATTTCAGTACACTTTTGTATTGATAACGATGGTACAATATATCAACTATTAGACACGCAGCATAAAGCATGGCATGCAGGAATTCCTCGGTATGAAGGTGGAAACTCTAAAGGAATTGGGGTAGAAATTTCAAATGCATACTATACAAAATACCAAGACTGGTATGTGAAAAATGGTTTTGGCAAGCGACCAATACAAGAGCATGGATATGTTCATGGAAAAACATTAAAACCGTTTTTAGATTTTTACCCAGTTCAAATTGAAGCATTAAAAGCTCTCTGGAAAGCAATTCATATAGGGGTTAATATTCCACTTGAATATCCAAAAAACTCCAGTGGAGAAGCTGAAACTACCTTGCATAAAGATTGCGAGCGAGGAAAATTTCACGGATTTTGTAATCACTACAATTTTATTAAAACAAAGATTGATTGTGCTGGTCTTGATCTTCCAACTCTTTTAGATGAAGTTAAGAAAACCCCTCTCTATTGTTTGGATAAATAAATGATTCCACGCTGGTCTAGTATGAATTTAATTTCTACCCACATTTGTAAAACTAGCGATGTAGGTTTTCATGGCAACTTATTTGGCGGGCAACTGTTGTCTTGGCTTGATGAAGCTGGCGCAGCTCTTTCAGCTGAGTTTGCTGAAACTAGCAGAGTAGTAACTAAGCATATTTCTGAAGTAAACTTTCAAAGCCCAGTTCGACCTGGTCAAATTATTCGTCTTTATGGAGCAATAAAAAAAGTTGGTAGAACTTCTCTTACAATAGAGGTAGAAGCAAGAAGGCATAGTATTCATAATGGAACTCAAAAACCGGTTTGCAGGTGTCAAATGGTTTTTGTTAGAATTGATGGGGATGGGGAATCCGTACCTATTCCTCCACATATTCACTATAAATTTAAGCAAGATCAGAAAAAAGATGGCGAAGAAAAAGAAATACCTCCAGAAGCTGAGTGACTGCAAAGAGTGGAACGCTGTTTTAGCTTCTTCTATATGCAACGGATATTATTCTAAATTGCCATGCTTAGCTCACACAGCAAATCCAAAGCATGAGTATTGCAAAGAACATCAAAATATTTTAAAAGAGTTAAAAAATGCTAAAAAATGTTGAACTTTATAATGACGGTATTGGAGCAGTCGAGTATGTAGAGCACATGGGCTCGGATCTTACTATTGTAAATAGTGCTAGGGTTTCTTTTGGCAAGCAAAAAATGACAATGGACCAAAGAGACGAAAAGCTCATTCGCTATCTTATAGAACACAAACATACTAGTACTCTAGAGCATAATGTTGTTACTTTTCGTTTTGTTGTTCCTCTTTACGTTAGATCGCAACATCATCGTCATAGAACTTGGTCTTATAATGAGATTTCTCGTAGATACACAGACTTCGGTATCAAGTTTTACCAGCCAGAAGCATTCAGAACGCAACACAAGTCAAATAGGCAAGCATCAAACGCAGAAGAGTTAATTGATCCTGTTTTGTATCCAGATCTAAGTGATCCAGATTTTGGATTTACTGCTTCATGGAATGTAAAAGAGCACAATAAAGATAGCTTAAAGCTTTTTAATCATTTAATTAACTCAGGCGTTTGCCGCGAACAAGCAAGAGGCGTATTACCACAAAACATGTATACAGAATATTATGGTACTGTTAACCTTAGTAATCTTTTAAAGTTTGTTGAGTTGCGAACTCATGACGGAGCTCAGTGGGAAATTCAGCAAGTTGCAAACGCTTGTTTAAAAATTGCTGAAGATTTATGGCCAGTTACAATAAAGTCATATAATGAAGTGCGAGGAAACACAGAAGAATGAGAGAATTTTTAGCCACTCTTACAGCACTTGTTATTATTTTATCTACTATATGGGTTTGCTTTTTTGGATTATCAATTGTAGCTAATTTTTCTGAATCTGTTGGTGTTTCTAAACCTTTAGTATATTTTTTATCTGGTCTTGGAATTGGAATTTATCGTGAAAAGATTTGGCGTGGGTTTGCCAGTTTTTGCGAAAATGTATGGGATAAAATATTGAGGCTTATTTAATGACGAACAAAATCAAAGAATGGATCCAAGAAATAGAAGATATTTTACACTATCGATTAGTCTGGGACCCAGAAACAAGAAAGTTTAAAAAAATGATAGTCTACAAAGAGAGTGAATTAAAAAATGAGATTAAAGAAAATGAGTAATGAACACTCTGCTTCTTTTGCATTAGTTTCTAAAATAGTTTTTTATATTTGCTTTTCAATAGTTTTGTGCTTTTGGATTTCTTCTTGTAGATTAAATGAAAAAATAATAACTGAGTGCAAAAATTCTTGCAAAACTTTTAGCTCTCATATGAGGTCAGTAACAAGCAGGGAATGTGAGTGTTCTTCTCTCCCAGGGTTAGAAACAAATGGCCAAAATGATCTATGGGTTTTACCAAATAATTGATAGCTCGATTATATGTAGTAATAAGCGTCAAGCACTAAACGCATTTTGTTAGGGTCGTTATATGGATTGTGAAACTAAGGATTCTATTGTTAAGCTTCGGAAGCTTCGAGAAGAGCTTTGCGGAAAGCGAGATCAATGGAAAAATGCTTTTGCAGTCAAAGATGCAGTAGTAGCTGAGTTAAAAGTTTTAAAAGAATATGCTAGCGATTCAAGCTCAAGCAGAGAAGCAATTGTTAAAAAAATAGACTGTTTGCTTATTTTGATTGATCCAGATCGCAATGATGAACTGGAGACTTGTGATGGCTGATGAAAATGGATGGAGCGAATACTCCCGATTAGTTTTAAAAGAGCTTGAGACTTTAGCTACAGCAATAACGTCGCTAAACGCAGAAATACAAGAGCTCAAGCAAGAAATAGCTCTTATGAGAGCTAAAGAAGACCGTGTCGATGAACTTCGCGCATGGAAAGAAAAAGTTGATGAAGTTGCTTCACCAACTCAACTGCAAGGTTTAGTTAGCGAAGTAGACGACCTTAAACAGTTTAAGACTAAAGCAATTACAATATTTGCAGTAGTTCAATTTGGAATGGCTTTCTTTGCTTGGGCGATGAAGTTTATGTAAGTTGTTGCATAGTTATTTATAAGCACTTTAAAAATGGATGACTTAGGATGATTATCAGCCAAATTTTGGCAGCTTGGTTATATAGTCACATTTTTGAATATCTTGCTCACCGTTATGTCTTACACGGTCACAAAAAATTTAAATACGCATTCAAACATCATTTCGCTCAACACCATGGTGTTTCTCGAAAAAACGAAATGTATGATTCAAATTATGAAAATTTGATAAGTAGCAAATTTGAGTTAGCCTCTCTTTTGCTTATAACTACACTTCATTTTCCTGTTTATTTTTTATTTCCATACGCATATGGAATTTTAGTTATGTCAATGATGTCTTATTATATTCTTCATAGAAAAGCGCATACTAACGTTGATTGGGGAAGAAAATGGCTTCCTTGGCATTATGATCACCATATGGGAAAAAACCAGCACTTAAACTGGGGAGTTCGGCTTCCGATAGTTGATTACGTTGTTGGAACTCGTATTAAAAGTTCTTAACCTAGCAACGCCTTCCTCAATACTTACATAAGTTTGGTGTGTAACCCAATCTCCAGAATTAATATAGGTTTTTATTGTTTGATTTGCTTCTACCCAGATAATTGCTTCTGGAATATGATTGTGTCCCATAATAAAAACGTCAACGTCTGGATGGTGTTTTAAAATATGAATAACACTTCTAAGTTTATGCTTTTTAATTTGCTTTTCAGTCCACCAAGTAGTCAGATCAAAATCAAAAGCAAACTCTAGTATATTTTGAATAACTGAAAGTAATTTAACGAAAATTCGGTTATGGATAACTCCTCTGTCATAGTCATCGCCGTGTTCTATTCTAAATTTTCTTCCAAAAGATTCAAACTCATACCTTTTCATGAATTCTACATTACCAACACTTTTTCCAACTAAATTTACTAATCCTTCATCATGATTTCCTACTATATAAATTATTTTTTTATTGTAGTCTACAGCTTTAATAATTTCTAAGCATCGTTCAGTAAAAATAGGGATCTTAATAAAGTCAATAATATCTCCATTAAGAATAAGTTCGTCGTATTGCTCAGATTTTAAGAACTGCAAAAGCTCTTTTGATTTATAAAATTTACTACCAATGTGGAGATCTGAAATTATGATTCTTTTCATGAACAAGCAACCCTATATTAATAAAATATCAAAGTCGGAGGATTTTTACAATGCCTGAGGGTCCTGAATGCAGAAGAATTGCAGAAAGTTTAGCAAAATTTGCTTCTAATAAAACTGTTGTTGAAGTAGAAATTTTGTCTGGACGCTATCTCAAAAAAAGCCCTAGTGGCTTAGAAGTGTTCAAAAACAATGGTCCTTTACGAGCCGTTGGAGTTGGAGTTCACGGAAAATTTATTTATTGGATTTTAGAAAAAGAATTTTCTATTTGGAACACTTTAGGAATGACTGGCTATTGGTCTACTGAAGAACACCAACACAATAGAATAAAAATTAGTTTTTCTAATGGAGATTATTTGTATTTTAGAGACCAAAGAAATTTCGGAACTTTAAAATTTGTAAGAGGAAAACACCAATTAATAGAAAAACTCCATTCTCTTGGTCCTGACATGCTTTCTCAAGAAGTGACTGATGAAGAGTTTATATCTTGCCTTAGAAAAAAGAATAAGCATAATGTTTGCAAAGTTTTAATGGACCAATCAGTTATTTGTGGAATTGGAAATTATGTAAAAGCTGATTCTTTATGGTTAGCAAAAATTAATCCCCACTCACAAATAAGCGAATTAACTGATGCTCATTTACAAAAGCTAAAAAATTCTATTCAGCGAGTCTTGAAAGAGAGCTATAAAACAGGCGGAGCAACGATTAGAACATATCAAAATTTAGATGGCCAAAAAGGTGAATACGCGTCAAAATTTTTAGTATATAATAGAAAAACAGATTCTGAAGGACATCAGGTAATTCGAGAATCGACTCCAGATGGAAGAACCACCCACTGGAGTCCAGCATATCAAACAGGGGAATTATAA
>TARA_R110001583_G_scaffold132427_1_pt1 | contig 15733 bp, 12 predicted proteins | sample TARA_R110001583 | Tara Oceans TARA_R110001583 (sample SAMEA4398432) | marine metagenome | biome: Polar Biome; feature: [MES] marine water layer (ENVO:01000295) within the mesopelagic zone...; material: water (ENVO:00002006), including particulate matter (ENVO:01000060) such... | reverse complement strand
TAGGTTAAAAAGGTAGTGCCAATTACCACAAAACCGATACTTAAATAGGTTTGCATGGTAAAGGCTTCATAATGGGTGTTTATTACATCATTAATTCCAAATGGTAACACAAAAACAAAGCCTAATAAAAATACCCAACTTATGATAGTAATGGGGTTGTATTTCATCATCAAAGGTTTTATTAAAACAAGATAAAGCGCATAAGAACAGGTGTTGATGAACACTAACACATTACCAAATAAAGAACTGGTTCCTTCAGTTTTATTTCCATACCAAACCAACAAAAAGGCACCAAGACCTCCAATAGTGATCCCCAATAATTTATATTTAGTAATTTTTTCTTTTAATATAAAGGCGCTAAAAATTAAAACCATAACCGGAATGGATGTGCTAATAATAGATGCATCAATAGGAGATGTTAAACTTAACCCGTGAAAAAACAAAAGCATGTTAAGCGCAGCTCCCAGAATGGCGCAAAGTATAATAATGGGATAATCCTTTTTGTCAATGGTCTCTTTTACAAAGTTTTTAATGATCCAGAATAGAAAGCCTGCGCCAATAAGTCTAAAAACGACTAAAGCAGATGGCCCAATTTTATCTGGCATAACTCCTTTTGCAATTATAAAATTAGCACCATAAATTAGGTTGGCTCCAAGAAGGGCTAAATGCGCTTTGTAGGTTTTGTTTTTCAAAAAGTGTTTTTTTAAAGATTACTGCGAAAATAGAAATTTGAAATTGATTTTTTGAATGTCCGTAATTTGTCATAAGTCTGAAAACATAATGATTTTGTCATTCCGACAAAAGAGGAACCGCATTGATTTTCAATAGATTCTTCATTTCGTTTCACTCCATTCTGAATGACAAAAATGATATTATGAATGAATACAGACATTCAAATTGATTTTTTCATTTTTGCAGTGAAATGAGAATTGACTGTATTTCTTTATTGGCATGATTGTAGCCAATTTTATAAGCTTTATCAATTCCTTTGGTTTCCAATGTCCCAATGGTATCAATTTCTTTTGGGGAAAACACATAATTACATAAATTAAATTTTTTTATATTATTTGCTTCTAAACCAAGATGGTATACACGGTAGACTAATTTTAAAGATGTGTTGATCTCTGATTCATTGATAGGGGTTATTGGATTAACAAAACTGCCAATAATGTTATGAATCCGTTTCTTTTTTAGAGGCTCTACCGGGAAATTGTTTAAAATGCCTCCATCAGAATAAAAGCTATCATTAATTTTTAAAGGAGAAAATAATGGTGGCAAAGCACAAGATGCTATTAAGGGTTTTATTAATTCACCTTTACTAAAATATTCTAATTTACCAGATAATAAATTAGTCGCGGTTGTTGTTAATGGGTATTTTAATTTTTCAAATGAATTATCAGCAAAAAACTTTTTAAAAAACTTTTCATATTTACCACTATCTAAAATTCCAGGTTTATTACGTGCATATAATGAAAAACCCAAGATAGGTGTCTGCTTAAAAAACTGTATCATTTCATCTGTATTATACCCTGCAGCATATAAAGCACAAACTAAAGCGCCAGCACTTGTTCCAGAAACATGGGTTGGGACGATGCCGTTTTCCAACAATACTTTTATTAAACCTATATGCGCAATAGCACGAACACCTCCACCCGATAGCACTAAGCCAATTTCTTCATTCATAATAATTTAATCATAATGTTCAATAAATATACAATTATAAAAAATACCTTGAAGTAATTAAAATTGCTTTTAGTTTTTTCTTTTTAAACCGTAACTTTGCGCTTTGAATTCCGTCATTACGAGGAGTGAAACTAGCTTGTACTGAGCGTAGTCGAAGTATGGTAATCTTTTGAAACTAACAGATTGCTTCACTTTGTTCGCAATGACGTTAATATTTATACTATAGGATGAAATACCATTTCAACGAGATAGAAGCCAAATGGCAAAAATACTGGGCCAAAAACCAAACCTTTAAAGCTAAAAACAAGTCTGATAAACCTAAATTTTATGTATTAGACATGTTTCCGTACCCAAGTGGTGCGGGGTTACATGTTGGTCATCCGTTGGGGTATATTGCGTCTGATATTTATGCGCGTTACAAACGCCATAAGGGATTCAACGTATTACATCCACAAGGATATGATAGTTTTGGGTTGCCGGCAGAGCAGTATGCTATTCAAACAGGGCAACATCCGGCGGTTACTACCGAAGAAAACATCAAAACCTATCGTCGTCAATTAGATCAAATAGGTTTTTCTTTTGATTGGTCTCGTGAAGTACGAACATCGGACCCTAGTTATTACAAATGGACACAATGGATTTTCATACAGTTATTCGAGTCTTGGTATAACAAGGATTCTAATAAAGCTGAAGCTGTTTCAGAATTAACAAGCATCTTTTCTTCGGAAGGAAATTTAAAAGTAAATGCCGTTTGTGATGATGATGTGATATTTTTTTCTGCCGAAGAATGGAATTCCTTTTCATCTAAAAAACAACAAGAAATACTATTACAATACAGACTTACTTATTTAGCTGAAACCGAAGTAAACTGGTGTCCTGCTTTAGGGACCGTGTTGGCGAATGACGAAATCGTCAATGGTGTTTCCGAACGTGGCGGTCATCCCGTTATTAGAAAAAAAATGACCCAATGGAGCATGCGTATTTCTGCTTATGCCGAACGCTTGCTTCAAGGTTTAGAGACCATTGATTGGACAGACTCGCTTAAAGAAAGCCAACGCAACTGGATTGGAAAATCGGTTGGGGCATCAGTGTCGTTCCCCATCCTATCCTTCCCCAATGGGGAAGAGAAAACAGGAACTAAAATTCCTGGGTATATGACTGGTGGAAATAATTCTCATTTGTTGCTTGAACGTGCTAAAGACATGCGCGCAAATCCTACTCAAGCAGAAGCTGCACTTTGGGGACAATTAAGAAACAAAAATTTGGATGCTAAATTTAGACAGCAACATTTAATAGGAGATTATATTGTCGATTTTGTTTGTTTGGATAAAAAATTGATTGTTGAAGTTGACGGGAAAATTCATCATTCCCAAATTGAAGAAGATGCAAAACGAACAGAAATTTTAGAAAACGATTATTATAAAGTCATTCGCTTTAAAAATGAAGAAGTTTTAGGGAATATAGATGTTGTTTTAGAAAAAATAAATCAAGAATTAACCCAAAGAAAATCAGTCAAGAGTAAGCCACACATGAGTGAGCAAGTTCCCCCTTCGGGGGCTAGGGGGATTGAAGTCTTCACAACACGACCCGATACCATTTTCGGAGTGAGTTTTATGACATTAGCACCCGAACACGAATTAGTATCCAAAATCACAACTTCAGAACAAAAAGCAGAAGTTAAAGCTTATATCGAAGCCACTGCAAAACGAAGCGAGCGTGATAGAATGGCCGATGTTAAAACCATTACAGGTGCATTTACAGGGGCGTATGTTGAACATCCATTTACAAAAGAACCTATTCCCGTTTGGATTGGCGATTATGTGTTGGCAGGCTACGGAACTGGTGCGGTGATGTCGGTACCATGTGGTGACCAGCGTGATTACGATTTTGCAAAGCATTTTAATATTCCAATTCCTAATATTTTTAGCCCCCTAACCCCCAAAGGGGGAATTGATAACTCTACGGACATAATAGAGTTGCAAGCTTTTACTGAGAAATCAGGATTTGTTTTAAAAAATTCAGGCTTTTTAAACGGTTTAAATTATAAAGAAGCCACCAAAAAAATCATTGAGGAACTTGAAAAATTAGGTCAAGGACAAGGCAAAACGAATTATCGATTGCGTGATGCCGTATTTTCTCGTCAACGCTATTGGGGTGAGCCTTTCCCTGTTTATTATGTAAATGGGATGCCACAAATGATTGATGCCAAATACTTGCCAATTACCTTACCCGAAGTTGATAAATATCTGCCTACCGAAACCGGCGAACCACCATTGGGAAACGCCAAAAAATGGTATTGGTTGCAATATGGCGATAAAGCCGACATTGTTTCAAAAGAAGAGTTTGAGAATTCCTCCCCATTGGGGAGGTTAGGTGGGGCATTAGAACTCAACACAATGCCGGGTTGGGCCGGAAGTTCGCAGTACTTCAATCGATATATGGATCCACATAATGACAATGAGATTTTCTCTCAAGAAGCTATCAATTATTGGCAGCAAGTGGATTTATACATTGGTGGTAGCGAACATGCCACAGGACATTTATTGTATTCTCGTTTTTGGCAAAAGTTTATGTTTGACAAAGGTTTGGTGCCACATGACGAGTATGCTAAAAAACTGATTAACCAAGGGATGATTTTGGGAACAAGTGCGTTTGCTATTCAAATTGCTCCAATAGTTGAAATTAAAAAATTAGAAATTAGAACAAGTTCTTTTACTAATCGATTTAAAACTATTTTCTTGTCATCGAAATATAAAGATAAGAAGAGTAGAATTTCTTTGGATGAGAAAATAAATAATATACTTCTACGACCAATATTTAATGATATTTTTGAAGATTTAAAGAAAGAAGTTAGAGAATATACAAATGAAGAATTTAATCTTGAAGATATAAGTTTAATGGAGTTTGATAACACCCATATAGATGTTTCCTGTGTAAATACTTCAAATGAACTTAATATTGAAGCTTTCAAAAAATGGAGAAATCAATATGAAAATTCAGTGTTTATTGGAGAAAATGGAGAAATAATAAAAGATGGTAATGATGTTTTCAAAGTACGTCGCGAAGTCGAAAAAATGTCCAAATCCAAATACAATGTCGTCAATCCAGATGATATAGTAAAAGATTTTGGAGCAGACAGTCTGCGTATGTACGAAATGTTCTTAGGACCCTTAGAGCAATACAAACCTTGGAATACCGCTGGGATTACAGGAGTGCATAGTTTTCTTAAAAAACTTTGGAGATTATACCATCAAGGAGAAAACGAAACTTTTTACGTAACGAGTTCCCCTCCTTCGGAGGGGTTAGGGGAGGCTCTAAAAACACTTCATAAAACCATAAAAAAAGTTGAAGAAGATATTGAGAATTTCTCCTTTAACACATCGGTATCTACGTTTATGATTGCCGTTAATGAGTTGACAGCTCAAAAATGTACATCAAAAGAAATACTTGAACCTTTATTGATTCTAATTTCGCCGTATGCACCACATATCGCTGAAGAGTTATGGAATCAATTAGGACATGAGCAATCTATTTCAACAGTGCCATTTCCAAAATTCGATGCAAGCTATTTGGTAGAAAGCACTAAAAATTACCCTATTTCATTTAATGGAAAAATGCGCTTTACCATGGAATTACCATTGGATATGAGTAAAGAAGACATTGAAAAAACGGTATTAGCTTATGATAAAACGCAGGAACAATTGCAAGGCAGAACGCCTAAAAAAGTGATTATTGTTCCGGGTAAGATTGTAAATATTGTTGGCTAGTAACAATGTGTGAAAGAATTATTCTGAAAAAAACATAAAAACTGACAATATTTCACGCTTAAAAATTGGCGTTATTTTTGCTATATTTAATAAAAATTAAAGCATATAAAATGATTGGATATTATATATTACTCGGTGGGATTGCCCTTATAAGCTGGTTAGTAAGCAGCAAGTTAAAGCGTAAATTTGAAACCTATTCTAAAGTGCATCTTAAAAATGGCATGAGCGGGAAGGAGATTGCCGAAAAAATGTTGGCAGATAATGGTATTACAGATGTAGAGGTTATTTCTACGCCTGGACAATTGACAGATCATTATAACCCAAAGAATAAAACAGTTAATTTAAGCGAAGCGGTTTATGATCAGCGCAATGCAGCATCAGCGGCAGTTGCTGCTCATGAATGTGGTCATGCCGTGCAACATGCGCAGGCTTATGAATGGTTAACAATGCGTTCTGCGTTGGTTCCGATAGTAAGTGTTACTTCTGGAATGTCGCAATGGATAATTATTGGAGGCTTAATTTTGGGAGCTGCAGCTGGAGTAGGTTTGGGGTATTGGGTCGCTATTGCAGGACTCATAATGATGGGATTTGCAACCCTGTTTAGTTTTATTACACTTCCTGTGGAATACGATGCGAGTAACCGCGCTTTGGCATGGTTAAAAAATAAACACATGCTCTCACCTGAAGAATATGCAGGTTCTGAAGACGCCCTTAAATGGGCTGCAAGAACCTATGTGGTTGCCGCTATTGGTGCTTTGGCTTCATTAGTTTATTGGGCTATGCAGGTTTTAGGAAACAGAAATTAAAATCAAAATTAATTAAATTGTAAGCTCTGAACTATTTCAGGGCTTTTTTGTTTCTTTATAATCCATCAAAATAAAAAATGAATCATCCTCTAGAATACTACCAACAGCAATTAAAAATTTATCAAGACGAAGAAAAAAAGCGTATTAAACAAATGGCCTTGATAAGTACTTTTAGACTTTTGGTGTTTTTATCAATTGGTTTTGGCATATACCTACTCTTCAATTACAGGCAATTTGCTGTCTTAGTGACGGTATTAGGTGTTGCTTTATTTATTTTTTTATTATCAAAACATACAACTATTAAAACTGAAAGAAATTTTTATAAAGCCCTTGTTGATATTAATAAAGAAGAAATTAATATAAATTCCGGAAATTTTCATCATAGAAAAGATGGCTTAGAATTTCAAAACGCCAATCATTTTTACAGTATAGATATTGATTTATTTGGTCGAGGATCCTTTTTTCAATATATCAACAGAACCACTATTAATGAAGGGACCCATAAGTTGGCAGCTGCTTTAAAAGCTAATGATATTGATGACATTAAGATGAGGCAAGAAGCTATTAAAGAGCTAAACTTAAAACCACAATGGCGTCAATATTATGCCGCTACTTCAAGTCTTGTAGTGGTTGAAACCTCTGCAAAAAGCGTTATCGATTGGTTGAAAAATCACAAGCCATTTATGTCAAAACCAATAAAATGGCTACCTATAAGTTTTAGTGTACTTTCTTTAGTATTATTGGGGTTAATTATTTTTAATATTATAGATAAATCTTTAATTGGATACTGGTTATTGGTTGGATTGGGAGTAACAGCGATATATTTTAAAAAGATCAATGATTTATCTTCAAATTGTGATAAGGTAAAAGATACTTTTAGGCAGTATGCCTCTCTACTTGATCAAATTGAAACTGAAACATTTACTTCTAAATTATTACAACAAAATCAAGATCAAATAAAATCTGAAGAAAAAAAAGCATCTGTTATTTTTAAGGAATTTTCAAAAGCATTAGATGCACTTGATAACCGAAATAACTTGATTTCTGCCATTTTTGGAAATGGTTTGTTCCTTCTAGACTTAAAACATAGCTATCATATTGAGCAATGGATTTTACAATATGCTAATAAAGTGGCCGATTGGTTTGAAGTAGTGTCATTTTTTGACGCGTATAATTCATTTGGAAATTTCGCATTCAACCATCCGGATTTTGTTTCTCCTGATATTCTAAACAAAGGACCTGTTATAAAAGCAACAGAATTGGGGCATCCGTTACTCAAAAAAACGAAGCGTATTGATAGTGATTTAATGATAGATAATAAACAGTTTTTTATTATTACCGGAGCCAATATGGCTGGGAAAAGTACTTTTTTAAGAACCGTTTCTTTACATATAGTCATGGCAAATGTAGGATTGCCGGTTTGTGCCAAAACAAGTCAATACAGCCCAATTAAATTAATTACCAGTATGCGCACCAATGACTCTTTAAATGATGAAAGTTCGTATTTCTTTTCAGAATTAAAGCGTTTGAAATATATTGTTGATGCTATTCAAAAGGAGCCTTATTTTATTGTGTTGGATGAAATTTTAAAAGGCACTAATAGCACCGATAAGGCTATTGGTTCTAGAAAGTTTGTAGAAAAATTGGTAGCTTCAAATGCAACTGGAATTATTGCAACACATGATTTAAGTTTGTGTGTAATTGAAAAAGAACATGAAGAGGTGAAAAACTATTATTTTGATGCTGAAATCATTCAGAATGAACTTTATTTTGACTATACCTTGAAAGTTGGTATTTGTAAAAATATGAATGCATCTTTTCTATTAAAAAAGATGGATATTGTTTAGATTATTTATTGGTGTAGCATTCACATTTGTGCCATAAGTCATTATCTTTATAGGCATGCAACATCCATCTAAACTCCCCAATGTAGGTACCACGATTTTCACCGTTATGAGTGCACTAGCTGCAAAACATAATGCTATTAACTTATCGCAAGGGTTTCCCAATTTTAAAAGTGATCAAAAACTAATTGATTTGGTTACCAAAGCCATGAAAATGGGCTATAATCAATATGCACCAATGGCTGGAATTTTAGAGTTGCGCGAACAAATAGCAGAGAAATTTGACATTTTGTATCAATCATCCTATCATCCAGAAACTGAAATAACTGTAACAGCTGGAGCAACACAGGCTATTTCTTGTATTATTTCGGCATTTGTAAACAGAGGCGATGAGGTTATAATTTTCAGACCTGCCTATGATTGCTACGAACCATTTATTGAATTAAACGGAGCAAAAACCATATCAATACAATTGGAAGCGCCTCATTATTCTGTCAATTGGGGGTCGGTAAAGCAACAAATCAATAATCATACAAAAATGATTATTATTAATACGCCGCAAAATCCAAGCGGTAGTATTTTTACTAAAAAGGACATGTTGCAGTTACAAGAAATAACAAAAGGAACTAATATTGTAGTGTTAAGCGATGAAGTGTATGAGCACATTATTTTCGATGGCGAACGGCACCAAAGTGCTTGTTTGTTTCCCGATTTAAAATCTCGAAGTTTTGTCGTGGCCTCATTTGGTAAAACCTTTCATAACACAGGATGGAAGGTTGGCTATTGCTGTGCTCCCAAGGAGTTGATGGTTGAATTTAGAAAAATCCATCAGTTTAATGTGTTTTGTGTAAATCATCCCATCCAAAAAGGCTTGGCCGAATATCTTAAAGAACCTAGTCATTATCTTGAATTGTCTCAATTTTATCAAGAAAAAAGAGATTTGTTTTTAAATCTTATTAAAACATCCAGATTTAAGTTTTTACCATCAAAAGGGACCTATTTTCAGGTTTTGGATTATTCCGAAATCACAACTGAACACGATGTAAAATTTGCTCAACAATTAACCAAAGAAGCTGGCATTGCCTCCATACCATTATCGGTATTTAATGCAAATAATTTGGATCATGGGGTATTGCGATTTTGCTTTGCAAAAACGAATGACACCTTAAAAAAAGCGGCAGACATTTTAAACCAAATTTAATTTCATTAACCAATCGGTTTGTTTGTCGTTACCAATATAAAACGGATGGCTGCCAAATTTTTCAAAGCCCATACGCTCATAAAAACGTATGGCGTTAGTGTTTTTCTCCCAGACGCCTAACCATATATAATTTGCATGAGAGGCTTGCGCTTTATGGATACAATATTCTAATACGTATTGTCCTATGTGTTTTCCTTGGTGGTTTTCAAGAACATAAAGGCGTTCTAATTCAAAAGCATTTAAGTCAAAAAGCTCAGTCTGTGCCTCTTTGACATTTGTTTTACAATATCCAACGCACTCTGTATTTAGATACACAAAATAAAAGTCTGAATTAGGATTTTGTAGCTCGTTTTTAATGGTATGTCTTGTTAATGCTATAGACAAATGAGCTTCAAAATCATCAGGATTATTTTTGTTTTGAAATGCGGTGATAAATGTTTCTTTGGAAATATGGGTAAGTGCCTCCAAATCATTAACGTTGCATTTAACAATATTTAAATTCATATTAATTTGATTAATTCTGATAAAAAATTAATTACTTTTATAATTGCTAATATTACTATGAAAAATCAACTTTTTAATTAAAAAATCATGAAATTATATATTACACTATTGTTTGTTTGCCTGTCATTCTTGGTTAATGCCCAAGAGGTGATTAGTAATGGAGAGACTTATGAAATAAAAGGAAAGTCAATTATAAAAGATGGGGTTGATGTAACGGCATCATTAAATACGGAACAACAGGCTCAGATCAGAGCTGCTCTTAAAGAAAAAAAGATACAAATTAAAGAAGCAAAAGAACGAGAACGCGAAATAAAAATAGCTGAAAAACGTCAAAAAGAGGCTGAGAAAAAACAAAGAAAAGCAGAAAAAGCACTTAACAAAATGGAAAGAGCTCAGTCTGATTTTGATAAGGCCATAAAAAGACATGATCAGGCCATTAAGAAATACGATAAACTTAAAAGAAAAGGAAAATTGTCACCTAATGATGATGAAAAAGCATTGAAAAGAATTGAAGATTTAAAATCTGATATAGATAGAGCGCAGAATAAACTTAAACGGGCATAATCCATCATGCAAGATCAACTTGTTATTGCATTAGTTCAAACCGATTTGATTTGGGAAAACCCAAAGCAAAACCAGAAGAATATTGCAGAAAAAATAGAAAGCATAATACAACAGGTTGATATCATTGTACTTCCTGAAATGTTTACTACGGGTTTTACAATGAATGCTAAATCGGTTGCCGAATCGATGGATGGAAAAACCCTTTCATGGATGCAAAAAACAGCGTTAAAAACCAACGCTGCCATTGTTGGAAGTCTTATTATTTTGGAAGAAAACAACTATTTTAATCGCTTGGTCTTTGTAGAGCCATCAGGAAGAATTCAGACCTATGATAAACGCCATACTTTTACGTTAGCGAAAGAAGATACAGTATATGCAGCGGGTGCTAAAAGATTAATTATTGAGTATAAAGGCTGGAAAATATGTCCGCTTGTTTGTTATGATTTGCGCTTCCCTGTATGGGCAAGAAACACTGAGGATTATGATGTTTTAATGTATGTTGCCAACTGGCCTAAACCTAGAATTTTAGCTTGGGATACCTTGTTAAAAGCACGTGCTATCGAAAACATGAGTTATTGTATTGGGGTAAATCGTGTGGGGTTGGATGAACCCCAAAATGAATATTGTGGCCATTCTGCAGCTTATGATATTTTAGGAAATGAACTAACTGCTTTTAAACCAAATAGAGAGCAAATTGAAATGGTTACTTTAGAGAGAAACCATATCAATTTTTATAGAAATAAGCTTAAGTTTTTAGATGACAGGGATACATTTACTATTGTTTAAACTCTAAAGATTCTGAAATTCCCCAATCCGCGCGTATCTCTATGTCTTTAAAAAAGCTAACACGTTCTGGTTGTATTTTATTAAGATAACTACCAGTATCGTATTTTTTATTCCCATTAGTATCAAAAATAACTCGAATAGCATAGTTGCCAGCTGTTAAATTTAAAAAGTCCAGAACTTCTTGTTTACTGGAATATTGTTCATATTTAACGTCTCCTTTATCTGTAACCAATTGAAAAATGATGGGATAAGTGGCATTGAATAGCGTAAATCGAGCATACCCAAAATCTGAGGCTTTTTTCGTTTGTACATTAAATTTTAAACTATCGTTTTTGTTACCAAATAAATCTGTAAGTGCCTCTGGCAACAATTGAATGCGGTAATTGTTTTCCTCCGTTTTTTTAAAGTTAAACACATAATTGTTGGTAATGGTATCAAAGGTCGTTTTATAATCCACCATAATAGAATCTTTATCCATGATGGTCATTTTTGAAGCGTCAAATGTTATAAAAGGAATAGATCCGGTAATTTTAAAATCCTCATCAATGCCTATAGATCCAGTTGGTATGGATTTAATGGTCAATGAATCACGCTTTTTGTTTCCAATTTGTACTGTATAATCTTTTTCAAAATTCGTATTGGAAACTTTAAAAACCAGTGAATCGGCTTCAAGTTTAGGAGCATACCAGTAATATAATGAGTCTGCTTTTTCGTCTTTTGTAATGCGATGTTTGAAATCGTTTGGAACATCCGATAGCAATTTAATATCCATGTTTTCATAATCGCCTTCATAACCAAAAGCAATTTTTTCACCGGCTATATATTGAGGTCTAAAAGACATAAAATTTAAAGCTTCTGAAAATAATCTTAAATTGTATATCGAGTCTGTTGGTACAGTAATAAAACGATTGTAAAATCCAATTTTATCTGTTTTTTGTTGAAACTTATTATCTTGATTTGTGTCTTTTAAAGCGTATAACATGTAGGTTCCGGCTTTAATATTTTCAATAGAAAACGTTGTGACGCTATCTAAGGTATTGGTTACATATTTTGGATTCTCTTTGTAAATAAGAGAGTCGTTAAATGTGGAATCCACTTCGTATAATCCAACCGATACAAAGGTGTCTGGTTTTCTATTTAAGGCATCAAAAATCTGACCTTTAACAGTAAGTGAATCTATATAACTCCCAGTTGAAAACACATACCGAAAGTATGGAAAAGGATTTTCCTCATTATTGTCTGCTATACTATTTCCAAAATTAAAAGCATAGGTGGTATTGGGTTGAAGGGTGTCAAAAATTTTAATGGTTATGTAATTGCTGGCACCACCACCTAAAGGAGTAATTTCAGGAAGTGTTTTCATTGGAGGCGAAATAATAAGCTGTTTTTGGATGTCTTTAATCTTAATGTATTCATCAAAATAAATCCGTATTTCTTTCCCATTAAAAAGGGTTGAATAATTTTCTGGAATAGATTTTAAAATCTTTGGCGGCGTAATGTCTTTATCACCTCCTTGTGGTGTTCCACGATTGGCACAATTGATAAAAATAATACTAATAAATACTATAAAAATTAAATTTGAAAGCCTTTTATTCATTACCAAAAACATAATTTAAGCAAACCTACATAATTTTATAGATATAACGTCAAACTCATTAGGCAATTGCCATGGAAACAACACTGATTTTTATGTTTTCTGCTTGATTTAAAACAGTAATACATGCTTCCATAGTGGCGCCGGTAGTAATTAAATCGTCAACTAAAAGAATGTGTTTATTGGCGATATCTTGTTTGTTTTCTAGCAAAAACAATTCGTTGGTATTATTCCATCGTGCCAATCGTTGTTTTAATACTTGCGATTCGGTATTCGTAACCTTTAAAAGAATATCATCTCTATACGATACCTCTAAGGCATTGGCAATATGTTGTGCAAACTTTGCAACTTGATTATAGCCTCTTTTTTTAAGTTTCTTTTGATGAAGCGGCACTGGGATTACTATATCAATACTATTATAAATTTTTACGGTTTTTAATTCACCACCTAACCAATCTCCTAAAAAAACTCCAATAGATTCATGTCCTTTATATTTTAAACCATGAATAAGCTGCTGTACAATTCCTTTTTTTTCAAAACGCAATAAAGCAGTCGCATTTTCTATTTTAACACGTCCATAAAAAACCTTTAATACAGTATCGTCATTATTAAAATGGAAGTTTGTTACAGGTAACTCGTTTCGGCAATTTGTACAAACAGCGTGTTCATTATCATTTAACAAATTGTGGCAAGCATAGCACACTTTTGGAAATAATAAATTGATGATTGCGTTCTCCATTAATAATAGTTATGTGGTTATGTAAACTTAAAGAAAAAATAAACCAATCCAGCTCATAATTTTTAACAAACAATTCCATTTGTTTGAATCCCTTTTTTATTTTTGCAACATGGCAAATCAAGACGATCAATTTAAGAAGGTAATCTCTCATGCTAAGGAATACGGTTATGTATTTCAAAGCAGTGAGATATATGACGGTTTAAGTGCAGTATATGACTATGCACAAAATGGCGCCGAATTAAAGAAAAACATTCGTGAGTACTGGTGGAAAGCGATGGTTCAAATGAACGAGAACATAGTGGGTATTGATGCCGCTATTTTTATGCACCCAACGACCTGGAAAGCTTCTGGACATGTTGATGCGTTTAATGATCCGTTAATTGATAATAAAGATTCCAAAAAGCGATACAGAGCTGATGTATTAATTGAGGATTATTGCGCTAAAATTGAAGCTAAAATTGATAAGGAAGTTGAAAAAGCAGCCAAACGTTTTGGAGATAAGTTTAATAAAGAAGAATTTATTTCAACAAATGAGCGTGTTTTAGGATATCAAGAAAAAATAGATACAACGCTTACACGTATGGCAAAATCTTTAGAAAAAGAAGATTTAGCGGATGTGAAAGTACTTATTGAGGAATTGGAAATTGCCGATCCTTTAACAGGTTCCAGAAACTGGACCGATGTAAAGCAGTTCAACTTGATGTTTGGTACTAAACTAGGTGCTTCTGCCGAAAACGCCATGGATTTATACTTACGTCCCGAAACAGCCCAAGGTATTTTTGTTAACTTTTTGAATGTGCAGAAAACCAGTCGTTTAAAAATCCCTTTTGGTATTGCACAAACAGGTAAAGCATTTAGAAATGAAATTGTTGCAAGGCAATTTATTTTTAGAATGCGTGAGTTTGAGCAAATGGAAATGCAGTTTTTTATAAAACCTGGGACTCAAAAGGAATGGTACGAACAATGGAAAGAAAACCGACTGAAATGGCACTTGTCTTTAGGAATGGGAGCTGAAAATTACCGTTTTCACGACCATGAAAAATTAGCCCATTATGCTGATGCCGCTGCCGATATTGAATTTAAATTCCCGTTTGGATTTAAGGAATTGGAAGGGATTCATTCGCGTACCGATTTTGATTTAAGTCAGCACGAGAAATTCTCAGGTAAAAAATTACAATATTTTGATCACGAAGATAATTCAAGTTATATACCCTATGTGGTTGAAACGTCTATTGGTTTAGACAGGATGTTTTTAGCGGTATTTTCGCATTCATTAAAAGAAGAAACTCTTGAGGATGGCAGCACACGAACTGTGTTAAGTTTACCTAGTGTATTGGCGCCTGTGAAAGCAGCTGTTTTGCCATTGGTAAAAAAAGATGGATTGCCAGAAATAGCAAGACAAATAGTGGACGAGTTAAAATGGGATTTTAATGTGGTTTATGATGAGAAGGATGCTGTTGGAAGACGTTATAGACGACAAGATGCCAATGGAACGCCATTTTGCATAACAGTAGACCATGATACGCTCAATGACAATACGGTAACAATCCGTCATAGAGACTCCATGCAACAAGACCGTGTGAACATTGAGGATTTAAGCACTATCATTAAACAGGAAGTTGATATACGTTCTTGGTTAATGAAGATGTAATGAATTCCTGCGAATCCCGATAGCTATCGGGAAGGAATCTCTGTGTCGTCCTAAAAAATCGATACAGATTATTAGCTAAAAATAATTAATTAAATACTAGTGGGGTTTTGTTTTTTACAGGAAAATTTTAAAATCTATACCCAATAGTAATACCAGCTTTACCAACAATCTCGTTGTCGGTATTGTTGTTATTAAAAAGGTTTCTGCCTATACCAAAATTTAATTCGCCAATAAAACCACTTTTGGTAAGCCATTTACCTCCAAGACCAATACCTAAAGCAAAATCCGTTATTGTTTTTTTATCTGTTGCATTTAACCCAAAATAGTAACTATAATCATTGGTAGAATTCAACATTCCAAAACCTTCAACAAAAAATCCTGCTGCGTATTTTTCACCAAAGTAGAAACGATAATAAGGTGAAATGTAATAATTAAGGTCATCACTTATATTGTTATCTATTGGAATTAAAACAGAAATACCAAAGCCGGATTCTTCGTTTATAGTTCTTTCAAATATCACATCTAAAGCTCCAACTACAAGAAATAAACCATTTATTTTAATTCGTTAAAATTTTGAGTTGAGTTGTTTTGTTT
>TARA_R110001583_G_scaffold37257_1_pt1 | contig 15754 bp, 9 predicted proteins | sample TARA_R110001583 | Tara Oceans TARA_R110001583 (sample SAMEA4398432) | marine metagenome | biome: Polar Biome; feature: [MES] marine water layer (ENVO:01000295) within the mesopelagic zone...; material: water (ENVO:00002006), including particulate matter (ENVO:01000060) such as...... | reverse complement strand
CACGAAAAGACACACGGCCGTGTGTATCTACCGAACGATCAAATTGATTTTGGGGTTTTGACGCAATGCATTACAAATACAAAATATTAGATTATACAGACGCAATGCATTGCGTCTCTACGTCACGTTTATTCGATTGGCCATCATCCGATTTATTCAATATAATTAGCCCAATGGAATCGTTTTTTAAACCACCCCTCCTTAAAGTAAGGAGGGGAAATTGGGGTAAGCAAGATTGCAAATAAGAGCTAGAAAATTTCTTTGGCAATATCTCTTACACAAGTTCTGGCCATAAAGGAATAAAAGTGAAGGGAAGGCACACCATGCTTGACCAACTCTTTACTTTGATGAATGCCCCACTCGGTGCCAAGACCTTTTACCTGATCGTTGGTTTTACACTTGCGGACTTCGGCAGCCAGATCTTCCGGAATATCAACCTTAAATACCTGTGGTAATAAATTCAATTGACTTAGAGCAGAAATCGGTTTAATTCCTGGTATTAATGGCACATTAATTCCTGCAGCACGAATCTTCTTTTCAAACTCAAAAAACTTTTTATTATCAAAGAACATTTGCGTTACAATATATTCTGCTCCAGCATCTACCTTCTTCTTTAGGAAATAAATATCTGAATCAAGATTAGGAGCCTCTTCGTGCTTTTCAGGGTAACCAGCTACTCCATATGAAAAGGGTGTTTCGAAAGCTTCGGTATGTGTTCCATCCAAATAATCGCCTCGGTTAACCTGATTAACTTGTTCGATAAGATCGATAGCATAGTGGTGTCCTGATTCCTTAGCCGCAAACTCATGACGCTTTGATGAATCACCTTTTAAAAGAAGAAGATCGTGAATATCCAAGAAATTCAAATCGATTAAAGCATTCTCGGTCTCCTCGGGGGTAAAACCCTGACAAATAACATGTGGCACAACGGTAACTTTATACTTATTCTTAATCGCAGCAGCAACAGCAACCGTGCCAGGACGTTTATTGGTTAGTTTCTTTTGAAAAGTCCCATTCGCTGATTCAGCAAAAATCACCTCATCGCAATGAGACGTAATATTGATATACTTTGGATCAAATTCCTTAAGCATATCAATTGTATTGAATACTTTATATATACTATTTCCTTTTCGAGGAGGAAGCAGCTCAAAAGAAAAATGTGTGGTTTTGTTTTCTATGGCTTGGTTGATGTGATCAATTACTTTCATGGTTAATATTAGTTTTGGTAGTTGAGGTTTTAGGATATGAGAACCATTCAAATGCTATCTATCTCCCATCATCTGAAATCTATTCTATAATGAACTCAGATATTGTTGTGCTTGTTCTTCACTTATATTCCTTCTTTTGGCGTAATCCTTAATCTGATCGTTCTGAATTTTACCTATACTAAAATACAAGGCGTCAGGATGTGCTAAATAGAGGCCACTAACCGTTGCGGTTGGATACATGGCAAAATTTTCAGTTAGAGTTGCACCAATATTTTCTTCCACATTTAAGAAATCCCAAAGAACCTGCTTTTCTGAATGTTCAGGTAAAGATGGATAACCAAATGCCGGACGAATACCTTGATATTTCTCACGAAGCTTCTCTTCTATAGTTAGATCTTCATTAGGAGCGTATCCCCAATCTTGACTTCTAACTCTATCGTGAAGTAATTCCGTATAGGCCTCGGCCAATCTGTCTGCAAGGATCTTTATCATGATACTCTTATAGTCATCCAAATCCTCGGCATACTTTGCTAGGCTTTCTTCAATACCCAAACCTGCAGTTGCTACAAAAGCTCCTATATAGTCAATACGTTCAGATTCTAGAGGTGCAACGAAGTCTGACAAACAAAGATTACTCAATCCTTTAGGAAACTTTTCTTGCTGTCGCAGATTGGTAAAACGAGTCAACTCAGAACTTCTTTCCTCATCGGAATAGATGATAATATCATCACCAAAAGAATTGGCTGGAAACATGCCGAAAACTGCAGCTGCCTCAATCAAATTCTTTTCTTCGATTTCATCCAACATCAAATTAGCATCGTCGAAAAGCTTTTTAGCCTCATCCTTATACTGAGCATCTTCCATGATTTCGGGATACATGCACTTCAATTCCCAAGCTACGAAGAAGAATGTCCAATCGATATATTTACGGATTTCACTTACTGGAAAATTACGCTCAACTTGCAAGCCTAACTTATTGGCCTTATAGATTGGAGATGTACTCCAATCAATTTGTTCCTTATTTGCACGAGCTTGTTCAATTGTGAAATATTCAGCTGATTTTTCTTTGGCATAAGCCTCACGAATACCATCATACTTATTGTGAACGTCTTTTAAATAGGCTTCACGCTTCTCTTTATTACATAAGTTTTTGAAAACACCAACCGATTTTGAAGCGTCGGCAACATACACAACTCCATTCGAATAATTTGGCTCAATTTTCACAGCAGTGTGCAACTCTGAAGTAGTGGCTCCACCTACAACCAATGGGATATTCAAACCCAAACGTTCCATCTCTTTGGCCACAAAAGCCATCTCCTCAAGCGAAGGTGTTATCAAGCCACTTAAACCAATAGCATCAACCTTCTCCTCTAGAGCAACTTCTAGTATTTTAGAGCAAGTGACCATAACACCAAGGTCGATAATCTCGAAATTATTACAAGCCAATACAACGCCAACAATATTTTTACCAATATCGTGAACATCACCTTTAACGGTTGCCATCAGAATTTTATCCGAATTACTCGTAGCTGAACCCTTTTTCTCTTCCTCGATAAAAGGTTGAAGATGTGCCACAGCTTTCTTCATTACTCTTGCCGATTTAACAACCTGAGGTAAGAACATTTTTCCTGATCCAAAAAGATCCCCTACACTATTCATCCCATCCATTAATGGACCTTCAATTACTTCAAGAGCTCTAGGATAGAGTTGACGAGCTTCCTCGGCATCTTCATCGATAAAATCTGTAATTCCTTTCACCAATGAATAAGACAATCGTTCCTTGACAGGTTTCTCTCTCCAAGCATCAGTTTTTGCCTGAACTTTACCTTCCGACTTTACGTTTACAGCAAATTCAATCAGTTGCTCAGTAGCCTCTGGATGACGATTAAAAACAACATCTTCTACTTTTTTAAGAAGATTAGGTTCAATCTCATCGTAAATTTGCAACATACCTGGATTAACGATTCCCATATCCAAACCTTCCTTTATTGCACAATAGAGAAAGACAGAATGCATGGCTTCACGCACCATATTGTTTCCACGAAAGGAGAACGACAGGTTACTAATACCACCACTAACTTTCGCATGGGGAAGATTGGTTTTGATCCACTTAACTGTTTTGATGAAATCAACAGCATAATTATTATGCTCTTCAATTCCAGTCGCAATTGCCAACACGTTAGGATCAAAGATGATATCCTCTGGTGGAAAGCTAACAAGCTCGGTTAATATCTTATATGCTCTACTACAAATTTCGATGCGTCGCTCGAATGTATCTGCCTGCCCTTTTTCGTCAAAGGCCATGACAACAGCGGCCGCACCATATCTTTTAATTTTGCGTGCCTGGTCGATAAACTCAGCTTCACCCTCTTTCATGGATATAGAGTTGACGACACATTTACCCTGCACACACTTTAATCCTGTTTCAAGTACTGACCATTTAGACGAATCGATCATGATGGGCACACGTGAAATTTCAGGTTCAGACACAAGAAGCTTTAGGAAAAATTCCATTTCAGCCTCAGCATCTAACATGGCATCATCCATGCTCACATCGATAATCTGAGCCCCATTCTCAACCTGATGACGAGCAATTGACAGAGCTTCTTCATATTTTTTTTCGTTGATTAAACGAGCAAATTTTCTTGATCCCGAGACATTGGTTCTTTCACCAATATTCACAAAATTGGATAGAGAATTGATTCTTAAAAGCTCAAGTCCGCTCAAACGAGTTTCGGGTTCGATAATAGGTAACTGACGAGGCTTTTCACTTTTCACCGCCTCAGCCAATGCGCGAATATGCTCGGGGCGTGTCCCACAACATCCCCCTACAATATTTATCTTCTCACCTTTTAATAAGTTTTGAAGATCAGAAGTCATTGTTTGTGGCGTTTCGTCGTACTCGCCAAGTTCGTTAGGTAAGCCTGCATTGGGATACACACTTACATAAACTGGAATCAACTTATCTAATTGCTCGATATAAGGGACCAAGTCCTTAGCTCCAAAAGCACAGTTTAAACCTAAACTTAAAAGTCTATCCGATTTCATAGAAGTGATAAAAGCCTCCAATGTTTGACCAGAAAGTGTTCTACCACTATTATCCGTAATAGTTCCTGAAAGCATAATAGGCAAATCCAGATTTCTTTCAGTTAGGATTTCATCTGCAGCAAAAACAGCAGCTTTGGCATTAAGCGTATCGAATATAGTTTCTATCAAAAGAACATCAACACCACCGTCAATCAAACCATTAATTTGCTCGGTATAAATCTTCACCAAATCGTCAAAACCAACATCGCGATAACCTGGGTCTTCGACCTTAGGCGACATAGAAGCTGTTTTATTGGTAGGACCAATTGCTCCAGCTACCCATCGTGGAGTTGAGGCATCCTCTTTTTGAATTTCTGCAATAACTTCACGTGCATTTTTAGCCGCTTCAAAATTCAATTCATAAGCCAAGTCTTCCAATCCATAATCGATAAGAGAAATAGCATTGGAATTAAACGTATTAGTTTCGATGATATGAGCACCTGCTTTTAAGAAGTCTCTATGAATCGATTTTATTATTTCAGGTTTCGTTAGGGTTAACAAATCGTTATGCCCTTTCTGATCGAAAGCCGAATTTACAAATCTCTCTCCTCTAAAATCAGATTCTGACAATTCGAAAGTTTGTATCATAGTACCCATAGCACCATCTAACACCAAAATCTGTTCCTTTAATATTTCTTTTATCGATGTCATTTTATCGTCTTTTTTCTTGTTCACAGCAACAACTCTCAACTGGTATTTCTTTACTGCCTTGACTTAAAAATATTGCGGTATTCTTATTTTTTTGCTCTATTAAAATCTTATGCCCTTCTGTAATTTCAGTAATAGTATTAGGTGTATAATGACGAACAGTTATCAGTTCCAAGCCATCTTCACGCTCTACATCATATTTCACTTTTAAGTCATCGATAAGTCCATCGATAAATCGAAATGAATAGCTGACACAAAATACAAAACTAACAGCTGTATTCTGCGTAAAATTCAGTTTCACACCATACTTATTGATTAAAGAAAACACGAAAAACAAATCGGTCTCACCAATGAAAGAAAAATTATGAGGTTTGATACTGATCAAAACCTGCTTCTTCTTTACTATAAAGTTAGGCAATAATGGATGAGGGAGCTCCCCCTTTGTGATTAAAGTACCCTCTTCTTTAGGCTTAATAAAAGATTTTACCCATAAAGGAATTTCTTTTGCCTGAAGAGGCTTGATGGTTTTAGGGTGAATCACACTTGCTCCATAATACGATAACTCAATGGCTTCTTGATAAGGAATTAAATCGAGCTTGGTTGTATTAGAAAAGTAATCTGGATCAGCATTTAAAACACCCAAAACATCTTTCCAAATGATCATTTTTTCCGCATTCAGAATATAAGCTAAAATAGCTGCCGTATAATCAGATCCTTCGCGACCTAAAGAACAGGTATTCCCTTTAAAATCAGAAGCAATAAAACCTTGTGTGATATAAAGTGAATTATTCTCTGCGTTGAATTTCTTCAGAACTTTTTCTTCAGAACTATCCCAAAGAATATTGGCATCTCTATATTTATCATCGGCATCTAAACATGTTCTGATATCAACCCACTCATTCACTTGTCCTGTTTTGTTTAAGTAAGTCGAAACTATAGTCGTTGATAACAATTCTCCATATGCAATTAGTTGATCGTATTCAAAATTGAAAGACTCACTAAAAGGTTTAGATAATCGAAGCTCTATTTCTGTAAAAAAAGCCTGAAGCTTCTCTAATAAATCTTGTGGAAACTCATCGAATAAATCGAGCGTGAGAGTCAGGTGTTTCTCTTTCACTTCTTCCAACAACTCATTAACATTAGCTTTCCCTGAATAATGTGCATCAACAATCCCTTCTAACAAATTGGTCGTATTGCCAACTGCCGAAATCACAACAGCCAAAGGTTCGCTAAGCTCTCCTATTATTTTACTGATATTTTTAATGGCTGCAGCATCTTTTACTGATACCCCACCAAACTTATATATGATCATGCTGTATGTTAGTTTTTAAAATTATCAGATGAATTCACATCATTCTTAATTATTCATCACCCAGATAAGCCAAGAAAATATCTTTATCAACCAGCTGCTTTTTAATCTTTTTCAAATCTGAAAGGTTAATATTACCAATCACATAGTTGAAATCTTTACCTGTTAAGGACTCTGTAACTTCAGAAAACTTAAACAGCTCTAAATCTTCTTTTTTTGTATATCTCAAATAAATTTGAACCGACATATCGTTGGTATATTCTAAACCACCATAATATTTCAACTTCTTATATTCATACTTGTAGTTATACGCCAAAGCAGTAATATCTGAAAGAACTGCCGATCCTGTTGGATGAGATCCTGCTCCCTTACCATACATGAATTGATTATCGTAGAAATTACCTTGAATCAACACACCATTATAATGATCTTCTACTGTATAAGCGTGCTCTGTTGGTTTCACAAACTTTGGTGCAACCAATAAGTTCACATGATTGCCATTAAGTTTAGTTACTTTACCTAACAGTCGAATCTTATAACCTTTCTGAGAAGCTAGCTGAATATCGTGAGCAGACAATCTTGATATTCCAATATTGAAGACTTGATCAGGATGAACAAATAACCCAAATCCGTGAACAGTAAGAATGATTAACTTATAAAGCGTATCGAATCCTTCAACATCCGAAGTTGGATCGCTCTCAGCAAATCCTAAATCCTGCGCTTGCTTTAAGGCCACATCATAGTCAAGGTTTTCATTGAAAATCTTACTCAAAATATAATTAGATGAACCATTCAAAATACCACTAACTGACTGAAGTAAGTCGTTATCGTAGTACTCTTCCAAATTACGGATGATTGGAATACTACCACAAGCCGATGCTTCATATAAGAAGGAAACCTTGTGTTTCCATTGTAATTGAATCAATTCCTCAATATGATAAGCCAACATCTTTTTGTTTGCAGAAACAACATGTTTTCCATTTTGAAGAGCTGTCTTTACAATTCTATAGGCCTCATCTGCGTCATCAATCAATTCAGCAACAACATTAATTTCAGGATCATTCAAAATATCATCTGGATTTAGAGTCAAAACCTCAGGAGACAAATCGCGTTCTTTAGACGGATCTTTCACACAAACCTTAACAATTGAGGCATCGAGCCCCTTAGAGTTTTTCAAAACATGAGCCAAACCTGAGCCCACTACTCCAAAACCAAATACACCAATGTTTAACTTCTTACTCATTACAATGTTCTATTTATAAAATGATTGAATAACCTTCGATAATTGTTTCTGCTCCAATAAAAAACCATCGTGTCCGTACAATGAATTAATTTCAGCATACTGAGCTCCAGGAATATTTTGAGCAATGAATTTTTGTTCAGCTACTGGAAACAATAAATCAGACTCTACCCCTATAACCAATGTCTTCACCCTAATTTGGCTGAGTGCATTTTCTGTTGAAATTCGCCCTCTTCCAATATTATGCCCATCCATTATTTTTGACAATTGCCAATAGGAATAAGCATTAAATCGATTCGCTAATTTTAAACCCTGATAGTTTTGATAAGAACTAGCTTTAAAATCATCCTGTTTATCGTGATCCGTTTCACTTTGTGTATCTTGATAAGTTTGGTAGTTTCGATAACTCAACAATGCTATTGATCGAGCTGTTTTCATACCTTCTAAACCTGCCGTATTATTCGACTCTTTCCAAGTCGGATCAACAGCTATAGCCATTCTTTGCGATTCGTTAAAGGCAATTCCCCAAGGTGAGTGCTGTGCGTTACTAGCTAAGAAAACCAAATGCTCAAGATGCCCTTTCAAATTGTAAGCCCATTCTAAGGCTTGCATGCCTCCCAATGAACTACCTATTAGAGTATGAATTTTCTCAACACCTAATTCAATTCTTAAAAGTTCATGAGCTGCTGCTAAATCACGAACTGATAATTGAGGAAAATCGTGATAAAAAGGTTTTTCTGTTTTGCTATTGGTACTTAAAGGGCCTGAACTTCCATAACATGAACCCAAAATATTAGCACAAACAATAAAGTGTTCCTTTGGGTTGAAAAAATCTTGCTCGCCAAACAATCCTGCCCACCAATCGAAAACATCAGAATTGGCTGTAAGTGCATGACAAACCCATATCACATTATTCTTTTTAGGATTATACTCCCCATAAGTGTGATAAGCAATAGTTACATCCTCGAGCAGTTGTCCAGACTCTAAGATTAAACCTTCGTTATATTTGAAATATATTGGATTCACTTGGATTGATTTTGTTGTGTTTGTTAATGAATTCTAGAGGATCTCTTAATCAATAGGGCAAGAGATAATACAGCTAGTCTGAGATTAAGGAAAACTCAGACTAACTGAAATCGTCCTTACTAATCAACTATTTCTAATATTGCTTTTTCTACTGATTGTTTAATATCTGCTTTAATATCTTCTATATGCTCAATACCAACTGAGATTCTCAATAATCCAGGCTCAACACCAGAATTCTTTTGTTCCTCTAAACTCAATTGTTCATGAGTTGTAGAACTAGGGTGAATAATTAACGTTTTAGCATCACCAAGGTTGGCTACATGAGATAGTAGCTCTACACCATCAACCAATTTATCTGCAACTTCTTTTCCACCTTTCACTTTGAAAGTCAGAACAGAACCAGCTCCTTTTGTGAAGTATTTCTTTGCTATTTCGTAATAAGGACTCGAAGGCAAACCCGGATAATTAACCTGTTCTATCCAATCTTGTCTTTCTAACCATTTTGCTAAAGCGTAGGTATTTTCAATATGACGATCTAATCGAAGAGACAATGTTTCTAGACCTTGCAGTAGAAGGAATGAATTAAATGGACTCTGGGAACAACCGTAATCTCTTAAACCCTCAACTCGAGCACGAATTGCGAAAGCGATATTACCAAATGGTCCGTCCGATCCAAAAGTATCCCAAAAAACCAAACCATGGTAACCATCAGATGGTTCAGAGAATTGAGGGAATTTTCCATTACCCCAATTGTAATTTCCACCATCAACAATTACGCCTCCTACTGCGGTTCCATGTCCACAAATCCACTTGGTTGCAGATTCAACAACCACATTGGCTCCGTGATCAATTGGGCGGAAGAGGTAACCTGCAGCTCCAAGAGTATTATCGACTATCAGTGGTAAATCAAACTCTTTAGCAATTGCTGAAACCTTCTCGAAATCAGGAATTGAAAACTTTGGGTTTGGTAAAGCTTCCACATAGATTGCTTTTGTATTCTCATCAATCAATGGAATAATAGTCTCAGGCTCATCGATATCTACAAAACGACATTCGATACCTAATCGTTTAAACTGAACTTTAAACTGATTGTAAGTTCCCCCATAGACCTGAGCAGCACTCACAAAATTATCACCACGTTCCAAAATATTCGTTAAAGCGAGGAACTGTGCAGCCTGCCCAGATCCTGTTGCTACTGCAGCAACACCGCCCTCTAAGGCAGCAATCCTTTTCTCAAAAACATCGTTAGTTGGGTTTTGCAAACGGGTATAAATATTCCCGAATTGCTTTAAGCCAAATAAGTCTGCAGCATGCTTCGAATCGTTGAATGTGTAGGCTGTAGTTTGATATATTGGTACCGCTCTTGAGTTAGTTGTTGCATCAACTTCCTGACCTGCGTGTATTTGTAGAGTTTCGTATCTTAAATTTTCAGACATAGCTATCTTAATTTTTGGATAGAGTATTCCTCTTAAGAAATACCACTTCCTTGTTACTTTTTTATGGAATTAAACAATTTAGGGTGAGTGTAGGTATACTGACTCACAAAGGCACAAAAACTTACAAGTTTGAGCTACAATGCAGTTAAGCTTAATTAAAAAAGATTGTACAATTCTGAATCCTAATCAATTAGATTAGAAAGAATTAATCACAAAATGTAAAGGTTTTTGAGTTCCCTTATCGGAGTTATTTTATACGCACTGGCATCTAAAAAAGGGGAAATTTTATAGACAGAATGCGTTAAATCATACGCATCGTCATTTGCATTCGCATCACCTGAGTAGATGTGCTATGTAGTTGCAAATGTAAATTCAACTCCTGTGGAGCTACCTGATGGATGTAATGATTTTCTGTCTTCATAGTTTCTAATTTATATTCACCAATTACTTGGTCAGGATTTGACACCTTTCGGTTTTGGAACCGCGGTTGTCAGAAGTTCATCGAGCCTGTTCTCTCACTTCTTCTGTATAAATTATGCCCTCTAAATAGAGGTTTCTTCTCTTATAACTGTGAGCAAATGTAGAGATGTTTTTTTAATATCCTAATCTAAATATCGTCACTTCTGTCTAAATAACGAATAAACAGAAACACAACGCCTTTATAAATCAGTTATATAGCATTAATATTTATTTTAAAACTATCTCTAAATAAAATTTCAGAAAATATAAATTCGAAGATCAGACATCAAAACCTATTCTGAATATTAATATTTACAGGCTTTATCAATTGTATCTCTTCTTTCGTATATTTATCACAATTCTGAACCTAAAAAATTAAACGATGAATATTCAAATCCGTCCTGAACACAAAAATGACATATCAGCTATATCGATGATTAATGACATGGCTTTTGGTCAAGAAGACGAAGGAAAATTGATCGTTAAATTACGTAAGAATAAAAATTTCATTAAGGATTTATCTCTAGTAGCTTGTATGGGAAATGAAATTATTGGACACATCCTTTTTTCTAAAATCATCATTAAAAATAATGATGAGGAATTTGAATCACTTGCACTTGCCCCCATGTCTGTTATTCCGGAGTTTCAAGGATTGGGTATTGGTTCAGAATTGATAAAAAAAGGTCTACAAAAGGCTATTAAACTTGGTTACGACTCAGTTATTGTTTTAGGTCACGAGAACTTTTACCCTAAATTTAAATTCACACCAGCTAATCAATTTCAAATCACCTGTCCTATTGAAGTTCCTGATGTTAACTTTATGGCTCTTGAGCTGAAAAAAGGAAGTTTAGATGCTGTTTCAGGATGTGTGGTTTATCCTAAAGAATTCAACGACTTATAGCGAACAGTAATCTGAATATTTCGTAAACCAGGTAAATAACAAAACACTTTGAATTATTTATAATTCAAATTAACCCTAATCAAAGCCTTCAAAGAGTTCGAAACCGTACACTCCTTGTTCGTACACGAACAATGCTCTCTAATCAAAAGACTACCTATCTCCTGGAATTGTGCACTATACAATCTTTGGCATAATTTGTGAAAAGAAATCGAGTCTGCTTTTATCTACATTTTGATAAAATGCAGTTAGACTAGATTACTAACTAACAACCTGAGATATGATTAAAAAGTTATTTTTCATCACAACTTTCTTAGTTGCACTTGCTAAAAGTTTATTGGGAGCTGAAGCACCGACTTGGCTTCGATACCCAGCAATTTCTCCAGATGGTACAACTTTAGTATTTCAATACCAAGGTGATATATTTAAGGTAGACGCTAATGGAGGTATGGCAACAGCCCTTACATCCAATGCGGCATACGATACACAACCTGTTTGGGCCCCAGACAATAAGACGATTGCTTTTGCATCAGATCGATTTGGAAACTTCGATATCTTCACAATTCCGGTTGAAGGTGGAAGCCCAAAACGAATCACTTATAATTCGGGTAATGAAAAACCAAGTAGCTTTACTCCAGATGGAAAATTCATATTATTCTCAGGACTTATTAGTGATACACCAAAAAACGCAATGTTCCCTTCAGGTGGTGTACCTGAATTATATAGTATCTCAATAGACGGTGGACGAGAAAATCAGATCTTAACTTCTCCAGCTCTATTTGCGAATTATAGCTCTGATAAAAGTTTATTAGTATATCAAGATCAAAAGGGTTACGAAAATCAATGGAGAAAACATCACACTTCTTCTGTTACTCGTGACATTTGGGTATACGATGTAAAAAATAAAAAACACACAAAATTCTCTTCTTTTAAAGGTGAAGACTTAAACCCAGTATTCAGCTCCAACGACAAAGAGGTTTTCTACCTTTCAGAGAAAACTGGGAGCATGAATATCTGGAAAGCTCCGGTTAGCGATGCTTCTAACTTAACTCAAATAACAAAATTTGAAAAACATCCTGTTCGTTTTATAAGTATTGCAGATAACAATACACTTGCCTATTCATATAATGGAGATATCTATACACAAGCTCTTAATGGAGAAGCAAAGAAAGTAGAAATCAGCATCAATACTGATAGTAAGGAAAACCCAATCGCTTTCAAACAAATGAGAAGTGGTGCAAGTGAAATGTCTGTTTCCCCAAATGGGAAAGAAGTTGCATTCATTGTTCGTGGTGAAGTTTTTGTTACCTCTGTTGATTATGGAACAACTAAAAGAATCACTAACACTCCAGAACAAGAGCGTAGTGTAAGTTTCAGTCCTGACGGCAAAAAATTACTTTATGCTTCAGAAAGAAAAGGCAGCTGGAATCTGTATCAAACTAAAGTTGTTCGTGATATTGAAACTAATTTTGCTAACTCAACTCTTTTAGAAGAAGAAGTTGTAATAGAATCTACCCCAGAAGCTTTCCAAGCTAAATACTCTCCTGATGGAAAAGAAGTTGCTTTCCTTGAAGAACGTACTACTCTCAAAGTAATTAACCTTAAGAGCAAAAAGGTTCGTACTATTCTTGATGGCAAATGGAATTACTCATATAGTGATGGCGATCAGCATTACGATTGGTCTCCTGATGGAAAATGGTTCTTAGTAAATTTCTATCCTCATACTTTATTCATGGCTGACGTTGCTTTGGTAGACGCTCAGGGAAATAAAACCATGAAGAACTTAACTGAAAGTGGTTACTCAGACAATTCGGCAAAATGGTCGCTAAAAGGTGAAGCTATGATTTGGTTTACCGACAAGCGTGGTTATAGAAGTCATGGTAGTTGGGGTTCTCAGAATGATGTTTATGCACAATTCTTCACACAAGAGGCTTACGATAACTTCAGACTTTCAAAAGAAGAGCGTGAAGTAAAAGAGGAAATTGAAAAGGAAGCTGAAAAGAAAAAAGGTAAAAAAAACAAAAAGGAAAAGGCTGATAAAAAGGATAAGAAGAAAGAAGATCTAAAATTTGACTATAATGGTCTTGAAGATCGTCAGATTTGCTTAACTATCAACCCTTCAAAACTATCTGATGCAATTTTAACCCCTGACGGAAAAAAGCTATTCTACTTAAGTAAATTTGATGGCGGATACGACTTATGGGTTAATGATTTAGTTGAAAATTCAACTAAAAAAGTGTTAGACCTAAAAGGTGGCGGTGGTGCTATGCAATTTGACAAGGAAGCTAAAAACCTGTTCTTAATGTCTGGCAACAGCATTATTAAAGTTGATGTTTCAAACAACAAGCGTAAAGACATCAGTTATAACGCTGAAATGTATCTTGACAAAGCAGCTGAACGTGAATACATGTTTGAGCATGTATGGCGTCAAATGATGAAAAAATTCTACGATCCAAAACTACATGGTGTTGATTGGGAATTCTATAAAAAAGAGTACCAACGATTCCTTCCTCATATCACGAACAATTACGATTTTGCTGAAATGCTTAGTGAAATCTTAGGTGAAATGAATGCTTCACATACAGGTGCTGGTTATAGAGGATCGTCAAAAAATGGTGACAAAACTGCTAAACTGGGTGCTTTCTTCGACTGGAACTACAAAGGCTATGGTTTAAGAATTGCTGAAGTTCTTGAAAAAGGGCCTCTAAATAAAGCTGATTCTAAAATCAAGATTGGTGTGATAATCGAAAAAATTGATGGTGTTAGTTTAAGTAAAGATAAGAGTCATTATCCTCTTCTGAATCACAAATCAGGTAAGCAGGTATTATTGAGTCTTTATAACCCTGCAACTAAAAAGCGCTGGGACGAGATTGTAAAACCAATTTCGAGCACGAGCGGTTTATTATATGAGCGGTGGGTTAAGAAATGTCAAAAAGAGTGTGATAAACTTTCAAATGGACGTATTGGATATGTGCACGTAAAAGGTATGAATTCTGATAGTTTCCGAGAAATTTATTCTGAAATGCTTGGGAAATATGGTACTCGAGAGGCAATCATTGTTGATACTCGTTTTAACGGTGGAGGCTGGTTACACGATGATCTTATCACACTGTTGAGTGGTAAAGAATATGCTAAATTTAGCCCTCGTGATCAGTTAATTGGATCAGATCCTATGTCGAAATGGAAGAAGCCATCTGCGGTTCTTATCAACGAAGGAAACTATTCTGATGCTTGTGCTTTCCCATACGCATACCAATATCTTAAACTTGGTAAATTAGTCGGAATGCCGGTTCCTGGAACAATGACTGCTGTTTGGTGGGAGACTCTTCAAGACAAGAGTATTTACTTCGGTATTCCTCAAGTTGGTATTAAGGATATGAAAGGTGATTACATCGAGAATCAGCAGATTGAGCCGGATATTAGAGTTGAGAATCAATTAGAAATGGTAACAGAAGGTAAGGACCAGCAACTACAAAAAGCTGTTGAGCACTTACTAGAAACCTTATAATCTATTAGTTTGTTTAAGAAACCGTGATCTCTCTTGAAAAAGAAGATCATGGTTGATTTTTTAAAGCGGAAAAACGGTAAGTAAGAAAAATGGCTAGTCGCAAGACTAGCCATTTTTTTGTATGCTATATTTTAAGCTATTACTGAAATAGTTGCTTTAAATCTTCAAGTTTTAAGCCATCAACGTTACATTTAAACTGTGCCTGCTGATAGAAAGATAATCTGCTATTTAAGTGATTGGCTATATAAGTTTCTAATTCAACCTCAGGCACTGCCTTGACTATCGGTCGTTCATCATCTGATTTCAGAATATTATGTTTCAACACGAATGGGCTAGCTTCTAAGAATAATGTTTGTCCCATGGTATTCATTACAGACATATTATTGTGAAAACAAGGTGCTCCTCCTCCTGTAGAAATAATAGTTGACTTCTTTAACTCTTTAGTATATAGTAAGGCTTTTTGTTCCATATTGCGAAATGAAGCTTCACCAAATTGAGTAAATATCTCAGGTATAGTCAGACCTTCTCTTTCTTCTATCAGATTATCTAAATCAACAAAATCGAAGCTTAAAGAATCTGCAAGACGCTTTCCCCAATAGGATTTTCCGCATCCCATATAGCCTACTAAATAAATACGTGTTACATCCATCTTATTTAATCTTCTAATACTTCCTTAACTTCCACTAAAGGACTCTCTTCACTAAATATTTCTACAACTTCTTGTTCACGAACCAAAGGCTCAATTTCTTTAATTTTAGCTACTTCATGAGTCGTCAAACGCTTTCCTCTGGCCTTGAATGATTTTATGGCAATAAAGTCTTCAGCATCGATTTTTTCAATAGGTCTATCAGCACTAGCCCCCTTAAATTTGATTTCAAATTGTGGGTACGTTGCATCTGACAAGCAGATTAACTTACTAGCTTTGTTATCTCCTA
>TARA_R110001583_G_scaffold82139_2_pt1 | contig 15764 bp, 10 predicted proteins | sample TARA_R110001583 | Tara Oceans TARA_R110001583 (sample SAMEA4398432) | marine metagenome | biome: Polar Biome; feature: [MES] marine water layer (ENVO:01000295) within the mesopelagic zone...; material: water (ENVO:00002006), including particulate matter (ENVO:01000060) such as...... | reverse complement strand
TTACTGCTTTTGTCATCTAATGTACTTTTTCAGTGGCCTCCATTTGTGACAAGCTTTTCATTATATTATCGAATCAGTTACGCCTTTGTTGCATCAACAAAAACTCTTGATTTGAATTCTTTATCAATCATGTAAAGACCATTACCTTGACAACCAATCATTTTTAGTTGATCGATAATCTCACTAACACCAGCTTCTTCTTCTACTTGCTCGTCGACAAACCACTGCAAGAAATTAACGGTTGCGTGATCTTTCTCTTCGATTGCAACATTAACACATTCATTAATCAAACCAGTCACAACTTCTTCATGTCTTAAGGTTTCTTCGTAGATATTTAAAACACCTTCCCACTCAGAAGGCACCTCAGCTATTGGATCTAGAATAACTCTACCTCCACGCTCATTTACGAAATCCATCATTTTCATCGCATGAGAGGTCTCTTCTTCAAACTGAACTTTCATCCAATTTGCGAATCCAGACATACCATTAGCGTTAAAGTAATTTGACATAGATAAATAGAAATAAGCTGACCAAAATTCTTTGTTAATCTGATTATTTAAGATCGCTTCTACATTCTTATTAAGAGCCATAATATTATTTTTAGTGTTATGTTTTGATTTTTCTGATTCAAAAATAATTTATATTTATGATTTAGACATGAATTTTATCTAAAAAAATTCTTAATTCATAAACAAAAATCCGTTTAATAGTAAATTGACTCTTCTAAAGGTTAGCAAAGAAATCGTTCCCTTTATCATCAACGATAATAAAAGCAGGGAAATTCTCAACACGAATCTTACGAACAGCTTCCATTCCTAATTCAGGGAAATCAATTACTTCAATTGACTTGATACTGTTTTTTGCTAAGACTGCAGCTGGTCCACCAATCGATCCTAAATAAAATCCGCCATTTTCTTTACAAGCATCAGTAACAGATTGATAACGATTCCCTTTGGCAACCATCACCATAGAACCTCCAAGTTTCTGAAATGGGCCTACATAAGAATCCATTCGACCTGCTGTAGTAGGACCGAAACTTCCTGAAGCCATTCCTTTAGGCGTTTTAGCTGGTCCAGCATAATATACCGGATGATTCTTGAAATACTCAGGCATTTCTTTTCCTTCATCCAACATTTGTTGAATTCTTGCATGAGCCATATCACGAGCTACAATTAAAGTACCGCTTAAGCTTAAACGTGTTTTAATTGGGTATTTAGATAGTTCCTTACGGATATCTTCCATTGGTTGATCCAAGTTAATTTCAACCGCATCCTTCAAGTGTGGTGCTTCTTTTGGAAGATATTTAAATGGCTCCCTCTCTAATTCTTCTAAGAAAATACCATCTTCATTAATTTTCGCTTTGATGTTTCTATCAGCAGAACAACTTACTCCTAATCCTACAGGACAAGAAGCCGCGTGGCGTGGCAAACGAACTACTTTTACATCATGTACAAAATACTTTCCACCAAACTGAGCTCCAATTTCACTCTTTTGGCAAATCTCTTCAATTTTTTTCTCCCACTCTAAATCGCGAAAAGCCTGACCACCCTCATTACCTTCAGTAGGTAAATGATCGTAATAGCCTGCTGATGCTTTTTTTACCGTTGCTAAAGTTGCTTCGGCGGAAGTTCCTCCAATTACTAATGCTAAATGATAAGGAGGACAAGCTGAAGTACCTAAGTCACGAAGCTTATTTGTTATAAAAGCAGTTAAGTTCTTTTCATTTAAAAGAGCCTTTGTTTCCTGATACAAGAAAGTCTTGTTTCCTGATCCACCACCTTTGGTTACAAACAAAAATTCGTAAGCATTACCTTGGTTGGCATAAAGGTCGATTTGAGCAGGCAAGTTATTACCTGTATTCTTTTCTTCGAACATGCTAAAAGGCACAACCTGCGAGTAACGTAGGTTACGCTCCTGGTAAGTTTCATAAACGCCTTTAGATAAATGCATCGCATCATCAGCTCCAGTATAAACGTCCTCTCCTTTTTTACCAACAACAATTGCCGTACCTGTATCCTGACAAGTAGGTAAATCACCTTCAGCTGCTACAACCTGATTCAACAACATAGTATGTGCTACAAATCTATCGTTATCAGAAGCCTCCGGGTCTTGAAGAATCGTTCTTAACTTCTCTAAATGCGCTGGGCGTAAATAAAAAGAAACATCAGCAAAAGCTTGCTTCGAAAGCATTTCAAGCCCCTTAGGATCTACTTTAAGAATTTTTCTTCCATCAACATCAATCGTTGACACAAAGTCTTTTGTTAATAGACGGTATTTAGTCGTATCCTTTGAAATAGGATAAGGTTTTTGGTAGTTAAAATCGGACATCGTTATAGCTTTAAAAATTTGAATAGTCTAATTTGCATAGATCTGTAGTTACACAAAAGTAAAAGTACAGATTCACAAATTTAATCAATAATATATTGAGAGGCTATTGTTAGGAAGAGTATTCTACAACATGATAGTTCTAAAACATATAGATATTTATAAAATCACTGCACCTAGATGCTAATATCTTCAGCCATCCACTTTACGCATGCTTCGAATGTTGAAAAAGGTTTTACAGTTAATTTCGAACTAACTTTATTTGCAATTGTTGCGAGTACAACTTGCTTTGGGGAATCTGTTAAGGCTGCTAGTTTATATTTATACATTTCAGGATTCGCTTTTAAGAATCTCGAAATCTTTTTAAAGACTTTAATATTTACTTCAATCGTTACCCCTCTAAGGTCAGTAATGATACCAAGAGTATTACCTGAAAGCATATCTTTTTCAAGAATTTCCTTTAACGACTCAATCACATCATCAATAGATATTTCATTTTTGAATACTCTTAATAGAATTCGACTGTTTTGACAATCGATATAGGAATATTTAACATTCATGAATTGGTTGTTGGTTGCAGAGAGACAATAAATTATACATAAAAATAGTTTAATGCAAACATTAGATTATTTAAAATAAGGGTATCCTATTGATCTAAAATCCTAACGCATCTAAAACCTTTTCATTAAGATAACGATTTTCACCTATGTATGGGTAACAATGAATATGAATAGCAGGGTTAAAATTCATTTCAATAATTGAATAATTTTCTTCCGTAGCACTTGCTTTCACATCCGAAATCATCATATCTAAACCTGTTATTTCTACATCAAGAGCTTTTGTGGCTTTTACAGCAATATCTTTATACGATTGGTGAATATCATCGGTAAAATCAATACTATCGCCACCTGTGCTGATATTCGAATTCTCGCGTAAATATACTATCACATCTAATTCTGGAATACTTTCAAAAGTCAGATCTTGATCAGCTAAAAACATGGCTTCAGCTTCACCTAAACTAATTTTCTCTAATGGCGTTACATAACCTTTACCTCTCAAAGGATCTAAATTTTTCTTTTCAACCAATTCTCGAATAGTCGATTGACCATCTCCTTTTACATTAGCTGGAACACGATGTAAAATCCCTACAACCTTCTCTTCCATCACAAAGAATCGAAATTCTCTACCAGGTACAAAATCTTCAATCAAGATACTGTTATCGTGTTCGAAAGCAATCTCAACTGCACGCTGGTAGACCTGTTCCTTGTTGTTTTCCTTAAGAATACTAATACCTAAACCAAAATTGGTAGACTTCGGCTTGATTACAATCGCTTTGTCTTCGAAAAGTTCAAAATCTGAAAGCGCTTTATCCTTATGCAAATAATTCATTCCTCCTGGCACACAAATTCCAAACTCATCTAGAATAGTTTTGGTCACCAACTTATTCTCCATCATTAAAACAGAGCTATAATTATCTAGTGATGTCCTTGTAGCCTGCATCACATATTCTATCTTATCGCCTTGCTTTAATCGCACAAAATTTTCATTTTGATCGAGAATCTCAAATTCAACACCACGACGCAAAGCTGCTTTTAACAACAGTTGAGTTGAAAGCTCCAAATTTTCAAAACCATGGAAACGGAAACTACTAATCTCACTCTCAAACTGATATTTTTTTGCTTGATTCATATGAAAGCCTATAAAGCCTTCTTTCAATATATCTTCTCTTATCCTTAATGATGTTCGTGTTTCAGAACCATCTATAAGTGAGTTACAATGATTCATAGCAGAGATATATTGCTCTTCATTAGCTAAATCGGATACATTCAAGAAATCCTGAAGCTCAGCGTAAATTTCCTTACCGAAATCTTGAGCTAAAATTTCTTCACCTTCAAAATTCGACAACTTCAAATCTGACTTTAAGCCATAACAGGCAACTAGGTCTTGATTATTGGCTGCGATTTCTTGCTGCTTCTCATCATAAATATCAGGCTCATTTTTAAATAAGCAATGCAACATGAATAGGTGAACCAAATGCAGTCTATCTTTAGAAATACCTGCTTTTTCATATGGATCTAAATCTAACAAGCGCACCTCAACATGAGAAATTCTTTCATTTTCATCAAACTTCAATCGAATAGGTAAATAGAGCTCCTCATGTGTAAAAAGCTGACCTTCTTTAACCAAGTTCGAAATTGATTCTTTAAAGCTATCCAGGCTATTGAAATCAACAAAATACTCTTCCTCATTGCTATAGCCTCCTGAGCTTGTACGAATAGAAACTGCATGACCACAAACCACTTGTTTCTTCTCTCCTGTTTTTAGATTTTTCATCTTAAATGAAGGGTCGGAAACAGGACTTGATCCGAATAGCCACACCAAAAACCAACGGTAACGCATGAAGTTTCGAAGCATCTTAAGGTATAAAGCTTCTCTAAATAACTCAGAATTTCCATCAGGACAGCATATCTTAATCAATTTTCGTTCTAATCGATCTGACAAAGAGAAATTATAATGAATACCTGTCAACATTTGTCTTTCTCGACCATATCGTTTAGCCAAAACTTCACGGTACTTTTCTTTACTAACGCCCTCACCACCAAATTGAGCAATAGGAATATCCTCTTCATCGGGCAATAAAGGAGGTAATGACTGAGGCCACAATAATTCATCTCCAATATTTTGAGTAACCACATCATGAAGCGTCTCAAGAAAACCATGAACCTTATCAACACTATCAAGAGGTGGCGTAATCATCTCAACTTGAGATTCAGAAAAGTCAGTTGTAATATAAGGATGCTTAAACTTATCACCTAATATCCCAGGATGTGGTGTAGTGGCCATACGACCATTTATATCCACACGAACATTTTCTTTTTCTATACCGAATAAGCCGTCGCAAATACTGCTACGAATACTCTTATGCTCTAGTAATTCGAATAGGTTGTTATGAATAGTTTTCATTTTTTTTCTTTTAATCGTCAGTATTCTATTTTTAGAATGATAGAAAATATGCGTGTAATTAAACTATCATTCAATGGTCATATGTTTAAACTAAACTGTTCGTCTCCTTCTGAAAACAAACGCTTTCTCGAAGCGCAAATTATTCTTCCTAAAATAAGCTTTTAAAATGAAATATAATAGGACTCCTTTTATGATACTCGTTCCACTAATACTCCACCAAACGCCATTTAAACCAAGAAAAGTATAAAAACCTAAAACATAAGCTATTGGTATTCTCATACTGGTAAAAACGACACTTACTATTGCTGGAACCGATGTTTTTCCAACTCCGTGGAAAATTGCAGCTGCTACAATCTCCATACACATAAACAACTGTGAAATAGCTAATATATAGAGATAATTCTTTCCCATTTGAATACTTTCTAACTCAGGTACAAACACCGAGAATAAAGTTTCTGGAAGTAAAACAAACAATAGAGTTGTTCCAACACCTACTGTGAAAGCGATTTGCCATGCAGAACGGAAAACCTTGGGAATCATATGCATTTCTTTGGCACCATAATGTCTGCCAACTGTAATTGTTGTGGCTTGCATTACACCTGCAACAATCATGAATGTAAAAGCTTCAATCTGAACACCAATTTTCTGAACAGCAATAGCATTGGGTCCCCACTCTGCAATAATACGAGCCATTACAATATATATCAATGAGAATGAGATGCGCTGAAAAGCAGCTGGGAATCCAACCTTAACAAAAGATCTTACCTTATCGAGATGTGGCAAATAACCTTTGAATCTAATAGATGAGCATTGCTTAAAAGCAAATATAAAGTAAGTCAACGAAATGCTTCGAGATATAATGGTAGCATAAGCTGCTCCATCGACTCCTAAATCGAGACCAAAGATCAAAATAGGGTCTAGTAAAATATTTAGTGATGTTCCTACCAAACTCGCTTTAAGTGATGTTTTGGTTTTACCATGAGCGTTGAAAATGGCAATAAAAAAAAGGTTGGTGAAATTCAATATACCACCGCAAGATGCGATGAATAGATATGAAGTCGCCATTTCATTTACCACAACATCCTTCATTTCAAAGAATGCAATGAAATCATCAGTCCATACTAAAAGAATAGAAGTAAATAAGGCTGAAAGAAAACCAATACCCCAAAGACCTGAGATTGCATAACGACCAGCTGCCTCATCGTCTTTTGCACCAATAGAATGAGATATCTTAACATTCACACCTACAGTAATAATAGAAGCTAAAGCCCACCCTAGACTAATAAAAAACCCGGCAGATCCAACAGCAGCTACGGCATGACTACCTATTTCTCCAACCCATATCATGTCGGTTAGATTATAAGCAGTATGCAAAAGGTGAGCACCAATTATGGGCAGTGCCAACTTAAATAAATCTTTCCCAACTTTCCCAAGGCTTAATCGCTTTTGAATTTTACTTATTATTTCTCTTATCATTCGGTCTTTGCCTCTCTTCGGTCAGAATAAAATCTTCAAATAGCATTCTCATGCTATTCTCACACAAATGTATCTAATGCTAACTGATTGCCCAAATTCAATATCTTTTTAACAAATCATTAATCCCTATCAAGTCATTCAGTTCATCTATACTACGAATTCTATTCATACTCTCTAATAAAACTCACTTAAATCAACACTCACATCTTACACCATCAACGCGAAATTTATAAACTCAAAAAACACAATCATGGCAATCTATTTTTTACTAAATTCGTGACTAAACAATATTCTCTTTTCAATCATAAATTTAAGCAACTAAGAATGCTACAACAACTTCTAGAAGAACAGTTTGGCTTTAAATCTTTTGGTAAAGGTCAAAAAGAAGTGATTACAAAAATTACCAATCGAGAATCAGCTATTGCCATTTTCCCTACCGGATCGGGTAAGTCTTTGTGTTATCAGCTACCTGCTTTAACATTACCCAATTTAACATTAGTTGTTTCTCCCCTATTAGCTTTAATTCAAGACCAACTTGATTTTCTTCATTCTAAAAATATTTCTGCTGTTCGAATTGATTCTAGTTTATCAAGAGAAGAAGAAGTTGAAGTAATGAAAGGTATCAAGGAAAATAAGCATAAGATTTTGATGATATCTGTTGAACGATTTAAGAACGAACGCTTTCGCAGATTCTTGAAAGAGATACCTATCTCCTTACTCGTAGTTGACGAGGCACACTGTATTTCAGAATGGGGACATAATTTTCGCCCAGATTACCTAAAGCTTCCTGCCTATCAAAAGGAGTTTAATATTGAGCAAAGCCTTTTATTAACAGCTACTGCCACGCCGAGGGTTATTGAAGATATGTGCAATAAATTCAATATTTCACGAGAAAATGTAAATGTAACAGGCTTCTATCGCTCCAACCTAAATCTACAGGTTTTGCCAGTAAAGCAGACTGATAAGAATCAAATACTCGTCAATTTACTTTCAATTAAAAGAGAGGAAGCGAGCATCATATACGTAACTCTACAAAGAACAGCAGAAGATGTCGCTAGATTTTTAAGCAATAATGGCGTTGCCGCTACAGCCTATCATGCAGGTTTAAAAACGGAAATAAGAGAAGCCGTTCAGAATCGTTTTATGAAGAGTGAAATCAATTGCGTTGTCGCAACTATTGCCTTTGGAATGGGTATAGACAAAAGCAATATCCGTAATGTGATTCATTACGATTTGCCAAAATCAATTGAAAACTATTCACAGGAAATTGGTCGTGCAGGAAGGGATAATCAGCCATCAAACTGTGTGGTCCTAGCCAACCGTGATAATGTTAACATACTCGAAAACTTTGTGTATGGTGACACACCTGATTATGAGGGTATCAAAAAATTACTTGATATCATTCAGTCTGCTGGAGAAATTTGGGATGTTAGATTAATCAACATTCCTGCTCTTTGCAACATCAGAATGTTACCCATAAAAACCTTGTTGGTTTATCTTGAGATAATGGGTATTCTCAAGCCTCTCAACTCTTATTATGCATCCTACAGGTTTACGCTCAATATTGATGATCAAACCATTATTAACAAGTTCAAAGGAGAACGGAAAGAATTCATTCAAGAAGTTTTTGACACTTGTAATAAGGCTAGAAAATGGTGGACTGTTGATTTCGATAATATCAAACAAAATCCAAAGCTTGATCGTAAGCGTATAATTGCGGCTCTAGAATATTTTAGTGAACAAGGCTGGCTCGTATTAGAAGCAACTCAAATGGCCGATGTTTTCTCAATAAAAGATCCAAATTTCGATATAGAGAAATTAGCAAAAGAACTTTTCGATAAGTTCAAATTAAAAGAAGGCGCTGAAGTCAAACGAATCGAGAATATGATTTCATTGTTTGAATCAAAAAGTTGTTTAAGCACAAGATTAGCATTATATTTTGGTGAAAAGTTACCAATGGACAATTGTGGACATTGCTCCGTTTGTTCTTCGGGTGCTGTTAAAATCGCTCAAACAGATTCTCTCCCTAATATAGAAAACTACAGTTTTGAAGAACTGACTCAAAAGCTCATTGATAGCTTAAAGGGAAACGAAAGCCCAGAATTAATAACGAAATTCTTATGCGGGATTTACACACCAAAATTCACAACGATTAAAGCTAAGAGCATGCCTGGTTTTGGTAAACTTGAACGATATCGTTATCAGGAGATATTAGATTGGGCTAAGGAATGTTTAAAGGTTTAAGAGTCACAAAAGTCAAAAGATCAACTTAACTAATCAAGGACTTTTCGACCTCTAGATATTTTAGACTTTATCTACAAATTCATCTTTTGCTTTAAGTTGTGTCTATATTTAAATACCAAGAAACAGGAAACTTAGAGATATAGCAATCTAATAAAGCCACAATCTCAGTCCTGAGATTGTGGCTTTATTTTTGCCTTATTATTCGTAACAATAGATAATATAATTTATTTTTATGTTTTTTACACTTTATTTAACATTTAAAAAAAACATCTTTACATGACTAACATAAACCTGTAACTAATTATACTAGGAATTCGTTACACAAGAATAAAAACAAAACAGACCCATGCCGACTAAAATCATTAGCCTTCTATTTTGCCTACTTTCATTCACTACCTATTCTCAACAATTAAGAGGAACAATATCCGATCTTAATGGCAAGCCAATTCCCTTCGCCAATATCTTTATTCAGGAATTAGCAACCGGAACCACATCCAATATCGATGGAGAATATCATCTCGATCTTCCCGAGGGTGAATGGCAACTTCATTATCGATATATGGGGTATAAAACCAAGGAAGTGCAAATTAAGATGGGACAAAACAATATCGAAATGGATATTGCCCTTGCCTCCCAAACATACCAATTAAAAGAAGTTAAGGTACTAGCAAGTGGTGAAGACCCGGCCTATTTCGTCATGAGAAAGGCCATTGCCATGGGCGACTATTACACCAAGCAAGTGAGTGAATATAGGAATAAGGTTTATATGAAAGGTTCGGGAAAAGTAACAAGTGTGCCTCGCCTATTCAAAAAGAAACTCGCAGAAGATGACATCACAGTAGGTAAGGTATTCGTCACAGAAAACATATCTAAAATACATTTTCAATTGCCCAACAAAATTGAGGAAGAGGTTCTTTCGGTTAGATCATCTGGCTTGGACGATCAGGTGAATCCCATGCAATTTATAACAACCAACCTATACAACACTCGTGACGATGGTTTTATTTCTCCTTTGGACAAAGCGGCATTCACGGTTTATAAGTTTCAATTGGAGTCGGTTTTCGAAGACCAAGGACGAACGATCAATAGAATAAAAGTGACACCTAAAAGAAAAGGGAAAGATCTATTCCGAGGCTTTATCAATATTGCTGAAACCTATTGGAACATTCACTCAGCTGATTTAAAGCTGAATCTTCCTATGACTCAAATTCACATGCATCAACTTTACACATCAGTAAATAAAGATGTTTGGATGCCAGTCAGTCTTGATTTTAAGCTCAAGTTTAAAGGCATGGGCTTTGGTTTCGAAGGTATGTATGTGGCTTCGATCAAAGACTATAAGGTAACATTAAATCCTGATTTGGATCACGATTACCTGAAACGACAAGACTTGGCAAGAAAACAAGAAACCGAAGAAATCGACAAGCTTACTAATCTTGAAGAATCAAAAGTTCTATCAACTAAAGAAATTAAGCGTAAAGAAGAGATCCAATTACTTTTGGAGAAAGAGGACATGAAAAACTCTGATATGCGAAAGCTATATCGCTTAATGGAAAAAGATAATTCAAAAAACAAAAAAGAAAAAATTAGAGAGCCTCTAGAGATTAAGATTGAGAAGATTAAAATGGCTAAAGATGCCAAGACAAAAGATTCTTTATATTGGGATGAAATGCGCCCTATCCCACTCTCTGGCGATGAGAAGATCAGTTTTGTACAAAAAGATTCCATCGTAAAAGTTCGAAATACCCCAGAATATAAAGACTCGGTTCGTAGAGCAAATAGAGAATTCAAGTTTGATTATTTGCTATTGGGTAAAACATATAGATACAAGGAATCAAACACGAGCTTGTCGACACCAGGTTTATTAAGCTTTGATAAAATCTCCTACAATACTGTACAAGGTTTTACATTTGATGCACCATTCTCCTTTACTAAAAGTGATACTTTAGGTCATTATTTTGAGACGACATCCAATTTAAGTTATGCATTCTCTCGAGAACATCTCGACTACACAATTGGTAGTAAATACCGCTACAATGGAATGAAGAGAGCTTGGCTAGGATTTGAGGCTGGTAGTAAAGCCGTTGATTTCAATGAAGATTCAGGCATTGATCCAATGCTTAACATGATTACCTCTCTTTACTATAAGGATAATCACATGAAGCTGTACGATAAAAACTATATCAGCTTATGGCACAAGACTGACCTTAGTAATGGATTAAGTCTCCACACTGAATTAGAATATGCCGATAGAAAACAGCTTTATAATAATAACTCTTTCTATTTCTCTGGTCCAAAAAGCAATGCTTACATTTCTAATATTCCAGATGGAGTAGAACCCAGATTGGTTCGTGACAACAAAGCCCTAATTCTGACGGCTCGATTAGACTATACACCACGACACAGATATACGGTAAAGAAAGGCGTGAAACGTATGGTCAACTTCCATTCTCAACCAACATTTGGTCTTCTATACAAACAAGGAATCAGAAATGTTTTAGATTCTGATACCGATTTCTCACTCCTTGAAGCCTCGATAAAACAAGAGTTTGATATGGGTTTCAACGATAGATTAAGTTATAGTCTAAAGGCAGGTTCTTTTCTATCGAAGAAGCAAACCTTCTTTGCTGACTATCGCCAATTTGGAACTAGCAAACCAGTATTTATGCTTGGCACTAACATAAACACATTTCGTTTGTTAGATTATTACCAATATGCCACCAAGAATAATTTTGCTGAAGCTCATGTACAATATACCTCCGATCGTTTCATATTGAAACGTCTGCCTATTTTGAATAACTCGTTGGCTATACAGGAAAAGGTATTTCTTAATTACCTGACTCACGAAGGGAAAAAGAACTACTGGGAAGTGGGGTATGGCTTATCGCAGATATTTCTACTTTTGGATCTTGAAGTTTTCTGGAGTTTCGATGGGAATAAACACAAAGATACCGGACTTAAAATTAAACTTAATTTCTAGGGGCTTATTTTAGAATTATAAATTACGAGTTAAGAATTACGAAATAGCACATGCTAAATGAACATACAAGACTCCAGCATCACACCCCGTTTTATATTTTCAAACATTTGACTTGAGCGGGCTTTGTCAGTCTGCCGTGAGGCGTGATACAGGTGTCACCACAAAGAACAAACAAGGATCAGTAAGAATTACGAGACAGCACACTCTAAATAATTGCGCCAGAAATCGACATCAGCATCGCAGCTTGGGACCCACACAATGAAGAAGCCGTATAAAACGGCAAGCTGTTTGACCGAAGGGAGTTTTTGCCGTTTAGGATTCGAATTGCATGTGGGTAAGCGAGTGCTGTAGTCGGCGGACTCTTTGCTTACTTTCTCGACTGCAGGAGAAAGTAAGAGCCCTAGCGGCTTGAGCGAATAAACAGATGAAACTTTTATTGACGTAAACTTTAGATGCAAATCCAAGATTTCAGTTGAAGCTATTCTATATTTCCATCTTATTTGACTTCCTTTGTGCAAAATTTTGATTTATGCCAATAAAACGTCACCCGAACTTACCTTTTGCCCCATCCAAATTTCCAATCTTTTACGGATGGATGGCCATGATTGCTGCCACATTAGGAATCATCTGTTCTATACCTGGTCAAACCATTGGGGTATCGGTTTTCACCGATTACTTAATAGATTCGCTACAACTCTCTCGTGACGCGCTGAGTTCAGCCTATTTGATTGGTACAGCTATGAGTTCTTTGTTTCTGACCAAGGCTGGAAAAGTATACGATAAGTTTGGTGCACGTTTCACCGCTATTATTGCGGCTTGTGTTTTAGCACTAACCCTTCTACTCTTCTCCATAAGCGATCAGATGAGTAACAGTATTTCTTCGTGGACAAATATATCATTCTCAGCAGTCAGTTTTGTGTTGGTTTCGGCTCTATTCTTTATGCTTCGATTTTCAGGACAAGGTGTATTGACTTTAGCATCGAGAAATATGCTAATGAAATGGTTCAACAAAAACCGTGGACTAGCCAATAGCATTTCATCTGCCATTCAATCTTTTGGATTTGCAGTAGCACCTCTTTTTGTTGCAGGCCTAATTCATAGCACCGATTGGAGTGCGGCTTACCTTATTATGGCAGCCATCATCGTCACATTTATCATCTTTGCCTATATTTTCTATAGAGACAACCCTGAAGAATGTGGACTTATTCCAGATGGAAAAGTAATTGAAGAGAAAAAGAAAAAAGCTTTTAAGGATAGTAACAAACAGTTCACACTAAAAGAAGCAAAGAAGACTCCTGTCTTTTGGGTTTACGCACTAGCCATTGCCTTTAGCGCCTTCTTTATTACAGGCTTTACTTTCAATGTGGTTTCCATATTCGATGTTGCAGGCTATAGCGAACAGAAAGCGCTTAGTATTTTCATTCCTGCTTCGCTGATATCTATTGTTGCAGCCTTGGCAGGAAACGTGATTAGCGACTACATGCCACTTAAGCGTATTCTTATTATTTACCTTATGGGATGCTTACTTTCATGCATTGGTTTATCCTTCCTTTCTCATTGGAGCGGTTACTATGTTCTGATTATTGGTAATGGTCTTATGGGTGGTTTATTCTCTGTTTTGGCTGCCATTACTTGGCCTCGATTCTTTGGGAAAGATCATTTAGGTGCCATTAGTGGATTGGCAATGTCGCTTATGGTATTTGGTTCAGCCATTGCTCCCCTATTCTTCTCTAGAATATTCACCCTAACAGGTAGCTACCAACTTGCAGGTTTTGCAGGAGCCGTATTGGTTGTCGTTCTACTTTTGTTCTCTTTAAAACTGAACAACCCTCAGGAAGATAGTAAAGAAGGTTAAAGGATAAAGTGAAGAAGGATAAAGGACATCCGATTAAGCCTTATAGATATTTGAAGCCCAATCTCAATTTAATGAGATTGGGCTTATTTGTGTCTATGCTTTTAAAACAAACATACGAGGTTTTAATTATTCGGTATTTTCTCTGGATTTCACATTTCTTAATTTTAGCTCTTTAGTTCTATCGATTAATGAAGTAAGTTTTCAACTTAGATAAACAAATAGATTGCTCTAAAAGCAATCTATTTGTTTTTTGATTTGTAACTTTACCCCCTTGGTAGATGAACAAGTCCAACGAGCAAAGTATTAGATTAGACTAAAATATAATTAAAAAATTCTATGAGTAAAGAGGTTAAAGCGAAAAAGACAGTGGTGAAAATAGATACTTATGAATCTCTTAAAGCGTTGTATTATTCTGGTAAGGTGAAGCCATCATTAAATAAAATGATTGCAGTATTAGAAAAAGATTCTGAAAACTTAGAACTCGTTCTTTTGGCTTGTCAGTGCTTGGAAAGAACTAAGGATATTGAGAAATTGTCTTTCTATGCTGATGTTGTTATTAAATTGGATCCTAAAATTGCAGAAGGATATTATTACAAGGGAGTTGCCCTTAAGCATACAAAAGGAAAAGAGCAAGAAGCTCTAAAAAACTTTAACAAAGCATTAATTTTAGACCCAGACAACACCATTTACCTTAAAAGTAAAGCCAGCACTCATTTTTCGCTTTACACAGATTACCATTTGCCATTAAAATTCGCTGAAAAACATAGGGTTAAAACGGAAGAGAGTCTATTAAAAGTTATTGAACTGATAGAGCAAAAGGAAAATTCGGATTATATAGAATTGCTTACGATTGCTAATGTGTTTATGCTGATGAGCAAAGGCATACGTGCCAAGAAGTATTACATTAAAGCGGTGGATACCTATAATGCTACTGATGAGTTGAATCAAGATAAAAATATATATAAAGACATCATTAAGGCTCAAAATGCTTGTATAAAGTTGTTGGATAAAATTATTGAAGAATAATAAAACAACTTTGTATTTCGCTAATAAATATTGCTAAATGGCCGTCACTACAATGACGGCCATTTATAGCTAAGGGTAAAAACCATTTGCCAGAAAGTAGGGATTGTAAGTTGTGGCATACTATTTTAAATTCGTGAAATATGAAAAAGCGATATCAATATTTAAGCATCCTAATTCTGATTATTTTAATTAGCAGTTGCTCCAGCACAAAAAACCTTGTTGGTAAAACTGACAAGAGAAATACTTTTTCTGATGAAGAAATAGCATTAATCATGCAAGGCGATAGCTTGAGTCCAATGCGCGTATTCAATATTAATAAAAAATCAGATTCAATCTTATTGAGTACAAAAAGTACCGCTGTTAACCTAGAGCTCAATCATCCTGTCCTAAAAAGAATCGTCGAAAGAATGTATCGCACTGTACGTGATAGTTTATCGGCGGGTGTTGGTATAGCTGCACCACAAGTGGGTGTTTTAAAGCAAATTATTTGGATTCAAAGGTTTGATAAAGCGGGATCGCCATTTGAGTTTTATTTAAACCCCAGAATAATTCAATATTCGAAGAAGAAACAAGAATACAGGGAAGGTTGCCTATCGGTTCCGAACCGAATGGACACTTTAAATTCAAGATCATATGCTATTTTGATTGAATACGACAAGATGGATAAGACGCATCATGTGGAAATGGTTGAAGATTTTACAGCCGTTATTTTTCAACATGAAATAGATCACCTGAATGGGGTTTTGTACTTGCAATATTTGGATAAGCTGTTGAGTGGAGATGCATTGAAATAAGTATATAAAGGCTAAAAGATATTCGATTAAGCCTTATCAACATATAAAGCCCAATTTCTATAATCAGAGATTGGGCTTTTATTATTTATTCAAATCTCGA
>TARA_R110001583_G_scaffold17005_1_pt1 | contig 15772 bp, 12 predicted proteins | sample TARA_R110001583 | Tara Oceans TARA_R110001583 (sample SAMEA4398432) | marine metagenome | biome: Polar Biome; feature: [MES] marine water layer (ENVO:01000295) within the mesopelagic zone...; material: water (ENVO:00002006), including particulate matter (ENVO:01000060) such as...... | reverse complement strand
CACATTAAAAAGCCCGAACTTATCGTTCGGGCTTTTTTTTGCTTAAAATTTAGCTTTTATTATTGATACTACATTGGACAGAAAAAAAAGATTAATAATCTTTTTTGAGATGCCTAGAAAGAAGTCGTGGCCAAATCGGAGGTGCGTCGCTGGTTCAAGCCCAGCAAGAGGAGCCACATAAGAAAAACCGCACTTTTTAAGTGCGGTTTTTTTTTGCTTTCAAATTAGGTTTGCCAGACAAGTGGACAGAAAAAAAAGATTAATAATCTTTTTTGAGATGCTTATAAAGAAGTAATGACCATTTCGGAAAGCGTGGGCTGGTTCAAGCCCAGCAAGAGGAGCCACATTAAAAAGCCCGAACTTATCGTTCGGGCTTTTTTTTGCTTAGCTCGTTCCCACGCTCTGCGTGGTAATGCATATTTTGAATAGATTACTCATCTAAATAAAAAGGTATGAATTCCCACGGGGACCATGGGAACTAGACAAATTTAGCTTTTATTATTAGCTTGCTCCGACGTTCTGGTGGTAATGAATATTTTGAATAGATTATTACCCTAAATAAAATGTATTAATTCCTACGGGGACCATGGCAACTATACAACAAACAAAGTAAAAATAAATTTTAGGGATCTTTTTGATCAATGTTCATATTGTAAATGTTTTTCAAAGGGTAAAATAAGTAGCAATAAATTTATAATGTAATCATTTTAAAATGCTAATTTGAAGGTTGTTAATCAGGCTATTGATAAGTTATGATTTGCAACTTTAACTTTTATAAAAACATTAGAGGCAAGAATGGAATCAGTTCAAAATCATGTTACAGCACTCGTTAGTAGTGCAGATACCTTATTTATCCTATTAGGGGCTATTATGGTATTCGCCATGCATGCAGGCTTTGCTTTTTTAGAAGTCGGTACTGTACGTCATAAAAATCAGGTGAATGCTTTAGTTAAAATCATGTCCGATTTTGGCGTGTCAGCATTAATATATTTTTTCTTTGGTTATTGGTTAGCTTATGGGGTGACTTTCTTTGATAGCGCGGCTGTGCTTGCTGAAAATAATGGTTATGAATTAGTGAAGTTTTTCTTTTTAATGACCTTTGCTGCTGCTATTCCTGCGATTATTTCTGGTGGTGTTGCTGAGCGAGCTAAATTTAATCCTATGTTAATTGCCGCTGCACTCTGTGTTGGTTTGGTTTATCCTTTCTTTGAAGGGTTAATCTGGAATGGCAACTATGGTTTTCAAGCTTGGTTAGAAAATAGTTTTGGTGCTTCTTTCCATGATTTCGCTGGTTCAATTGTTGTACATGCTGTTGGTGGTTGGATTGCATTTGCCGCTATCGTGGTATTAGGCAGCCGAAATGGTCGTTATCGTGGTGGTAAAGTGGTGGCATTCGCACCGTCAAATATTCCACTCCTTGCATTAGGCGCGTGGATTTTATCAGTCGGGTGGTTCGGCTTTAATGTGATGTCGGCACAAGCGATTGAAGGTATCAGTGGACTGGTTGCGATGAACTCTTTGATGGCGATGGTTGGTGGTATTATTAGCTCTTTAGTTATTGGTAAAAAAGATCCTGGTTTTATTCATAATGGTCCTTTAGCTGGCTTAGTAGCTGTATGCGCGGGTTCTGATGTGATGCATCCGATGGGCGCTTTGGTAACGGGATTAGTTGCTGGAGGTTTATTTGTTTGGTTATTTACTTATGTTCAAAGCAAATATACTGAATTTGATGATGTATTAGGTGTTTGGCCATTACATGGTGTTTGTGGCTTATGGGGTGGTATTGCTGCCGGTATTTTTGGTCTAGAAAGCTTTGGTGGTTTAGGTGGCGTGAGTTTTATTAGCCAGTTAATAGGTTCTATCGCAGGTGTTTCTTTTGCATTAATTGGTGGTTTTATCGTTTACAAAGGTGTTAATGCTTTCATGCCCATTCGACTTAGTGAAGAAGATGAATTCAATGGTGCTGATGTCTCAATTCATCAAATCGGCGCAACTAATCTAACAAATAAATAATTTTAAAAATAACAAATAATCTGTTTATTCAATAAAGAGTGATTTACTACATTTTTTATTTTGAAAATCTTGTTATAAGTACGTCATTTAAATTTTAAAGGTTAAAACTATGAAAGTAATCGAAGTAAGACACCCATTAATCCAACATAAAATTGGCATCATGCGTAAAGCAGATATAAGCACTAAGCATTTTCGTGAATTAGCACGCGAAGTCGCTAGCTTATTAACTTATGAAGCAACAAAAGATCTTGAACTCGAAAAGGTCACTATCGACGGTTGGGATGGAAAAGTTGAAATTGAACAAATAGAAGGTAAAAAAGCAACGGTTGTGCCTATTCTGCGTGCAGGTCTAGGCATGATGGACGGCGTACTTGAACATATGCCAAGTGCTAAAATTAGTGTTGTGGGTATTTACCGTGATGAAGAAACACTAGAGCCAGTGCCTTATTTTCAAAAACTAGTGAGTCAAATTGGACAACGTTTGGTGTTAGTGGTTGATCCGATGTTAGCAACGGGTGGTTCAATGATTTCTACCCTTGATCTTGTTAAAGAACATGGTGGCACAAACATTAAAGTACTTATTTTAGTTGCTGCTCCTGAAGGTCTGAAAGCCTTAGAAAAAGCGCATCCTGATGTAGAAGTTTATACGGCTTCTATTGATTCTCACCTCAATAATAAAGGCTATATTGTGCCTGGTTTAGGTGATGCGGGTGATAAAATATTTGGGACTAAATAATGCCTTCTAAGACGATTACCGATTCAACAAGTAGCATTAATGAACCTATCGAAGATATCACTGCTAATTTAAGTATGCCTCAACAAATATTAGCGGGTGGGCAGATGTTATTTGTCGCCTTTGGTGCGTTAGTATTAATGCCGCTTATTACAGGCCTTGATGCGAATGTCGCTTTATTTACGGCAGGTATTGGTACTTTAATATTTCACCTTGTGACTAAGGGACAAGTACCAATATTTTTAGCATCCTCCTTTGCCTTTATCGCCCCAATTGCTTATGGCATACAAACTTGGGGTATTCCTGGGACTATGTCAGGTTTATTTGTTGCTGGTATTGTGTATATGGTGATGGCTTATGCGGTAAAATTAAGAGGTGTTGACTTTATTCATCGCCTATTACCGCCTGTTGTTGTTGGTCCTGTGATCATGGTAATCGGTTTAGGTTTAGCGCCATTAGCTGTGAATATGGCTTTTGGTAAAGCAGGTGATGGCTCAATTGTATTTATTGAACAAAGCACTGCGCTGACTATTTCTTTATCTGCTCTAGTGACAACGTTATTAGTTTCTACCATGGCGAAAGGGGTGTTTAAACTGGTCCCTATTTTTGCTGGTGTGATGGTTGGTTACAGCTTATCTTTCTTTTTTGGTGTGATTGACTTTACTGCCATTTCTAATGCTCCTTGGTTAAGTGTTCCTAACTTTGTTGCGCCTCAATGGAACTGGCATGCAGTGTTGTTTATGATCCCTGTTGCGATTGCGCCGGCAGTTGAACATGTGGGTGATATTCTAGCGATTAGTAATGTAACGGGTAAAAACTTTCTTAAAAAACCTGGATTACATCGCACACTGTTTGGTGATGGTTTAGCGACAAGCGCTTCTGCATTATTTGGTGGTCCACCAAATACAACATACAGTGAAGTAACAGGCGCGGTGATGCTAACACGTAACTTCAACCCTAAAATTATGATGTGGGCTGCTGTTATTGCAATCTGTTTAGCGTTTGTGGGTAAATTTGGCGCAATATTACAAACCATTCCTGGCGCAGTAATGGGCGGGATCATGATTTTATTGTTTGGTACGATTGCCTCTGTAGGGCTGAATACCTTAATTCGCCATCAAGTTGATTTAGCAAATGCGCGTAACTTGTGTATTGTTTCGGTGACACTTGTTTTTGGTATTGGCGGAATGGCCTTTGGATTTGGCTCTTTTAGTTTACAAGGCGTGAGTTTATGTGGCCTAGTAGCGATTACTTTAAACTTAGTCTTACCTAAGACTGCATAATAAGACTGCCTAAATGGCTTAGCACAAAGTAATGATTAATTTTTTTATGCGAGATACATTAGATGTTGATTGCATATTTACCATTTGATCATGATAAATATTGAATCTTCATTGGCTTATATTGATTTTTAAAGAAATCGAATGTGTTTGTGAAGATTTATTTTTTGTCATTAGATTACAAGCAATGTTTTTCGCACAAGAACGCAAACAAAGTGCGGATACTTGCTGTTTAGTGTGAGCGGTTAAACAACGTATTTCAGCTGCACAAATGACGCCACTTTCAAATAAATAAGCCAATTTTTCAACGCTAATTTCCAATTGTACTGATTGATCTCCTTGCATTTCATCCTTCATATTGACCTCCATTAATAATCTATATCAATCTAAATGATAATGGATATCATTACAATGGTTTTTAATAAATATGCCTGAAAATGATGGATTAATTAAAAAATTTTCTGGGTAATTATTTTCAATATTTAAATTTATTTTAAATATTGAAGGCCATTTTAATTCTCTTTATTAATTATTTAACCACTCTTTTTTTGTCAGTAATTTACCACTTTTGTGTGTTATTATAGCCAACAATTTTATAGCGCTATGTTATGCCATTGCGCAGAATATTGTGATCAGAGCTTGTTGAGGAAAAATGATGGGATGCAACGATGCTATCTATTATTTTAACCATAAGATAGATCAGATATTTATGCGGATTAATGGTATTAAATAGCAATTCATGGACTAGGTGCGTTCAGTATGATCCCAAATTTAAACCACAACGAAAATATCAAGCAAGATTATTTTGCCTTTTTAAAAGCCTTACTTAATACCAATTACAAGGGTGAAATAGCTAAAAACTATGCAAGTCGTTTAGCATTAGCCACCGATAATAGTGTTTACCAATGGTTACCTCAGGCAATTATTTTTCCAAAATCGACGCAAGATATTGTTGAAATTTGTCAATTAGCACAATCAGCTGAATTTTCCGATATTCGATTTTCTCCGCGTGGTGGTGGTACAGGAACCAATGGCCAATCCTTGACCGATGGCATTGTGATGGATCTTTCTAAGTTCATGAATCAAATCATAGAACTTAATGTCAATGAAGGTTGGGTACACGTACAAACGGGTGTTGTTAAAGACCAACTAAATGACTATTTAAAACCCCATGGTTTGTTTTTCTCTCCTGAGTTATCAACCAGTAACCGTGCAACTATTGGTGGTATGGTCAGTAACGACGCATCAGGCCAAGGCTCACTCGCTTATGGTAAAACCAGTGATCATGTATTAGCACTGAAATCAGTCTTAATTAATGGTGAAGTATTAGACAGTGCGCCAATCAGTGGCGAAGCGTTGCTTAAAGAAAGTCAGCGAGAGGATGCGATTGGTAGGATTTATCGTCAAGTGATTGAAACCAGTGAATCTAAACAGGCACAAATTGAAGCTGGTTTTCCAAAATTAAACCGCTTTTTAACAGGTTATGACTTAAAACATGTCTATGATGCTGAAAGGGGCACAGTGGATCTTTCTCGCATTTTATGTGGTTCAGAAGGATCATTAGCCTTTATTACTGAAGCTAAATTACACGTTCAAAAAATCCCGAAATATCGTACTTTATTTAATGTTAAATACGATAGTTTCCAATCGGCCCTTAAAAATGCGCCTTTTTTAGTTAAAGCCAATGCACTTTCTGTGGAAACGGTTGATTCTACGGTGCTCAATTTAGCCAAAGAAGACATTGTTTGGCACAGTATTAGTCATTTGATTACTGACGTGCCTGATAAAGTCATGGATGGCATTAATATTGTAGAGTTCGTTGAAGAAGATGAAAGCATTCAAGCTGAAAAAGTGGTCGCGCTTCAAGCTGAATTAGATCGTTTGATTGCATCTGGTGAGGCGGGTGTCATTGGTTATCAAATTTGCGATCAATTGTCAGATATTAATAAAATTTATGGCATGCGTAAAAAAGCCGTTGGTCTGTTAGGTAAAACTGACAATACAGCTAAACCCATCGCCTTTGCAGAAGATACCTGCGTACCCCCTGAACATTTAGCGGATTATATTAACGAATTCCGCCAGTTATTAGATGATAAAGGCCTACATTACGGTATGTTCGGTCATGTTGATGCGGGCGTGTTACATGTTCGTCCTGCGCTAGATCTTTGTGATCCTGCACAGGAAGTGTTGATGCGAGAAATATCAGATAAAGTGGTTGCGCTCACTAGTAAATATAAAGGTTTAATGTGGGGGGAACACGGTAAAGGTTTCCGAAGTGAATACGGTCCAGAATTTTTTGGTGATGAGTTATTTACTGAATTACGAAAAATAAAAACAGCTTTTGATCCACAAAATCGAGTTAATCCAGGAAAAATTTGTACGCCACTTAGCTCTACTGAGCAATTAGTGAGTGTTGATGCGCCAAAACGTGGCACCTTTGATCGTCAAATTCCAGTGAAAGTACGCGAAAGCTATACACAAGCCTTAGACTGTAATGGTAATGGTTTATGTTTCAACTACGATACCAAATCGCCAATGTGCCCATCGGTTAAAGTCACCAGTGACCGTGTGCATTCACCAAAAGGTCGTGCGGGTTTAATGCGCGAGTGGTTACGCCAACTAGCTAATAACGATATTGATGTGTTGCAATTAGAAAACGATTTATATGCGGGTAAAAACGCCAGTGTTTTTACAAAGTTTAAGAACACACTTGCACAGCGAAAAGGAGAATATGATTTCTCTCACGAAGTAATGGAGGCGATGCAAGGCTGTTTAGCCTGTAAAGCTTGTACCAGCCAATGTCCGATTCAAGTGGACGTACCTACTTTCCGTGCGCGATTTATATTCCTTTATCACGGTCGTTATTTACGTCCTTTGAAAGACTATTTTGTTGCTTATGTTGAACAATATGCGCCATTGATGGGTAAGGCGCCTAAGTTTTTTAACTTTTTCATGAAAATGAAAGTCACGGCCACTTTGACTGAAAAATTTGTTGGTATGGTGGATATTCCGTTACTTTCTTCACCTACGTTAAAGTCCTCGCTTGAATCATCAACTGTAAAACCAGCGATAACAGAATTCGATCTTGATAAACTTAAAGCATTAACAGAGAGTGAGCGAGAAGAATATGTACTGATTGTTCAAGACCCATTCACTACTTATTATGATGCCGATGTAGTCCGAGATTTAATGTTAACGGTGAATAAATTAGGTTATAAACCAGTATTGTTACCTTTTAAACCAAATGGTAAACCGCAACACATTAAAGGTTTCCTTGAAAAATTTGCTAAAACAACTAAAGATTCTGCGCAATTTCTCAATGAAATGAATGAATTGAATATTCCAATGGTTGGAACAGATCCGGCAATGGTACTTTGTTATCGCGATGAATATAACCAAGCCTTAGGTAATAACCGAGGTGACTTTAATGTACAACTTTTCCAAGAATGGTTATTGCCTCGTTTGAAAGGTGAGACAAAAACACTAACAGAAAAGCAATTGTACTTATTTGGTCATTGTACCGAAAAAACAGCTGAGCCAACCTCTGCGGGTGACTGGACTAAAATCTTTAATCATTACGGTGTTAAATTTAGTGATGTTGCTGTCGGCTGCTGTGGCATGGCGGGCACATTTGGGCATGATGCAGGCAAGGTTGAACAATCTAAAGCGATTTATAGTTTAAGTTGGGAAGCGGAAATTGCTAAACGTGATCGTAGTGAGTGCTTAGCAACGGGATATTCTTGTCGTAGTCAGGTAAAACGTATTGAAGGTGAAGTATTAAAACATCCAGTGCAAGCGTTGCTTGAAATATTATAGGGACAGCTTCGAGTAGCGAGCTTCTAGCCTCGAACGTCATGCTAGCAATTAGCGACTCGTGTTTCATAGCTATTAGCTTATGATTCGTAGTTCATTACTCGTGACTCGCGGTTCGTAGCTATTTACTCGTTCCCACGCTCTGCGTGGTAATGCATATTAGCGACGAGTACGATGATAAATTAAAAGTATGAATTCCCACGGGGACCGTGGGAACTAGATAACAGCTTCGAGTAGCGAGCTTCTAGCCTCGAACATCATGCTCGCAATTAGCGACTCGTGTTTCATAGCTATTAGCTTATGACTCGTAGTTCATTACTCGTTACTCGCGGTTCGTAGCTATTAGCTCGTAACTCGCAACTTTTGTAGGTAGGTGCTCATGTCAATTTGGAAAAAAGACGTTTCATTAGAGCGTCTTAATAAGATTAATGAAAATACTATTATTGATTTATTAGGCATTGAATATACTGAAATTGGCGATGACTTTATCAAAGCGACTATGCCAGTTGATAGCCGTACCCATCAACCTCATGGGTTATTACACGGCGGTGCTTCGGTGGTATTGGCTGAAACACTTGGTAGTGTAGCGGGTAATCTGGCGGTATCGGAAAATAAAGTTTGTGTTGGGCTAGAGGTTAATGCCAATCATCTACGTAGTGTTAAAAGTGGAATTGTAACAGCGACTGCCAAAGCGGTTAGATTAGGCCGTACGGTGCATGTATGGCAAATAGAAATACATAATGAAAAACAGCAACTTATTTGCACGTCACGCTTGACGTTAGCGGTTATTGATCGCCCAAAATAGGCGGACTGTCAGCAACAAATAAAAAAGTAACTACTCAGAACCCTTTAAATATTAGGTGTTTTTGTAACAAATAAATTGTAAATACTTAGAGGTAAACCCTGAGTAGTTGCTTAAAAAATTCAAATTAAAGAGAAAAATATGATTAAAATTGGTACTTATAACGACCTGAAGATAGTTAAACAGGTAGACTTTGGTTTATATCTAGATGGTGGTGATGAGGGAGAAATCCTTTTACCGCGTCGTTATGCAACCGATGATATGCAAGTAGGGGATAGCGTTAAAGTATTTTTATACTTTGACTCTGAAGATCGTTTAATTGCAACAACACAACGCGCAAAAGCTGAAGTGAATAAATTTGCTTCTTTGAAAGTGATCGACACTAATCGCGCTGGTGCATTTCTTGATTGGGGACTACCTAAAGACTTATTAGTGCCTTTTAATCAGCAAAAGATACCCATGAAACAAGGTTATGGTTATGTGGTTTATATCTATCAAGATGATATCAGTGAGCGTTTAGTTGCCTCTTCAAAGCTGGATCGTTTCTTAGATAATGAACCCGCTGATTATAAAGTTGGTGAAAAAGTTGATATTTTAATCGCTGATAAAACAGATATCGGATTTAAAGCGATTATTAATGATAAACACTGGGGCGTACTTTTTGAAAGCGAAGTCTTTGGTGATATGGGTATTGGCAAACACTGTAAAGGTTTTATCAAGCAAATTCGCGAAGATGGCAAGTTAGATGTTGGCCTCACCAAAGTGGGTTATGCCAAGGTTGATGATCTGGCTGAGCGTATTTTACAAAGTTTAAAACAAAACCAAGGTTACTTGCCTTTGCATGACAAAAGTAGCCCTGAAATGATTGCTAAAATTCTTAAAATGAGTAAAGCAAACTTCAAAAAATCAATCGGTCAGTTATACCGTAAAAAACTTATTTCCATTGAAAATGATGGTATTCGTATCAATGAATAGTCTTTTACTACTGTAAAAAGATAATGCATTAAATATCATAAAATGATAACTTGGTCTCATTAATTTTAAATTTACTTCCAACTTAAACTGATAAAGGTAAGGATACTATGATTAAAAAATGTTTATTTCCAGCAGCTGGTTACGGAACACGTTTCTTACCCGCTACCAAGTCTATGCCTAAGGAAATGATGCCATTGGTTAACAAACCGCTCATTGAATTTGGTGTTGATGAAGCATTAGAGGCGGGTATGTCAGGTATGGGAGTTGTGGTTGGTCGAGGTAAGCATTCGATCGCCGATCATTTTGACCATAACTATGAATTAGAGAACGAAATCAGTGGTACAGCAAAAGAAGAAAAACTAAAAGATATCCGTTATATCATGGATAACGCGCGTTTTTCTTTTATCCGCCAACGAAAAATGAGAGGTTTAGGTCATGCCATTTTAATCGGTAGAGAACTCATTGGTGATGAAGCCTTTGCTGTCGTATTAGCGGATGACTTGTGTATTAACCCTGATGGTGATGGCGTATTAAAACAGATGGTTGCATTATATGAGCAATTCCGTTGTTCAATTATTGCCGTAGAAGAAGTACCAGAAGACGAAATTCATAAATACGGTGTTATCAAAGGATCAATGATTCGAGATGATATTTTCCGTGTTGATGATATGGTCGAAAAACCAGCGCCAGGGACTGCACCAAGTAATTTAGCGATTATTGGTCGTTATATTTTAACACCTGATATCTTTAAGATTTTAGAAAATACGCCTCCCGGTAAAAATGATGAAATTCAAATTACTGATGCGTTATTACAACAAGCAAAAACAGGTTGTGTTATAGCGTATAAATTTAAAGGTAAACGTTTTGACTGTGGTAGCGTACCAGGTTACATCGAAGCAACTAACTATGTATATGAAAACCTATATAAAGAATAATCTTCAAATCTGATTTATTCTAATTACCGATAAAAATCCCAACAAGTTTGGGATTTTTTGTTTCTGAAGATCAGCCGCGAGTTTATAGCTTCGAGCTACGAACCGCTTCAAGCTCGTAACTCGAAGCTCGTTACTTGAATTTCGTAGCCCGTCACTCAAAGCTCGGCACTTTAATTTCGTAACCCGTCACTCGAAGCTCGCCACTTGAATTTCGAAGCTCGCCACTCGAAGCTCGTCACTCGAAACTGACTTCTACATTATCCTTTGCCCAGGTTTTGCACCATCATCTGGATTTAAAATATGGATTTCTTTACCGCCTGGGCCTGCTGCTAATACCATGCCTTCTGATAAACCAAATTTCATTTGACGTGGTGCTAAGTTTGCTACCATGACAGTTAATTTACCTTCTAAATCTTCTGGATTGTAAGCTGATTTTATACCAGCAAATACAGTGCGCGTTTCGCCACCGATATCGAGGGTTAATTTTAGTAATTTATTGGCTTTTGGCACATGCTCTGCTTTTGCAATTAATGCCACACGTAAATCTGTTTTAGCAAAAGTATCAAAATCAATTTCAGGTTCTAGTGGTTCTTTATCAAGCTCCGACTTAGTTGCTTCGAGTTCTGCAGCAATAACTGCGGCTTTAGCCACTTTGTCTGCTTCAATACTGTCTTTTGAACTTTCTACCATCGCTTCTACTTTCTTTGTATCAATGCGCTGGAATAGTGCTTTAAACTTATTGATTTTATGACTTGAGAGTGGTGTTTTAATCACCTCCCAATCTAATGTTTCAGCAAGAAACTCTTCACTACGAGCGGTTAGTTTTGGCATGATAGGTTTCAAGTATGTCATCAATACACGGAACAAGTTAATACCCATTGAGCAAATCTCTTGAACTTCTAATGCTTTGCCTTCTTCTTTAGCCAGTGCCCAAGGAGCTTTATCGTCGATGTATTTGTTAGCTAAATCAGCAAGGCTCATAATTTCACGTATCGCACGTGAAAACTCACGATTTTCAAATTGTTCTGCAATAGAATCACCCGCATCCACAAATTGTTGATACAACTCTGGTTCAGCGACTGTCTCAGATAATTGACCTTCATATTTCTTAGCAATAAAGCCGGCCGTACGAGAAGCAAGGTTAACTAATTTATTAACAACATCAGTATTAACACGTTGTGAGAAATCTTCAAGGTTAAGGTCTAAATCAGCAACACGCGATGTTAGCTTAGCTGCGTAATAATAGCGTAGACATTCTGGATCTAGGTTTTCTAGGTAAGTACTTGCCTTAATGAATGTGCCTTTAGATTTCGACATTTTTTCACCGTTAACATTCACGTAGCCATGCACATGGACACCCGTTGGTTTGCGGAATCCTGCACCCTCAAGCATCGCAGGCCAAAATAGACCGTGGAAGTTGATAATATCTTTACCAATAAAATGATGAAGTTCTGCAGTGCTGTCTGCTTTCCAATATTCATCAAAATTTAAACCTTCAGTACGATCACACAGGTTTTTAAAGCTGCCCATGTAGCCAATTGGCGCATCCATCCATACATAAAAGAATTTACCCGGTGCATCTGGTATTTCAAAGCCGAAGTAGGGAGCATCACGTGTGATATCCCATGCTTTCAAACCACTTTCAAACCACTCACTTAATTTATTCGCAACTTCACTCTGTAATGGGCCTGATTTTGTCCACTCTACTAACATATCTTGAAACTGTGATGCATCAAAAAATAGATTTTCTGTATCTTTCATGACGGGTGTTGCATCGGAAACTACCGATTTAGGATTGATCATATCAATAGGGCTGTAAGTCGCACCACAAGCATCACAGTTATCGCCATATTGGTCTTCTGCTTTACATTTAGGGCAAGTACCTTTTACAAAACGATCCGCCAAAAACATCTCTTTTTCAGGATCATATAAACGTGAAACGACTTTTTTAGTGATATATCCATTGTCACGTAATGCTAAATATATTTTAGAAGAAAGTGCTTTGTTTTCTTCAGAATGCGTTGAATGATAGTTATCAAAACTAATATCAAAACCATTAAAATCTTTTTCATGTTCAGCTTGAACGCCTGCAATCTGTTCTTCTGGTGTGATTCCCAGTTCTTGAGCTTTAAGCATAATTGCTGTGCCGTGTGCATCATCAGCACAAACAAAATGGACATCGTTACCACGTAAACGTTGAAAGCGCACCCAAATATCTGCTTGTACATGCTCTAGCATATGCCCTAAATGGATTGGGCCGTTTGCATAGGGTAGGGCGCAGGTAACTAGGATTTTACGATCTTGATTTGCCATTTTATGGTGATTCCTATTTAGCATGGGTATATTAGAGGCGTAATTCTACCGAATTCAAGTACCAAAGCCCACTGTTTTAGTAGTAAAAGACAGTTTGATTTTGTTAGACTGAACATATGCTATTTCCCATAAGGATTGTTATGTTATTTAAAAAAACCAGTCGTCTTGAAAAAATCATCAAAATACTCAATAAGTTTGATAACGCAGACGTGATCAATAAATTACAACAAGATAAACGACTTAGTTTTGATGAACAATCGAACACGCTGTCATTAAATCTGCCTTTTTATGCGCCTGATTGGTTGGCTTCATTGCAACAAAATAGCGAAGCTGATATTCAAAGTTTGCTTGACGCTCCTCTCAATTGGCAAGTCACACATGATGTGTTGGCTTTGCAAGCAAGTAGTAGCAAAACTTCGCTGAGTAAAATCAAAAATATTATTGTCGTTGCCTCAGGAAAGGGCGGTGTTGGTAAATCGACCGTTAGTATTAATTTAGCCCTAGCCTTATCAAAGAATGGCGCCAAAATAGGCATATTAGATGCTGATATTTATGGGCCTTCTGTGCCAACGTTATTAGGTGTTAAAAATGCCAAACCAAGCAGTAGCGATGGAAAGTTAATGCAACCAATTGAAGCACATGGCATTGTTTGTAATAGCATTGGTTTTTTAGTGGCAGAAGAGGATGCCATGATTTGGCGTGGGCCAATGGCCAGTAAAGCATTGCAGCAGGTATTAAATGAGACCGATTGGCCTGAATTAGACTATTTAATTGTCGATATGCCGCCTGGTACTGGCGATATTCAATTAACTATGTCGCAAAACGTGCCTGTTAGTAGCGCAGTGATAGTGACAACACCGCAAGACGTCGCCTTAATCGATGCCAAAAAAGGGGTGACTATGTTTAATAAAGTGGAAACGCCTATTTCAGGTATTGTTGAAAACATGAGTTTATATACTTGTTCAAAATGCGGTCACAGTGAAGCCATTTTTGGTACTGGGGGAGGTGAGAAACTAGCAGAACAGTTTGATTTACCTTTCTTAGGCAGATTGCCTTTGCACATTAATTATTGCCAAGATAGTGATCAAGGTAACCCAACGGTCAGTAAAAACGAGCAACCAACCTTGGTCAAACCTTATCTTGCGTTAGCGGAAACCTTAGTAATGAATTTATATCGTGATCTTAAACCTGCGATTCAATCAATTAATATTAAGGAATTGAAATAATGGCTGCCATTGAGTTCTCTAGCGAACAAAAAAGTCGAGTCGTTAGTGAAATTCAACGTTATTTTGAAAAAGAATTAGATCAGGAAATTGGTGACTTTGATGCAGAATTTTTACTGGATTTTTTTAGTGATAAGTTAGGACCTGCTTATTATAACCAAGGGCTGAATGATGCGAGGCAGTTGTTAGATGAAAAGCTGGATACCATCACTGAATCCTTTTATGAACTTGAAAAAGTTACTGAGTTTGAGTAGGGGCTCAGTATAAAAGGGATCATGTTTCATTTGATGTGCATCATGAGTGCACATCATAATTAATCTTTTATCGTATTGATTTTTAATGATCAAAGACTGTATGATAAATCATCATATTGCTTATTGGCCGAGTCTTATATTGAAATCCCTCAACATAGAAAACATCAAAACACATCTTACTACTTTTGTTATTAGTGTCGCTTTACTCGGATTTATTGTTATTTATTTAGCGCCGATTGAGTTTTTAGCATCAGAACGTGATTTCGTATATTACAGTTGGGCTTTATTTTGTTTTATATTCGCTATTTTTGCCAACTATTTGAAATCCAAAAAAAGTAGTCAATTTGATTTTTATAAAGTTGCTGAACCTGTAGGCAGGCAAGAACGACGTAAAAAACAAAATATTGAAGAACGCATTGCAATTTATCTCGATGAGGACGGCTTAGATCCATCGATATTATTCAATGAAGAAAAATCGGGTGTGGCGTTTATATTAAGGCTTGAGCAACTGCAATCCGATCACCAATTGTCACAACACTTGGCTAATTTAAATATCACTAACAAACAAGAAGGGTTGCCTATTGCAGGTCAAACCTTGGTAGAAATCACCTTTCAAGGACAATTGGGATATTATCGACTCTCCGCTGAAGACCAAAATGATTTACTAGAATTTGCTTTCCCCGAAAAAACAGAAATTTTATACCATCAAGTTAAGAAAGCTATTGCGTTGTTAGTTGCAGACACTTTAGTTGAAGAGAAGAGGGCAATAAAGGTGACCAAAGTTAACGTCGGCAATTATCAAGCATTGATGAAATTTTACAATTATGTACAACGTTTAACTGCACCCGAAAATCGTTCTATTGAGTACATTTCTGTTTGTGAAGGGGCATTAAAAATTTGTAACTCATCTTATGTCGAACTTTACGATTGCACACTACAAAGTACCTTAACCTCTTGGATCAACCAAGATGGTTTAATTCGCACTGATAATGTTGATGCTGAACTACCTGAAAATCATTTATTAGAGTTAGAAGAGATTGAATTACCTTACCCTGACTGTCGATTAACAAACATTGAAATCGTTAAAAACATTGATATGCAAGAAAGCTTACAGTTGTACCTAACATTAGCTGAACTTGATAAAGGTATATTAACGAAAAATATCAGTGGCTTGACGTTATCAATGCAAAACAAAGAGGTGGTTATTAGTTCAGAGGGGAAACACCCTGATCAGTTAATGTCAGTGACTGATTATTTTCAACAAAAAAGTTATCCTGCGTTTTAGTATCACTCATAGTAAAAGAGTTCTAAATAAAATGAGTCAAAATAGGCTCATTCAAAATGTTATCTGGAAGATAAGTTTGGATTTTTTGTTTAAATATTTATGAATAGATTTTTGATAGCTAGAAAATAAAACTTGAAAGGTAAAAA
>TARA_R110001583_G_scaffold22444_1_pt1 | contig 15810 bp, 17 predicted proteins | sample TARA_R110001583 | Tara Oceans TARA_R110001583 (sample SAMEA4398432) | marine metagenome | biome: Polar Biome; feature: [MES] marine water layer (ENVO:01000295) within the mesopelagic zone...; material: water (ENVO:00002006), including particulate matter (ENVO:01000060) such as...... | reverse complement strand
TTCCTCTACCGTTATAAAAGGCATCAGGTCAAAATCTTGTGATAGGTATTTCATATAAGGTTCTCCCGGCACTAAATTGAAGTTAGGGCCCAAGATTTGGGTGTCTTTCCAAAATAATGTTCCGTCCTCAACATGTAAAAGTCCGTAAATGATCTTCAACAAAGTACTTTTACCACAGCCACTCTCCCCAATGATGGAAACATGCTCACCTTTCTGTATTTTTAGATTGATGTCTTCTAGAACAGGTGAATTGTTATAACGAAAGGAAACATGGTCTACATACAGCATAAAATGGTTCTTTGTAATGATATGAAAGTCCGTCTCAAAAAGGAAACGGACTTTCTTATGATATATTGATATGAATTTGTTTTAATCCTTGAATTCTTTCAATACCGCTTTATTGGGCAGCTCCTCAAAACCCATATTGAACAAGGTAAATCCAAATATATCGGCATATTGCTCAATCGTTTTGCTAACGGGCGTACCTGCACCATGACCGGCATTGGTTTCAATGCGGATCAAAGTAGGGTTTGCTCCTGCTTGTTTTGACTGGAGTTCGGCGGCAAATTTAAAACTGTGTGCAGGTACCACTCGATCATCATGATCACCAGTGGTTATCAGGGTAGCCGGATATTCAGATCCTTCTTTTACGTTGTGTACAGGGGAATAACCTTTTAGGTATTCGAACATTTCCTGGCTTTCCTCAGAAGTGCCGTAATCATAGGCCCAACCTGCACCTGCAGTAAAGGTATGGTAGCGTAGCATATCCAAAACACCAACAGCCGGTAAGGCAACCTTCATTAAATCAGGTCTTTGGGTCATGGTAGCACCAACAAGCAATCCGCCATTACTACCACCACGAATAGCCAAATACTCGTTGGAGGTATACTTATTCGAAATCAAGTATTCTGCAGCAGCGATGAAATCGTCAAAAACATTCTGTTTTTTGGTTTTAATACCCGCATCATGCCATTTTTTGCCGTATTCACCACCACCTCTAAGGTTGGGGACTGCATATATGCCTCCTTGTTCCATCCAAACCGCATTGCCAATACTGAAAGATGGGGTAAGGCTTACATTGAAACCACCATAGCCGTAAAGAATAGTCGGATTCTTGCCATTCATCTCCAATCCCTTTTTGTAGGTTATCATCATGGGTATTTTGGTTCCATCCTTTGAATTATAAAATACTTGGTGCGATTCGTAATCCTCTGGATTGAAATCTATTTCGGGTTTCCAATATTGCGAATATTCCCCCGTTTCAACATGGTACTTATAGGAAGAACTTGGCGTGTTGTAATTGGTGAATGAAAAATAAAATTCCTTATCCTCTTTCTTTCCCCCAAAACCTGAAGCACTACCCAAACCGGGTAATTTTACTTCGCGCACCATTTTTCCGTCATAGTCGTACTGAAAAACTTTTGAAATGGCATCAACCATATATTCAGCAAAGAAATATCCGCCACCGGTATTGGGGGAAAGCACGTTTTCGGTTTCGGGTATAAAATCCACCCAATTTTCAGGTGTAGGGTTTGAAGCGTCCACGGTTACGATTTTTTGGTTGGGGGCATTCAAATTGGTAACTATGTACAGTTTTGAGCCTACATTATCGATCACATAACTATCGGTTTCGGTATCATCCAATATGGTCTGTAATTTTGCGTTGGGCTGGGTCAAATCTTTCATAAAAAGCTTATTTCCAGAGGTGGAAATCGCTGCGGATATAAATAAATAACGATTATCCTCGCTTACTCTGGCGAAAATATACCTGTGTTTTTCCTCCGGTTTTGCGCCGAAAATAACCTTATCCTCCTTTTGGGAGGTACCTAGCTTATGGTAATAGACTTTGTGTTGGTCGGTCTTTGCGGAAAGCTCGCTTCCTTCAGGTTTATCGTAGCTGGAATAATAAAAACCATCATTGCCCCTCCAAGAAGTACCACTGAACTTAATATCTACCAAAGTGTCTTCCACGATTTCCCTGGTTTCGGTATTCAGGACAATTGCTTTTCGCCAATCACTACCTCCTTCAGATATTAAATAGGCGGCTAAAGAACCGTCTTTGGTAAAACTGAGTCCGGCCAAGGATGTAGTGCCGTCTTCAGAGAACGTATTGGGGTCTAAAAAGACCTCAGGTTCCCCATCTCCCTTTTGCCTGTAAACCACATATTGGTCCTGTAGTCCATCGTTTTTATAAAAATACGTGTAGTCTCCCTCTTTGAATGGGGAGCCCAATTTTTCATAATTCCATAATTTCTCGAGTCGGTTCTTTAGATCGGCCCGGAAAGGTATTTTTTCCAAGTAGCCAAAAGTGGTGATATTCTGTTCCTTGACCCAAGCCTCGGTTTCGGGACTGCGGTCATCTTCGAGCCAGCGATAAGGGTCTTTTACTTCGGTTCCAAAATAAGTATCTACGGAGTCGGTTTTATGGGTAGTAGGGTAATTCACTGTTATGGTTTCTTTTTCGTTTTTGGAATTGCATGCACCGAGAAGAAGGGCAGCGGCTGAAAATAGTAAGATATTTTTCATGGACCATGAGATTAGTTGACCCTAAAATTAACACAAAAAAACCTTTGGCACTAATTCGTGTCCAAAGGTTTTAAGTGTTAAGGTTATCTAGAAACTTGGTTCTATACCAGTTTGTTTTCGACTAAATATTCAGCTATTTGAACGGCGTTCGTTGCAGCTCCCTTTCTTAGGTTATCGGCAACGATCCACATATTCAATGTGTTTCTTTGGGTTTCGTCCCTACGAATACGACCAACGAATACCTCATCTTTGTCATGGGCGTAAATAGGCATGGGATAGGTATTGGTATCAGGGTTGTCCTGAACGGTAACCCCCGATGTATCATTCAACAATTGGCGTACTTCGTTCAAGTCAAAATCATTTTCGAATTCAACATTTACCGACTCTGAATGTCCGCCAGCGGTAGGTATACGCACTGCTGTTGCCGAAACGGAGAACGTTCTATCATTGAATATCTTTTGAGGCTCTTGGGCCAATTTCATTTCTTCTTTGGTGTAACCATTTTCAAGGAATACATCGCAATGGGGTAATGCATTTCTGCCAATGGGATAAGGGTAAGCCATTTCACCTTTAACCCCGGCAATCTCATTCTCCAATTGTTGCACAGCTTTTACACCTGTTCCTGAAACCGATTGGTACGTTGAAACGATAACGCGCTTCATCTTGTATTTAGAGTGCAATGGTGCCAAAGCCATTACCATTTGTATGGTAGAGCAATTGGGATTAGCGATGATTTTATCTTCTGCCGTTAGTTCGTTGGCATTGATCTCTGGTACTATCAATTTTTTAGTTGGATCCATTCGCCAAGCCGAAGAATTGTCAACTACTGTTGTACCAACTTCTGCGAATTTTGGAGCCCATTCGGTCGAGGTGTCACCACCTGCCGAGAAAATGGCAACGTCAGGTTTTGCCGCAACGGCATCGGAAAGACCTATAACCGTATGATCTACCCCTTTATACTTTAATTTTTTGCCAACTGAGCGTTCTGATGCTACCAATAACAATTCTGAAATAGGGAAATTTCTTTCTGCCAAAACCTTTAGCATTACTTCGCCAACCATTCCGGTGGCCCCGACAACTGCAACTTTCATAATTATATTAATTTAGAAGGCAAATGTAGTTCATGTGTCGGGATCGAACAAGATAATTTTACACTATTAAATAAAATATAACAAAAAGTTATAAATATAACAATTGTTTAAATGAATCAATTTATACCTTATAGAATTACCCAATATGCCTCCTTTGGGTCATAAAAAAACCGGCTCTTGAAAAAGAGCCGGTTAACTTAAATTTGGTGTAGCGGTTACCAGTAAGGATACTGGTAATTATCATTGATTATTGTTTTTTCAATAAATCTCTTATCTCAGCCAATAAATCTTCTTGGCTAGGACCTGCTGGTGCTTCTGGTGCTGGTGGAGTTTTTGTTTTGTTGTATGCCTTAACGATTATGAACATTACAAAACCTACAATTAATAAGTTTACAATAGCATTCACCCATTTACCCCAACGAATTGCGTTTTCAGCAACATATCCTGCTTCGCCTTCTACTCCTGAGGCTTCGGTCAATACAATTTTAAGATTTGCAAAATCCATTCCGCCTGCAAAGTGCCCTACTATCGGCATAATGATGTCTGCTACGAAGCCATTTACTACAAGGCCTACCGCACCGGCTAAAATAACCGCAACCGCAAAGTCAATTACATTACCGGTCATAATAAAATTCTTGAATTCTTTTAACATTTTATGTGTTTTTTATAGTTAATAATTAATGTGCCCGCAATGTAGTTAAAAAAAAGGCTCATAACAAAATGTTAAATAATAATTTTCAATCCTTTAAAACCCTTGTAATACGCTGGGAAATACCGGTAACCAACTCATATGAAATGGTGTGGGCATAAGCTGCGAATTGATCGGCATTTGGTTTTTTCCCGAAAATGACGACCTCGTCCCCTTCTTGGCATTCAATATCGGTCACATCGATCATAATCATATCCATACATACATTTCCGATTATCGGGGCCATTTTTCCATTAACATTCACAAAGGCCTTGCCGTTGCCGTATTGTCTGCCTATACCGTCTGCATGGCCTAAAGGAAGTGTTGCCGTAATGGTATACTTGTCCGAAGAATAAGCCCTGTTGTACCCCACACTTTCGTTGGGTGCTATTTTATGAATCTGGGATATCACTGTTTTCAATGTAACAACAGGTTGTAACAGCCGATCTATATCGGGGTCATTTCCAAAACCGTATAGTCCTATTCCACTACGCACCATATCAAACTGGGCGTCAATGTAATTTATGATTCCCGAAGTATTGAGTATGTGTTTTATAGGGCTATAACCTAATTTTTCTTCAAATTCAGGAATTATTTTTTTGAAAGCCCTTATTTGTTTTAGGGTGAATTCCTTTTCATTCAAGTCCTCGGTAGCGGCCAAATGCGAGAAGAAAGATGTGACTTTGATTTCGTCCCTATCCTTTATACATGCCATAATTTCATTAATCCCATCTACTGGGAACCCCAAACGGTTTAGGCCGGTATTGAATTTTATATGTACGGGATAATCCACTTGGTTGTTACGTTTAGCAGCTTCCAAGAATTCTCGTAAGACTTTTTGGGAATATAAACTCGGTTCAAGGTAATTCTCAATGAGCTTATTAAAATGTATGGCTTGCGGATGTAGAACCAAGATAGGTTTGGTAATCCCTGCCTTACGCAAGGCAATACCTTCCTTAACATAGGCCACTGCAAAATAATCAACTCCCAAGGTTTCTAGTTTTTCTGCAATGCTACCGGCTTCTGAACCGTAGGCATAGGCTTTTACTACAGCTAAAAATTTCGTTTTTGGTTCTAATCGGGAGCGTAGGTAGTGGTAATTATGTTCAAGGGCGCCTAAATCTATCTCCAGCAAGGTTTCAGAGGTCTTCGGCATTCGTATTTCTTTTGATTTTACTAATTTCCTCTGCGTCAACATCTATATCCCTTACCCTTTCCTTTAACATGGCTTTGTAGTAGGCGGCCCTGCTCAAAGGCTCATATTCGTCTGTTTCCCCGAGCATTACAAGATCTTCACTACTTGCCTTTCTAAAACTATAGTTGGCAAGGTTTCCCGTCCTAGTGCAAATAGCATGTACTTTGGTCACATATTCGGCAGTGGCCATTAAAGCGGGCATGGGGCCGAACGGATTTCCTTTAAAGTCCATATCTAGGCCAGCTACGATTACCCGGACTCCTTTGTTGGCAAGATCGTTACAGACCGTAACGATTTCGTCATCAAAAAATTGGGCTTCATCAATGCCGATAACATCACAGGTATCGGCCAAAATACGGATATTGGCGGCTGCAGGTACGGGAGTAGAGCGTATTTCATTGGCGTCATGGGAAACGACCATCTCTTCATCGTACCGTGTGTCTACCATGGGTTTAAAGATTTCAACCTTTTGTCTGGCAAACTGTGCGCGCTTTAATCGACGAATCAATTCCTCGGTCTTACCGGAGAACATAGAGCCACAGATAACCTCTATCCACCCGAATTGTTCTTTATGATTAACGGTATTTTCGAGAAACATTTTGTAATTTTAAGACGAAAATAAGGTGTTTTTTCGTTGTACATAAACAGAAGTATAAAGATATTTAAAAAAGACCCACTTTTTTTCCAAAAGAAAATAAAAGATGAAAAGAAAATTGAAAGAGGAATTGATTAATATGTCCAAGGACATAATCGGTTCCAACGATTTAAATGAAATAGGCCAAATGTATGAGGCCGCAAAAAACCTTTATGAGAAACTGGCGGTGTTGAAATTCATTGAGGAAGAATTACATGATATTGAAATTGACGTTACTAAAAATGTGATTGCAGCCAAGTTCGAATCAATGGCCAATGCAGTTTTGAATGCCAACTCCTCGGTTCCTGAAAGTAATCCGCATGAAGAAGACATCATTATACCAGGAATGCAAACAATAAAGGATATGGTCTCCGAAATGCCTAATTCTGCTGTTGTTGACGAAGTTCTACAAGAGTTTATGTCGAAACCCAACCTTATGAAAAATGATAAGGAATTGTTCTCCCCTGCGGCGGAAACCGATGCCCAAAAGGAAACAAAAGCGAAATCCCTGAACGATAAATTGGCCGAAAAAGAATTAAAGATCGATTTGAATAATCGATTGGCTTTCGTGAAACATCTTTTCAATGATAGTACCGAAGATTATAATCGTGTGTTGTCCCAATTGAATACGATCGATACGGAAGAGAGAAGTATTGCATTTATCAAGAACATGGTTAAACCCGATTATAATAATTGGGAAGGTAAAGAGGAATATGAGGAACGTTTTATGGCCCTCATAGCCCGGAAGTTTTCTTAATTCGTATTCTTAAAAATTTTAATTTGGCCGAAAGTCGTTAATGCGACTTTCGGCTACTTACTTTTATGCATGGGCAAATTATATATAGTACCAACACCGATCGGAAACCTTGAGGACATCACTTTACGTGCCATCCGCATTTTAAAGGAAGTTACATTGATCTTGGCCGAGGATACCCGGACCAGCGGAAAGTTATTGCACCATTTTGAGATCCATACCCCAATGCAAAGCCACCATATGCACAATGAGCATAAAACGGTGGAAAATCTTGTAAAACGATTGAAAAACGGTCTGGAAGACATTGCCTTGATTTCAGATGCGGGAACTCCGGCTATTTCCGACCCTGGGTTTCTATTGACCAGGGCTTGTTTGGAAAATGGTATTGAGGTTGAATGCCTTCCCGGGGCAACGGCTTTTGTCCCAGCACTAGTGAACAGTGGGTTGCCCAATGATCGATTTGTATTTGAGGGTTTCTTACCTGTGAAAAAGGGAAGACAGACCCGATTAAAGTTATTGGCCGAGGAATCACGGACGATGATATTTTATGAATCACCACATAAATTGGTAAAGACATTGACCCATTTTATGGAATATTTTGGGGAAGACAGGTTGATTTCCGTTTCTCGCGAATTGACCAAACTTTATGAAGAAACGATTAGAGGAACGGTAAAGGAAATTTTAAACCATTATACCGACAAACCACCCAAAGGAGAAATAGTAATCGTGGTCTCCGGAAAAAAATAAATGCAAAAACTACTATCTGAAATTAGAGGTTGTAAGGTCTGTAAAGAACATTTACCCTTAGGGCCAAGACCTATTGTTACAGCGCATCAAAATTCAAAAATTGTGATTATTGGTCAGGCTCCGGGCACAAAAGTGCATAAAACGGGTGTGCCTTGGGACGACCCAAGTGGGGAACAACTGCGTAAGTGGTTGGGTATTTCGGATGAAGTTTTTTATGATGCCTCGAAAATTGCTTTGATCCCAATGGGTTTTTGTTATCCGGGAAAAGGGAAGTCCGGTGATTTACCTCCACGGCCCGAATGTGCACCCCTATGGCACAAACCTTTACTCTCGAAAATGCCGAATGTGGAATTAGTCATATTGATCGGTAGGTATGCCCAAAATTATTATCTGGGAAAGGCCGCTAAAAAAACGCTCACTGAAACGGTAAAGGCTTATAAAAGCTACCTTCCTGATTATTTTCCTTTACCACACCCTTCGCCAAGAAATAGATTTTGGCTTACCAAAAACCCTTGGTTTGAAGAACGTGTAATTCCTGTGTTGAAAAAACGAGTTGCAGATATAGTTTAGGAAGAGTTATTTAGTAGACCCCTCCATCATGTTTTCCTTTCTCCCAACCGTATTTACCTAAATATTGTTCTCCGCTTTCCACGGCACCACCTTCGATAGAAGTGCCCATTGAATCGTTCCAGCGGTTGAGGTATCCAAATAGGGAAATTACGCCAAGCATTTCAACAATTTCACCCTCGTCCCAGTATTCGTATAGCCGTTCTTTTATCTCTGCATTAACAGCATTGGGTACTTGGGAAGCCGCTAAGGAAAAATCCAATGCCGCTCGTTCCGCTTCTGAAAAAGAATCATGGGTGCGATAGTCCCAAATATTGTCCAATTGTTCTTGCTCTGCCCCATAACGCTCTGCGGCCCTAATAGCATGGGCCTGGCAGTAACGACAGCCCGCAGCATTACTACTCACCCATGCGATCATGCGTTTTAAAGCTGAGGTAACCCTACCGTCATTGGCCATAACCGCTTTGTTCAAATTGATAAAGGCTTTGGAAATAGCCGGTCTATGTTGCATGGTCAAAACGGAATTGGGGCAAAAGCCCAAGGTCTCGTTAAAGAACTCGGCTAGCTTTTTGGTCTCTGGGTCATGCTGGGGGTCAAGGGGTGTTACTAGGGCCATATTTATGTTTTAAATTTGTATTTTTAGAGAAACCCTATTTTGAAAACATAGTAAAAAGGAATTCAAATGGGGCCTGAATTAATCCACTACAAGGTAGTGCCTTATTTCTTTTATCTTAATTTTATCCCTCACAAGAAACGAAAAATTATGAGTACAACAAATCATATAACCACCAAATGGGTGGGCGAAATGGCATTTGAAAGTAACAATCCCTCAGGGCTTGATCTACGGATCGATGCAGGTCCTGAATCAGGAGGTGAAGGCAGTGGGTATCGTCCCAAAGCTTTGATGTTATCCGCTTTGGCAGGGTGTTCTGGCTTGGATGTAGCCTCACTGATAAAAAAAATGAAATTGAAGGTCGATGATTTTCAGATCGAGACCATTGCCAATTTGACCGATGAGCATCCTAAGTATTATGATGCGGTTACGGTAGAGTATCATTTTCATGGGAAGGAATTGGATGAGAAAAAATTGCAACGGGCCGTTGACCTGTCCGTCGAAAAATATTGTGGTGTAATGGAGATGTTTCGACAATTTGCCAAGTTAGAGATAAAAACGATATTTCATTCTTAGGGCAATCCTGTAATTGGCATAAATCCATTCTCTAAACTCAACTAACAATATGCGCTGGACAATTAAAGCAAAACCAGAACAACGACAAATAGAGGAACTTGCACATGCATTGAAGGTTGATAGGCTGGTAGCTGAATTGTTACTACAACGTGGAATTACGAATTACAAAGAAGCAAAAAAATTCTTTAGGCCTCAACTATCCGATCTACATGATCCCTTTTTAATGAAAGACATGGATATTGCCGTTGCCCGAATTGAGCAAGCCATAAAGAATAATGAGAACATACTTGTTTTTGGCGATTATGATGTAGACGGTACTACAGCTGTCGCTTTAATGTCGTCGTACCTTTTAAGTTTCTATCCGAATGTAGCAACCTATATTCCCGATAGGTACGAGGAAGGTTATGGGGTTTCCTATAAGGGAATAGATTTTGCCGAGGACAACGGCTTCTCATTGATCATTGCTTTGGACTGTGGGGTCAAGGCAATCGATAAGGTGGCATACGCAAAAGAAAAGCATGTGGATTTTATTATCTGTGACCATCATAGGCCTGGTAAGGACTTACCAAATGCCGTTGCGGTTTTGGACCCAAAAAGAGAGGATTGCCAATATCCTTACGATGAATTGTGCGGCTGTGGCGTAGGTTTTAAACTTATTCAAGCTTTAGGTTCACATCGGGGGGAAACAATTGATGATTTAATCTATTACCTTGATTTAGTGGCTACTGCGATAGGTGCTGATATCGTTCCGATAACTGGGGAGAATCGAACATTGGCTTTTTATGGACTCAAAGTTATCAATCAACAACCTAGGATAGGGTTTAAGGCCATTATAGACCAAGTTAAAAAAGAGTCGTTGACCATTACCGATGTGGTGTTCATAATTGCGCCCAGAATTAATGCCGCAGGTAGAATGAAGCACGGTCAACATGCGGTGAATTTACTTACCGAAACAGACATGGACCAAGCTCGGATATTTGCTGCTGAGATTGAAAAATTCAATACCGACCGTCGCGGATTGGATCAGGAGATTACCCAAGAAGCATTGGTACAGATAGCGGAAAACAAAGAACAAGAACGATTTACCTCTGTTGTCTACAAAGAAACTTGGCACAAAGGTGTTATTGGTATTGTAGCTTCCAGACTTACGGAAACGTATTACCGGCCAACGTTGGTATTTACTAAAAGTGGCGATAAGTTAGCGGCATCGGCTAGATCGGTAAAAGGTTTTGATGTCTATAATGCCTTGGAAAGCTGTTCCGATTGTATTGAGCAATTTGGTGGTCATAAATATGCTGCAGGATTAACACTGTTGGAAGAACAATTTGAAGCGTTTAAATCCCAGTTCGAAAAGGTGGTGAAAGAAACCATTGAACCACAATTACTTACTCCGGAAATTACGGTGGACACTAAAATTACCTTACAGGATATTACCCCCAAACTGATGCGTATTTTAAAACAGTTCGCACCATTTGGACCGGGAAATATGGCACCTGTTTTTATGTCGGAAAATCTAATTGATACCGGTTATGCCAAAGGCGTAGGGCAAGATGGGGCACATCTTAAAGTACAAGTTACCCAAGGTAACAGTCAAAAGATTGGGGGCATCGGTTTTAATTTAGGTGATAAACTATCATTGGTAACGGGTAGAAAGCCTTTTGATGCCGTTTTTTCGATAGATGAAAATGAATGGCAAGGGAACATAAGCCTCCAATTAAAATTAAAGGATATTAAATGAGAATAGAACATCTGGCCATTTGGGTAAAGGATTTGGATGCAATGAAGAGGTTTTATGTAACTTATTTTGATGCCGTTCCTGGAGAAATGTACCATAACCCCCAAAAGGACTTCACTTCATATTTCTTAAGCCTTAAGGAAGGTGGTTCCCGGTTGGAATTGATGCATAGACCCGACATTGCCGTTAGACAAAATGAAAACATCGAATTTATGGGAATTACCCATTTTGCGATATCGGTCGGTTCAAAGGGTAAAGTGGATGCCTTGACCGATAGGTTGAGAGATTCAGGATTTAAAATAGTAGGGGAGCCTAGAACCACGGGCGATGGTTATTATGAAAGTGTGGTACTAGATCCGGAAAAAAACAGAATTGAAATTACAGAATAAGCCGTTATAGTTTTGTCCATGGATCCCTATGCAGCGTTAAGAATTAAAGAGTTCAATATATTTTTAGGAGCTCGTTTTGCCATGGTTTTTGCATGGGCCATGCAATTTATCGTCATAGAATGGCAGGTTTATTCATTGACCAAAGACCCGCTATCCCTTGGGATTATAGGGTTAATGGAAGTGATACCCGCCGTTTCCATGGCTTTGTTCGCGGGCCATATCGTTGATCAAAAAGAAAAGAGGAACTTATTGGTTAAATGTCTTCTTGGTTTTTCCGTAATTAGTCTGGGTCTTTTTATTTTAAGTTGGCCCGATCTGTCTACAAAGGTTACATCCAGGACTATTCTTTGGTCTATTTATGTTTTGGTTTTTTTGGGCGGAATAGTCCGGGCATTTTTAGGTCCCACCATATTCTCGTTAATGGCTTTGATCGTACCCAAGAAGTTATATCCCAATGCCGCTACATGGAGCAGTACAACTTGGCAATTGGCATCTGTTCTGGGACCTGCCACAGCAGGTTTTTCCATTGCGTTGATCGGTGTGCATTGGTCTATGTGCCTTATATTTCTTTGCACAATAATTGCCTTATTGGCCATTTCACAGATTTCACGAAAACCGATTTTGAATCCTAAAATCGGGGAGCCTGTTTTTCAAAGTTTAAAAGAAGGGATTCAATTCGTATTTAAGACAAAGGCTATTTTAGGGGCATTGACCCTTGATATGATCGCAGTACTTTTTGGAGGCGCCATCGCACTTCTTCCAATTTACGCACAAGATATTCTTAATGTAGGTGCTGAAGGATTCGGCATCCTAAGGGCTGCACCGGCTGTGGGTGCAGCATTGACCATGGTGGGTTCAACACGTTTTCCTTTGTATAAAAATGCAGGTAAAAAGTTATTGTTGGCCATTTTCCTGTTCGGTGTCTGTATTATCGTTTTCGGATTGTCCACTTCGTTTTGGTTATCGGTGGGTGCTTTATTTTTGAGTGGTGCCGTGGACGGCGTATCCATGATCATTAGACAGACTATCCTTCAATTAAAAACACCGGACAATATGAGGGGAAGGGTGGCATCGGTGAATTCTATGTTCGTAGGATCATCAAATGAACTCGGAGCTTTTGAAAGTGGGGCAACCGCAAAACTTATGGGAACTGTTACTGCGGTGGTTTTTGGAGGTTGTATGACCATATTAACGGTTGGGATCACCACCTTGGCCTTACCATCATTTAGGAGATTGGATCTACGAAAAGATGTTGACGAACATGCCGTGACCGAATAAGCTAGTATTTTTCCAGAGTAAACCGTTCACCGTCGAATACACCATAAGTGAAAAAAGATAACCAATCCCCAAGGTTTATATATTTCGATTTTTCGTTCAGATTTATTTCCAGAGGTAGGTGGCGATGTCCGAAAACAAAATAATCGTAATGGTCTTGCTCTAATTTTCGTTTGCAATATTGGACCAACCATTCTTTGTCTTCCCCAAGGAATTTAACGTCATCATCACCTGAAATCAATTTGTTCCTTACCGAAAGATATTGACCCAAACGTACGCCCAAATCAGGATGCAACCATTTAAAAAACCATTTGGCGACAGGATTGGTAAATACCTTTTTCATACGTTTAAACCCTAGGTCATCAGGTCCTAGACCATCACCATGACCGATGAACACTTTTGATCCATTAAACATGAATTGTTGTGGTTTGTGATGAACCGGAATATTCAATTCTTCCTCAAAGTAACCATTCATCCAAAGGTCGTGGTTCCCTACAAAATAGAATACGGGAATGCCCGAATCCGTTATTTCGGCCAATTTGCCCAATGTTCTGGTAAATCCCTTGGGGACAACGGTTTTATATTCAAACCAGAAATCAAAAAGATCACCCACTAGAAATATGGCCGCTGCATCTTTCTTGACAACATCTAGCCAAGCCACGAATTTCTTTTCGCGTAACAAACTTTTTTCCATGGTAGGTGCTCCTAGATGGTTATCACTTGCGAAGTAGACCTTTTTGCCTTTAGGGATGTTGATAGATTTCATTGGTGTCGTAAATATAGGAAAATCCCTTTGGCCGTCTAATTGTCAGAAGCGTACCACTCTGCATAAGAAGTTTCGGTTTCCTGAAGTTTTAAAGAGTGTAGTTTTATGGTTTCAGGAAGCCTGGCCTTAATTTTTTCAGCAAAATCGATGACCATATTCTCACTTGTTGGTTGGTAATCCGCTAAGATTACATTATGATCTCGACGCATTAATTCCTTGGCCAATTCCAGATGTGGTGTGTTTTTATTGAAAATAGTGGCGTGGTCAAAAGGATCCACGATTTCTTCTTTTACGATTTTCTTTAAATCGCCAAAATCAATGACCATTCCCAATTTAACATGGGAAGTATCAGTAATCGGGGTTCCGATTACCGTTACGGAGAGTTTATAACTATGGCCGTGTACATTTCTGCATTTACCATCATACCCATATAAAGCATGGCCTGATTCAAAAGTGAATTGCTTGGTTATTCTAATATTGCTCATTGCTATGAATTACGGCGCGAAGTTAATCAATATCAAACATATTTTTCCTTCATAAGAGAATTGATTCGGCACAATCAAGAAATAAGTTTTTAAATTATTCTAGCTTGAAATATTCTTCCCAAACGACGGTTTCCCCAGTTTCTGCTGCGTGTTTGGCAGCTTCTAAAATTTGCACTACGATCAAATTGTTTTCCATGGACGCCAGATCATATCTTTTGAGCGGAAAGTCTTCCCGTACCAATTTCGAAAAATAAGCAAACGGATCGTGCATTCCTTTTGGGAGGGGTAATGCTTTCAATGATTTTGGGCCGTCTTTCACATTGGTCATGAGTTGCATATCTTCATTATTTTGGCAAAATACGTAACCATTTTTTCCATAGACGGTCATATCCTTTCTTCCATATGTCCAGTTCCATGAAGCCTGTATCACTACTTGGGTCTTGGGGTAGGTCAAAACAATGATTGCATCATCTTCTACATTGGGGTATATGTCAGGTTTGGTTTGTTGGGTTACGCAGGTTACCGTTTTGGGCGTTTCCCCTTTCATTATGTAGGTGGCAATGTTTGCGCCATAGCACCCGAAATCGGGCAAGGCACCACCACCGTTCAATACGGGGTCGGTCAACCATTCTAGGAATTCTTTACTACAGCCGATTTCTTTGGGTCCCGGGTGGCCGGTATTAAAGACTATTTTTGAGATGTCCCCTATGGTATTGCCTTCTTCAATAATATCAAAAGCCTTGGCATTACTGCCGTACCATGAGGTCTCGTAATTGGTCATTAAATGTATTTTGTGTTTTTTTGCCAATGTCATCATTTTCTTGGCATGGGCAACATTTACGGCCAGAGGTTTTTCGACCATAATATGTATTCCCTTTGGAGCAAAAAATTCGACCACTTCTAAATGCCCATGAATATCGTTAAACGCCATTACGGCTTCTGGTTTCACTTCCTGCATCATCGTTGTCATGGATTTATATACTAAATTCATTGAAAAACCATACTGTTTGTGATAACGTGCAACTAACGTTTCGTTGGGTTCAACAATACCCACTATCTCAATATCCCCAATCTTTTCCCTACCTAGAACCCAATGCACGTGATCATGGGTCAATCCTATTATCGCAACTTTAAGTGGTTTGGAATCGGCATTGCCCAAAGTGTTTTTTACATTATTTTTTGGTAAAATAAAACTGGATGAAACTAAAAATAGGATATAAGGAATTATTTTTAAGAATAAGCTGTGAGGTTGCATGGGTATTAAATTATAGGTGAATTCAAATATACTGAAGTATTAAGGAAACCTAACCTTTTTATACTGCTACCTCAACCCCTACTGTATAATAAATAACTACCACCGAGAATCAAAAAAGGGGCTGCGATCATAAAGCAAATAACACTCCACCGGTATAGCCCCCAAAAGGAAATGGTCTTAACGTTTTCAATATTCTTGGGGTCATAGGTGATTTTTATCCTCTCCCCGATTTTATATGGCGCTGGGTAAGAGCTTATAGAACTTATATAAGTATGTTTAACCTGTGATCGGTCCAAAAACTCGAAAACCGGTTTGTACATGGTATTTTTTTCGCTTTGTGTCTCGATAAAATCAATTACTGTGGCCGTGGTTCTTATACCTTTGGCCAATAATCGCTGGGATTGGAGGTATTGCGAATAAGCCAAATAGGATAATGATGCACCTATCAATAAAAGAAATGAATAGAAAATCACCCATATGGCATTTGGGTTCGTGGTCATGACCAGTAGTATTA
>TARA_R110001583_G_scaffold26479_1_pt1 | contig 15816 bp, 22 predicted proteins | sample TARA_R110001583 | Tara Oceans TARA_R110001583 (sample SAMEA4398432) | marine metagenome | biome: Polar Biome; feature: [MES] marine water layer (ENVO:01000295) within the mesopelagic zone...; material: water (ENVO:00002006), including particulate matter (ENVO:01000060) such as...... | reverse complement strand
TCATATGAGAATATATAAAGATTCGAGATAAGAAATGAAACAGGAGGGGCCCGCTTTGTATATTTGACTTTCCTTAGATTAAAGGAACGGATAGGGAGGGGGGCAACACCTAGGTTCTATATATTTTACAACTTTTTTAAAAGTGTGACAATAGCACTATAAGGTATAGAGTAACAGGCTAATGTCACTATTGTTCAATTGTAAATAATAAATATAATGTGTAACTTATATATTTAAGTACTTAAACAAAATAATACATGTATTAAAAGAAATTATGAAAAAACTAGATCGACTTAGAAAGAAAGGTGATAAGCTTGAAAAGAAAATTCAATCAACAACCGGTAAAAAACAAGACAAGACTTTAAAAAAAGCTTTTAAAAACGAAGCTAAGAAAAAAGAAGAATTAACAAAGCTTAATAAAAAATATAAGAAGAAAGCTATTAAAGGTTTAAAAAAAGCAGATGGATCTCCAGCTAAAATGAAGGACATGAAAAAGCCTGGAAAGAGAAAAGATAAGTACACAACTGACAGTGGTACTAAGGTTAAAGTTAAAATCAAAAGATATAAAACTGAATCAGGTAAAAAACAAGCTACAGTTAAAGTAAAAACTAAAACAGCAAGTGGTCAGAAGAAAAAGAAAGTAATGAGCACTGGTGATCGTAAGTTTAGAGATGATGGAAGTATAAGAATGAATAACCCTCAAGGATATTCTAGTAGAAAAAAAGCTAAAAAAGCATCTCCTGTTCAAATGACTGGCAAAGCTTATGACAACAAAGAAGCTTATAATAAGAATTTATCAGCATCGGCTAGATTACATTACTTAGAAAACGAAAGAGCGGATGATAAATCTCCAATGAACATGTATGGTAAGAAATCACCTCTTGAAAAAGAGTTAGTTGGAAAACAAAATAACTTACCACCTGAATTAAAAGCTAAAATAGAAGCTTCACCTGCTAAGATGTACGGTAAAAAAGATTCTCCTATGAATATGTCAAGAGACTTATCTTACGGTGGACCTGTAATTGATCAAGAACCTAAAGCTTTATCACATATGGGAGCAAGCAAAGTGTTAAGACATATGAAAGGCAGCAGTCATTCACCACTTAATATGAATGGTGGACCTGGAAAACCCAAAGGTAAGATGGCGCAAGGTGATACTGTTAGAGGTTTTGACAAGTACAATGTTGGTGACATGGTAAGTGAAGACGATTTTGAGTCTAAATTTAAAAATAAAGGTAATAATTCTAAAAACTACCCTCAATTAAGTGTTCAAGATTATTCTAAAGTAAAAGAAGATAAAAAAGGCAAGTACGTTGTGAAAAAATAACGACTAAAATAAACAAAAATGGCAATAATTTATACATATCCAAGCGAATCTGTAGTAACAGGTACAGAAGAATTGTTAGTAACGTTGCCTGGTGATAGTTTTGCTATAAGAACTATTAGTTTACAACAAGTAGCAAACTTAAAAGCGTCTACACCGGGCGGTAATGTTGATAGAATATTGTTTAGTGACAGCATAGGATTAACACCAACCCAAACGGCGGGTGGTGCTGATCCTTCTGTTGGCACTGGCACTATACTAGTGGGCGGAACTGTATCAGGAGTTGGCGGTGGAACTGGAAAAGATACAACCGCTCTTGCCGCTGCTAACGTAGGTGATGTATTAAAGGTTAACGCTTCAAAAACAGGCTATGATTTTGGCACTGCAACAAGTAGTGGAGACACTTATACAATATCTACAAAACAAAACGCATCAACATCTACTAGCGTAGACTTAGACTTAACAGATAGCAGTTCTACGGTACAAACAATAACTTTAATACCTAGCGGTAGCACATCTTTAACCGCTAACAATGCTGCTGGAACTATAACTATAAATTCTTCAGGCAGTGGTGGTAGCTCTTATCAAGCTGGTAATGGTATTGAATTTAATACCGCAACAGTTCCTGACACAATAAGCGCTGATTTAGGAGTGGGATTAGGTTTTGACTCTAGTAATCAAATAGCTGTGTCGCTAACTACTGCTCTTATGGGTGGAACTGCTGCTGGCCAAAACGGTTTAGTATTAACTTCTAATAGTAGTTCTTCTACAGGAGCTGCTTGGGCTGCTGCAAGTGCTTATAATGGAAGTGAACTAAATGCTGGTGGTGTTTTAGTTGGTACTGGAGGTGGTTCTAGTGCAAATGACTCTGCAACTAATAAAGTTACAACTGGTATAGTGCTTCCAAATTTAGCTGATAGTGAAATCAGCTCCCCAACAGCAGGTATGGTAATTTTTGATTCAGAGGAACTTGGTAATGATTGTTCAGGTATTTTAGTGTATAATGGTTCAGCCTGGATATGTTTAAAATCACAATCAATTTAATTTAAAAAAACAAAATGGCAATAATATATTCTTACCCAGTAACAACAGCTAGCATGTCAGACACTATAGTTGTTTCAGATGTTTCAGCTGTGGGCAAGCCAACTAAGTCTATATCAGTAAGTGGCATAAAAGAAGTTATAGACGTTGTAGATAAAATAACAGATATAAACGGGCAAAACGGGCAAACTGGAGACATAAAGCTAATTGGCAGTAATACAATAGATATAGACTTTAATGCGGGCGCAAATTCGATAACTTTCGATACTATATCAGTACCAACAATTAATGGCCCAGAATTAAATTTTTTACCGTTGTGGAGTAACACTTCTGGAGTTTTATCATCGTCTCTTATCAAGCAAGACATAAACGCACCAAGTGTTACTATAACTCAGGATGCTTACTTACAAGTAAATGCACTTTATTCTACCAAGATCCAAGATTCAAATGGCGAATTTGGAAGCGCTAACCAACTGTTGTCAGCTGGTGCAAGCGGTGGAATAGTAGAGTGGATCACACCAACTCCTGGCGACACATATACTATACGAGCAGGATCTAAAGTCGATGAATCTGTGCCTTTAAACTTAGATGCAGCGACTGGGACAGACTCCTTTGTAAAATTAACAGGAGGAACAGGGATTACGCTAGCCGCAACTAGCTCAGAAGAAATAACTATAAATTCTACATCCACTTTAATAGCTGGTAATGGTGTTAAAATAGGATCAGGAACTATTCAAACATTTAACCTAGAAAGTGGTGGTGTAATATACTCAGGTGTTGGCAATAATGAATTAGCTGTAGACGTAGGAGCTTCAGCACTAACAGGAACTCTACCTATAGCACGTGGTGGAACTGGATTAAGCTTGTCTACAGCAGCAAACTACAGCACGTTAATAGGTAACGGAAGTACATTTGCTGGGTCAAAGACTGTTAATTCAGGAATGCAGCTAGTTGCTGGAAGTACAGATAATAGGCCTGAAGCATCTGAAGATGATGCAGGTTTAATTAGATACAACACCCAAACAGCTAATTTTGAAGTGATGAAACAAACAACATCGTCTAGTGGAGTATATTCATGGTATACCATAGATGTAACAATCATAAATGAATAAAATATTAAATAACCGAATTATCAAGTGATAATATAAATAACCAACGTTTAACTTAAAACCAAATACAATGACGTTTTTATATACCCGCACCAATACGTGGTCTAGTGCACCACAACCAACAGAAGATACCATAAAAGCATGGAAACATATTTCACAGAAGAAAAACTGGAGAATTGTTCAGCTGCCAAATGGATTTTTACAAACCGAATATAGAGACATTAATGATCCTGAGACATGGATTGATGTTACCAGAAGAGAAACTATAGGTGGAGCAGAAAAAGCAATAGATAGTTCTATTGAACATTATGCTAAAAAACTAGAGTTTACCAAAGGACCGAAAGTAATTAAAACATTCGAGTAATATTCAAAAAAACAAATTATATTTAATTTAATAAAATGAGTGATGCAATTGTAAAGCATTTGAACTTCGGTGAAGATGCTAGAAATAAAATATTCAATGGAATAAATAAATTAACACAAGCCGTTAGCTCCACTCTTGGAGCTAGTGGTAAGTGTGTGATAATGGAAGACAACAGTGGCAATCCTATAATAACAAAAGATGGTGTTACTGTTGCTAATTCTATAGTTCTACTAGACCCCGTTGAAAACATGGGAGCTAAATTAATAAAAGAAGCAGCTAGAAAAACAGTTAAAGAAGCCGGAGACGGAACAACAACAGCTACTGTAATAGCACATGCTATATTAATGGAGGCTAATAAAAACAAAGATATAACATCTAGGGAACTAAAAGAAGGAATAAATACGGCTGTAGAAAAAGTAGTGCAATATCTTGAAAAAATCTCAACACCAGTTGTTGAAGATAAAATTAAACAAGTAGCTACAATTTCAGCCAATAATGATAATGATTTAGGACTATTAATAAGTGAGGCCTTTAAAAGCGTGGACAATACAGGAGTTGTATTAATGGAGACGCATGAAAGTCCAATAACGGAAGTAGAAAGAATAGAAGGGGTTCAATATGAACAAGGTTGTGTTTTAGATCATTTCATTACAAATAAAGAAGATAAAACTTGCGAACTACACGAGCCATTAATTTTAATATTAGATAGTAAAATAGATAATATAAGAAAAATACAAAATGTATTAGAATATATTATTGCTGAAAAAAAATCTTTATTAATAATAGGGGAATTAGAGCCTCAAGTTACAAGCGCTTTAGCAATGAATAAAGTTAAGGGCAATATAAAGGTCAACGTAATAAACTCTCCAGTTTACGGCATTAATAGAAAAGAAATGCTTGAAGACTTGTCTTTAATAACAGGAGCGACTGTTGTAAATGAAGACTTAGGCGATGACATGGATTTAATAGATATTAGTTTATTAGGTTCTTGTAAAAAAACAATAAGTAGTATTTCAGAAACTTTAATACAGGTAAATAAAATGCCAGCTGAAGTTAATAATTTAATTGGTTTTTTAAGAAAAAAAATAATTAAAGAAAAAAACTCTTTAATTAAAGAAAAAATTGAAAGAAGAATTGCTAGGTTATTAGCTAAGGTTGCAGTAATAAAAATTGGGGCAAATTCTGAAATAGAACTTAAAGAAAAAAAAGATAGAGTAGAAGATGCTATTTGTGCTACAAAAGCCGCAATAAAAGAAGGTATAGTGCCAGGAGGTGGAATAGCGTTGCTTAACGCCGCGATTAATATCAATGCTGACAACTCGTCAGAAGAAATATTGTTTAACGCAATTAAATCACCATATAATACTATATTGAATAATGCTGGTATTACTGATTATACTAACTCTAATGTTGAAGGTGAAGGATTAAATGTGGTTACAGGTAAAACGGTAAGTATGGTAAAGTCCGGAATAATAGATCCTTTACTAGTAACTAAAAGTGCTCTTAGAAATGCGGCTTCAGTAGCATCTACTATATTATCAACTGATTGTGTAATTAACAACTTAAGAGCATGAAAGCAGTAGGTAAATATATAGTGATAAAAGAAACTCAAAATAAGAACACTAAAACAAAAGGTGGTTTAATATTATCTGACAAGTCTAGAGAAGATATAAGATATAAAAAAGCTGAAGTTTTAATAAAAGGAGAAGAAGTTAATTTTATTAAAAATAAAGATATTATATTTTATGATAGACACGCTGGTTTCTCTGTTGATATAGATGGAAAGTCTTTTAAAATAATAAAAGAGCAAGATATTGTTATAGTTTTATGAGAATAACTTCTAAAGAGATAAGAGAGTTAAATATATTAAAGCATTACAGGGTAATAAGAAAGTGGGCTTGTAAAAACAATAACATAACTGATGCTGATCTAGAGCTATTAATATACTTAGATAGTATTGGCATGTTTAGTAAGCAAGACTTTAAACAAGGCTCTTATTATTACAGCTGGGATAACAGGAGATGGAACAGGTTGCTAAAAGAAAACTGGATAATTGTTTGGAGAAAAAGAAATCACACAACTCAAAAATATCATTTATATAAAGCTTCTTTTAAATGCAAACAACTTATTGCTAAGATATATAGAATAATGATGGGCGAGGATGAAATACCTTTGTCACCTATTTCAAATAAAATAATGAAAGGTGGTTGTTATTCTGATAAAGTATTAAAAAAAGCAATAATTAATTTTAAAAAAGATAAGTAATGGCACAAAATGATTACGAAAGCCCTAAAAGAATAAAGTCAAGAATTCAAAACGTATTCGCTAACTTAAATGATAGGGTTAACATATTACCTGACGGTAGTGAGCAACAAATAACTTCCAGTAACAATGTGCAGCCAACTACTTCACAGCAAGACCCAACTGGTTCAATATCTGGAAATATACCTTCAAATATAAATGACCTAGATGGAACTGTTACAAATAAAGGTGGTGGTATAAAACCTATGAACAATAGAAAGCCTACTAATGTAGGTAGTTCTTTTGAACAAGACTTTGGCAAGAATCCTATTGATCAGTTTAGGCAAGCTAAAAAAGAAAGAAAAGCAATGAAGTCAAATGCTAGAGAAGCATTTAATGAGAAAAAAGATAATATAAGAAGATCAAGACAAGATGGTCCTGAAAAGCTAACAATTAACAAGCCAGGTGCAGTTCCAACTTTTAGCTTTACAAAAGAAAAAGGAATTTCACAAAAACAAGCTAATTTAGAAACAAAAAAAGCAAGAAAACAATATCGTAAACAAAAATCTCCTATGAACTATTTAGATCCTAATACTCCAGGCGCGCAGGGTAATGCGGACGGAATGCAAGATCCAATGCAAACTCCAATGCCGCCAAACAGAGCAGGACGACCTGTCAATTCCAATGTACTTATAAATGATCCTAATAATTACCAGGATCCATCTAAAGTGCCAGCTTCACAATCTCAAAATGAACAAATGTTCTCTAACATAGCAAGCTCTATGGGACAACCTAATCCCCCATCAGACCCGATGAATCCTAACATGGATACTATGGGTGGAGCTGAGAAATCACCATTTAATAATATGCAAACTCCATTAAAAAAAAACTGGATAAAGGGAGCTATTAAAAAACCAGGTCAACTTAGAAAAGATTTAGGTGTTGCAGAAGGAGAGAAAATACCAAAAAGTAAATTAAACGCCGCAGCTGATGGAAAGTACGGTAAGAAAACACAACAAAGAGCTAATTTAGCTAAAACTTTAAGTAAATTTAAAAAATAAAAATTATGCCAAGTTACGGAGAAACACAAAAACCTGCAGGAGTAAAATTAGAATGTGGATGTGGTCATTTAGGAACTAGAGTTATGAAATCAAATAACGCTATGATAACACCAACGTTAAGAAGAATAGATAACATACCTTATAAAGGAAACGCAGTGTTAAACGCAAATAGATAATGGATATGGAAGATTTGAAGTTGTATTTATTAAATGCATCTTCATTTGCTTTAGCCACGTTAAACTGGGTGGAGCCAATGTTAGAGATTTTATTGTTAACTTTAACCATAGGGTACACTGTGCACAAGTGGTTACTATTACATAAGAAAAAATGAGATTAGTAAAAGAAATTATAATACATTGCTCCGCTACTAGGGAAGGACAAGATATACCAGTTGAAACTATAAGAGACTGGCACGTTAATTCTAGAGGGTGGAGCGACATTGGCTATCATTTCTACATTGAACTAGACGGAACTATTAAAAAAGGTAGAGATATAGATCGTATCGGAGCTCATTGCAAATCACATAATAGAGGTAGCATAGGATTATGTTATTGTGGAGGCGTTGAGGCAGATGGTAAGACTCCGAAGGATACTAGAACACAAGATCAAAAAGAAAGTCTGTTACATGTCCTTAAAACATTAAAGGCTATGTATCCAGATGCTATTATTTATTCACATAATGAGTTTGCTAATAAAGCATGCCCATCATTCGACGCAACTAAAGAATATGAAAATATCTGAAAACACTGAGTTTAAAATTGATATAAAAACTGTAATTGCAATAATAATGCTAACAACAACTTTAGTTGGTATGTATTATACTTTACAAGAAGATATAGAAGCAGCTAAAAATCTACCACCTGTAGAAATAGGTAGACTAGAGTATGATCTAAAAGAAAAGTGGAATCACGAGAACATTGAAGATATGTTAGAAAGAGTTAACATGTTAGAACAAGTTGACGATGTTATATTTGAAGAAATAGATGTTCTGTCTGGTTTAGTTAAAGATGGTACAGAAAGTGATGGTAAGTTACAAGAGCTTCAAAAGAGGTTAGAAGACTTACATAAAAGAAAACCAACTGTAATAGTTAAAGAAGTTCAAGTTAAAAAACGTAGATAATGAGTTTTAATTTTAATATAAAATCTAAAGGTCTTGGAGACACTATTCATAATTTTACAACATCAACTGGAATAAAAGCTGTTGTTGACAAAGTTAGCGAAGTTACTGGAAAAGACTGCGGATGCGCGGGTAGAAGAGAAAAATTAAATAAAAAATTTCCTTATAAAAATGTATAAACAAAAAAGAAACCCTTTTAATTCTCCAATTGTTAAAGTTGATATGGAAGATGGCGTTTTAGGCAAGGCTAATAAAGACGGAACTATACATATAAATAAAGATATTGTTGATCCAAAGCAAATTAAAGATATAATAAAACACGAGGCTGTGCATATTGATCAAATGCAAAGAGGTGATTTAGATTACAATGACAATAAGGTTGTTTGGAAAGGAAAAGAATATTCTAGAGCCAAAATGAAAGAGGGAGCTAAAAACTTACCATGGGAAAAAGAAGCTTATAAAAAAGCAGGTGATAGTCCATTAAATAAAACAAACTATAATAAAAAACCAAAAAAGAAAAAAAATAAAAGCTTTTCTAAAAGAAAATATACAAAAGGACCTAGTTTAGTAGATAAAATAAAAAATATAACTCCTACGAAAACAAAAAAAATCCAAAACAAAAAACCATCAGCACCATTAAATAAACCAGAATTAAAAAAGCAAGAAACTCAAATGCCAAAGATACAAGCTACAGTGAATAAAAACACTTCAAAAGCTAGCACTGTATTGCCAACAGCTACAGTAACGCCACCAAGACGTAGTATGTCTTCTAGTAATTTTACTTACGATAGCGGTACAGGCAAAAGAATTTACGATGTTTCTGGAACTGGAAATATAATATCAGGTGAAAATAGAAATGGTAATGTTCAAACACAAAACTTTATTGATAATACACAAACAAGGAGCTCTACAGGAGGAACTAATTTATCTGTAGTTGGAGAACAGCTGTGGAAACAATACGAAAGAGATGGATCTCCAAATATTGGTGGTTATAAAAATATTTACGATTTTAAATCAGACTTAAAAAAAGATGTTGCAAATTTTCAAGAACAAAGAAGTGTCGCATCACAATCATATGATTATTTTAATGACTTAGATCAAGTTCCAGGAAATCCAAATATGAGACAATTTGTTAGTCCAAGCGGAAAACAATACCAGGTTCAATGGCAGAGTCAAGACGATAATAATCCTGTAGCTGGTTATCAATATTCTCAAGTTGCACCAGATGGTTCTTTTTCTGAATTCATGAGACCTAATGACAATAGATTTGATTCAAAAAATAGAGCTGATATAACCAACGCTAGAAACGAAATGTTTGAGCAGCAGTGGAAAAATAGCCAAGAGAATACTGACTTTGAAAATAAATGGGGTGGTTCGAGAAATGATGGTGGAGGATTAGACTATGATACTGCTCTTGAAAGTTGGTTTGGTAAAGGTGACGTGAAAATGAATAATTTTAGAGGTCGTTTTTTCCAAAATGATTCTCCAACTGATGGATCTACATCAGCGCGTGTTGGAAACGTGTCTATGAATATAAACTCAGAAAGATTTAATAATTATATTGACTAATGAAAAAAAAATTTAATGAAACTAAAATAGGTGCTTTTTTAGCTAACAAAGCGCCAAAGGTGCTGCAAGCTTTGGGAGACGTTTTACCTAACCAAGGAACGCTTGGTGTAGTAAAAAACCTTATATCAAGTGATAATAAGATTAAAGCCGCTGACAAAGAAATGGCAATGAAATTGATAGAACAAGATATGGTTGAGATGAAAGAGGTTTCTAGCAGGTGGAGAAGCGATATGAAAAGCGATTCTTGGCTTTCTAAAAATACAAGGCCGCTAGCTCTTATATTTCTAACAAGTTCTGCGGTTTTTATGATGGCTGTAGATTCTTTTCACTTACAATTCGATGTTGATGAGGCTTGGATAGAACTTTTAAAAACACTATTAATAACAGTTTACGTAGCATACTTCGGAAGTCGTGGTGCTGAAAAAATTACAAAAATAAATAAATAAAATGAACGGATTAAACGGAAATGAAGCAGCACAACCAAGAGTATTTGCTCACGACGCTATACCATTAAATATGTCAGTTAGTACTGGATCTACTTTTGGTTTTGCTAAAACATTAGAAATAAGTAGTGACAATGGTGTTGGTTATATTTTAAATGAAATAATTACTAGCACTGGTTCAAAATCAGTAAAAATACAAATAATCAGCTTGAAAGCAAATGGCAAAATTGGAGGCGTCAGAATAGTAAATCCTGGTACTGCAAATGCTGTTAATGATGTATTAAGTTTTACTCCACCTTCTGGATCTGGAACTACAAGTTTTATTGTAAAAGAATTAGGTTTACCTGGAACTAATCAAAGAGGAGCTTGTCTTTTCGTAGGAGGAGCTGGAACTACTGGCACTATATGTGTAAAAATGGAAAGCGGTGATGTAGTAACTTTTAAAGGTGTAACAGCTGGAAGCTTTTTACCTATATTAGCAATTGACGTTCTTAGAACTGCAACGGATGCTACTGGAACTGCTACTGCAACAGATGTTACGGACGTAATAGCACTATATTAATATATGAAAATGGGTATGGGGTTTCCACTCCCCGACATATCTAATTTACCTGGACCTTCAAGACCCGGAGGTGATATACCTGTAGATCCAACAGCACCAACTAATTTTTTAGAGCTTCAGTTGAGCGCGTTTTTAGCTCAATTAGAAAATAGCTCTTTTGTTATAGGTTTAGAAAATTAAATAATATGGCTAATGCAAAGATAAGTGATAACAGTATATTTGTCCCAAAAACAAATATAACAGACGTAGTAGGTTTAGCTGGTTATGACAATAGCGGTAATGTTAAAATATCTGGAACTCAATTAAAAGCTAGTGTGTTATCTGGCGCTATACAAACTATAGCAGCAACATCTCCATTAGAAAGAACTGCAGGAAATGATACGGTATTATCTATACTTGAAGCTAGTACAACTCAAGATGGTTACTTAAGCTCTAGTAATTTTACAGCGTTTAGCGATGCTGACGGAACTGTTAAGTCTGTTGGTGGAACTGGTACAGTTAGTGGTATAACTCTTTCTGGAACTGTAACAGATAGTGGTAATCTAACGTTAGGTGGAACTTTAACTATACCGTCTGCAAATATTATAAGTTTTTTAGGCTATACACCATATAATAATACAAATCCCTCTGGTTTTACTTCTAACACTGGAACTGTAACTAACTTAGTTTTTAGTTCTCCATTAACTGGTGGAACCATAGTTAATTCAGGTACAGTAGGAATTACCGCGGCTAGCACCAATAGCGATGGTTATTTAACTCAAAGCGATTGGAATACTTTTGATAGTAAAACAAGTTCTACTGGAACTGTAACTTCTGTTGGCGGTACAGGTACAGTTAGTGGTATAACTTTAAGTGGTACAGTTACTACCTCAGGAAACTTGACTCTTGGAGGAACGCTGTCTTTAACAAGTTCAGATATAACAAGTGGCTTAGGATTCACGCCTTATAATAACACAAACCCTTCTGGTTTTACAAGCAACACTGGTACAGTAACTTCAGTAACAACAACTGCGCCTTTAACAGGTTCAGTGTCTTCAAGTGGTGCATTAGGTATAACAAAAGCCGATACTAACACAAATGGATATTTAAGCTCAACAGATTGGAATACTTTTAATAATAAAACTAGTTTTGCAGAACCTGGTATTTTTTCTGGTGGTGGAACACCAACTCTAGCAACAGATGTAACTGGCGCTGAAATAAGAACACTTATAGGTGCAGGAACTGGTAATGGAGATGTTACCGCGGACAGTACTACTAATTTTACTAATAAAACTGGTTCAAACTCTCAATGGACTAATGACGAAAACTACACTAATAATGTTGGTACCGTTACAGCTGATAATACTATAACTTTTACCAATAAATCAGGTAATATAAGTCAATGGGATAATGACGCTGGTTATGTTACAAGTGCTGGTGATAATACTTTTGTTACTTCAGCTTCTCTTTCTGGCTCAACACTTACTTTAACTAGAAATGATAGTGTAACAGTAGATGCTACAGGGTTTTTGCAAGTAGGTTCAAGTGCAACTGATGCTTTAGCAGGAGACACTACTACAATAACAACAGCACAAGCAAGTGCAATATCAGCTAATACATTAAAAACATCAAACGTACAATCTAACTGGAATTCTACTAGTGGTCTATCGCAAATACTTAATAAACCAACAATACCAGGCGATGCGCCTGTAGATAGTGTTAATAATAAAACTGGTGTTGTGATTCTAGACACCGACGATATAGACGAAGGCTCTAATAACTTATATTACACAGAAGGAAGAGTTAGTGCCAATACAAATGTTGCGGCTAACACATTAAAAACATCATTTCCTGGATTTGGTGTAACTAGTACTACAGCTTTAAGAGGTGATACAACAATACCAACTAACAACACTCAATTAACAAATGGTCAAAATTTTATAACAGCTTCATCTTTACCTACAGTTAATGATGGTACACTTACTATAACTGTTAATGGAACAGCAACTACATTCACAGCTAATCAGTCAGGTAATTCAAGCGTTTCTATAACAACCAGCAGTGACAACTTCTACGTTACAGGAGCATCTTACTCAGGTGGTACTTTAACGTTAAGCAGAAATGGTAGTTTAGGAGATGTAACAGCTACTGGATTTTTAGAAATAGGTACAACCTCAAGTGATGCTTTGGCAGGGAATACAGTAACAATAACTGGTGCCCAAGCAAGTGCAATATCAGCTAATACATCGAAAGTTTCTGACACTGGCGTACCTGCTTTACTATCATCAGGTGGATCTGTAGAGTTGAATACGGATATTACAGAATCTGACGTTAGAGTGGCAATAGGTGCTGGAACATCTAACTTGGCTATTGGAACTACATCATCTACTGCTTTAGCAGGTAATACAACAATACCTACAAATAACACCCAGTTAACTAATGGTCAAGGTTTTATATCTTCACTTTCAGGTGCAGTTCTTACCACAACAACTCAAACAGTGGCTGGTGCTAAAACTTTTAGCAGTGATTTAAAAGTTAGCACTGGGTCTATAGCTGTAGGTAATGTAACTAATTCTACTACAGACGGTAGGATAGATGCTGCAAATGATGTTGTAGCTTTTTCTACATCTGATATTAGATTAAAAGACAATATCAAAACTATTGACAACGCTTTAGATAAAGTAAATAGTATACAAGGTATAGAGTTTGACTGGATAGAGAAAGAAGATGTACACGGTAATAGTGGACACGATATAGGTGTTATAGCTCAAGAAATAGAGAAAGTATTACCAGATGTTGTTACTACTAGAGAAAGTGGCTATAAAGCTGTTAAGTATGAAAAAATTGTACCACTACTAATAGAAGCTATAAAAGAATTGACTAACGAAATTAACGAATTAAAAAATAAATAATGGCTCTACCAACATCAGGTCCGTTATCCATGAGTGCTATAGCTACAGAGTTTAGTCAAGCAAGCTCTGATATGTCTTTGTATACTTTTGGATCTACACTACCAACACCCACAGTAACTAGCGATATAGAACTAGCTAATGATTTTTATGGTCAATCTGCTAGTAGTTGTACTTCTTTTTCTGGCAGTGAAGCATCAAGAGAAGCTTGCGAGCTAGATCCAGAAATTACTTATTATCACAATGGCTCTGGCACTTATCCAGTATCTGGAGATAATGTTTTTACCGATAGTAGTTGCGAAGAACCTCTTGAAGAAGACTCTTATAAAATGGCTAATAACAAAATAATGGTAATTGGTGAAGATGGTGAGGTAACTTCTACTTTCTCATGCTAATAAAAAATTAAAATAAAAAATATGAAAATAAGTTTAGGCATGCCGATACCAGATTTAGGAAGCTTACCCGGGTCAAGACCTGGAGGAGGAGGAGGAAACGCACTTTTTGCCTTTAACACATCTAGCACATCACAAAGTAATGCACAAAATGCTTGTAATCAATCTACAGGTACTACTAGATATAAAAGCACTTCATTTTCTACGCCTGTTGCTGTCGGAAATATTATTTTTAGAGAACAAGCAGGAGAAACCTATCCAGCTGTTGGTTACTACAAAGACGCTTTAGCGGGTTATTACCAACTAGGAGATGACGGTGAAGTAACAAGTATTGGCTCATGTGATTATGAAAGTTTTGATAGTACTACAGAAGCTCAGAGTAATAATGAAAATATATGCGAAGCGAATGTAGAAGGTAAAATGTATAAATTTGGCTCAAGTACTTTATTGGTTGGTGATATTGTATACAAAGATGATTCAGGTTCAGAAACAGCTGATGATGGTTTTTATAAACTAAGTACAGGTAAGTACTATCAAGTAGATTCACTCGCCGCTGGTTCAGCAGCTGGTAAAGTCACAGACATTCAGCAATGTTAAAAAGTAAATTAACAAGTAATAGTATAAGTAATAAGTAAAAAACAATTAAATAAAATCAAATGGATAAAAAAATAACAAAAGAAGAGTTAGATTCTATAGTAGAAAATAGAAATAAAATAAACGAATTAATGCAACAAGTAGGAGTTTTAGAAGCTAACAAACACGCTGCGCTACACGAAGTTGCTGAAGTTAATAAATTAATAAACGACCAAAAATCAGATTTAGAAGCTAAATATGGATCAATAAATATAGATGTTGAAACAGGTAACTACACTGAAATAGAAACAGAAGTTAAAGAAGATTAACAATGTCTACTATTAGAAAAATTAGTATTGGTTCTGATTACAAAAATGATGCTATGCACTACTCCGTGGGCCAAGAGGTTTACGGAGGTCATGTAATATGTAATATACTTAGTGATGATAGCCAAGGTGAATATTCTATTTATATTAAAAAATCAAACGAAATATTACCTTGGAAAAAATTTAATAGTAATATGGCTGTTGCTGTAGAATATGATTTAAAATATTAATGAAAAGTTTATATGATTTTATTGTATCTCCATTAAAAGATAGGTATAATAATACTAAAAAAATTGGTGGAAAAACTTTAATAATAAATACAAAAATAGAAACTTTTAAAAACGTAAGTAAAGAAGCTGTAGTAATAGAAGTTCCAGCTGCTTATAAAACTAAAATTAAAAAAGGAGATAAAGTTTTTGTACATCATAATATTTTTAGAAGATTTTACGATATTAAAGGTAAAGAAAAAAACAGCAGATCATATTTTAAAGACAATATGTATTTTTGCGATCCTATGCAAATATATATGTATGATAATAAATCTCATTTAAACTATTGCTTTGTAAGTCCAGTTAAGAATATTGACAAATTAAGCAACAATAAAGAGCAAAACCAACTTGGTATATTAAAATATACTAACAACACCTTAGAAGCGCTGGGAATAACCCCTGGGACACTTGTTACGTTCACTCCAGACTCTGAATTTGAGTTTATAATAAATGGTGAACGACTCTATTGTATGAAATCAAATAATATAGCTCTAACCCATGAATATAAAGGAAACGAAAAAGAAAATAATCCAAGCT
>TARA_R110001583_G_scaffold118755_1_pt1 | contig 15828 bp, 18 predicted proteins | sample TARA_R110001583 | Tara Oceans TARA_R110001583 (sample SAMEA4398432) | marine metagenome | biome: Polar Biome; feature: [MES] marine water layer (ENVO:01000295) within the mesopelagic zone...; material: water (ENVO:00002006), including particulate matter (ENVO:01000060) such... | reverse complement strand
TCGTTGAGTCTGGATGTTTCGATAAGGTTATAGTATCTACTGACAGTGACAAAATATTTAGCGCTGTTCAAGACTTGAATGTTGAACGCCATTACCGTCCAACAGAACATGCGACTGTTAAAGCAACAGCACTTAACGCCATGATAGATTTAATGGAGAATGTCAAAGAGGAATACGATATCTTTTCTTATTTTCTCCCAACTTGCCCGTTTATATCCTCAGAGGACATAAAACGAGGCGCCTCCTCATTTGAAAACGGCGTAGACTTTGTTTTGAGTATGACGGAAATACCAGAAACAATTCAACTAGCATGTGTCATGAAAGAAAATTGGGTCATGCCAGTATTCGATAATCTAGAAGCAGGCCTGACCAATAGTAAATTTATTAAAAAATATTATAAACCAAGTGGTGGATTTCATATGGCTAGGTGGGATAAATTATTAGAGAGCAAAAACTTCTTCAAAGGCAATGTTAAAGGGGTACTAATACCAAAAGAAAGATCAATCGATATTGATGATATTCACGATATCGAGATGGCGGAACAACTCTGGCACACACGATATGTTGTGTAAGGATATACAATGTTAAATTTTGAAAATATAGGTGAAAGATTTACAGAAGTAGTCCACAGTAATGTGTGGCAAGAACTTCAATCAAAATACAATAAATGCAATGATATTTATGTATTGGGGCACGGTGGTAACATGGGTGTCGCAGACCATACCGCGGTCGATATGACTAGGCTTTCTAACGGTGCAAAAAATGCAATATGCCCGGGCAGTTGTATAGTCGCGACTTCATATATCAATGATACCAGCTTTGACCAATGGATGGTCGCATGGTTACAGTCCAGAACCTCAACCAGAACTAAAACACAGATGTCAAAGTCATTAGTGTATGGGATCTCTTCCTCGGGAAGATCAAGAGATATAATTAATGCACTTCAATGGGCATCAGATAATGGCATGGAAGTCTGCTTAATAACAGCAAAACCAATAGACGCAGAAATAAAAGGTCTAACACAAGTGGTTTTAGGGGTAGAATATTATCATACGGCCGAGTGTCTCTCACTTTTACTTCAGTATGAGTTGACACATGGCTCTGGCAATGTCTGTCCTCCTATCGGTAAAAACTCTCCTGAAGAGCTAGAGAGATTAAACTGGAAGGGCGGCAAGATCAGAAAGCACAGCTATCCTGACGAGAAAATTAATATTGGTATTGATTTCGATGGTGTGATTCATAAATGTTCAAAGGGATATTATGACGGAACAATATATGATGAACCAGTTGAAGGATCCTACGAAGCTTTGAAACGTATTTCTAAAGATTATACTATCATAGTAAATACATGTAAAGCCAAGCCTGACCGCGGCTTAGTAAACGGAAAGACAGGAGTAACCATGGTTTGGGAATGGCTTGAAAAATACGACATGTCCCAGTTTGTTTCAAAAGTAACATCTGAAAAACCCCGCGCCCGCGCGTATATCGACGACAAAGGAATAAGATTTAAAAATTGGAAAAACATGTTGATTTCCTTGGAAGAATGTGATATATTATAAATGAGAAGAGTATGAAAAACGACGACGATGTAAAAAGTGTATTAGAAGAAGACGGACTCCCGTCAGAATCTTTAGATTCATTTCATCAATACGAGAACATAACAACTATAAATCTCGAAGATCTGCGTCAAAAACTTGGTATGGGCTCTTGGGCCGTGAGAATCGCCTACAATGAGTTGTTTGGCGGAGTTGTCATCCAACAGCAACCCGGAGAAGGCAACAGGAAACACTTGCATCCGGATGCCGATGAAAACTGGGTTATTCTCGATGGAGAATGGGAATGGTGGATAGATGGACTTGGTACACAAATGGTCAAAAAACATGATATTATTGTGGTACCAAAAGGAATATTGCACCATATTAGGTGTGTTGGAGATTCCCCCGGTGTACGCTATGCAATAACCCGTCCAGATGTTAATCATGTATACCCATCTGGCGAATGAAATGGATGTTAATTTTGATTTTAAGCACAAAACTGTTCTAGTTGTGGGCGGATCCCGCGGAATCGGAGAAAGAGTTGTGAAAGATTTCTTGGACTCCGGCGCCACTGTTCTTTATATTTCTAGAAAGGAATCTTTGAATAAAAAACTATCAAAAGCAAAGCACTTGAAGTGTGACATAGGGGTGAAAGAAGAAATCTATGATGCTTTTTCCAAGATTGAGGATCTCGATTTTTTGGTCAATGTAGCAGGTATTAACTTTTGTAAAAAGATAGAAGATATTGAAGCAGACGAATGGGATAAAGTCCTAGCAGTTAACCTACGGTCTTTTTACCTTACATGTAAACTAGCTCTTGAGAAAATGAAGTTAAATAACTATGGTAAAATTATTAATGTTTCATCAATCGCTGGTAGAAACAAAAGTATAGTAAGCGGAATCCATTATACAGCCAGCAAAGCGGGAGTTCTTGGCCTCACCCGGCAACTAGCGCAGGAAGCCGCCCCGTTTGGAATCAATATCAACGCGGTATGCCCTAGTCAGACTATAACAGATATGCTAAAACAATCCATGTCTGAAGAAGATTTGGAAAAACTATCATCTAGAATCCCGCTTTCGCGACTCGCAACTCCGGCCGAACAGTCAATGCCCATTCTGTTCCTGTGCTCAGAGGCCTCTTCATACATGACAGGGTGTATTTTGGATGTTAACGGGGGCCAGTTATGATTACGGTTTTAATCACTGGAGGGGCTGGCTTCATAGGAACTCACTTAGCAGATAAGCTTAAAAAGAGAGGACATAAAGTCACCTTATGTGATCTAAAAGAAAAATTCACTGATTATCATTATAACAACTTTGAATGTATCGCATGCGATATCACCGACCCTAGCACAATCATGTCCCTCCCGAGGTGTCAGGTAGTGTACCATTTAGCCGCACAGGTTGGAACCCTGGGCGCTTTAGGTGATTTGGTCTCAGATTTAAAGTGTAATGCAGTCGGCACATTGAATATCTCGCAGTTTTGCGCCAAAAATAATGTAAAAACGCTAATATATGCTTCAAGTATGGCTGTTTATGGCGATAAAGACAATGCAAGGGAAACAGATTTGTTAGTTCCTGTTTCCCCCTATGGGATTAGTAAAGCCTGTGGAGAATACTACATAAAATATGCTAGTAACGTCAACCCGGCAATGCAGTGCGTAACTTATAGAATCTTTAACTGTTACGGACCACACCAAGAGACCAAAGGCTTGACCCAAGGCCTAGCAAGTATCTTCCTCAATCAGGTATATAGGGGAGATAAGGTTGAAGTAAAGGGGTCCCTTGAAAGATATCGTGATCTGATTCATATTGACGATGTAACCAACGCGCTGCTGTTGCCACTCGAACAAAAAACTATGCAAGGGGTTTATAACGTCAGTTCAGGCGAAAAAACAACTATAAAACACTTGATTGATCTGATTTTAAATATTGCTAATAAAACGAAAGCAGTTAAAATAGAGGATATTGGTGGCCACCACGGCGACCCTCACGGAGTTTACGGAGATAACACTAAGCTGGTTGACTGTGGATGGGCGCCTAAGACTAAACTTCATAGCGGCCTAGCACAGTGCTGGGAGGCGCTAGAAAATGAATAAAGGGTTATCAGCTATCATCGCGGTTAGAAAAGGATCCAAAAGGGTATCTAAGAAAAACATCCGCCCCTTCGCAGGCTCAAGCTTACTAGAAATTAAGATTAAGCAGCTCTTAAGAGCCAAAGGAATAAATAACATTTATGTGAGTACAGATTGTCCCGAGATGCTATCAACCGCCGACGCCTATCAAGTAAAAACAGACTTTAGAGATCCACGCTACGCCTCAGACGAAATTCCAATGAATGAAGTGTACGAATACTTGGCACATTTGGCCGAAGATGACCATATTCTATTCATTCATGTAACTAGCCCTCTATTAAGTGATGAATCCCTACAGGCTTGCATAGACACATATATGTCCCTACCCAGGGACTATGATTCACTAGCTTCAGTCCACACGTTACAAGAGTATATTTGGTGTGATGAACAGCCTATTAACTATGACCCGGATTGTCACCCACGATCACAAGACTTGCCGAATTATTATGCTTTAAACTTCGCAGTCAACTTGATCTCTAAAGAAAGTATGCTTAACAGAAAAAATATTGTAGGAAAAAAGTTTTACCCTTTTTCCTTGAGTGAAGAAGAAGCCATCGATGTAGATACTATGTTAGATTTTAAAATTGCGGAGTTTATATACAATGAAAGATTATGATAGAGACAAATTTGTAGTTATGGTTTCCGCCGGCCCAACAGCCCGCCAAGTAAAACAGAGCGACAGTTATTATACTTGTGGCGTAAATGTAACTCCAAAACTTATTGAAAAAACTAATTTCTGGGTAGTTAACGACGCATGTTACTTTCAAGATTTCTCGGAAAAAGAACTCCGCGCAATAGAAAATCTCGCACTCCCAGAGTTTCCGCATAGTGTCAACGGTATTGATATGCGACCCCACCCCGACGCAAACTATAAAAAAGTCACTGCCGGCCTCTCACGCTTTATGGATGTTCACCCCTTTAATATCCACACTAGTAGAAGTTTTAACCTTCCTTACGATGAATCTATAGTATATTTTGAAACAAAAAGCTCAAATGAGTCAGCACTGCGTTGGCTTATACACTATGGTTTTACCAAATTTATATCAATAGGGCAGGATCCTGAAGGCGATTATCACCATAAAATGCATTCAAGGCCCACCAAGCAGGGTGGACATGTTGCTGTCCACGAGCCACTAGATAACAACAGATATAAAGAAGTACAGTCTAGAATGAAAGCTGTTATCAAGCATAACGATTGCTTAATGATTCGTTGTGTATTGCCCGCAGATGCTATATTTGATGGCTATACACATAAGTCTTTATGTGGATTGGAAAATGAAAAAGGCTATAAAGAAGTTGAGGTATCTAACTAATGAATTTAAATGAATTGTTTACTTTGGTAATCCCCGTCCGAGACCGGCACTATAATTTACCTTCAATCGTCAAATATTACACCAACCGCCCGTATCGTAAAATTATTTATGATGCTAGCATTAGGCCGTATAAGGGAGATCTGGGAGATTTAGAATACTTCCATGCGGGCCCAGAGTTTCAGCATAAGAGCTATTTAAGAGCATACCAAATGGTCACAACCCCTTATCTTCTCAACTGCCCCGATGACGACATTATGACTCAATCTTCCATCGAACAGTGTGTCCAGTTTTTAGAAGACAACCCTGGTTATTCTGTATGTGATGGGGAGGTGGTAGAGTGGGATCCCAAAAGCCCTACAGTATATCCGGCCCCAAAGCCTAATGTTTTCAAGGCCCGAGTACTCCATGACTGGGACAAAAAAAATGTATTAGAACGAATTAGATTTGCTGTGATAGAGTGTAGCCGCGGCTGTATGCATTCGGTGGTTAGGACTACTGATGCAGTCGATATTATGCAGAATTTTATAGATAACCCTTGTATCTGTCCGCTAAGTTTTTTAGATAGGGTTTATATGTTCGCTTCGGCGACCCGTGGCAAAATAAAAACTCTCCCGATTGTACAACACATCCGAACTTCAAACCAGAGACCAAACGCCGACAGAAACATGTTCAACCCGGTCATCGCAAATGAAGAAAAAGACGGATATGGTCTAAAACTAGGCATTCAAATGAAAGATAAAATTGATTATCGCCACTGCGCAGCATTTTCGCGTTATTTAACCGAATCCACCGGCATGTCCGAGGCCGACGCCACAAAATGGATTATTGAACTCTACAACGAACATTTTGCTCTCCGCGCCCAGAACGGAGGAGGGGGATACTTTGGCCCACGCATGAACTTAGAGTCAGTCGAAATGCCATGCTTGAAGCCCGAATCGTACAACACTATTAAAGAAGCTATTGCATGTATGCAAATTGGAGTTTAGATGAAATCGTCATATAAAAAGAATCACTATGGTAATGTGTTTAAGGCGCTAGCCATGTCAACAAAGCCCAGAAAAATTGTAGAGTTTGGCATTCTAGAAGCATATTCACTAACAATATGGGCAGAGACGTGCCCTGTGACCACACAGATTTCTGCATACGATATTTTTGAAGATTTTCCGTACAATGCCGCAGATTATGAAAGCGTTGTTAATAAATTTAAAGGATATAAGAATGTATCAATAAACAGGGCTAACTTTTTTGGTGCAGAAAACGCCTTTAAAGATAGTGAAATAGATATACTACACATTGATATAGCAAATGACGGAGATGTATACAAATATGCGATAGATTATTATATGCAAAAGGTATCATCCCAAGGCGTTTGTATATTAGAGGGGGGCTCTGAGTCCCGCGACAATGTTTATTGGATGAAAGAATTTAACAAAACAAAAATCAAACCAGTGATTGAAAAAGAAATAGAGCGCACAAAATATGATATTTTGGTTCTAGAAGATTACCCCTCTGTTACTTTGATTACTCACAAAAAAGGAGAAAACAATGCCGCAAGTTAGTGATGAAATGATACCGTTATTTAAAGTAAGCATGCATCCCGATACTCACAAAGAAGTAGAAAAGGTCTTGATGTCAGGATACATCGGCGAAGGCCCAAAAGTAAAAGAGTTTGAACAAGGATTATCTGATTACCTGCAATGTAAAAACATAGTGGCTCTGAACTCCGCAACTTCTGCATTGCATTTGGCTATATCTATGATTAAGAGGAAGCCAACTAGTGATACATGGCCCGGTGTTTCTGATGGCGACGAAGTTTTAACAACCGCTTTGACCTGTACCGCCACCAACTGGCCAATCCTAGCTAATAATCTGAATATAAAATGGGTGGACGCCGATCCAGAAACTTGTAATTTAGACCTCCGGGACCTTGAAGAGAAGTTATCAGAAAAGACAAAGATCATCGTCGTGGTTCACTGGGGAGGGTACCCAGTCGACCTGGGCCGATTAAAGAAAATTCAGGAGAGGTCTCTTGAATTGTACGGTTTCTCGCCACTGATAGTTGAAGACTGCGCACACGGCTTTGGGTCAAAATATAAAAATCTTTATTTGGGAAGCCATGGCAACTATGCTTGCTATAGTTTTCAGGCTATTAAGCATTTAACCTCTGTGGACGGAGGCGCCCTAGTTCTACCAGATCAGGAAGAATACCAAAGGGCCAAGCTTCTACGATGGTATGGGATTGATAGAGAGTCAAACAGAAAAGACTTTAGGTGTGAAGAAGATATTCCGGAATGGGGTTTTAAATTTCATATGAATGATGTTAATGCTTCAATCGGTTCGCACAACTTAAAGCATGTAGACAAGATAATAGAACGCCACAAGCAGAACGCAAGGTTCTACGACCAGAACCTTAAAGATGTTGCAGGCGTCTCTCTCCTCGAAAGAAACCCCGGCCACGAATCTTCTTTTTGGATCTATACTTTGAAAGTCGAAAGACAAGAAGATTTTATGGCTAAGATGAAAAAATATAACATTATGGTATCCCGAGTACATGAGAGGAATGACAAGCACTCTTGTGTACAAAAGTATAGAGATAACTTGACAAACCTAGAAAAACTGGTTAAAGAGATGATATGTATTCCTGTTGGGTGGTGGGTCACTGATGAACAGAGAGAATATATAGTGGAGTGCATAAAAGATGGGTGGTAAGATAAATTTAGATCATGAACTCCGCGGCCCAATACTTTTCGATTATAATATTGAAGATTATAACTTTGTAGAAGAGCTTTCTAAATGGTTCAAATGCGACGATTTAAGCGAAGCACATAAAATTTATTCTAGTGATTTCGATGTATTAACCTTCGAGACAGACCAATCAACCATATTCCATAAAACATTTTATGCAATACCCAGAGATAGTAAATTTTATACCATCTACAATACTTTCATTAAAAATGAAATTCAAGAGCTTTTTGACGAGGAAATAATCTATCAACGGATTCCGACTTTTAGAGCACAGGTGCCAAATAATCTTGGAGTTGCCGAATGGCACAAGGACAAACAGTACAATCACTCTTCTAAAGAAGTGAATATATATCTTCCATTAACCGACGCCTATGACACTAGTACAGTGTGGACCGAGACTCAAGAAGGGCTGGGGGATTATACCCCACTAGAGGCAACCTCCGGTGAATATTATGTTTGGAGTGGGGCTAACTGGAAACATGGCAATAAAAAAAACAAGACCGGGAAAACAAGGATAAGCATAGACTTTAGGATTATGCCGATTTCGAAATATGAAGACAACCAACTCACTAGTACTAGCAACAGTACAAAGATGACAATAGGCCACTATTGGGCCAAACTTAATAAGGAATAAAATGAAAGGTATTATTTTAGCCGGCGGGACCGGCTCCAGACTACACCCCTTAACCAAAGTAACAAACAAGCATTTGTTGCCGATGGGAGACCACCCAATGATCGTTCATAGTATTAAAAAATTAGTTAACGCTAAAATAACAGATATAATGATTATTACTGGAACTGAACACATGGGAGACATGATTTCGCTGCTGGGATCTGGAGCAGAATATGGCTGTAGTTTCACGTTTCGTGTTCAAGATCGCCCTGATGGAATTGGAGGCGCCCTAGCTTTGTGTGGAAACTTCGTGGGAACCGATTCCTGCGTGGTTATCTTAGGAGATAACATATTCGAGGACCCTCTGAGTCAATATGTTGATGAGTTCATTCAGAATAACAGAAGCTGCCAGCTACTCCTGAAAGAGGTGCCCGACCCGGAAAGATACGGGGTCGCCACCTTTCAAGGTAATAGGGTGACCAAGATTGAAGAGAAGCCAAAACATCCAAAAAGTAATCACGCTATTACCGGCATTTATATGTACGACAACAAAGTATTTGGTATTATCGAGACTCTTACCCCGTCAGGCCGCGGCGAGTATGAAATAACCGACATTAACAACGCTTATATTCATGCAGGTGAAATGTTCTATAAAGTTATGAAGGGTTGGTGGACCGATGCGGGAACTTTAACATCCTACCAAAAAGCCAATCAACTTGTGACATCTCACACACCTGGGAGAGAAGGATGAAAAAGCTAATTTTCGGTTCCGGGAAAGTTGCCAGCATTATAGCCGATGAAGACAGCATCATTATACCCAGGTCTCAGTGTGACATTACCGACCTATCTACGGTCTCCTTAGTAATTCGAGATGAAAAGCCTGACATAGTTATTAACTGCGCAGCAATCACTAATCTAGAAAAATGTGAAGAAGATAAACTACATTCTTATATGGTCAACACCGCGGGCCCTATCAATCTGCTTGCTTCCTGTAAAAAGGACAATATCAAGTTTGTACACATAAGTAGCGGATGCTTATTTGATGGAAACGAAAAAACCTCCGACGAGGAAGATACACCAGATCCAAAAGTCTGGTATACAAGGAATAAGATGTGGGCCGATGATTTTATTATTAACTACGGATATCCGAACTATTTGATATTAAGGCCCCGCCAAATGATCTCGAAGGTGCCACACCCGACCAATATGCTGACCAAGTTTGCTTCTATGGATAAAATAGCAGCCATACAGGAAGCAAATTCAATAACATGTATTGAAGATTTTGCTTTGATGGTCGACCACCTAATAAGCTCCAATGCAACCGGGGTATATAATTGCGCCAATGAAGGCACTTTGACGCCCCACGACATTGCTATGGCAGTGAAAAGCACAATCAATCCGGATCTGGAAGTCAGCATTACAACATATGAAGAGTTTTTAAGCATTTTACAAAACAAGAGAGTAAACACGATTCTCAATATTGATAAATTGAAGCTGACTGGGTTCACGCCTAGGCCATCTAGGGAGGCACTTCAGTGGTGTGTAGAAAATTATGGGAGATAAATTAATGAACCTAATGGTAACCGGATGCGCCGGATTTATTGGAAGCCACGCCGTCGAAGCATTTCTGAGAGCCGGCCATACTGTCGTCGGAGTAGACAAAATGACATATGCTGGCAAACCAGAGAATATGAAAACTTTCATCGATAAGATCTTATTTTACAAGGCAGATATTTCTGATTGTGCTCAGATGCAAAAAATAATCTCTGATCATAATATTGACTGGGTAGTCAACTTTGCAGCGGAGTCTCATGTTGATCGGTCAATAGATGCCGCCGATCAGTTTTTGCATTCGAACATTGGGGGTGTCCATTCTTTATTGGAGGCATGCCGAAAAGAAGGCAGCAGAATGTTTCAGATCTCGACTGATGAAGTATATGGGTCGACTATTGATGGGTCCTTCATAGAAAGCGATAAGTTGTGCCCAAGAAACCCATACTCGGCCACCAAGGCCGCGGCAGAGCATCTTGTCACTTCATACTACACAACACACGGTGTTGAATATAAAATGGTTAGAATGAGCAATAACTTTGGCCCAAGACAAGATAAAGAAAAGCTTATTCCTAAGATTTTAAAAAAACTATCAGATGACCAAAAAATCCCAATTTATGGCAATGGGAAAAATATTAGAGATTGGTTCTATGTGGAGGACTGTGCTAAATGCATTCTTGAAGTCCTTGACAACGGAAAGCCTAATGAGGTATACAATCTATCACTGTACAACGAGAAAGAAAACCTAGAAGTTATAAGAACTATCCTAGGATTGCTTGATAAGAACTTCGACCCAAATACGGAGTTTGTCAAAGACCGCCTCGGTCATGACTTTCGTTATTCAATTGATGCGTCAAAACTTACAAGCTTGAACCCTTTAATCAAAGCCACTAACTTCAAAGAAGCATTGTTGAAAACAATAGATTATTATGAAAAAGAACAATAGAACATTATTAGTAATAACATTTTTCGATAGAAAAGAAACATTAAAAAAACAGTTGGAATTTCTGGAAGGCTACAATCAAGATATTGACACAGTTATAGTAGACCAGTCAGAGGATACTTGGACCCAGACCATACAGCATCACAAAATAAAAGCGGTGCATCATTACCCTGCATCTCAATATCACTTCTATAAGATGTGGCAGCAGATTTGTGATCTATACAAAGACTATTCATTTATATACTGGAATAACGATGATGATTTCGCGTCACCCAAAGGAATAAAAATAGCAGAGCAGTTCTTGCTAGAAAATCCAAAGTATTCCGTAGCCCAAGGGCAAGTGATCCAGATGCAGACATATAATGCAATAAACTGGGGATATGGGACAAGTGAGTGGTTTAAAAAAGATAAGAAAGATAAGAATATTTTACAGAGAATAGAAAATATTTTTAGACCATCTGTATATGTTAACCCTCATATCCTGACCCGAATGGAAGTCTGGTCTAAAGCTATTAACATAGTATGTGAAAGCTTAAAGGGAGATGCAAGCCTAGGCCCTATCAGATTCTGGGATAAAATATTTACTATGGTCGCAGCATGTGAGGGTTACCGAAAGACAAACTTAAATTGTATTTCGTTGATTAGACTACATCGCAACCTCTCCGGCGCCGTGACCCTCAACAGTCCAGAAGTGTCTCCAATCCTAGAGAGAAACACCCAATACGATGCCATTTTTGACCGATTGAAAGAGCATAATCCTATAGCAAGTATGTTATATGGGGAAAGGGGCATTGATTTAGATTTAGCGCACCAAACAACTGTTTCTGCTTTAAGAATGAAAGATTCAAATTTTAAAATAGATGATAATATAATCCAAAAGACTCCCGTGTTTGAAAACCAAGAGGAGTTTCGAACTTTGATAGGACTCCTCAATCAATAAAAAGGAAACGGCAAGATGCAGCATTTTGATTTAAACCCAGATGCCTCCACAGAACAGGTGATTTCTTTGCTACAATCAGAAGGTGTAGTAAGAATCATAGATTATCATAAGGATATATCCACAATAAAAGATGAACTCCTATCTGTTTTTAATAAAATGGAAGCAAACTATCCATACGGCAAAGCTATCCGTAGCGACAACCCCGAAAGCTGGAACCTATCCGACACGCCTTCCGTTGTTAGTTTTTTCCGTAATTCAGAATGGATGTTCAAGGTGGCCACTGGATATCAGAAACTCCGCGTCGGCTTCCAGAGAGATATCTTTTCAACGTATGATTATTTACATAATAATGGAGTTGGGCCCCAAGGATGGGCTCACTTTGATAGACATCAGAGATTCAAATTTTTTCTAAATATTACAGATGTAGATGAAGAGTCTGGCCCACTGTCAGTGTCTCCGGCTTCCCACCACCTAACTAGGGAACTGAGAAATGCTCACCCAAACCCTAACGATATTACAAAATGGAGATTTGGTCGCTTTTCAGGAGACCCGGGCCACTGTGATCACTGGCCCGACCCACAAAACCATTACCCAGATATAAAATATGATCTGATTCCTATGACGGGCCCCGCAGGCACACTTATAATATTCGATTCGAATATTATTCACAAAGGAGGCAATGTCGACCCGGGCAAAGAAAGGATTGTGGTCAGAAGTCATTCATGGTAGAAAAAATGAAAATATTAATAACAGGTGGAACGGGTATGGTTGGGCAGGCTTTCAATCACGACACAGCGAAGCATGAGATAATACAAGTTGGATCAGCTCAATGGAACCTGCTATACTATAAGGATACCCTCGACATGTTCGAGACTATTCAACCTGACGCTTGTATTCATTTAGCAGCTAGAGTAGGAGGAGTAAAAGCTAACTCGGATAATGTAGCAGATTTCTGTACTGATAACCTTGCTATAAACACAAATGTGTTAAAAGCTGCGAACCAAACAGGGCTAAAAAGAGTTTTATCTCTTCTGTCGACGTGTGTGTACCCGGATAAAGCTTCTTACCCTCTCACAGAAGATCAAATTCATGCCGGCCCCCCACATCCTAGCAACTTTGGCTACGCGCATGCAAAGCGAATGCTAGATGTACAATCGCGAGCTTATCGTCAACAATGCGGCCACAATTACATTACAGCTATCCCCAATAACTTGTTTGGTGAACATGACAACTTTGACCTAGAAAAGTGTCATGTGATACCCGCTATTATCAGAAAGATGTATGAGGCAAAAATAAGAGGCGAGCATAACGTAGTATTATGGGGAGACGGTAGCCCTTTAAGAGAATTTACCTATTCTAGAGACCTCACCGAGATATTGTTATTCCTGTTAGAAAACTACAATGGCCCCGAGCCAATCAACATAGGAAACACTGAAGAGGTTACTATAAAATATATAGCCGAAACAATAGCTGATATTATTGGATTTGATGGTAGCCTTATTTGGGACATAACAAAGCCCGCGGGCCAACATCGTAAACCATCAGATAATTCAAGATTAATAGAGTTAGGTTGGGATAAAAATAAGTATACTAATTTCAGAAAAGCCTTGACCAATACTTGTAAATGGGTTATGTTATATTATCCAAAACTAAGAGGCGTGGTTTGAAGACTGCTTTAATAACTGGAGTAACAGGCCAAGATGGTTCATATCTCGCAGAACTACTTCTAGAGAAGGGGTATAAGGTGGTTGGACTCAAGCGCCGGACCTCAACCATCTGTACCGAAAGACTGGATCATATTTTTGATCACCCAAATTTTAGTATGAGATACTTTGAGTTGAACGATTCAGGCTGTATATGGCGCCTTCTTAACGAATACAAGCCAGATGAAATTTACAATCTTGCCGCCCAGTCCCACGTCCGTGTATCTTTTGAAGTACCAGAAAGTACCACTGACACGATAGTGATGGGCACATTACGATTACTTGAGGCGATGCGCCACGTTGTGCCCCAAGCCCGGTTCTACCAAGCGTCGTCCTCAGAGATGTTCGGAGATAACCCTGAGAACCCGCAGGACGAGTCCACCGCCCTCTCCCCGGCTTCCCCCTACGCTTGCGCCAAAGTCTACGCACATCACCTTGTAAGGAACTACAGAGAGTCCTATGGCCTTCATGCTTCCTCGGGTATTCTATTTAACCACGAGTCCCCACGAAGAGGCGAGACCTTTGTCACGCGTAAGATTACATTGGCCGCGGCCAGAATCAAGCTCGGTCTTCAAGATAAGCTCTATCTGGGAAACTTAGACGCTCAACGTGACTGGGGTTTCGCCGGAGACTACGTTAAGATGATGTGGTTGATGCTCCAGCAAGATACACCTGATGATTATGTTGCCGCAACCGGCGAGACCCACTCAGTAAAAGAATTCTTAGAAGTTGTATTTGATCACGCTGGTCTCGATATAGAGAAATATGTCGAACAAGATGAAAGATTATTCCGCCCTCATGAGGTCCCATTACTACTTGGTGATGCTAGAAAAGCACAAGACAAGTTAGGTTGGGCCCCCGAGGTTAGATTTAAAGAGTTGGCTATTATGATGTACGAAACAGATTTGGAGGCTGTTAAGAATGGAAAAGTATAATTTTCTTGTAACTGGCCATAAAGGATTCATCGGCTCTCATATTTTTGACGCACTATCAGGCACCAAGATAGGAATCGATTTAAAAGAAGGTGAGGACATTCTAGACTGCCTACCTGAGAACGTAGAAGTGGAAACAGTTTTCCACTTGGCAGCACTCCCAAGAGTTGAATACTCAGTCGAAAATCCATTCTATACTTTAAAGCATAACGTACTGGCAACATCTAAGTTATTAGAATGGTCCAAGAACCATGGGGTCAAAAGAGTTATTTTCTCCTCATCAGCCGCCACATACGGAGACGGAGAAGGCCCAAACTCCCCTTATGGATTGCACAAACTCATGAGTGAGATGGAATGCAAAATATACTCTCAGCTATATGGCCTAGACACAGTATGCCTCAGATATTTTAACGTATACTCAGAAAATCAGCCATTCGGAGGGTCTTACTCTACAGTTATATCCGCTTGGTTGGAGATGATCCGCAGAGGCCTTCCTCTGAGAATAGACGGTGACGGGGAACAGACAAGGGATTATATCCATGTCGACGATATCGTGGGGATCAATCTGTTCTGCGCTGAACACAAAGAAGTGTTTAACGGTGCAGTTTACGATGTTGGATCGGGAGAGACGGTATCTCTCAACCATATCAAGAGATTTGTTGAAGAGGCCAGCGATGTTGAATGGATCCATGCACCGCCCCGACCCGGAGATGTGAGGCACACTATAGCAAATACAAAGCCATTGACGCAGCTTGGTTGGGATGCAAAAATAGATTTAATAGAAGGGTTAACACGGTGTTTTAGATGAATATAGGGATAATAGGAAATGGCTTCGTCGGCCGAGCCGTTCATGAGAATTTGAAAGCGGCCCACAAAACAGCAGTATATGACATAAACCCAGAGTTGTCGGATTGTGAAAACATCTCCGAAGTCACTAAACAATCCGATTGTATTTTTGTATCAGTACCTACCCCAATGCACTTGGACGGCTCACCGGACTTATCAATCATTTTTAATGTTATGAAAAAAATAGCAGAAAGTTACAACGACAATATCATTATTTTGAAATCTACAGTTGTCCCAGGAACGTGCCGAGAGATAAAGAGAAGATTTCCAAGCATAAAAATAGTTTTTAGTCCTGAGTTCCTGACTGAGGCCAACTCAATAGAAGATTTTAAATCATGTAACAGGGTGATTTTCGGTGGAGAAACCGCTCATGCTCAAACTTGTGTGGATATGATGAAAATGGTTTTCCCTAAAAAGGAATATAAAATAACCGACTGGGAAACAGCCGAAACAGTTAAATACTATATTAATGCTTTCTTGGCCACAAAAGTATCTTTTGCAAATGAGATGAAACAAGTCTGTAATGTAATAGGCATCGATTACGACAAAGTTCGTGATTTGGCTCTGCTAGA